>WBZT01002702.1_pt1 | contig 12129 bp, 9 predicted proteins | sample 5204241 | NCBI WGS metagenome assembly WBZT01 (sample SAMN12344358, study PRJNA552823) | activated sludge metagenome | biome: Activated sludge suspended growth; feature: Nitrification reactor; material: Wastewater; isolation source: activated sludge from nitrification reactor of wastewater treatment...
CGCGCCGTCGCCGCGCACGGTGGCGATGCGCGCCGCGAGCACGGCGGCGAGCAGCGCGAGCGCCGCCACGACCGCGAGGCCGCGCACGCGCCGCGGCGTCGCGAGCACCGCGAGCGCGAGCGCCCACAGCGCCGCCAGCAGCGCCCAGCCGCTGGCGCTCGCGCGCAGCACGAGCGCATCGAGCGTGAGCAGGGCGAGAAGGGCGGCGAGGACGGCAGCGAGCACGGCGACGAACCTGGGCGAGGCCTCACGCATGCACGGGTTCTCCAGCGTTCGGTGTCACGCCCCGCGAGCCCTCGCGACCACGCGGGCAACGAGTCCGATGTACTGCGTCTCGAGAAATGCCGGGAGCAGGGCTCGAACCTGCACGGGGTTTCCCCCAGCGGATTTTAAGTCCGCTGCGTCTGCCAGTTTCGCCATCCCGGCACTGCTCGTCTGCGTCGCGTCTGGCGCTCGGTGCGCCTTCTGCGCGGCCTCTCATCCACCACCGGAGACACGAACGCCCGGAGCCTCTCGATAGGCCCCGGGCGTCGTCACGCGCAGCGGTGATGCCGCGTCAGTGCCCGTGGCCGCCGGCGTTCTCTAAGACGTCGACGACGCGCACCACGGGGTACTTCGCGAGGAAGCCCTGCACCGCGAAGCCGAACAGGCCGAGGAAGCCGATCGTCACGCCGACTTCGGGCAGGCCGATCCACACCGTGTCCGGGTTCAGCGACGGCATCACGAGCACGTGGCGCTCGAGCCAGATGCCGGCCATGGCCAGCAGCGAGAACGCGCCGAGCAGCATCGGGTTCGTCTTCGAGGTCTTGTTGAGCATGCCGAGGAACGGGATCACGAACACCATGGTGAACACGGCGAACGAGACCGAGCGCCACGGCTCCTCGAAGCGGATGAACACCCACCACGTCTCCTCGGGCAGGTTCGCGTACCAGATCGGCAGGTACTGCGACCAGAAGAGGTAGCCCCAGAAGACGCAGAACGCGAACAGGACCTTGCCGATGTCCCAGAACATGTTCGTGGTGATGTAGGCCTCGAGCTTGTAGCCCGCGCGCAGCCGCGTGGCGAGCAGCGCGGTCATCGCGACGCCGGTGATGAAGGCGCCGGCGTACACCCACCAGCCGAACAGGCCGCTCACCCAGTTCGGCGTCAGCGCCATGATGAAGTCCCAGCCGAGCACGGTGAAGAAGCACACGAAGGTGAGCACGAGCTGCGGTGCGAGGTGCGCCGACTGGTGCGAGTACCAGGCCTTCTCCTGCTCGTCGCCCTTCCAGTTCGCGGTGCCCTTCTCGTACGCGGCCTTGAGCTCGGGCGCGACGTAGGGCTTGAGCGCCTGCAGGTCACGGCGCAGCGAGGCGTGCACGAGCTTGGTGGAGAGCCACCAGAAGAGCAGCAGGCCGCCCAGCGTGCGGATCCACAGGAACGGCACGTTGAGGAACGGCGTCTGGCGCGGCTCCACGTGGTGCGCCATCCACGGCAGGTACGTGCCGACGCCGGCGCCGAGCAGGATCACCATGGTCGCGATGCCGAACGGCAGGTACGCCGACAGCGACTCGCCAATGCGCATGATCGGGCCGCCCCAGCGGCCGTTGGCGAGCCGGATCGCGCACGCGAGCGTCACGCCCGCTTCGGCGATGCCGAGGAAGTAGAGCGTGTTGATCGCCCACGCGCCCCAGGCGCGCAGCGGGTTCGTCATGAACAGATAGGCGAACGCGCCGATGCCGATCACCATGCAGGCGATCCACAGCATGCGCTTGCCCGCGTTCGGGCGGACCGGCAGCTTGCCGGCGATGTCGCGGAGAACGGCCTCGTGGCTCATCGCGGGCTGACTTTCTGCATGTGACGGATGTAGTGGACGACGTCCCACGCGTCGTGGGCCGAGAGGGCGTTGCCGTACGACGGCATCACGACCCCGCCATGGCGCATGTACATGAAGAGGAACCCGTCGCTGCGGTCCCGCGTCGCCTGCGCGAGCAGGTCGGGCGGCGGCATGAACGTCTGCGCCACGGGACCGTCGCCCTTCATGGTCTTGCCGTGGCAGGTCCAGCAGAAGACGTGGAAGAGCGTGTCGCCGCGCACGACCGCCGAGTCGAGCTGCGCCTCGGCCGGCGCGAACACGTGCTTCTCGACGTCCTGATACGGCGCGTCGGCCACCCAGCGGTCGACGTCGATCGTCGGCACCGCGAGCGAGTCCGGTCCGTTGAACGTCATCCACTTCGGGTTGTTCGAGTCGCGGCGCTGCGGATCGATCGCGATCGTCTGGCGCATGTCGCGGATCGGGTAGTACGACCAGTGCGTCAGCGACTTGGTCACGTCCTGGCAGCCCTGCTGGAACGACACCGACCAGAGCGCGATCACGCCGAGAAGGAGCTTGCCCCTAAGCATGGACCTGCACCTCCTCCGCGCCCTGTCCCTCGAGGATCGACTTCACGCGCGGCGCGACGTCGGCTCCGCACGGCACCCAGATGCCGATGCGGTCCTCCTGAAAGCGCGGATCGTAGGGCGCCACCGCTTTCACCTGCGGCAGCCGCGCGAGCGCGAGCAGGCCGAGCAGGTTCGAGAGGCCGGCGATGAGGATCATCGACTCGTAGCCGATGACGGTCATGGGCGGCACCGAGAAGAGCTCCTTGCCGCCGATCACGAGCGGCCACGAGTACAGCGAGTAGAAGCACAGCGCGAAGCCGCCCGTGGCACCGAGGAAGCCGCCGACGGCGGTCACCCAGCGCACGATCGACGGGCCCTGCTCGAGCGCGTGTTCGATCTCGTGGTGCGGCACCGGCGAGAACACGTTGAGGTCCTTGTGCCCCGCCTGGCGCAGCGACTTCACCGCTTCGGCGGCGTCGTCGACGTAGTAGTAGATGCCCATCACGCCGTGGAACTTGCCCGGCGCGGGGTTGATGATCGAGTCGATCAGCTTCTGGATCACGAGTGGGCCCTCCTCTTCGGCATGGGCAACGTCTCCTTGATCTCCGCGATCGAGAAGGCGGGCAGCACCCGGACGAAGACGAGGAAGAACATGAAGAACCACGCGAACGAGCCGACGATCAGCGCCAGCTCGGTGATCGAGATCCGGTAGTAGAACCAGTTCGCGGGGTTGAAGGCGCGCGTGAGCGACGTGACGATGATCACGAAGCGCTCGAACCACATGCCGATGTTGACGAGGATCGAGAGCACGAGCAGCGCCGTCATGTTCCGCCTCACGGGCTTGAACCACAGCGAGAGCGGGAAGATGACGTTGCAGCTGAACATGATCCAGAACGCCCACCAGTAGTGGCCGAAGGCGCGGAAGACGAACAGGTCGCGCTCGGCCTTGTTGGGCCCGAACCACGCCATGAAGAACTCGGTCAGGTACGAGTAGCCGACCATGCACGACGTCATGAGCACCAGCTTGGCCAGCTTCTCCATGTGGTCGATCGTGACGAGGTGCTGCAGGCCGAATCCCTTGCGGATGATGACCAGCAGGAAGATCACCATGCCGACGCCGGAGAAGATCGCGCCGGCGACGAAGTAGGGCGCGAAGAGCGTCGAGTGCCAGCCGGGCGTCTGCGCCATCGCGAAGTCCCACGAGACGACGCTGTGCACCGAGAACACCAGCGGCGTCGCGAGCGCGGCGAAGAACAGGTACGCGCCGTAGAAGTGCTTCCACTGGTAGTTCGCGCCCGTCCAGCCGAACGACAGCAGCGTGTAGACGAGCTTGAGGAGCGGGTGCTTGGCGCGGTCGCGCGCGGCGGCGCAGTCGGGAATCAGGCCGACGAGGAAGAAGATGCTCGACACGGTCAGGTACGTGTTCACGGCGAACACGTCCCACTCGAGCGGCGAGCGGATGTTCGTCCAGATCTGGCGCTGGTTCGGGTACGGGAACAGCCAGTAGTCGAACCACGGGCGGCCGGTGTGGATGGCCGGGAACATCGCGGCCGTCAGCACGCCGAAGACCGTCATCGCTTCGGCGATGCGGTACACCGCGCGCCGGAAGTGCGAGCGGAAGAGGAACAGCACGGCGGACACCAGCGTGCCGCAGTGCGCGATGCCGACCCAGAAGACGAAGTTCGTGATGTCGACCGCCCACATGACGGGTCGCATGAACGCCGACACGCCCCAGCCGTGGACGATCAGGTTGCGCACCGAGGCGAGCGCCACGGCGAGCACCACCAGGTCGAACAGGAAGAGTCCCCACCAGACCGGGCCGGGGATCGCCACCATGCTCAACACGTCGTCGTTGAGCGACCGCTGGGTGACCGGGCGGTCGGGCACGTCGTTCACGCCGTCGCGGGCGAGGTCGTTGATCGTGGTGCTCACGCGCGGCCCTCGCTCATGGTGTCCCGCGTCACCTTCTGCAGGTAGGTGATGCCGGGCTTGGTGTTCAGCTCGGCGAAGACCCAGTACTTGCGCTCGCCGAAGCTCTTCAGGTGGACCGCGCTCTCGGGATCGGCGAGGTCACCGAACGTGATCGCGCGCGTCGGGCACGTCTGCGCGCAGGCGGTCTGGATCTCGCCGTCCTCGAGCGGACGCTTCTCGTCGCGCGCGGTGCCCTTGCCCTCGAGGATGCGCTGGACGCACATGGTGCACTTCTCCATGACGCCCTTCGAGCGCACCGTGACGTCGGGATTCAGCTGCCAGTTCAGCGGCTCGGGGAAGGCGAACGTCGTCTTCTCCGGCGCCGAGTAATCGAACCAGTTGAACGCGCGCGCCTTGTACGGGCAGTTGTTCGAGCAGTACCGGGTGCCGACGCAGCGGTTGTAGACCTGCGCGTTGAGGCCTTCCGGATTGTGGTAGGTGGCGTACACGGGGCACACCATCTCGCACGGCGCGTCGCCGCAGTGCTGGCACATGCTCGGGATGAAGCGCACGTCGTTCTTGCCCGGCGCGATCCCCTCTTCGAACCGGTCGATGCGGATCCACGCCATCTCGCGGCCCTTCTCGATCAGGTCCGGACCGACGACGGGGATGTTGTTCTCGGCGTAGCACGCGACCACGCACGCGCCGCAGCCGGTGCACGCGTTCAGATCGATCGCCATCGCCCAGCGGTTCTTGGCGTTCGCGTAGCTGCCGACGTCGACGGGGTTCGACCGCGGGCTGCGCGCCTTGATGTCGCTCTCGAACGCGGTGATCGCGTGCGCCGGCTTCTTGTAGCCGTCCGGCCGCTGCAGCGGTTCGGTGAACTTGCCGGGCTTGGTCATCAGCGGGATCGGGTACAGCGCGCCGTCGCCCGCCGGGTAGTGCCCGTCGAAGTCCTCGTGGTGCGCGCCCTTCTCGACCACGTCACCGTGCGCCGTGCCGGTGGAGCGCGCCGCGTTGCCGGCGAGCAGGTCGGCGATCGGGATGATCTGCGCGATCTCGCGACCGTGCTGGTCCTTCTCGGCCTGCTGCAGGTAGAGGCCCATCGCCTTCGAGCCGCGCGCGAGCTTCGCGGTCGCGCCCTGATAGGCGAGCGCGCCCGACGCCGCGTCGGTGCCCTGCGGCACGAGCGCGACGGCGTTGACGCCGCGGCCCTTCGCGTAGCGGCCGTACTCGGTGTGGCCCTGGCCCAGCGCGAGCGCGACGACGTCCTTGCGCACGCCGGCGTAGACGTACGCGGGCACTTCGACGTGACCGGCGGAGGTCTCGATCCGGACGGCGTCGCCGTTGCGCACGCCGAGCGACTTCGCGGTGTCGGGATGGATCTCGGCCCACGAACCCCACACCGACTTGCTCGTCATGTCGGGGAGTTCCTGCAGCCACGGACGGTTCGCACCGCGACCGTCGTAGAAGTTGCTCGACGGCGTCACGACCAGCGCGACCTGTCCCGCCGGAAGCGCGGCGACCGCGTCGAACGCGGGCGCGCCGTTCCAGCGCGGGCTCGCCGCCGCCGGGGTCTCCCACACGCCGCCGGCCTTGAGCGACTCGATCCAGAAGTTGTCGAAGTCGCGGCCGTTGCCGAAGCGCGCGTGCAGCGGCTTCCACTGTTCCTTGAGGTAGTCGAGCCACGTCGCCGGCCACGTGCCGACGCCCGCGGAGGTCGCGAGCAGGATCAGCGCGTCGCCCGTGGGCTTCGCGTCGAACATCGGCAGCGGCTTCATCGCCGGCTGAATCAGCGAGTAGACACCCTTCGTGCCCCGCTCGTCGCCGTAGCTCTCGAGGTGGTGCACGCTCGGCAGCACGTAGTCGCAGAGCATCGTCGTCTCGTCCTTCACGGACGAGAGCGAGACCTTGGTCGGCACCTTCGCGAACGCCTCGGCGAAGCCCGCCCACCTGGGGAGCGCGTACGCCGGGTTCGCGCCGTGCACGATCACGACGTCGTAGGCGCCGCCCGCCATCGCGGCGATCGTCTCGCCGAAGCTCGCGAACGACGCGACGCCGGCGAAGTCCATCGTGTGGTCGAACAGCACGGTCTTGCCGACCGCGCCGCCGACGTAGTTGAGCAGGTTGACCGCCGCGACCAGTGCCGTCGCGTTCGCGTCCTGCGTCGCGATGCCGCCGGCCATCGCCAGACCGGGCGCGTTCTTCGCGAACAGCCGCGCGAGGCGCTGCACGTCCGCGGCCTTGACGCCGGTCTGCTGCTCGACGGCCTCGGGCGTGAACGCGGCGACCGCCGATGCGAGCGCGCCGCGCTCGGCGACCGGGGCGCCGAGGTTCTCGGCGAGGATGACGTGCGCCATGCCGAGCGCGACCGCGCGCTCGCCGCCCGGCGGCACGGCGACCCACTCGTCGGCGTTCGCGCCGGTGAGCGACAGCCGCGGTCCGACCGTGACGAAGTGGCCGCCGCCCTCGGCGGTGTTCGCGCGCATCGCGGCGTAGCCGCGCGCCTGCGTCGTCACCGCGCCGAAGGTCTCGAGGAAGTCCGCGCCGAAGCTGAAGAGGCTGCGCGCGGCGCCGACGTCGTAGCGCGGCACGACCGCGAGGCCGAACGTCTTCGCGTTGGCGGCGCGGAGCGCCTCGTACGCGAACGGCTCGAACTGGACGTGCTGGCCGCCGAACGCCGAAGCGAACGCACCCGCGAGCGCGCCCAGCGAGCCGGGTTCGTGACCCGTGATGACGAGCACGCGGCCCTGCGCCGCGGCGAGCTTGGCGCCGATCGTGGTGACCGTCTCGTCCCACTTGCCCTTCTTGAAGCCCTGCCCCGTGCGCTCGAGCGCCGCGACCACGCGATCCGGGTCGTACAGGCCCTGCAGCGCGGCCTGGCCGCGGCCACACAGGCCGCCGACGCCGATCGGGTGCGCGGGGTTGCCTTCCACCTTGATCGCACGACCTTCGCGGGCCTTCGCCACGATGCCGCAGCCCACCGGACACTCGCGGCAGGTGCTCGCATAGTAGTAGGGCACGCCCGGGAGGATGTCCTCGGGCGCGATCAGGTAGGGCACCAGCTTCTCGGCCGGGGGCTTGGCGCAGCCCGCGGCAGCGCCGGCCACACCGACACCGACCAGTCTCAGGAAGTCGCGGCGAGTGAAGACCACCGAATCCGACATGGCTCCCCTAGTGGTGGCAGACCAGACAATCCATCGACGCCGGATTGGTCGGGTTGTTGAGGTTCTTGCGGTGGCACGACACGCACCAGCCCATCTTCAGCGAGCTGTACTGGTACATGACGTCGAAGGTCTGCACCGGTCCATGGCATTCCTGGCAGGCGTAGCCCGCGAGCACGTGACGCTTGTGGTTGAACTTCACGTGATCCGGCAGGTAGTGGACCTTGACCCACGGAATCCGCTCGCCGCGCTCCCAGTAGCCCGTGAGCTTCTGGATGTTGGGCTTGTCCGCCATGGCGATCTTGTGGCAGCCCATGCAGGTGCTCATCGCGGGGATGTTCACCCATGGCGACTTCCACGCGCCGTAGTGGCAGTAGCGGCAGGCCATGTTGAGCTTGCCGGCGTGGATCTTGTGGCTGAAAGGAATCGGCTGAGTCGGCCCCTTGTTGGCGCCGATCTGCACGTTGAACGACTGCGTGAACGCCACACTCACGCTCACGGCGGTCATCAGGACGAGTGCTGCCGCGATGGCTTTCTTCATGATCGGCGGGCAAACTAAGCGTGCGTCCACGGCATGTCAACCGGAGACTGGGGCCTTTCACCATCGGGTGCGCGCGGCGAAACGGAACGTCGCGCGCACCCGACGGCGAGAGGTCTCCGCTCAGCGGCGACCGGCCTCCACGGTCTTGAGCCACTGCCCCGTTCCGACCGTTTCGTCGAGCTCGAGGCCGTTCAGGATCGCGAGGTCGTCGGCGCCGAGCGACGACGCGCCCAGCTTCGCGATCTGCGACTGGAAGGGACCCGCCGACGGCACGGACTTCACGCGCACGCGGTCGGGCTCGGCGTTCGCGCGGCGCGGATCCGCGAGCGGCTTGAGCGAGCGAACGCTCGCGAGGATCGCGCGATCGTTCGCATCGTTGGCCGCAGCGCTCTGCGCGAGGCACTGCAGCATGCCCTTGGTGCCGAGCCGCACCCACGCGGCCGTGAGCACCTTCGAGGTGCCGTCGCCCTGCGGAATCGCGAGGTGTCCGACCCACGCGTTCCAGCCGCCGATCGTCTCGCTCGCGCCTTCCGCGCCGCCGATCTTGCCGTCGCGCTTCAGCGCTGCGACGTAGTCCGCCGGCGAGAGCGCGGCGGCGTCGCTCGCGACGGTCCACTGCAGCGCCGCCTGCTTGTTCGGCTCCGCTGCGACCAGTGCCGAGTGACCGTTCTGCGACGCCCAGCCCGCGGGCAGGTCCATCTCGAATCCCATCTGCGGCTGCACGTAGTGCGTGCCGTCCACCCAGCCGCCGCGCGGATCGTTGCCGTACACGACGCCGCGCAGGTGATCGAGGTAGCCGTGCGCGCGAATCGCGAGCCCGGTATGTCCCTGCACCGCCTGCAGCGCGAGCGCCTCGGTGCGCTGCTCGCGATCGCCCGGGTCGGGATGCGTCGAGAGATAGAAGGGCAGCGAGCTGCCGGAGCGCTCGCTGATGCGCTTGAGCATGGCGTACGTGCTCGGGATCTCGCGCGGGTCGTAGCCGGCCGCTGTGGCGTAGCGGATGCCGAGCTGGTCGGCCTGCGTCTCGTCGTCGCGGCCGTACTTGAGCATCAGCAGCCCGAGCGCCTGCTGCGCCGCGCCGCTGTAGCGCTGGAACGTGGTCGAGTACGCCGAGGCGAGCCCGAGGCCCAGCGACGCGATCTGCTGCTGCGTGAGCTGCTTCGCCGAGTGACGCGCGGTGACGTGACCGATCTCGTGGCCGAGCACGCCGGCGAGCTGCGCCTCGGAGTTCAGGTGCGCGAGGATGCCGCGCGTCACATAGATGTAGCCGCCGGGCATCGCGAACGCGTTCACCATCGGATCGTCGAGCACGGTGAAGTGCCACTGCAGGTTCGGCAGCTCGCTCACGCGCGCGAGCTTCTGCCCCACGGTGTCGACGTACGCGGCGAGCTTCGCGTCGTCGTACTGGCCGTACTCGGCGAGCGTCGCCGCATAGCCGTCGCGGCCGATCGCGAGCTCCTGGTCGGACGAGACGAGCGAGAACTCCTTGCGCCCGGTCGCGGGATTGACCGCGCAGCCGGCGAGGGCCAGCACCGTCAGCAGGGCGAGCGCGGCGGCGGCGAGACGGATGGGGACGAATGGACGGACGGAACGCGCGGGGCTCATGTCTTCGCTCCTCGAAGGGACGCGCAGGGGGTTGCGTCAGTAGCGGGGGATTTCCGGATCGGCCTCGATCGCGTACGCGTCGATGCCGCCGGTGAGGTTGTACAGGTTCGTGAATCCGTTCTGGCCCAGCCAGCGCACGGCCATCGCGCTGCGGGCACCGTGGTGGCACATGACCACGTAGGTGCGGTGCGGATCGAGCTCGCCGGCGCGCAGCGGGATCATCGCGAGCGGCACGTGCGTCTCGCCGCCGAGCCGCGCGATGCGCAGTTCCTCGGGCTCGCGCACGTCGAGCAGCACGACGTCGTCGCCGCGCTCGCGCATCGCCTGGTACGCGCGCACCGACAGCTCGCCGCCCGCCCGCGTCTCCACGCGCCGCGCCTCCTTCAGTCCGCAGAAGTCCTCGTAGTCGACCAGAGCGCGGATCGTCGGATGCTCGCCGCACAGCGGGCACGCCGGGTCCTTGCGGAGCTTGAGCTCGCGGAAGGAGAGCGACCACGCGTCGTACAGCACCAGCCGTCCGACCAGCGTCTCCGGCGCGCCGAGCACGAGCTTGATCGCCTCGGTCGCCTGCACCGCACCGATCACGCCCGGCAGCACGCCGAGCACCCCGGCCTCCGCGCACGAGGGCACGACGCCCGGCGGCGGCGGTTCGGGATAGACGCACCGATAGCACGGGCCGCGGGTCGCGTCGAACACGCTCGCCTGCCCTTCGAAGCGCAGGATGCTGCCGTACACGTTCGGCTTGCCGAGCAGCACGCACGCGTCGTTGACGAGGTAGCGCGTCGCGAAGTTGTCGGTGCCGTCGATCACCACGTCGTAACGCGCGAGCAGCTCCATCGCGTTCTCGCGCGCCAGCCGCACCGCGTGCGTCTCGAGCGCGACGTGCGGATTGAGGTCGGCGAGACGCGCGCGCAGCGATTCGAGCTTCGGCCTGCCGACGAACGACGTGCCGTGCGCGACCTGCCGCTGCAGGTTGCTCTCGTCGACGACATCGTCGTCCACGAGCCCGAGCGTGCCCACACCCGCGGCCGCGAGGTAGAGCGCGGCGGGACAGCCGAGCCCGCCCGCGCCGACGATCAGCACGCGCGCGGCCTTGAGCCGGCGCTGGCCGTCGACGCCGACCTCGGCCAGCGTCAGGTGGCGCCCGTAGCGGCGGATCTCGTCGCGCGAGAGCTCGGGCGGCGTCGCGGGATCGCGCGTCACGCGCGCACTCCGTCGGAAGCGAGGGACATGCGCGCAGGTTAGCCCGGGATCTCGCCGCATCGCCAGAGACGAACGCACGCGCGTCGCACGCCGTCGCGCCGCGCGAAACGCGAGCGCGCCCTCACGCGCTCCCGCAGCGGCGCGGCTGGCGCGCGCCCGCGCGCTGCCGCTAGGATGCGCGCCCTATGATCCTCGCGGGTGACATCGGCGGTACCAAGGCGCAGCTCGCGCTCTTCGCTCCCGGCTCGGCGCCGCGCTCGCCGGTCTTCGAAGACCGCCTGCCCACGCACGGCTCGCCCTCGCTGGACGCGATCGTGCGCGAGTTCCTCGCGCGCGCGAAGGCGGCGCCGACGCGCATCGTGCTCGGCATCGCCGGCCCGGTGCACGAGAACGCGTGCATCACGACCAACCTGCCGTGGCACGTCGACGGCCACGCGATGACCGCGTCGCTCGGCGCGCCGGTCACGCTGCTCAACGACCTCGAAGCGACCGCGTGGGGCCTGCCGACGCTCGGGGAGGGCGACCTGCTCACGCTGCAGGACGGCGCCCCCGCGCAGGGCAACCGCGCGCTGATCGCCGCGGGCACCGGCCTCGGCGAGGCGCTGCTGCCGTGGGACGGCACGCGCTGGCTGCCCGTCGCCTCCGAGGGCGGCCACACCGATTTCGGTCCGCGCGACCAGCTGGAGGACGAACTGCTGCACTGGCTGCGCGGCAAGTACGGCCGCGTGAGCTACGAGCGCGTGCTCTCCGGCCCGGGCCTCGCCGACCTCTACCGCTTCTTCCGCGAGATCCGCCGCGGCCAGGAGCCCGACGACGTGGCGGCGCGCTTCGATCGCGCCGATCAGCCGGCGGCGATCGTCACCGAGACGGCGCTCGACGGCTCGTGCGAGCGCGCGCGGCTGGCGCTCGAACGCTTCGTCGCGATCTACGGCGCCGAGGCGGGCAACCTCGCGCTGAAGGCGATGGCGCTCGGCGGCGTGTTCGTCGGCGGCGGCATCGCGCCCAGGATGATCCCGGCCCTGACGCGCGGCGGCTTCGTGCGCGCGTTCTTCGACAAGGGCCGCCTCTCGCCCGTGCTGACCCGCATTCCCGTGCACGTCGTGCTCGATCCGCGCACCGCCGTCTGGGGCGCGGCCGCGTTCGCGCTCGGCCGTCACTGATCCGTCTTCACCGCCGCGCGGCGGCCATCCTCCGCGCGCGATCTCTCGCACTCCATCGGAGGCTCACGTGAGCGACGTCCTCTCTCCCGCCGCGCTCGATCAACTCGGCGGCAACACGCTTCGGTTCCTCGCCGCGGACACCGTCGAGAAGGCGAAGTCCGGTCACCCCGGCATGCCGATGGGC
>WBZT01002703.1_pt1 | contig 12129 bp, 4 predicted proteins | sample 5204241 | NCBI WGS metagenome assembly WBZT01 (sample SAMN12344358, study PRJNA552823) | activated sludge metagenome | biome: Activated sludge suspended growth; feature: Nitrification reactor; material: Wastewater; isolation source: activated sludge from nitrification reactor of wastewater treatment...
AACGGTGAAGTTGCCGGTGGCCAGCGGCGAGCGCGTCGGCTCGGGCAGCGACGCCGCGAGTGCGGGCACTCGATCACGCGCCCGCTCGGTACCGGGTGTCACCGTCACGAATGCCGGGCACATTCAGTGGGAAGGCACCGGTATTATGCGTCTGGTCGGCACGCTGCACAATCTCGAGTCGGGTTTGTTCGATCTGCGCAACAGCGCCACCTTGGACTTCACCGGCGGTTCGCCCCTGTTCGTCAACGAAGGCATCATCCGCAAGACCGTCAGTACCGGCAACACCGACTGGCAGGTCGCCTTGCGCAACTCGGGCAAGGTGGATATCCAGACGGGCAGGATTTCTTTCCCCGGCGGCAGCGAATTCAACGACGGCTCCTCGTTGACCGGCGGTGGCACCAACCGTCTCTTCACCGGCTCGGTCGTGCTCAACGGCAACATCTACTCCGATAACCTTGAGCTCAGCGGCGCCACCCTTACCGGCGCGGGCAGTTTCACCGGCACGCTGCGCTGGTTGAACGGCACCATCGCCGGTTCGCTGAATCTTTTCATCCCCACCAACGGCCTGCTGCACCTAGTGGCCAGCGGTATCAAGACCATCAACGGCACCGTCACCAACGCCGGCTTCATCCTCTGGGAGGGCACGGGCGACCTCCGACTGCTCGGTACCCTGCACAACCTGCCCGGCGGGTTGCTGGACGTGCGCAGCAACGAACTCCTCGACTTCTTCGGCGGTACGCCGCTGTTCATCAATCAGGGCACTTTGCGCAAGTCCGCCGGCGCCGGCACCACCACCGTCCAGATTCTCTGTCGGAACGCCGGCACGGTCGAAATCAACAGCGGCGAAATCTACTTTGACGGCGGCTTCACCAACCTGTCCGGTCAGGTCGGGCTGGGCGGCGGCACGCTGCGGCTGGACGGCGGACAGACGCTTGATCTCAATGGCGGCGCGCTGACCGGCTTCGGCACCGTCAGCGCCCACCTGCGCAACGACGGCTTCCTCAGCGCGACGCCGGCCAATGCGGTGCTGCAAGCGACCGGCAATTACACGCAAACCCTCGCGGGCCGCGTCGCGTTCGATCTGGCGGGAACGGCCCCGGGCACCAACCACAGTCAGTTGCGCGTCACTGGCGCGGCGGCACTCGATGGCGGCATCGCCGTGCGGCGGAGCGGCGGCTATGCCCCGCAAGTGAACGACACTTTCGTCGTGCTGACCTGCGGCTCGCTCTCCGGCGACTTCCAGTGCCAGGACGGCTTTCTGATTCTGGGGCACGACCTTCGCCTGGAGGCCACCTACCACCCAACGAACGTGACTTTGACCGCTGTGGCCGGGCCTGACCCGGTCAGCCCGACTCTGAGCATCCGGCACGAGGGCGGCTGGATGCTGCTGAGTTGGCCACCTGAGTTCACCGGCTACCATCTCGAACAAACCGACGCCTTGGCACCCTCCGACTGGCAGCCCGTCCCCGGCGAAGGCTGCGTGAGTCTGCTCCTGGACGCGAGCGCGCCGCACCACTTCTTCCGTTTGGTTAAACCATGAACCCCTCCGTTTCTTCCATCGCGGGGAGTAGCCACGTCAAGGAGATCGCCAGCGGCTCCTTGGCCAAGATCGAAGGCCCGGACGTGCGGCACGTCGGCCCCGTGGCGCAGGACCTCTATGAAGCGTTCCGCACGGGCGCCGACGACAAGCACCTGGCCGCGCTCGACTCCGCCGGCGTGGCGCTGGCGGCGATTAAGGGGCTGAATCAGAAGCTGGAAGAACAACTGCGCCAGAAGGACGCGGAGTGGGCCTCCCAGCAAGAGCAAATCAACGAACTGGTCCACCGGCTCGACATCCTCGAACAAGAACTCGCCACCTGCGAAACCAAGTAATCCACCCATCCCATGAAGAAGATCATCGTCGGTCTGTTTCTCAACCTCGCCGCGTGGGTGGTAATGGCCTTCAGCCTGATGCCAGCCGGTCTCGCGGCCGAACAGTCCAGTTTGCGCATCGTCCCCCTTCCAGATCGTCAGATACGGGTGACTGTTACCAGCCCGGCGCCGCAGATTCACCGGATTGATGCCAGCTCGAATCTGACCGTCTGGCGTCCTTTGGTGCTATTGACCAACTCCTCCGGCGTCACGGCATTTGACGACACCAACGCACTTGCCACACCCGCGCGGTTTTTCCGGGCGGAACGAGTCGCCGCGTCCACGGGCGTCGCCGCTCTCGGCCAGCCGCGCGGGAGTGCGGGCGGCGAACTGGAGATCTTCGGCCAGTTCTTCGATGGCCATCCCGGCGACAACGTGGTGCGCATCGGCGGGGCGGTTGCCCGCGTGTTGGAGGCCAGCCCGCTGCGGTTGCGGGTCGAGATTCCCACCAACGCCGTGACCGGCCCGCTCACGGTGACCACCCCAAGCGGGGAAACGACCGTGCGGCAGTCCTTTGTCGTGACCGGCCTGGCGCCCGGCGTTTTCAATCCGCCGCCGGGGGTGAGCCGATGGCACTACGAATTGGTCAATGCTTACGGCAAGGCCGTGCCGATGGCCGGCGGCGAGCCGACGAATCATTTTCTCGTCCGCCGCGGTCGCCCCATCGTCAACATGGCCGTGCCTACCAATCGCACCGACCAGACGTATTTCCTCGCGGTCACGATTTCCGATGCCGCGCCCTTTGTGATTGATGCCGCGTCCACCGCCCATGCGCTGGTGTTCATGCACCCGCTCCTTCAGACGCGCGATCCGGAGATGGCCGGTGCATTGCTCGACCTCATTGCCGCAGAGGCAAAAGTGCAGTCGCTCTCCAGCAACATCGCGGCGATGTACCCGCTCGGAGGCGATCCGTTTGCGAACGTCGCGTTCGTTGAGGCCTACACCGACGCCGTCGCGTCGGTGATCAACAGCTCCGGCGCTCGTGCTCTGGGGGCAAGCCGTGCCAAGGCGGTTTCCGAAGCCGCGCCGGGCGACGTGGACCTCGACTTCATTGTACTCGAGCGCAGAGGCGGTGACATCTTTGTGAAAGGCCGTGCGCTGAATCCCGTGGACTGGGGCTTGACGCTCTGGAAAGTCAACACGCGCGCGGCGTTTCCCAAGGGCGAACGCGACTATCGCCGCGCGCTGTTGTTCGACAAAGGCGTCACCAACTATCCCGTTGAGTCGCCCATCATTCAGCGTTTCGACATCGAAGCCGATCTCGCCTTCGAGCGGTTTGATGTCATCGCCGCCGCCATTGACGAACTTCAGGACCTGGTCGCGCCCGAGGAGGGCGAGCCACTCAAGCTCGACGACGATGATTCCATTTATCTGCTGCGTGCCATTGGCCCGGCGTGGAGCCCCGCCCCCGAATACGACTTCGTTCAGGAGCAGTTCCAGAACGAATACGTCCGCATCGTCGCCATCAATCTGCTCAACGCCGTGCTCGACCTCCTCAGCGTCTTGATTGATGAAGAGGAACTGGGAGGCGAACTGGCAGTGGGACTGTCGAACACGGCGATGCGTGAAGCGGCCCACATTCAATCAACGGAAGATTTTCTGGCCGCCGTCGCCGCGATCGCCAACGAGGTCACGAGGAAACTTGCTGAAAAGGGAGTCGAAAAAGTCGCCGGGAAGGCGCTGATGGAGAAAATCGCCGGCACGGTCGGCGGCGTGTTCCTCAAGGTTCTGGAAGTCATCAGCGCCCCGGGGCAAATCGTCGAACGCATCACGGGTCTGCTGCGCACGAGCACGATGGAGTCCGCGTTCATCATGACGGGCAACCCGTTCAGGCTCGAGGTCCTCAGCATCACTCCGCCAGGCGGCGCGGTGGGAGAACCGCTGGAGATCGTCATCCGCGGCGCGCAATTCGACACCCATGACCCGAAGGACTTCGTTACTTTTTCCGCCGACCAGTTTTACGGAAGAATACTGTCCACGGAAACGCTCACCGACAACCGCCAGAAGATCACGGTCGAGATTCCGGATGCGTTGCGGACCAACGACGATGGCGCGCTGCCGCTGTTTGTGTTCGCGCAAGGCCGTCGCGGTTCGACGAATTTCAACCTCGTACGGGTGCCGGTGGTGACGCGGATGGAACCGACCAACGGCTTCGCCTCCACGGCGAGTTATCTCGGCGTGCCGTTCCCCGGCACGCCGGTGCGATTGACCGGCTACGGTTTCGGACCGACCAACACATTCCTGTTCGGCGGGGTGGAAGCTACGGACAAGTCGGGCACCTTCGGCGACGTTACCGTTCTGGTGCCAGCCGGCGCGTCCAGTGGTCCCATCACCGTGCGCCGCGTGGGTCGCGATGGGCAATTGCGCGAGGGCCGGAGCGATCACTTCGAGGTTCTCGGCGCGCCCGAAATCACCTTCAGCGCACCGAGCGCCGGCTACTTGGGCAGCGGCGTGCGCGTCACCGCCCGCAGTGTCGAATCCGGTCCGGCGTCTCTCCAATTCAATGGCGCTCCCTTGCCCGTGTTCGTCGTCGCCGGCGGGCAACTGGCCAGCGTCATTCCGTTTGGCGCGCCGGTCGGCGCCGGTTCCTTGCGCGTTGTTACTCCGGCCGGAACGAGCGCGCCGGCGTCGCTCACCATTCTCGAAGGACCGGCTCCGGGCGGATACGTGCAAGTGGGCGGTCCGTTCGATGACAAGTCGCCGCCCGTGACGTCGCCAATTTCACTGGCGCGAGCCGCGGTGCTGGTGGGCACGACCAATCTCATTCTCGGGGCGCCGCAATGCTCCAGCGGCGAGTTCTGCGTTGATGACCGGGACTACGTTTACGACGAATCCGGCAACGTCATCGAAACCCTCGATCCGCCCCTGGGCGCCGCCTACGAGGAAGGCGATTTCATGAGCGACAACGGCACGAACCTGCCGCCGCGGTTTCCCATCGGCGCAGCGTATGCCGATGAGGTTCACATTCTGGGCACGGTCACCGGCAGCGCGATCATCACCGGCAGCCATGACTTGATCTTCAGCGCCACCAGTTCGAACGCGATTGTCAACGGCCCGCTGACCGTCACCGGCTCGCACAACCGCGTGCTGAATCTCACCATCCACGGCCGCCTGACGATTTCCGGCGACAACAACGAAGTCAACGTGATCGTCGGCGGCGCGTCCGGACCGGGCGTCGTCATCACAGGCCATCACAACCGGGTGACGGTGTTGACGACGAACAACAGCGGCGACGGTCTCGTCATTGACGGCGGCAGCTTCAACGAGATCAGCGCGTTCAGTGCAGCGTTCGGCAATGGCGGCAATGGTTTCACGGTCACGGGCGGGGCGATCGGAAACACGCTCGCCGTGGGCACGACTCTGCCGGGGATTCCGCCTGGCTCCGGCAATGCCGGCCACGGCGTGGCGGTGCTGGATGCCAGCCTGACGCGCATCATCGGCACCGGCATGGGCCTCGGCGCGAATGGCGGTGACGGCATCCACCTTGAGGGGAATGTCAGCGTCACCGAAATGGTCACCGCGGTCGCCGACAGCAACGCCGGGCATGGCATCTACGTGGGGCCGGGGGTCAAAGACACGCTCATCCGACCGGCGGTGACGGTGCGCAACGGGCAACACGGCATCTACCTGAACGGATGCTCGGGCAGCGTGTTGGACGCGGTTCAAACCGGATTCAACACCGGCTGCGGTCTTCTGGTCTCGGGCGTGAACGATCCCACGACCATGATCGGCGTATCAGCGCGGTCCAACGCCGTCAGCGGGCTGCGGCTGGTGAACGGCACCAGCCGCATCGCGGTCAAGGCTGATAACACCTTCGGTCCGACGGGACTCGAATTGGACGGAACCAACGTGACGCACAATGTCATCACCATGGAGATTGATGGCTGTACTGGTGACGGCGCGCGGCTGCTCGCGGCGGAGAACAACGAATTGACGCTGGCCATCGGAAACTGCGGCGGGCATGGACTGCTGCTCTCCGGCGGCGGCTTGAACTCTGTCTCGCTCACCGCCAGCAACAACACGCTCGACGGGGCGCGGTTCACCGACGGCACGCGCGACAACAGCCTCGCCGCTACGGTGCTGAGCAACCGCACCGGCGTGGTGCTCGCCAGCGGTGCCAATGGCAATCGCATTCAAGGTCTGCGCGCCAATGCCAATCGCGAGCACGGCCTCTGGCTCACCGGCACCGGCACGAGCAACAACCGCGTGCTTGAGGCGCAGGTCGGCCTGCCGATCCTGACCGACCCGACCAACGAACCGCCGGGCAACGCTTTCGATGGGATCCGCATTGACGCGGGCGCAAGCGACAACAGCCTCGGCTCGGATTCGGGACACGGCCCCGAAGTGCGCAACAACGGCGCCGCGGGCATCCGCATCGCGGCTGCGACCAACAACGTGATTCTCGGCGCGCTGGTCACGCTGGGCGATCCATCGCGCGTCCAGCCTGCGGGCATCATCGTGGAGGACGGCGCCGTGGACACCATCATCGGCGGATTCACCGCCGCCGAGCGTTGCACGAATTCGTCGAACTTCGTGGGCATTCATCTGCGCAACGGCGCCACCCGGACCGTCGTGCAGAATTGCCGCGTCGAAGCGAACGGCGGCACCGGTCTGCTCATCGAACATGCGCCTTTCAACCTCGTGGGCAGCACGCACGGCGGGATCACGAACCAGTTCCTGAACAACTTCGCCAGCGGCGTCGAACTCGCCGGCGCGGCCACGACCAATTGCCACGTGTTTGGCGCGGTCATGTCGGCAAACAATAACGGCATCCTTGTGCGCGGTGGGGCGAAAGACAATCGGATCGGCGCCGACAACGACATTCATGGCAACGCCACCGGCGTGCGGGTGGACGGCGCGGCGCGCACGCTCATCCTGCATAACGCCATCCACGCCAACTCGGGCAGCGGCATCGTCTTTACCGGCGGCGCCACGGACAATTCCGTCGCCGCCTGCGACGTCCGCGGCAACGCCATCGGTGTGGTCGCAGATGGCACGGCGACGAAGCGCAACGAAGTCTCAGGAAACGTGATCACTGGGAACACCGGCAAGGGCATCTCGCTGCTGGGTGGGGCGAATCAAGGCATTGAGGCGCCGTTGATTTCCAGCCTCACCAGCCAGTCCGTGATGGGGGAAAGCAGCACATCCGATGGCAGCCGCATCGAGGTCTTCAGCGATCTCGACGACGAAGGGGAGACATCGTTCGGCTCCGGCATCGTTCATAACAGGCGCTTCAGCGCGACGTTGAACCGACCGCTCAAAGCCAGCGCGGTCGGTGTCCAATTCAACCTGCACGCCACCGTCACCGACGCGAATCACAACACTTCCGAGTTCGGCGATTACCTTCCCGGCGACCACGCCGACGGCGGAGCGAAGATGGCCTTCGCCTCGACGCGCGATGGGAACCGCGAGATTTATCTCACCGATGGCTCCAGCGAACCACCGACACGCCTGACCACCGATGCGGCGGACGATCACAGCCCCGCGCTCTCGTCGGACGGTACGTTGCTGGCGTTCGTCTCGACGCGCACCGGCCAGCCAGAGTTGTTCTTCCTGGCTCTGTCGAACACGACCGTTCAGATCCAACTCACCACGAATGCGGCGCCGGACTACGATCCGGCCTGGTCGCCCGGCGGCTCCAACCTGTTCTTCGTCTCCGAGCGCGACGGCAACGCCGAGATTTACCGGATGAACGCCGACGGCACCGCAGTCACCCGGCTCACTTTCGACGCAGGCATTGACCGTTGGCCGGGTGTCTCGCCGGACGGAACGAAGATCGTGTTCGCTTCAACGCGCAACGGGAACTTCGATTTGTTCGTGATGGACGTGAGCGGGGGCAGAGTCACGCCGCTGGTCGCACATCCTGCCGCCGACACACGACCGGCGTGGTCGCCCGACGGTGAACTCATCGCCTTCGTCTCCGACCGCGATGGAAACCTGGAACTCTATACCGTGAAATCCGATGGCAGTCAGTTCACCCGTCTCACCGCCCATGCCGGCGCGGACAGCGAACCGTCGTGGAGTCCTAACGGACAGACGTTGGTCTTCTCCTCGAATCGCGACGAGGGTCTTGAGCTACACATCCTGCCACGCGCCGGTGGCCCTACTGAACGACTGACAGTCAGCACCGGAGACAACACACAGCCGAGCGTTGCGAAACCGTGAATCCCTTTATGGCTCATCTCGCACAACCGAGGTGCTGGCGACGCCTGGTTTGCCTGGCTCCCTGGAGGCATACAGACAAGAGGTCCTGGGCGCGAACATGAGCGAGGTCACGCGCATCCTCGAACGTGTTGAACGGGGAGACCCCAGGGCCGCGGCAGAGTTGCTGCCGCTTGTCTATGGGGAACTGCGCCGGCTGGCCGCGCACAAAATGGCCAATGAATCCGCTGGCCAGACCCTTCAGCCCACCGCGCTCGTCCACGAGGCCTGGCTACGTTTGGCCGACTCGACCCGGCAAGAATGGCGCGGGCGGGAACATTTCTTCAGTGCCGCCGCTGAGGCCATGCGGCGCATTCTCGTCGAGAACGCCCGGCGCAAGTTGCGGTTGCGCCACGGCGGGGCACTGCAGCGGGTGGAGTTCGAGGCGGTGGACCTGCCGATTACCCAGGACGACGAGAAGTGTCTTCGGGTCAACGACGCCCTGGCACAACTGACTGAAGCTGATCCGCGAAAGGCTGAGGTTGTGAAGTTGCGAGTGTTCGTAGGCATGCAGGTTCAGGAGATTGCGGCAGTGCTGAACACTTCAGAGAAGACGGTGCAACGGGATTGGACCTTCGCCAAGGCCTGGTTATCGCGGGAGTTGGGGCGGGACGCTTAAGATTCTCGCGAATGGATGTCCGATCTGAGGCGAAAACGTCGCCAGATGAGATGAAACGATCAACTGAACCGATTCATGCGCCAGCCCAACATGAAACTGGAAGCCCTCTTCGAGGCGGCCGTGGCCCTCGACACTGACGGCCAGCGCGCCGCCTACCTGGACCGGGCGTGTCCCGACCCCGAGTTGCGCCGAGAAGTCGAATCGCTCCTCGCCGCTCACCAAAATCCGGACAGCGTTTTAGCCGAACGGACCATCCGCGTGGAGCCGGCCTCGTCCGAGAACGTCGGCACAGTGATCGGGCGCTACAAACTGCTCGAGACTCTGGGCGAAGGTGGTTGCGGGGTCGTGTGGCTGGCAGAGCAGAAGGAGCCGGTACGGCGCAAAGTCGCCCTCAAGGTCATCAAGCTGGGGATGGACACCAAACAAGTGGTCGCGCGGTTCGAAGCGGAACGGCAAGCCCTGGCCTTGATGGACCATCCCAACATCGCCAAGGTGCTCGACGCCGGAACCACCGAGGCCGGCCGCCCGTACTTCGTCATGGAACTGGTGCGAGGCATCCCAGTCACGCAGTTCTGCGACGAGAACAAATTGGCAACCCGCGAGCGGCTCGACCTGTTCATCAAGGTCTGCCACGCGGTCCAGCACGCGCACCAGAAGGGGATCATCCACCGCGACCTCAAGCCGTCGAACGTGCTGGTGACGCTGCACGATGGCGTGCCGGTGCCGAAGGTGATTGATTTCGGCATTGCCAAGGCAACCCAGCAGGAACTGACGGACAAGACGATTCACACGATGTTCCAGCAGTTCATCGGCACCCCGGCCTATGTGAGTCCGGAGCAGGCTGAAATGAGCGGGTTGGACATCGACACGCGCAGCGATATCTACAGCCTTGGGGTGTTGCTTTACGAGTTGCTGACGGGCGTGACGCCTTTTGATCCGAAGGAGCTGATGGCGCAAGGCATTGACGCGATGCGGAAGACGATTCGCGAGCAAGACCCGGTGCGCCCGAGCACCAAGCTGGCGACGCTCGCGGGCGACGAATTGACCACGACCGCGAAACGCCGCTCCGCCGACGCACCGAAACTCATCCTCCTGCTCCGCGGCGATCTCGATTGGATCGTGATGAAGTGCCTGGAGAAGGACCGCGCGCGCCGTTACGAAACCGCCAACGGGTTGGCGATGGACCTCACGCGGCACTTGAACAGCGAACCGGTCGTGGCCCGTCCGCCGAGTGCGGCGTATCGCTTCCAGAAATTGGCCCGGCGACATCGCGTGGCGCTGGTCACGGGCTGTGCGTTCGCGCTGGTCTGCGTTTTCGGGTTCATTGCCGTGCTCTGGCAATGGCGGCGCGCCGACATCAACGCCCGGGCCGAAGCCAGCCAGCGCGAGCGCGCCGAAACCAATTTCCAAAACGCCCGCGAGGCCATTGACCGCATGTTCATTCGGGTAGCCGACGAACTGGCCGATCAACCGCGCATGGAACAGGTCCGCCGCAAACTGCTGGAGGACGCGTTGCAGTTTTACGAAGGCTTCCTGAAACAAAGGGCGGCGGATCCATCAGTGCAGCAGGGCGCGGCGCTGGCCTATCTGCGTGTGGGCGACATTTACGACAAGTTGGGCCAGTACGACAAAGGCGTGGCGCCGCTCGAACAAGGCATCGCCATGCTGGAAGACTTGGACCGGCGGCAACGCCTGGCCGCGCGGGACCGGGAGGAGCTGGCCTGGGCGCACGGCCATCTGGCGTTTGCTCATTACTGGCTGCGACCAGACACCCGGCTCGCTTTAGCGCACCGCCAAAAGGAATTGGCGTTGTTTCAAGAGCTGCAACGGGACTTCTCCACCGAGCCCAAGTATCTGCGGCAGGCGGCCAGCATACACGTGGATGTGGGCAACGTGTTGAAGGCGGCCAACCGGCCCGATGAGGCCATTGGTCACTTCCACCAGGCGCTCAAACTCTGCGAACAACGGCGGGTGGATTTTCCCGACGTGCCCGAGGATCGGACGCTGATCGCTCACATCCACCACTGGCTGGGGGCGTCGTTGGAGTACGCCGGCCGATTGGAGGAAGCGGAACGAGCCTACCGCGCGGCGCACGACTTGCGGCTGCAAATGGTGACGGAGCAGCCGAATAACGCCTGGCTGCAAAACACCCTGGCGCATATTCGAACGTACCTGGTGGAACTGCTGATGAAGTCCGGGCGCTTGCAGGAGGCGCACGAGCTGTCGCAACACGCCATCGCGCAGCACGAGGCGATTCTCAAGGACCATCCAGAGGTGGGCGATTACCGCCGCTGCGCCGGCGGTGCCTTTGAAAGTAATGGCCGACTGGAGGCGGCGCTGGTCCGACCGCGCGAAGCCGAGGCGGCCCTGCGACGAAGCGTGGTGATCCGCGAGAATCTCCTCACCGATATTCCCAACGTCCCTGTGCATGGCGATGATCTGGCGTCGAGTTATTACAGTCTGGGCGTCTGGCTGACGGGGGTGGGGCGAGCCGATGAAGCGGCGGCGTCCTTTCGCAAAGCCCGCGCGCTTTGGGAACAACTCCTGACGCCGTCGCCCAGGACGCGGGCGTGTGAACGACATCTGGCGTGGATGCTCGCCACCTGTCCGGTACTGGAGTTCCGCGACCCACAACGCGCCGTGATGCTGGCGCGAGAATCCATGCGGCATGAAGGGGACACCTCCCGCCATTGGAGTCTCCTGGGGATCGCCCAATACCGGGCGGCGGATTACGCAGCCGCCATGGAATCCCTCCGCAAGTCCATGGATTTGGCCAACGGCGGCGACGCGCAGCAATGGCTCTTTCTGGCGATGGTACTCCAGCAACAAGGCGAGCGTCAGCAGGCCCAACAGACGTACGACAAAGCGGTCGCTTGGATTGAAACGGCTCACCCGGGAGACGAAAGCTACGTCCGTTTTCGAGACGAAGCCGGCAAGGTGCTGGGGATCGTTGCACAAGGCGACGGCAAGAACGGCGTACGAACTTCACCAAGTGAAAGAGGATTATGAAGAACCCCTCAATCGTGGCCCACTGCGGTGGTAGTCCGGTGTCCGTGCCGAGTGAATTCCCAAGGATCGTTCAAATCATGAAACCACAACTCGCTTTCTGCCTCTTTGTGATGGTTCAAAGCTTGGTTGCGGCCTCTGCGCAATGGCCACAGTTCCGCGGGCCAAACGGCTCCGGTGTTGGCGAAGACGCGCGCCCGCCGATCCACTTCGGCGCGGAAACCAATCTGCTCTGGAAGACCGCGCTGCCGTCCGGCCATTCCTCGCCGTGCGTTTGGGGCGACCGCATCTTCCTGACCGCCTTCGACCGCGAGGCGAAGAAGCTGGAAACGCTTTGCCTCGACCGCCAGACGGGAAAGGTCTTGTGGCGTCAGGCTACGTCCGCCGAGAAG
>WBZT01002705.1_pt1 | contig 12120 bp, 3 predicted proteins | sample 5204241 | NCBI WGS metagenome assembly WBZT01 (sample SAMN12344358, study PRJNA552823) | activated sludge metagenome | biome: Activated sludge suspended growth; feature: Nitrification reactor; material: Wastewater; isolation source: activated sludge from nitrification reactor of wastewater treatment...
GCTCTCTAAGGCAGATGTATATTTATACACACTGTAATCATTTTTTGACTTTGCTTTATATGTTCTATATATAGGCAAATCCCTTTGTATGTATATTATACTTCCTTTCGCCTTTTGTTTAAATTCTTTCACATCGCTTGATCCATATAGAAAGAAATATGGGTCGCAATACACACCAGTAGAGTCTGCAGACCTGGCCCCAACAACAGACCAAAGCATTAAATCACTCTTGTTAGCAATAGTTTTGCTACGAGTGGGTCTATAAACTGCATTAAAAGCACGAGATATATAAGGAAAAACTATATGACAACTGTGTTTCTCAGTGATAATTTTAGGTTGCACATCCTCTTCAAACTCAAAAGAGCGCTTAAAAGTTTGCAGCCAAGCTTCGCATATTGACTTGCCTAAATTTGTTGAATGAGCCCAATGTAATGTTATTACTCCCTCTGTTTTGGGTGGTTCAAAAAACACAAATGCACTAGGTATGTTTGGCATATATGCACTTAGCCTATCTACTTTAATCACATAAGGCTCAAAGTCTGAACAAAAGTACTTTAAGCCATTCTCGTCTTTAAAAGAGAATTTTAAATTGCAATACTGTCGAATAGCAACATGCTCTGTACCGTTTTCATCTTTAAAAGAGAATTTTGCACTCTGGTATTGGTCAGTAGTAGCATAATGCTGCGTGGGTCCAACATATATACTTATTGAAACCTTATATCTTTGGAAAGAAGAGAAAGAAGAGGGTGTATGCATAACAATTCCACAAAAAAAGTTAAAAAATAATCCAATCGTGTAATGTATAACAGCTCCAATTAATTAAGCAATACAAATGTTTACATTTAGAACTGATCAAGTTATTTATATGTCTGTCCATAGTAAATGGGCGTCAATAACTGCATAGTGCAATCTATTTGCGCAGTTTTGCATCTGTATCCAAGGCTTTGTGTGTATAATGAAAGAGCGCTGGTATTGTTAATGCACCAAGTGCTGATACCACTGCTGTTACAGTCAAAATCAAGCATATTGGCGAGAACGTTGCGCTAACATCAGTGAATTTTGGCAAATAATGTATAGTTGCAATTCCAAATAAGATTAAGACGCATGAAAAAATAGTGCCCGTGGTTAATGCAACCGCAACCATTGGACTAGTTTTTTGTAGCGATTCTGGGCCCTTAGCGCCAAGCGGAGAAACTGGCATAGATGCCATTACTGAGCTAAATATTAGATTTACAGCTGTAGTCCTGCTTACTCTGCCATGTATGTAGTCAGTTGCAACGCATGATACACTGACTATAACAAGAACAAATAGTGATGCTGTTATGACGCCTGTTGGGAATCCAGCCTCGGCTATTGCATCCTTTATAGAAACATCACCAACACCGCTAAATGCTACGGCAGACATCATTGCCACGCCCGTTGTAATAAAATTTAATATGCCAGATTTTATATATGTATATGGTCTATAAACCTCATGCCTTGAAGAATTAAACACAGCATCTCGCCATGTTGTTAGCTTTTCTTTTTGCATTTCTGTTAAGGGCTCTACTATGCGCAGTTCTTTAGAGCTCATAGACAAATTAGCACTGATTATTTGCAAAAGCTGATCTGCATTATCTTCGTCCAGTTCTAATACGCACGATAACATATCTTCATCTATTAGCATAGCTAGGTAGCTGATATTACGCCTTATTACAGGAGTCTGTAAAATAGCATAATCTCTTGCAATAATTTTTGCACAGCAGTGCTTGTTTGCTAAAGTTATTGCTTCATGAAGGAGCAAGGCTTTCATCGTAGCTTTAATTGAATTGGTATTATAATGAAGCTTCGCATAGGTTCTGTGCAATTCTACAGTCGAGTCGAGACTTGCAAAATCAAGCAAAAGGTCAAATAAGTTATCATTTCTACTTTGACATGCTATAACAAGCGCTACAGATATAAGAGATTGATTAAAATACATGTCTCTCATTGTGCAGTCATCTTCTTTAGACCAATTAGAAGGGCAGCACAGGGTTACAACGTCGGCAGCTTCATATTTGACGCGTGCATCATGCACGTGCTGCTTTATATCATCAATAGAGTTATACAACACCCAAGTGAGGAAGCGCACGGACCATAAGTCGCCAGCTATAGTATAGCCTTTATCCACAGTTAATATGCAGCGACCTGCGTGCCTTTTAATATCGAGTGTAGAAGGCGTTCTTTGCCTTAACGCAATACAAAGGACCGAATCATTGGCAGATTCGTCACACCTATACCACGAAAGAGAATTTAACGCATTTTTTACTTCGTATTTGCGCATATCAGAAAATTCAGGAAGAGCAAATATATACTTAGAATCTATGGCATGAATTGTTTTTAAGAGCTGTATTCTATCATGCGCATTTCCGGATGTGATTAATTCATCAAGTTCTCGAGCGTTTTCTATCTCAGCATTCGCCCATTCCATCATAGAATAGCTCCTTATTAATCATAGGTTATTTTAAAAGCGCTGTCCGGCATATATAAGAATTCCTCATTTATACTAAGACAGATCGCCCCTTATATGAGCAAAATGCTCAAAGAAAAGAATTTGCAATACAAATATAGTATGCTCTACACCTTTTTTAAGCGATTTTACCCATATGAGGGGATGATATTCGACTCTTTTGCTAGCAGTGCAAGCATTAGTCTAATCCACCAATGAGTTATATGGACTCCAGCCATGCTTTATGCCGCCTTTCATCCTCGAGGCCTCTCTTGATTATCTCTAATATGTCCTCAATTTTATCATCTCTTGCATTTATGCGTTCATATGCTGTGTTGGTGTCGATCTCGTTGCTTAACATGGCCGACATTATCGCAGCATCACTGAATATGTTGGCTATGATCACCTTGCCCTTTGTTATCCACTGCTTTGCCATACTAGGCCCTTCAGGTGGATCAACATGATGCGCGCGCAAGGCCACACCCAATTTTTCTACATGCATTTTATGATCTTCCAAGAATTCTGATAATTTATCTTTGTAGACCTGGTTTGATAGCTTTTCTATAGCTACTTCGTACGCTTCTATTGCATCGTATTCAAGCTCCATCAAGTTAGCTATCGCATCAAGAAAATTACTCTGCATTCCAACAAAGGTTGTCATATTATACCTCCTACTTATTTAGTTTGTACAAAGCATTCCGTAGCGCCCATCAACGTCGGTTTGAACACTACTGTGTAATTTCGATCTATTGACAAAGGGCCGCACCTATTATGCAGAGATGGTGTGGTTACCTTCCCCAATATGCTAAAAGTCGTAACAGTGCCTTGAAAATCTGATTCTTTTACTTCTATTCGCTTTTCTTCCTTTTTCTTCAAAATACGTTTTGTATCTTGACTATCAGGCAATATACTTCCTTCATTTGGCTCAACTATTATCTCAAGATCACTATTATTTTCATTTTTAATAGAAATTACTGAAGCTTCAGCTATGCAATAAGTACATAGCATTAAGCAACTTAAGCTAGTCAAAGCGATTAACGCCTTAACTGACAATATCCCTTTTACATTCATATACACCTTCCATGTTTAATATAAATTACACTTAACTGACTAAAACACACAAACATATTTCTGAAACACTTTGTTTTGAGGAAATTTTATACGAGCCCACTCACCCTATATGAAGGTATAATGACCGGAGCACTTTATAAAATAGCCAAAGAAGCATGTCAACGAAATGGGCATTGCTTAGTTAGTTATCAATATACGAGGCATTTATGCCAAATAATTAGGCCAATAACAACGATTGCATACCAGCCTCAGGATTATCAAGCCATGCCTATAGACGTTGCTAAAAAGTAGCGGCAGCATAAGCTTTTTGCACTCTTGCCTACTGTCATTATGCTGCAAGCGCATACAATATTATAACTGGGAAATGGTATTCAGTTATTTGATATGCATGCTCACCCTTTAACACTGCAAAGCTTAATATTTAAAATCAGATTATGCCAATTGAAAGAAGTAAAAAATGTCGCTAAAAATAGCATTATCGATACAATATGTGTAAATACAGACATAACGCGCTTAGCATAACACAACTACTCAGGGTCATTTGGAGCGCAAATGATTTTTTCCTATAGCTAAAGCAACATAATACATAGCTTTTGTGTTGAGTTGTTTAACTAAATATTGGCTTTTCTATTTACATTGTTCAGTTTTATTACTTGTTTATACTAATTAGATGTGTTAGTCTGTACCTAAGGTTAAACTTGCCTTGATTTTCGTTAATTAATATATATATCTGAGCATTATGCAACATTATGATGAAGCTTTGAATGCTGCTCTTAATGAGCGCACAGCGAAATTACATTCTTCATCGAATCCCAATGTAATTGTTTCTTATACCACGTTTATAGAGGAATTGCTAGAAGCATACATAGATTTGCTAAAAAAAGGTGAACAGCCTGGCGCTTATTTGAAAGAGTATGCATATAGTCAGGGATTTTATGATTTATCAAAGCTGAACCCAAAAGATTTATATCAACTTTTGCTTAGATGTAGGCCTGTAGTAAATTTTACAGAGCAACACACAAAATTCGATCCTAATATAGATGTAAATGAGCATGAGTATAGGATCTTAATCTTAGCTTCAGTATTAACTAAAAATGTTACACTTTATGATAATGGAATCGTTACCACTAACCAAAATGCAATGAACTACACTCAGTATAATAATAACACGCCTGAGACCGCACATATTATCACAATTATCGGGGCAGATCTACGAGAAGATACGCCAGATTACAAACGTTTAGTAAAAAATGGTCAGCTAGATTATCAATTGTACTACGAAGATATTCGAGACAAGCTATTGCCACAATTATTGACCCTTAATGCTGAACTTGCAAAAACCGGGGAGAAAGCCATTATTACATTACCTGGTGTTGGGTGTGGTGTATTTTCTGGGAAATTCTTAGGGATGATGGGCACGTTGTTTAAAGATGCTGTTGCTGATATATTGCGGAACCATGGCAAAACTCTTGAGAATGTTCACTCTATTGTAATTGATACATTTGATGAATGTGTTGGGAGTCATGAAGAAATAGGTGATATTCATTTATTCCTAGCGCCAAGTAAAAAAGACTATTCAAGTCCTTTAAAAAATCAAGCTGGGAACCCAATCGCTTTACCGCCGTTGCCTAACCAGAAAACGCTTGCCGATTTTTGTATACAAATGGGCATAAACCCTCCTAACAAGATAGCTAATACTATAGGTAATGCTGGTGATGCCATATCAGGTGTTGGCATTGGTGCCGATGCCACAGCTGGACACAATACAACTGATGATGGTCGCAAGATAGGAGGCTGTAACGCTCTTTATATTCATACTGGTATTGAGGGTTCGTACGGCGGTAAAGATATAGGTCGATACAAAGTAAATGATGCCGAAGATGTTGGTTATGGCTCTGCTATCGAAAAGAGTAGGGATACATTGCTACCTATTGGCAATAGACTTCCTATGAAGTATAGCAGATCAGAGCATGTCAAAGACTCGTCGATAAAATTTGGACTTATTGCGTACGCAAAACAGCTTACTGGCGTATCTATTGTGGACGAAAAGACTAATGAGCTTTTAAAGAGGCTATCTAAAAGTGAGCAAACAGAAGAAGACGCCAGAAGAGAGATTTTTAATCTCTATATAACTGAATTAGAAACAAAATACGAATGCAAGCTTCCTTATGTTTTAACAGTGGATAATAATTCAGATGCGCAAGTATATGATTTATTATTCAAGCTTGCAGAAGAAAAATATCGCAATTCAGAATTGCGAGCTTTTGGCGAAGCCCTAGAAGTAAGCCTAAGTATAGGATATCACGTAGTTGCAGGTGAAAACATTGAGATAGAAAATAAGAACCATGAGCTTTGCAAGCTTTATGCTACTTTCTGCTATCAGCATGGTGTATTTCAGTATGCTCAATTATTGCATAACAGAACTTTAGTAGCGACACAAAGCAGTGCTATAGTGGATACTAAGTCAAAACCATACTGGCTGATCAATCTTCGAAAGAATTTACATATAAGCACTATACACACCGAACGTAAAATGCTACCCCAAAAAGTTCTTGATTCAGTAGTTTTTTATTTCGGTGGCGCATTGCAAAACGATAAACATATTACTGACGGATGGCCAAACAATTTTGCTGATACGATTGACATTAACAAAAAATTTAAGCTAGATTTTCTAGAGATGCCTACGATTATAAATATAACAGAAAATCATGGTCATTATAGAGTAGCGTTATTAATTCCGAATAAGGCAAATAACGACGTCATACAAAGAGATGCTGAACCTGAGCAATGGGCTCAAATGCAAAAGCCTAAAATTGTCGAGATGTTGTTTTCCCCATTAAAAAATGGGGAATTTAAGATAAGCATTATAAGAAAAGTTATAGATGGAGAGCATGGAAAAATCAATTGCTTGACAGAGAACGTCCATCATGCACGCATTGATCCTAGTAATACTCCATGTGATAAGCTATCAGATTATATGATGAAGGCCCATAAAAAGGAAATAGAGCATGGAACTACTGAAAACTATAATATTGCTTCAAATAAAGAAGGAATTTATCAAAGCCAGAAAGCTAGGATGGAGGAGCATTTTCAAAGAAAAGTGCGCTCAGTATTAATGGAAGCTTACAAAACGGAAACGCAGGTAAAGAAAGTTGGGTCAATATACCAAAGCTCGCATACCCATAAACTTAGAGACATTGATAGAGCTCTGATAGAGGAAGCTGCTAATGATAAAGCTAAAGAAATATTGCAGTATGATAGCAGTATGTGGCTTGTTTTACTAAATATGGAACTGCTTTCTATTAGAGCAAAAATTGCACAATATGGTACTAAAACTCCAGCCAATCCAAGGTTGCGTTCTAATAAAAATGAGGGAATTGTCAGGCCGCTGTTTCCCCGCAATCCTGTAACCGTAAACTCATATAGAAGAGCTGGGATTAGAGTATATAAAAATAAAAACTTAAAGCAGCTTTGGAAAGAAGATGAAAATGGGATCAAGTCATACTTTGCGTGGCTCAAGCATTTTGGCGTAAATGATATTAATCTTACAGATGGTAAAGTTGAATTAATTACTCAAGATGATGGAAAGAAATTTAGTAAAAGGTTTGACCCATATATCGGCACGTACAGTGTAAATGGATCTAAAATTATTCTGAATTCTGATCAATGGCTCATTTTAAAGAACCATTACGAAGATATTGTACAGACTCTAGAAAGTGGCGATACCAATCCTTTAAACAATCACGCATTGAGAGAAAGGATGTTTTACGTTAAAGGTCTTGATAATTGTATAGGAGATTCCTTTGGTGTTAGAGTGTTTACAAACGAAGTATATGATAGATTTGATACAAAGCATGAAACTGAAGCTCCTGATGAATTGAGGGTGCAGGTACTTATAAAAAGCTACGTTAATAAAGGAGTTACAACTGTAGATAATGGCAATATAGAAGAAATTTGCAATGTAATTAAATATATTATAGCCATATACGTTGCATTGAATTATAAAACTTTAGACCAAAAATGGATCGATAGGCTTTTATCATTTGAATTAGAGTATGAAAAAACAGCGTTTAAAACTTATTTGCTGAAAAAGCGGAATTTTAATATACAAGAGATTCCTCAAATACTGTTTGAGGTAATGCAAGGCTCCGATAGAGAAAAAGGTAGTCACAAACGGAGGTCTTGGAATGAACTTAATGGCGCAAGAATGGTACAAGCTGATTTTACGATGCATAACCAGATATACATGGATCTTGATCGCTTATCATGCGATATAAAAGCTTTTAGATCAGGCGTGTATAAAAAAATATTCGATGAGGTAAAGGCTCAATATTCAATAGAAAGAGAGTTGCTTGATGGTGATGATAAGAATATTGAAATAATGCAAAATGAGAAGACTTCTTATGCTTATATATTCTTTAATCATGAAAATAAATTATGCATCATGGTACCTATCGCTGGCGGCGCTATTGTTAGTACCGACAATACGTGTAAAGCAATGGAGGCTATAAGGCAATTTTGCAAACATATATTGCCTTCTATACAGAACTATATATTTGATTTAGAGTCAGACCTAAAATACGCAGATTTCACAGAGCAAGATCGTCTGGATAAAAACTATAGATTAGAGCAATTGAAATTGTACTATAGGTATTTTACAGAGCACGAAGCAGTATTAAACCCTGTAACTTTGTATAAAAGTTTGATAAATGTTGCTGGTAGTGAGGATTCAAATTTAGTCTCCATTTCGCAATGCCCACAATATCTAGATCCAGTCTTAAATTTTAAATTTAATACAAAAGATGGCTATTTATCCTCGTTTTTACGAGATGGCGACAATTTTGCTAAAAAACTGATGTATAATCTATCATTTACACAGCCATCAAGTACCATATATGAGCGTATTGCATATAGATTGAAACAAGGATTGTTTGGTCAAGTAAAAGATTTTAATAAATTACAAAGCGAAGATATAGAATTAATCAAACAAACATTGAAACTCAAATTAAAAGAGTGGTATGGCTACGATGTCGAGCTTAAATTTTTAGCACCGAAGCCTGGCGAAAAATTGGAAGAATTTAATCTAGTATATATGCGATATTTGCAGCAAATTGAGGGTTCTGATGGAGATGATATTACCGTAGAAGAATTCTGCAAAAGTTTATTCTTAATTTGTAAAGCAAATACAGATCAAACATATGACGAAGCTTTGACGGCTTATATAGCTGAGAATGATGTTGACGAGCTATATAAAACCAAGGATTATGCGAAATTTGGCATAATGCTCGAATTATTTGTCAGCATGATGGCCGGAAAATTATATGAAAAAACTGGAGAAAAGATAAATTTAGGTCAATTGATAGAAAACGATGATGCTTTACAAGTAGAATTAATAAAGATTGCCACATATCACTACGCAAGTGGTAGTTCTTTTACAAAAGATGTATATAATGTGCTGAGTAATCGGTGCTCTCAAATTAAGAACTTGGACCAAAATGATGTAAATACATATTTTGTGACCGTGTTTAATGTCATTGCTAAAAGCCCTCACTTTGATGAATTTTTACTATTGTTACGGAGCTTATTTGGGAAAAAACCTTTATTTGTTGCATATAGAGGAGAAATAGCGCTACCAATAGCATATTTGAAATTAAAGGGCGCCCCCGAATCTGGAGTGCTATCAAATGATGATCTTGATAAAAATAGCCCAGATTGCCCATCTCTGCATGGCACAAGTAAGGTAGAGCAAAGGAAATATAGCATTAAGGTTCCTGATTTTTCAAAATGCAGCATCAATCAATTGATTAGTTTTTTGCTCTCTAAAGTAAGTGGAGATAAAATAGTAGGATTAATACTATCAGAAAGGTCGCTAAAAACTATATATGATAGAAAGGATTTTAATGACATTGATAATACACTGAGGAGCAGCTTAAAAGCCAATCAATACGTTGAATTAATGAAGAAGTTTGGCGTTGCCTCTGCAGTGACTATGAAGAAAAGTACTATAGATAGGCTATATAATATTGCATATTGTCAAGAACCTGAATTTTTGTATCGGATACGCGCTGAAGCTCGCACTGAAATAGAGAAGATTGAGCTAATGCTAAATCATTTATTGTATAAAATTTCATCTAATAAAGTCCATGTTACTGGTCCAGATCAGGATGAAAATTATATCGTTGAACTGAAAGCTGGCTATAACAAAGGCTTTGCCAAAGATTTAAATCAGCTTTTTGAGAAGATTATGCTTGATCTCAGTAAAATGTACATTTCAAGCCCTCTGGCTTCTGCACTATATAAACATGCTGAAAAGTTAATGATAGACCATAAAATTAGTGCTATATTCAGAGCTTCTGACCCTAGTTTAGAAAAGATGATTAGCGAGCAGTCAAAAATTATACAAGCATTGAGAACTATTTTTCCTGATGAAAAAATATTACCAGATACACAGGAGCTTCATTCAGCTTATGATAAAGATGCGGTATTCGTACAAATGCATGCTAAACTTGGCTATGTAATAAGATGCGAAGACCCAGAGAAGCTGGAATATATAGAGCAGCGCATAAATGCTATCTATGAACAAGAATCAAGGCATGTATTCACAGCACAAGAGATGGCGCGTGTAATTGGCGCATCTGATGAATCGCAGGTTGATGCATTAAAAATACAGAACTGGCTCGACAAACATGGAATACCATACATGGGTAGCGTTATTGCAACAGAACAAGGCTATGAACTCAGTGTAGATCATGATGCCTTTGCACAAATGCTGCTTGCTAGCGTGACAAAATATAGGGCTATATGGTTTCAAAATTTCCAGACCAATATAAGCAAGCTGCGCAATAGTAAAGATGAAGCTGACGTACTGCTTGCAGAGCTTTATACCGAAATTTATAAACACGATATTTTAAATGAACTATTACGTTTAGATAAGTGTGATGATGGGCAATATAACTATGTTGTTAAAGCAAAGCCCCTTTTGTACTATAGAAACCATAGCATTGAAGATATACGTAAAGTTTTTTTTGACGAGATCACTCAATTTAATGAAGCCTTTGAAGCAGCTTTGAAGCAAAAAAAGAATATAGTGTATGTAGATCAAAATGATTTATTAGACCTGTATGAGCATTTAGGCGTTGTTGCAGAAGGGGATCCTCAAGCAAAATTTCTAAATGCATTGAATAAAGCTAATATAAAGCTTGATTCGTCACGATATACAGTAAAAAAAGTCGGTACGAAAGGATTTTTCATAATATTTAATAACAAGACTGCACAAAACTTATTTAATAAACAGTGGAACGACAAGCTTAAAGAAATGCGCAAAGTCCATATTCCTAAAGAATGTTGGGATCTGATTACACAAGCTCAACAAAATCGTCTGCTCGAAACATATAAGGCTTACAATGCTTACAACTATAAGCTTTATGGAAATATTGATTTGCAGCTAGATCGTGCAACCTGCTTTAAATTTTATCGTGAAATCCAAGAAGCTATTATAGGCTCTATAAGAGATCGGCAAGGCAGTAACTTGCGCAATACTCTAGGTTGTTGGAAACAATGCAATGATCAACTTAACAATTTAGATAAGGCGACTAAAAATTATAAAGACCTTTGTACAAATGGCAAAATGACCAGAAAAACCTTCTATGAGTTGAGCGTTCTTAGGCCGCTTCAGGCAGAAAAACTGCCAAACATTGATCTTTTGGATACAAGATATCCTTTTGGCGGCAGCTATCGCACCAATTTTTTTAAAAATGCGATAAGCTGCATGTCACCCGAAGATAAACTAGAGTACGAAGAGATAACGGGCGAGCCTATAGAACTAGACAAGATGACTGATAAGCATAATTGGCATCCACTTGCACCATATCTGGCTTTGAAGGCAATATTAAAAAAGCATAACTTAGATTATGTTGTTATTTCACCAATAGACGCGCGCATGATCAACAAGCAGGATGAGATAATAGCTGATTTGAATAATGAAAAAGGTAATTATTTATTCGCATATCAATATGAATCTAAGGATGATGGGTACACTTATGCTTACTTTGCAGTAACAGGTGCAAACAATACGAAAATAAGCTCTATATTGAATATAGAAGCCGAAATTAGCTTAGAATTCTCAAAACTAATAGGGAAGGCTCTTATTTACCCAAGTGATCCTGAAAAGTCTGAATCGGAACAGATGCAAGAAATATTCAGTAAATGTGGAGACAATATCAAGGTATCAATAATTTCAGATGGATATAGAGTCAGTGGAATTGGAACTGCAGAGGGTAGAATTGAGTGTATTAATTTGTTACATAACAAAGTTCAAATTTATACCAATGACAAAATTAATAAAATAACTAATATAATTGATAAAGCTGGTCCTGATATTGGCGAACCATTTACTTCTATAAAAGCTTTTATACTATCTAACCAAAAAAAATATCAAGACTGTGCACGCTCTAATAAATATGGCGAACTGACCATAAACAATCAGCAAAAACTGGCACATAGCTCATCCTATGTTACCCAACATCGTGACATAATTTCAGAGTATGCTAAAAAAATTGACATAGCATACGATACCTTTATTA
>WBZT01001377.1_pt2 | contig 12114 bp, 13 predicted proteins | sample 5204241 | NCBI WGS metagenome assembly WBZT01 (sample SAMN12344358, study PRJNA552823) | activated sludge metagenome | biome: Activated sludge suspended growth; feature: Nitrification reactor; material: Wastewater; isolation source: activated sludge from nitrification reactor of wastewater...
CGTCGCTGGTTCCCGCACTCGAAGGGATTCTCGTCATCTGCGTCGTCGCGATCACGGCGATGGCCGGCTTGTTGCCGAAGTCGGCAGCGGTAGGGCCGCTCAGCGTCGGCAGCCTCGTCATTGCCATCACCTGGGCGGTAGGCATGTGGATACTCACCCTCTGCCGCGACCGGAAGGATCTCGACCTACCGGCTCCTGCCGGCGCGGATCCAGCCGCAACGAAATCGCCACTGGCGGCGACTGACCCGAGAAGCGATCAAGGTCTGGCGGCTGCCAGCACGACGCGACTGGTGACAATTTTTGTCCTCGCGTCCGTTATCACGTTGATCGCTGGGGTCCTGCTCGAACAGAGCGGCGATCGCCTCGCCGACCTGATCGGAATGAACGGCGTGCTCTTCGGCGCGACGGTACTGGCGCTAGCGTCGGCGCTGCCCGAGATCAGCACGGCAATCACCGGCGTGCAGATGAGAAGCTACACACTCGTCTTCGGAGACATTTTCGGCGGCAACGCGTTTCAACTCGTGCTTTTCGTCCTTGCCGACCTGCTTGCCTGGCAACCGGTCCTTACGCACGAAGGGCGCGCCAACGCCTGGATCGGGATGATCGGGCTGGTGATGACCACCATCTATGTGGCAGGCATCCTTCTGCGTCCGCGGTGGCGCTACTGGGGCCTCGGCGCAGACTCGTGGGCAGCGTTCATCGCTTACGGCTTGGGACTCTGGGGACTCGTCCTGATCTCGAACTGATCGAAGGAAGCCGAGGCGGGGATCCGACCCGGACGGCGTGGGTCATTCGGCGAACGGAGGCTGCCCGTCGCCGGGACGTCTTCGCAGCCTCGGTGGTCGCGCCAGTGCGCGAAACAGGGCAAGGAACGCGGCAATACCTGCTGACGGTCTTTGCGCGTGCTGCTGCTTTCCCGGCGGACGCAGGGCGCGAGGCGCGCCCTGGCCACTTGCGAGGCCGGCCGACCGGTCCCTGGCGAAGCACGCCAAGGCAGGCAATTGCCGCCAGCAGGTGCGGATGCCTTTGCGCTTGCGACGATCTTGCACGCTTGCGCCGTCGCTTGCTGTGCGCGCAGTGTGGGGTAGAATGGCCGCCGCGAAGCACCTCCCCGTGGCGGGCGTGTTCGGGACCGTTGACCTTACCGCGGGACGCCGCGAAACGCCGGTTTCGCCAGGCTTTCGCAATTCTCGGAAAGTGCTGGAAATGATTCGTTTCGCTTCGCTGGGCAGCGGCAGTCAGGGCAACGCACTGGTGGTCGACGCTGGCGAGACGAAGGTGCTGGTCGACTGCGGCTTTTCCACACGCATGGCGACGGCGCGCCTGGCCCGGCTCGGGACCTGTGCCGAAGACCTGGCGGCGATCCTGGTGACGCACGAGCATGGCGATCACGTCGCAGGTGTCTTTTCGCTGGCCGGCCGTTACCGAATTCCCGTGTATCTCACGCACGGCACGCACGCGGCGGCTGCACGCGGCAGGAGCGGCCTGCCGGAGTGCCGGCTGATCGATGGCCATGCGCCGTTTGCCGTCGGCTGCCTGGAAGTGCAGCCGTTTCCCGTGCCGCACGACGCGCGCGAACCCGTCCAGTATGCATTCAGCGACGGTGCGCACCGTCTTGGCGTGCTCACCGACAGCGGTTCGATCACCCCGCATATCGTCGATGTTCTCGGACTTTGCGATGCCCTGGTGCTCGAGTGCAACCATGATCAGGGGCTGCTGGCGGCGTCGCGCTACCCAACGCATCTCAAGCGGCGCATCGCCGGACGTTTCGGCCATCTGGAAAACGGCCAGGCGGCGGCCCTGCTGCAGCAGGTCGATACGCGGCGCCTGCAGCACCTGGTGGCGGCGCACCTGAGTCAGGAGAACAACCGGCCCCGACTCGCCGCCGCCGCTCTGGCCACGGCGCTCGGCTGCGATGAGGACTGGATCGGGGTTGCCGATCAGGACGGAGGATTCGACTGGCGGCAACTGATCTGAATCCGCCGCGGTGACGAGGCACTGAGGCAACAAAAAAAAGCCGGCATGGGCCGGCTTTCTTGTTGCCTGAAGTGCGCGATTACTTCTTCGGCTCTTCCTTGGCGGGCTCGGCGGGCTTGGCGGCTTCGGCGGGCTTGGCGGCTTCGGCGGCCGGAGCGGCGGCAGGAGCGGCGGCAGGAGCCGGGGCCGGGGCGGCAGCGGCAGGAGCGGGGGCGGGAGCAGCAGCCGGCTTGGCTTCTTCCTTCTTGCCACAAGCGGTAACAGCAAGAGCGATCAGCGCAGCAACGAGGAGGGAGTTCTTCATGATGAGGTTCCTTATCGACAATGGAATGACTGTAACGAGCCAAAAGCTGAAAGGGTTGACCGGCGAACACGTCGACCAACTGAGAATTCTATCACCGATCATCGACTTTGCGACCCAAAATAGGAAAAACCTGGATTCCGATCGGCCACCTGTGGTTCGCTCTGTCGCGAGCTTTCGCTTCAGAGCGCTCGCCATTGGAGCGCGGGCAGTCCGAGTGAAACCGCGGCCCGCTTGGTGAGCCGGGCCGCTCAGACGTGACGGGCGAAAAACAACAGCGGGTCGACCCAGCCGAGAGCGATCGAGAAGAATACGGTGATCATCAGCAGAAAGAGCAACGAGGCCACGCTGCCAACGATCATCCGGTCGGTGAAGAAGCGTCGGGCCCTGCCGCGCAACCCCAGATAGTCGGCCAGTGACAGTGGGTGAGGGGTGGCTCCGGCCTCTTCGCTGGCGATGAATCGCGCGCCGCAGCGGTTGCAGCGGTAAGGCGCCTGGTGTTTGAGCCGTAGGGCAATTCCTTCCCTGGGGCCGCTTCGCCGCGAGCGGCGGACATCTGGCGAATGGCATCTTGGGCAGCTCATGATGGAAACAGACCTCCTCTGATCGATCGGGCACAAGGGCCCGGGGAATGCAGGACACGGTGCAGACTCTAGCGATTGCCGCAGGAAAGTCTGTGCGCATTTCCACGAAAACCACGAAACGGTCCCGCTTTCCGAACTCACTCCCACTGCTGGCTGCGACTGCCGCCTGGGTTCGCAGGCCAACTGCAACGCAGGCCGGGACGACGACGGCAACGGGTGTTGCTGTTATCGGTCGTCATTCGGGTGGTGCCATGCGGCGGACGTCGGCGACTCTCAGGCGGGACCGGTGCGTGCATTCCAGGTGGCCTGTTCTTGGCACAAAATTTGCGTGGGAGTTTTCCCACAAGAAGAATTGCCCGTCGCTTTGTCAGGAAGGTGCCGAGGGACATGAACAGGGAGCAGGGGGGATTTACGCTGATCGAACTGATGATCGTCGTGGCGATCGTCGGGATTCTGGCGGCCATCGCGATTCCGCAGTTCACCGAGTTCATCAAGAAAGGCGAGGACAAGGCCGCGCAGTCCGATGCACGTAACCTATTGACGGGTGCCTACGTGGCGTACGGCAGTGATGTGTCATCCGGGCCGGCGGTTCCCGCGCCGCCAGCTCCCGCCCCGGTGGTTCCTGCGCCGGTTCCGGCACCGGCAATTCCTCCCGGCAGTGCCAACCCGTGAGCGCTATCACCGGCTCGGTACACGCTGTGCTGGCGGTTGGCACACGGCCGAGTTTGCAGATTTGTCATTTAAATCTGCGCACAACGTTTGTCCGCAGAAGGTTTTTTGGCGTCACCCGCCTGACACGAATTGTCAGGCGGGTGACGCGAATCGGCAGTTTCCCCCGTGCTGGGTGCCGAAACTGTGCCTTTTCAGCGCTGCTGGCGCTGGCATGAAATTTGATTGCAACAATGCGACGGATTGTCCGTTGCACTGACCGGAAGGAGTTCACCATCATGAAGAAATTGCAAAAGGGTTTCACCCTGATCGAACTGATGATCGTCGTGGCGATCATCGGCATCCTGGCTGCGATCGCGATTCCGCAGTTCACCGAATACACCAAGAAAGGGGAGGACAAGGCTGCGCAGTCCGATGCGCGCAACCTGCTGACCGCCGCGATCGCCAACTCAACCACATAGTTTTCACGCTAACGCGTATCTGGAGGTCCAATATGAAAGGCATGATTCTTAGCTCGGCTTTCGTAGTCGTGTGTGCATGCGCGGTAGCTACGCCGGCAGGTGCGGCATCTCAGACAACTCAAGTATGCACTGGTGGAGCAGCAAGCAGCAAACAGATATCGACGGGGGATTTTGTCAAAGTTGCGTTCCAAGCGAAGTGCTCTGCGAATATATTCATGACGGGCATCGACGCCTCAAGTACTGTCTATGCGGTGGGTGCTGGTTCGGCGAAGGGGAAGAAGGCTTTCACCGGGAACACGGCGGGTGGCGCAGTCAAGGCCATGCCTACTGACTGTCCATCTGGGGGCTGCACGGCCACAGAATCGGGTGCGGCGGCTACTCAAGGGGTCACCGACGCAAGCAGCACTTGATCCACAGCGGGCGACTGGGCACATAAGAAAGGCGCGCATGGCGCGCCTTTCTCTTTGAGCACTCTCTATGTGGCAATTTTTCCTCTCATCGTGGCGATCGGGTTTTCGTAACCGGGTTTTTTTTGCCGTTGTGGCCTTCGCAGTTGCACTGGTCGGCGTCGCCTATCTTTCCGCTTCGTTTTCACCGCGGCAACCGCGCACGGTTGCGCTCGACGTGGGTCTCTCGGGTCTGCGCATCAGCCTCGTCCTCTTTGCCGTGACACTGATCCAGGACCTAGTCGGGCGCGAGATCGCGCAGCGATCGGTAATCCTGACCCTGAGTTATCCGACGCACCGGGCGAGCTACCTGTGGGGACGGTATCTCGGCGCGCTGGCGCTGACCGGGGTCGCGGCGTCGATTCTCGGATTGCTGCTGTGGATCGCGGTGATCCTCTCCGGTCTCCACTATGAGCAGGAGTTTCGCGTCGATCTGGGCATGGCCTACTGGACCACCGTTTTCGGGGTATGGCTCGACGTCGCCGTGGTGACCGCTTTCACCCTGTGCATCGCGGCGCTGTCGACGGTCAGCATGCTGCCCCTGACGCTCGGGGTGACGTTTGCCATCGCTGGCCGGGCGCTGGGTTCCGTTTTCGACTACGTCGCCAAGGGTGCCGATGGTCAGGTCGAACTGGCCGCACGCTACGGTACGCTGCTGGACGTGATCCGCTGGGTGTTGCCGGATCTCTCGCGGCTCGACTGGCGGGCTTGGCCGATGTACGGGCTGATGCCCGAGCCGGGGACGATGGCGCTGGCGCTGGCGATGGCGCTGGCCTACGCGACCGTGATGATTGGCATGTCGGTGCAGGCCTTCGCCCGGCGCGAATTTTCCTGAAATGGCCTGGCTGGGTGCCCGCGTCGGCTGGCTGCTGGCGGCGATCGGCGGCGCCGCATACGCACTGCTGTTGCCCGCACTCTACGCGCGTCCGCGGCCGCCGGTTTCCGTCGAAATGCAGGTCGCCTTGCCGCGCTTCGTGCAGGTGCTGATGGCTGCCGGCGACCGCTATCTGGCGGCCAATCTGGCCGGCTTTCGCGCGCTCGTGGCATCGACCGAAACGATGCAGGCCGAGAACTATCGCATTCTCGGCATCGTCCAGTCCGACGCCGCGTGGCTCAATCCGGCACACGAGGACAACTACTACATCGCCGCCGCGATCCTGCCGTGGGCGGGCGAAGTGGCGGCGGCGCAATACGTTCTGCGAAAGGCGACGGCAGCGCGCCCGTTCGACGCGCTTCCGCCCTTCTACTACGGCTTCGACGAACTCCACTTTCGGAAAAATCCGGTCGAAGGGGCGAAATGGCTGCGCATTGCGGCGAGCCACAGCAGCGACGAACTCGAGCAGATCCAGTTGCAGCAAATGGCAGCAGCCTGGCTCAGCAAGGGTGAGGATCTCGAATTCTCGATTCGCCTCCTGCGTACGATGGCCAGGGAAACCCGGCACAAGGCTTTTGGCCGTTTCCTTGAGAAGCGCGCGGAGCGTCTGGAAAACCTGCTCTTGCTCGAGCGCGCGATCGCCCGCTACACTGCGCTCACCGGCCAGCCGCCCAAACGCCTGCAACAACTCATGGAACGCTCGATCCTGCCGACCCTTCCGGCCGATCCCTTCGGCCTGCCATACGAAATCGACGCCGCGGGCAGGCCGCAGGTCGTACCGCAGGCAGCGGGCATTACCGGGAGGACGAAGTGAGCGAAGCGATTCGCGTCGAGGCGATCCGCAAGACCTATCCCGGGGCATGGCGCAAGCCGGCGAAGGAAGCGCTGAAAGGGATCTCGCTGTGCATCGACGCCGGCGAAACCTTCGGCTTCATCGGCCCGAACGGGGCGGGCAAGAGTACGCTGATCAAGATCCTGATCGGCGCGCTGCACCCGACCACCGGCAGCGCGACCATTTTCGGGCGCAGCGTGCGCGAACCGGAGGCTCGCCGGGGGCTCGGCTTCGTTCCCGAAAATCCGAGTCTGCAGGACCATCTGACGCCGAGCGAAATTCTGCGCATGGGCCTGCGCCTGCATCGGGTGCGCGTCGACGACGAGCGCCGGCATTGCTTGCACTGGCTCGACCGCTTCGATCTGGCGGCAGTCGCCGACAGCCGACTGCGCGGCTTTTCCAAGGGAATGTTGCAGCGCACGGCGCTGGCACACGCGCTGGCGATCCAGCCGCGGCTGCTGATCCTCGACGAGCCGCTGTCGGGACTCGACCCGGTCGGTCGCAAGGACGTCGTCGACATCCTCGACGAATACCGTCGTCAGGGAGGAACGCTGTTCTTTTCGTCGCATGTGCTGCACGACGTCGAGCGGATCGCCGACCGCTTCGGTCTCATCCATCGTGGCGAATTGCTGACCATTCGCTCACCGCAGGAGTTGGCCGCCGATCAGGCCGACCGCTATGTCCTGCGCTACCGCGGGAGTGCGGCGCTCCGGGACTTCGTCGAGCTGCGGCCGGGTCTGTATGCGCGCGAGACGGGCGCCGCCGAGTTGCCCGCGGTCATCGCCGAAGTGCATGCCAGTGGCGGCGTTCTGCAGGAGGTGGAGCCCTGCGTTTCGCTCGAAAGCGTCTTTTTTCGGACGATTTCTGCGAGCGAAACGCCGGGATCCGCCGGTGCCTGAACCGAGGTCGCATCGCTTGATCGCGGTTTCCGCAGCGTTCGGCGCGGTTGTCGATCATGTCTGAAACGGATTGTGTCACGCCGCCGCTCTGCGTCGATCTGGACGGAACGCTCAGCCGCACCGACCTGACCGCGGAATCGCTGCTGGCCCTTGGCAAGCACCACCCGCTGCGACTGCTTGGACTGACGCGGGAACTGGCGAGGGGAAGGGCGGCCTGCAAGCTGGCCTTGGCGCGTTTGTCGTGCTGTGACCCCGCTACGCTGCCCTACAACGAGGCGGTTCTCGACCTGGTGCGGACGGCGCGCGCGGAGGGGCGGCGGACGGTGCTCGTCAGTGCTTCGCCCCGCCCCTGGGTAGACGCGGTGGCCAGTTACCTGGGTCTCTTCGACGAGGTTCTCGCCACCGACAACCCTGCCATCAACCTGTCCGGGCAGGCCAAGGCGGCGCGACTGGTCGCACTTTATGGCGAGCGCGCCTTCGATTACGCGGGCAACGCACGCGCTGATCTGCCCGTCTGGCGGCGTGCCCGCAAGACGATCGTCGTCACGCCGGAACACGGTGTTCTCGCTCGTGCCCGCTCGCAGGGCGAGGTAGCCGCCGTGTACGACGATCGCCCGGCGCGCTCGTGGACGTGGCTGCGGGCGACGCGCATTCACCAGTGGGCAAAGAACCTGCTGGTGTTCGTGCCCCTTCTGGCCGCTCACGCCTGGGACCGCCAGACGGCAGTCAGCCAGGCGTGTCTGGCTTTCCTGATCTTCGGGCTGGCCGCATCGAGCGTGTACCTGCTCAACGACCTGCTCGACCTGGATGCCGACCGGCGCCATCCGCGCAAGAAATTGCGGCCATTCGCGGCGGGACTGTTGCCGCTGCCGCAGGGGGTTCTCGGTACCGCCGCCCTGTTCGTCGCGGCACTCGTTCTGGCCGCTTTCCTGCCGCTGACCTTCCGTGCGGCGCTCGCTGCCTATCTCGGCATCACGCTCGCCTACACTTTTTATTTGAAGCAGCTCGTCCTGGTCGACATCCTGATTCTGGCCGGGTTGTACACCGTGCGTCTGGTGGCGGGCGCCGAAGCGATTGAAGTTCCCCTGTCGTTCTGGCTGCTTGCTCTTTCGTTCTTCCTCTTCATGAGCCTGGCCCTCGTCAAACGCTACACCGAGCTTCTCGTGCAGCGCGACTCCGGTTCGCTGACGGTGCATGGCCGCGGCTACCAGGTGCGCGACTTCCCCCTGCTGCAAACCATGGGCATGGTGTCGGGTCAGATCTCGGTGCTCGTGCTGGCGCTTTACATCAACAGCGAATCCGGCAGGGTTCTCTATCGCCACATCGAGTATCTCTGGTTCCTCTGCGTGCTCTTGCTGTTCTGGGTGAATCGCGTCTGGCTGCTCGCCCACCGCGGCGAAATGCACGACGACCCGCTGGTGTTTGCCCTCAAGGACCGGGTGAGCCGCGCGATCGCCGTCGTCGCTTCGCTCGCTGTCTGGCTGGCGCGGTGAAAGCGACCAAGCCCGACACCCTTGCCGGCTGGGGGCGAGTGGCAACCGCCCGGCAGACGCTGCTGCGGCCAAACGACCGCAACCTTCCGCTCGCCGCCATCGATCACGGCACGCTGCTGCCTTACGGTCTAGGGCGTTCGTACGGAGACGTCGCGCTGAACGATGGCGGCCATGCACTGCTTACACGCGGGCTCGACCGCTTCATCGCCTTCGACGCGAGCAACGGTCTGCTGCAGGCCGAAGCCGGGGTGACGCTGGACGAGGTTCTCGAGATCGTCGTTCCACGTGGCTGGTTTCCGGCGGTCACGCCGGGAACGCGTTTCGTCACCCTCGGAGGGGCCTTGGCCAACGATGTGCATGGCAAGAATCATCACGTGGCTGGTTGCTTCAGCGCTCACGTCACGCGTTTCGAGCTGCTGCGCTCGGACGGCGAGCGCCGGCTCTGCCTGCCGGATGATCCGTGGTTCCAGGCGAGCGCCGGCGGCCTCGGTCTGACCGGATTGATCACCTGGCTGGAAATCCGCCTGCAGCGCGTGGACAACCCCTGGGTCACGGTTGAAACGACGAAGTTCGGCAATCTCGACGAGTACTTCGAGCTCGACCAGGCGAGCGCTGCGAAGTGGCCATATACGGTGGCGTGGATCGATTGCGCCGCGCGCGGACCGGCGCTCGGCCGTGGCATCTACCTGGCAGGCAAGCACGCGCCGCCGGAGACGAGTCCGCCAGCCTTTCGGCGCAGCCGGCTCGACGTGCCGTGCATGCCCCCGTTCTCGCTGGTCAATACCCCGGTTCTCCGCGCCTTCAACTTCCTGTACTATCGCCTGCCTCGTCGCCGTCAGGGCAGCAGTCACTACGAACCGTTTTTCTATCCGCTCGACCACGTACGCAACTGGAACCGCATCTATGGACCACGGGGTTTCCATCAGTACCAGTTCGTCGTGCCGCACGATGGCGCCCGTGCGGCGCTCGGCGAAGTGCTCGCTCGCGTCGCGGCGAGCGGGCAGGGTTCCTTTCTGGCGGTGCTTAAGACTTTCGGCAACTTGCGCTCGCCGGCGATGCTCTCGTTTCCGCGCCCGGGCGTGACGCTGGCACTGGATTTTCCCAATCGCGGGGCAGCGACGAAGTCGTTGTTCACCACTCTTGACGGCATCGTGCGACAGGCCGGCGGGGCCCTGTACCCGGCGAAGGATGCCTGCATGCGTGGCGACGATTTCCGGCGTGCTTACCCGGCGTGGGAGTCCTTCCAGTCGTACGTCGATCCCTGTTTTTCGTCGGACTTCTGGCGCCGGGTCAGCCAGCGGGAGTAGTGGCGTGCAACGCATTCTCATCTTCGGTGCGACCTCGGCAATCGCAGAAGCGACCGCCCGCCGGCTGGCCTCGCCACAGGCGGCGTTCTTTCTGGTCGGCCGCAACGCGCAGCGGCTGGCCGCGATTGCCGACGACCTCGCGGTGCGTATCGGTCATCCCGTGCATCGTGCGACCGCCGACCTCGACGACCTACCACGCCATCGACAGCTCGTCGACAGCGCCATCGCGACGCTCGGCGGAATCGATCTGGTGCTCATCGCCCACGGCACGCTGCCCGACCAGAAAGCGTGCCAGGACGATGTCACGGCAACCATGGCCGCGATCCATACCAATGCCTTGAGCGCCGTCAGTCTTTGTACGCTGGTCGCCAGCCACCTCGAAGAGGCGCGCAGCGGCACGCTGGTGGTGATCGGCTCGGTCGCTGGCGACCGTGGCCGGCAGAGCAACTACGTATACGGTTCGGCGAAAGGGATGCTGGCGATCTTCCTGCAGGGCCTGCGTAACCGACTCCACGCCGCGGGTTGCAACGTCATCACGATCAAGCCGGGATTCGTCGACACGCCGATGACCAGAGACTTTGCCAAGGGGGTGCTTTGGGCGCAAGCGGACGACATCGCCCGGGGAATCGTCAGGGCCATCCGCAAGCGGGCGAATGTCGTTTACTTGCCGTGGTTCTGGTGGGCCATCATGGCGGTGATACGGAGCATTCCGGAATGGGTGTTCAAGCGGATGCGGCTTTAACACCTGATCACTTGCAACAACCGGGCAGGACCCGTTCGCTTCGACGGGTCGGTCGAGAAGAATCAATTCAGAAAATCGATACGTGGATTATCCTCGACAAGACAGACATCTTCCCAGCGCCAATGAGTTATGTTTTTTTGTACTCGTTCCCGCGCTCTCTCTGGGAATCGGGGCAATATTGAACGCTACGCTGGTTCGCGGCGCCTATGAATGGTGGGGAATTGCACGCATTTGCTATGAGTTATTTGACCGAACTGGTTTCTGGTGTATTGCGCTTGGAATCTGGGCCGCTGGGGTTGCCAAAGAGTCGGACCCCTCCATTTGGCATCGCTTATTCGTAGGCCGGTTTCTGTGGGCATGGGGAACCATGGCAGCAATCCTGCTTTGTCTTTCTGGATTGCATGTCTTGAACCCTCCCACAGGTTCGTTCGTCGACTTTCTCGCTCTCTGCATCATTCTGTCCGGCGTCCCCGCTCTTGAACTTGCAAGGCATTCCAGCATCAGTCTTGGGATGTTGTCGATCTTGAGATCGACTGCTGCTGGTTCTGCCGTATTCGCGGCCTACACTTGCATAGCCTACTTCCATACCATGATCAAAGGCAGCCTGTTTATTTTGGCTGTCCCCAATGACATTCTGCTTTGGAATGCAGATGCACTGCTACTGGGGAAATCGTATTACCAATTGCTAGCGCACTGGCGCAGTTCGCATGGATCAATTGTGCAATTCCTCGATATCGCATACATTGGTCTTCTGCAGCAGGTCTGTTGGTCAGCCCTGTTCTTTCACGGTGCCAGGGATTGGGTGAACGGAAGGCGTTATCTTGCCGCCATGTTCCTCATATACTCTATTGGACCAGCCATCTATTTCGTCGTGCCATCTAAAGGACCAATATTCTACGCACCAGATCTTTTTAGGGATCTTCGCATGTTGGCTCCTGACACCTGGCATTTGGCCCGCTTCCTGACCTGGAGCACGGACAGTACCGTTGCCGGCATCTTGCACGAGATTTCGCCCTTTGCCTATATCGCAGCTCTTCCCAGTCTTCACGTAGGTATTGCACTGATCATGTTCGCGGCCATGCGGCAAAGTGCGACCGTCTCCCTATTTAATGCTGTGCTGCTCGCGCTCACGGTAGCTGCTACCAACATTCTTGGTTGGCATTATGCTGTCGATCTGCTTGCCGGGTTGATGCTCGGTGCTCTAAGCTGGGCTTTCGCGTGCCGGATTTCACCATTGCAGGACGAAACGGTTGCTAAACCGGAGTAGACGATCTTCCGATAACTCAATGCCAAGAGGTAGATAGCAAAGCTTATGGCCTCCGTGTCAACGACGTCTTCCGCCACCGGCAACGATGAGCGCCTCGCGCTTCTGATCTTTGTGATTGTTTTTCCCTACATATTTTTCCGTAATGCATGGATTACGGAGGATGCATTCATTAATTTCAGAGTAATCGAGAATTTCTTGTCTGGTGAAGGCCCTGTCTGGAACATTGGAGAACGTGTACAGGTATTTACCTCGCCTCTTTGGA
>WBZT01002706.1_pt1 | contig 12110 bp, 11 predicted proteins | sample 5204241 | NCBI WGS metagenome assembly WBZT01 (sample SAMN12344358, study PRJNA552823) | activated sludge metagenome | biome: Activated sludge suspended growth; feature: Nitrification reactor; material: Wastewater; isolation source: activated sludge from nitrification reactor of wastewater...
ATACAGACTATTAGGAATTTTATATGGATCATTTTAATAAGTTTGATCTTTGACACAGCTACATTTAGAATCTCATCCCATGCAGGCTGCAAATTAATTGAATTTACTACATCAATTTATTAAGAATCATTAATTTTTTAATTTTTCCAAATTAAATAAATTCTTAGTTGAAATTCCTCCGCGATGTAATTTTCTGATTTCCAAAGGGGCAATAGGGTTTTTATCTTTCCAAAGTCCTAATCCAAACCTTCTAGCTTCAATTTCCAAATTTGCTAAACAGGAGTCAGAAGAATATTTATTATAGTGCCAAGCTAAACCAGCTTTAACCATTTCATGACTTAATTCTGTACTATCCTCAAGATATGAAAATGCTATAATTCTACCATTCCTATCTTTTTTATTTCCATCTAATTTAATCCTTTTTCCATAACACAGTGAACTTAGATACTTTTTCGCTACATTACAATATGGCATTCCTTTTTCAGGTGCATCAATTCCTTTCATTCTTATTCTTAAGGTTTTATTGGTTTCTGTTAATATATCATAAGTATCTCCATCAATTATACCGATTACAATTCCAGAGTTATCACTTTCAAAAAGTATTTTTTGGCTATTATTATTACAAGCCGAAATAAAAAATATAGAAAGCAAAATATTAAAATGACAAAGGCTTAAATTTCTTAATAAATAATTATTTGAAAATGATTTGTCTATTATCATAAAGTCAAATTAGTTTCATTGGAACATTACTCAGAAGTTGAATTCAATTTATTCTGTAAATTATACTCAAAATCTTCATAATCTTGGAATTTTTTCTGTGCAATTGACTCAATACAAAATGCAATGGAATTCTTATTCTTATTAAATATTTCGATTAAAGCTATAGTCAATTTGATTCTATCATCAACTAGCTCATTTAGTTCAATTAGTGTAAAGTGAGCAGCTAAGTCATTTGAAATATAATAAGTATAGCATTCACAACAATATTCAGGCAGAAGGTTTGAGATACTTTCAGAAAAACCATTAAGTTCATCTACATTTGTCTTATTTAATGAATTTTTTAATACTTCAATAAGGAATGATGATGCAATATCCGAAAGATAAGAACAGGATTCATTAGCAATTTTATTTGCGATTAATTGCTTTGGATTCAAAACCTTTGAGTCGCATGATATTGATCCAAATAATAATGTAACAATAATTGTTATCTGTATCTTTATTGAATTTAAAAATATTATATTTTTCATTTTGGTATATTGTATATTATTATATAATTTTTTCATTTATATACTGAAAATAAATTATTCATATGTATCATATTTTTTTAATTTATATCGTAATAGTTTAAGCTGAAATCAGAATAATATTCCAAAGGAAATTTCATGCGTTAATCCGAATTGTACTGCATTTTTTAACAAAGGAAAATCGGATGAATAATTAATATCTATGCCAACATTCTTTCCATGAAATAAATTTGATAGTGGTATTCCAATATCAAAATGCAAGGAATGAAAATTGAGTCTGTCTAATATCCCAAATCTAAATCCAGGTTTAAGAGATAGGTAGCCTTTATATTGATATTTCATACTCATATCGAAGTCATCCGATAAGTTCTTGAATCTTCTATACGACAAATTGAATTCATAATAACTTAGCTGAACATATCCATAGTTTAGGAATTTTATTATTGATCCATGAATTAACAAAGTAGTAACCGGCTTTATATTTTTGATCTCACTAAAATCTAAATTGACCATATTTTCGCTGGAAAGTCCTAAACTCAAAGTAACATCATTTTTCAATGATGTAGTAAAAAATAGTCCAGGACTAAAAGACATTCCAACTGAATTGTAACCAATTTCAGCTAGCGGATCATTTAAATCGCGTATTGAAATTTTAGTTGGATCATAGTTATTAAAATTCAAACTTACAGCTCCACCTGCACTTAAGTAGCTATAATTTTTAAATTTTAATCTATATGCGTAATGACCAGAGATTGCTGAATAACTTAATGGCCCAAAACTTTCATCAATTATTCCTATTCCTACAAGAACCGAGTTAAATGCTATTCTATTATAATTGCAACCAAAATATTTCGGTCCTAAATCAAAACCTGTCCATTGTGATCTATAAAATGATGAAAAATCATTTTTAGGAATAAAAGGATATTTTAAAATATCAGTATTCCATGCAGATGGATTATATAATTGATGGTTATTATTATTGAAATAGGCAAGTGATAATTGTTGGCAATCTAATTTAAAGCATGAAAAAAAGTATACTATTAAAATGAATATTATCATTTAATTTATAATCTAATTTACTTTTAAAGTGCTTTCTGTTTGTATTCTATATTCAGATTTATTTCGTATCACATGAAAGTTTTCATATCCTTTGCGCACTCCTTTTACTTCCCAATCAAATGAATAATTTCCATTGCCTCCATAAAGTTCTCCAACAGTAAACCCATCTTTATTTTTCTCAATAATTGTTAATCCTTTTGAATCCAAAGAAATTGGAGTAAGTGAAATTGTAGTTGATGTGTGATTAACAATTAAACTAAAATAATCTGAAAACAATACTTTAGCACGTCCATTTACTAAATAAGCTGTTCCGCGTTCATATGCAGCTGCTTCCGGCCCTTCTACACTTGCAAAAACAATTACTGAATCCAATTTCAATGGATGGTCCATTACAAATGTTTTTACATTAGCAAAAACCTCAGTACTACTTGAATTTAGATATTTAAATCCAGCTCTAATAGAGCTACCAACTCCAATTCCCATTAATGGATATTGATTATCTAAGTTGAAGCCCATATAATTAAAATTTAGCAAAGATGGACTGAGTACTTTTATTATACCTTCTTCTGTATTTGAAGGTGTCAATTCAATAACCTTGTAATTATTTGTATTATATATTCCACAAGTGCCTTTAAGTGATAGTGTAGAGCCATTAGAAGGTAATGAAGTTAAACCAATTAGCACTGAACCAGAATTGTTTTTATAGATATTATTTCCATTTGCTGTCCAGTAATTACTTCCGCCAGATGGCAAGTTGATTGAATTGCCACCTGAAATTGATAATGTAGTTCCATTTATGCTCAAATTTTGATTATCGTTATCGATACCTGCGCCCCAGCTTGAGCCATTAAATTTTAATACTTGACCGTTCAATGGATTTATAGCATTCAAAATTTTGCCTTGTATTCTTGAAATAGAATTCATTGTAATTCCACCAGTAATATCTCCAGCTAAAGTAGGTGGAACCCCAGATGAATTATCAGTGTCAGGTTTCCATTGACTGCCATCCCATTTTAATATCTGACCGAAAGAAGGGGAGGTTCCCGAAATTGGTTTATTCTGAATTTTAGTAACTGTATTGTTAGTTATTAATCCGTTAGCATCCCCTGAAAGGTTTGGTATGTTAACAAAGTTATTATCCGTGTCTGGTTTCCACTGAGTACCATCCCACTTTAAAATTTGACCAGTACTTGGAGTTGCACTTGATACAGGTTTGTTCTGAATTCTAGTAACAGTATTATTTGTAACGGAGCCATTAGCGTCACCTGCAAGATTTGGTGAAATCCCCGATGAATTATCAGTGTCAGGCTTCCATTGAGTACCATCCCATTTTAAAATTTGACCAGTATTTGGAATTACACTTGATACAGGTTTGTTCTGAATTCTAGTCACAGTATTATTTGTAACAGAGCCATTAGCGTCGCCTGCAAGATTTGGTGAAATCCCAGATGAAATATCAGTGTCAGGCTTCCATTGACTTCCATTCCATTTAAGAACTTGCCCAGTAATAGCATTATTCCGGTCAAGTTGATTTGCAGCCATTGCATATGGAACACTTACTAATTGTGAAATACTAATTTGTTGAAATATGCCTTGTTCTTCAACTTCCACCCTAATAAAATAAACATCATTAATAAAATTGATGTCATTAATAGAATTTACTTTATTCTTCCCATTTCCTATAATAACATTAGCAACTCCATAAGTGTTTGTTGTGACGAGTTGTTCCTCTTGATATGATAATACATCCACATTCCAGCCTTTTAAAATGGTAAATCTTAAATTTTTAGTTGTATTCTTTAATGGTAGATTGGAATTATTCGCATCTCTTAAGACAATTTGATAGTTAAAATTAGGTGGCGCACCTTGAGACAAAATTAAATTATTGCAAAATATTATCATTATTACAATTTTCTTCATATAATTACTATTTTCTTTTTATTGTTATTGTGCCTTTATAAAAAATATCTCCTTGTTCATTCAGTAATAAATATATATAAACACCATCAGGGATAATATTGCCTGTGATTGATATTCCGTCAAAAGAACCATCGTAATTTTTCTTTGAGAATACTTTTGCATTCCACTTATCAAAGACAAGTAATTCATTATGCAATGGAATATTGTCGAATATTAGATAATTATTCTTATCATTATCCCCTGGTGTAATAATAGTATTATAGTTGATATCACTATTTTTAATGACTAAATTTGAAAAATCAAAGGATTGTTGAAATCCTTGAGTATACAATGGTTGGGATTGATCAATAATAACCTCGCCCAATGACATGTCATATATAATTCTGTCAACAATCTCAGCTGCTCCTGCTGTACTGACTAACTGTCTTTCAATTTGTATAGATTGACTAGAGCCGATTACTAAGGAATTTATAATAAATAATAGAATGAGTTTATACATAATTCAATTATTTTTTAGAAAAGAAAAATAATTAGGCTGTTCTTTTATCTTAAATAAAACTGATTTTGTATCAAATTCTTTATTCCGTGAATCATATACAATATCAAGTACCATTTTTATTGGAATTAAATGGCCGTTAGGTAGCTGAATATTATAAAAATTTAAATTGTAATTTATTGACTTATTCCATCTATTAACCTTCATCTTTATACCAACTAAAAAATTTTCCTTACCAGTAAATATTTCCTTATTTGAATTATAGTCTTTAATAGAATTATTACTAACAATACTTAAAATGCCGACATTATTTCTTATATTAAATAGTTGCTCAAAATTTAATGGAATTTCTACAGTTAAATTAGAGCTAATATCAGGACAGCCGTTGTTTCTTTTATTTCCAGCGACATTTGGACATTTATCTTTTGTATCTTCAATTCCGTCATTATCGAAATCTGGACATCCATAAACCGTTCCAAATTCAAAAGGACATTTATCAAGGTTATCAACAATGCCATCACTATCAGAGTCAATTTCCGGACATCCGTTATTAATTTTAGTTCCATATGTATTAGGGCATTTATCATCTATATCTGATATCCCATCTTTGTCAATATCAGGGCACCCAAACAATTCCTTTACGCCAAATAATTTTGGACATTTATCTATTGAATCACTTAAGCCATCTCCATCCTCATCACTAAAATAAATTGTGGAAGTAACATTTTTGATTTTAACTATTTTAACATTATGATTGTTTTGTAATAAGTCAGGAAATATTTTAAAAGAAAATTCAAAGGTGTCAAGTTTATTTTTATTGAATTGCGAACTACTTGGTAATTTATCTGTAGCTACATATAATGTTAAAACAGAATCACTTACTTCTTGTATGCTACCTAAAAAGATAGGAATACGACTAAGGTTTTTATCAACCAAAAATCTATTGTATTGAGTTAAGTAATCTTCTGCTTTAAAAACACTAAGTTGTAGATCGATAAAGGAATAGTCTTCAATTAAAGCATCTATCGCAAAGTCAAATTCGAGCAAATTATAAATTATTGTATCACGATCAGTCTTTGTCACATCTATTGATGAAGTTAATATATTAAGTCTACTAAAGAAATTTTTAACTTTTTCCTCACATTTAACTTCAATATTTCTTCCATAATTAAATTGACCAAATATAGGGAAGAATGGTAATGCCAATAGTGTAAGTATGAGCTTAAGCATTTTAAGGTCTTGTCACATTTTCATTTTTAATTGTATTTTTATTAATCTTATTGTAAGTTTCTAAAACAATCATATTGCCAAATTTAATGCTATTTACATCAAATTTTTTATTCTGGATTTCAGAAAATGATGCAGTAATAAATAATTCAATTGACTTTTCTGTAATATCATCATAGATTAGTTTATTATTGCTGTCAAATTTTTTAAATATTTGAATGATCCTTAAAGCTACCTTGTAACTGCCATCATTAGTTTGTTCTATATCCTTATCAACAAAAACATTTTTAAACTCAATATATACACCATTACTTGCTGAAAGATGCATTAACCTCAACAAATATTCCCGGATTGGAAATATGTTAGTTTCTGGCCTATACTTACTACTTACTTCAATCTTACATTGATCATTTAAAAAAAGAGAAGTAGTCTCAAATAATATACGCTCCTTTACTTCTTTTTTAACATTTTTATTAGCAATTATGCTAAAATTTCTTCCTAATTCCTTAGTCATTTCTCTTGCCTTATTTTTCAAAATATCTTCATAGGAGATTTCCTCATTATTCGATTGTTGAGAATGCAAGTTGCAAGTAAGAAAAACATAAAAAGTAAAAAATAATAATTTCATAAATGTATAAATTTAATCAAAGCAATAATAGACCTTTCCATTAGTCTTATCGATTATTTTGGAAATCTTGAATATTGGAGCAACCGTATAACTTTTTTGAAATCTAGCTTTTAACTTACCATATCTACTTTCAAGATTTGAATAAGAATGAAGATCATTATTTTCACCTATATCAATATCGTAATAACCATCTGGAAGATTATTAATTGAAAATTCAGTAGAATTACAAGAAGATTTACTCAAACTACATAAGTCTAGTTTGGGCGGAACAATATTATTTAGGTCCATATTGGATTCAATTGGAATATTTCCATCCAAGTAATTATCCCATCTTGAAAATAGTGATTCTTTTAAAACTATTAACTTTGTAGTATCCTTGTTTAAAAGCCCTGAGATCACTTTATTCCAAATCTGCAAGTGTTCTTTTGTTTTTAGCTTACAAATATTTTTATTTAAATTGTTATTTGGTCTGATTGCAACCATCTCATTATACATGTCTTGAGTTGAACTTGTCTTTATTGCAAGAACTGCAGCTGAAATTACATATATATATGCAGAAGGATGATCGAATTTGTGTTCACGTTCTGTTAAGATGAATTCTGCCGATTTAATAAATAGATCATGCCATGAATTAGATCTTGAAATTTGACCATTTAATCCTAAAATGTAGTTCTTAATACTATCATGTAGGTCTAGCGATTGTTCTGGCTGAGTCATCTGATTCTCATCATTCAAATAAACTAGATATATTTTTTTACAACAATTAGATTTTACTAATTCAATAAGCTTAGACTTAGCTTCAGATTCATCTTCAAAATAATATAATGATTCTGTATTCCTATATGATTTTTTAATAATTTTTGCAATAACAATTATTGTCTTGTCTAGGTTTTCTTCAATCCATTTATTACAACTTTTAAGATTTCCATTAGGAACAAATAGAGCATTCGAAGGCATACTATCCTTGAAATAACTAAGCATCCAATCATAATATAAATTATATGTAGGTTCTCCAATTTTTTCAAATCCAAAAAGTGAAATGTCTACTAAGCAGTTTTCTCGGTCAACTCTTTTTATTTTAATTGGCTTTGGAACTAAAAATGAATCCTCTGTGTAATTATCAGGAATAAAAAATTTGCTAAAAAAATCTGGATATTTTCTTGTGGTAGTGAATGGTTGATCATAAATGATTTCAACTTGATAAAATTTTGGTTTAGCTTCATTACATGACAATATGATAATAGCTAAAGGAATAATTATTGCTAATAATTTTTTCATTAAGTCAGTCTTATTTGTTAATGGTTCAATTGTATATTCTTGCAGGCAGCAATAATCGCCATTTTTGCACTTTTGTCATTGTTATTATCTGTTAGTGCTAAAATTTCCTCATCCCTTATAATATAAGCATATTGGAGTACTACTTTCCCATCCACTAATTTTTGAATTTCAGTGTAACCAGATTTTGCATTTTTAAATTCTCCTAAATATACAATTTCGGCAGTTGTGATTATTGGCTCATCATTTGGATTATAATATTGATTGAATTTCTTGATTGCATTTCTTTTTGCTCTCCAATACAGAAAATGTATCAATGTCCTTTCAGTGGCAATTATATGAAAGATGGCAACAATTATTGATAACGTGACAACCATCTTGCCACTTGGTGTTATAAATATACTATAAGGTATATTGGATTGATATGTGTATATTTTCCAATATGCAATGCTAAAAATGGCAATATAAGTACTGAATGTAAAAATATTGCTCCATAGCAACCTAGATATAATAGGCGGGATAAGTGTTTCTCTATTATTTTCTTTACGAACTTCTTCTTGCTCTTTTGTTTCGTCCTTTATCTTAAGTCTTGAATCTAATTCATAAAACATTAATCTGTTCTTATTTGTAACTTTGTCAAGAAATGCAAAATATGGAATTGATTTTAGTAAAATAAATGGCAGAATAGCTAACACAATGTCAGCACAAATTTGAATTGCAACATATTCAGGTTTAACCCCTTGTTTCTTTAAAATATTCACAGCTAAATATATGTCTCCTGATATGGCAACAATTGTTAGTACATAAAGTATACCTATAATGGCCGAAACACTTGCATACATTGCTGGAGCACGATGATTATCAATTTCCATGTGAATTCTCTTTAAAACAAGCTTCCAAAACTCCTTAAGATCACTTGGGGGGTTAATTCTATTTGAAAAACTCATATGCAAATTTAATTAATTTAATATTTAAATTATTTGTTGATAATAGGTACTCTAAACTATCCATTGCATATTCAATTTTGCTTTTAACTTGCAAATGATGGAATTTGAATAATGAGCATTGAATTGCAGGATAAATATAAAGTTATTTGAACAAATAGTTTAAACGAGTAATCATTTCTGCTATCCTAAATCATATAATTAATTTACTTATGTATATTTTACACAATAAGTGCTAATTATACGTTATATTAATTTAATTTTGAAATACCTTTTCTTTAATACTTTACGCTAAATATTTCTGTCCAACCAACTTTTCTCATAAAGTTAATATAATCATCTATTTTCTATATCTTTGGAAGTATATTTTTTAATATTCCTTACAAATGATTGAAAGAAAGTTTTTTCTATTAATACTTTTGCTGATAGTTGAATGCGGTTTTGAACAAAAGCCTTTTCCATATAGAAACGGTCAATTTATTGGTCAGCATAATGAAGGGATACCAAATGGAAGTGGAACTTTAATATTCACAAACGGCAATTCTTATACTGGATCCTTTGTTAACGGAGAAATCTCAGGAGAAGGAATTCTAACATTTAAAGACGGAACAAAGTATTCTGGATATTTTATAAATGGTAAATTTCATGGTTCAGGAAGAATTGATAGCTTGAACGGAAGTAGTTATGTAGGGGAATTTAAAAATGGCACTATGGATGGATTAGGTATTCAAACTTATTCAAACGGCAATATTTACAATGGACAATGGTTGAATGGTCAGAGACATGGAATTGGTAAATATTCCTATCATGAGAACAGTGAACTTATGGAGTATAACGGTGCCTGGCAATTTGATGAGATGGTCACAAAGAATGACATAGAGCTTCAGGATTTGTTTGACAAAAGAAAGAATTGTGTATTCACTATTTATGCAATAACAGATAGCTTTCCAATATCTGGTTCCGGGTTTTTTATTAATGAGGAAGGAGTTGGATTAACCAATTATCACGTACTTGGAAGTGCTAAAGCGGCCTTCTTAAGAACAATCGATGGCTCGGAATATGAGATAAAACAAGTAATATTTGAGGATGAAAAGTTAGATTTTTTAATATTTAAAGTTGGAATAGATAATAAAGGAAAGTTTCAAACCGCTCCTATCGCAAAGATGATTCCTGATATCGGGTCAAAATGTTTCACAATAAGTTCACCTGTTGGAATGACTAACACCCTTTCAAATGGGATAATATCACAATATCGAGGGTTTGAAAATACATTAATCCAAACAACAACACCAATAGATCACGGTAGCAGTGGAAGTCCTTTATTTAATCAGAATGGTGAAGTGATTGGAATAAATACCATGAAAATTGAAAGTACCGCTGGACTAAACTTTGCAGTTAACATTATAAAGATCTTAGAAAGGGTAAATACGTCATTGGGCAATTTTGAAATACGATTTATAAAAGGAAAGTATGATGAATTACTTGCTGAATATAAAAGCAGAATAGAACAAACTAAGAAGGATTCAATTTGAAAACCAAGTAAAAAATATGAACAAGTTAACTCTAATAATTTTTAGCTACTTGGTTGTCTTTAATGTAATTTTTAGTCAAAATGATTCAATTATATTTATTATAAACAGTTCATTCGAAGACCAACCATCATGTTGTAAGACTCCAAATGGCTGGTTAAATTGCGGATTAAAATCAGAGTCCCCTACAGATATACATTCAGGTTTTAAAATAAATGGTAAGCTATTATTTGGCGTTAACTCAAAACCCTTTGATGGTAGAACCTATTTAGGTATGGTCGTGCGGAAGAACAATACATATGAAAAGGTTGGTCAAAAATTGTTAACCCCATTACTTCAAGGAAGTTGTTATTCGTTTTCTATCTACCTAGCAAAATCAGTTGATTATAATAATGGTTTTACTAAAAAATCTGATTCATTTGAATTATTTGATGGATCAACTATACTGCGCATTTGGGGAGGTAATAGTTATTGCAATCAAAAGGAGAAATTAGCAGAGTCTGTTTTGGTCAATAATACAGAATGGAAAAAATTTGAATTTAAATTTATTCCTAAAAATTCAATTGACTATATAATATTTGAAGCATATTATGATACTACAATTATATTTCCTTATAATGGCAATCTATTAATGGACAAAGCCTCTAATATTACAAAAGAAAAATGTGAAAAAAAAGCATTATACAAGGTAGGGCAAACTATAAAGATTGATAAAGTGTATTTTAATGCAGATAGTGCTACATTAAGATCAGAATCATTTCAAGCATTGGACTCATTGTTTTCCTTTTTGCAAATAAATAAAAAATTTGTTATTGAAGTCGGTGGCCATACTAATTCCATTCCTTCTGATGAATTTTGTAAAAAACTTTCAGAAAAAAGGGCTAAAGCAGTAGCCGACTATTTGATTTCAAAGGGAATTGAAGATTATAGAATTAAATATAAGGGTTACGGTAAATTTATTCCAATTGCAAGTAATAGAACTAAAGAAGGCAGACTACTAAACCAAAGAGTTGAATTAAAAATATTGAAAATGGACTAGTGCGTTTAATATTTATTTTCATTGTTAAATGTGGCTTAACTAATGCCTTGCTCGCGGCTCATTTCTGAAGACTTTTTCCCACTGTCCTAATGTATAAAAATTCTTATGATTTGGCAGCAACTGAATTTTGTTGTTTTCATATTCCTTGATTATATTTTGCATTTTATGCAATTTTTAAATGCTACATGTGTAGGGGTAACTCTCAATAAGGCTACATATAGAATCTCATCCCATGCAGGCTGCAAATTAATTGAATTTACAATGTATATAATTAAGTTTGTATATTTTTTATGAAACTTTGACATACGGTGATAGCTAGGTTATCGTTTGAAATTCTGATCTAACAAATTAGACGATACCATTATTGCACTTATGTGAACCACAGCAATTATCCAGGTTGAGAATGAGTGTGAGAGTGTAAAAATAACGATACATTTATTCCAAGTTTCACTTTCTATCTCACTCTTTTTCGCTTTTTCAGAGAATTTCCTTTACATTATTTAGATCGAAACTTTAGCAAATTGTATTGCAAATTGACTGATCCGGGAGCTGAAATTAACATATCCTTCGAATGCATTTTGACTTTTAATTGAATTGAAATTTCTACTTATCCTTTTCGGTTTTCTTTTGAATTCCAAAATAATTTAATAAATTTGATTGTCCGTTATTCAAAAAGATAAATAAGTTAAAATGAAAATAGCGCCACATCATATATTATTAACATTGAGCATTCTTTGTATTTTCTTGTC
>WBZT01002707.1_pt1 | contig 12109 bp, 2 predicted proteins | sample 5204241 | NCBI WGS metagenome assembly WBZT01 (sample SAMN12344358, study PRJNA552823) | activated sludge metagenome | biome: Activated sludge suspended growth; feature: Nitrification reactor; material: Wastewater; isolation source: activated sludge from nitrification reactor of wastewater treatment...
ATCATCGTTGGGGGCTTGGGTCACGTCACGGTGGTTCGGAACCCGTACAGGGTAGCCCCCGCTCGCCGGCGGGGCGAGCCATCCTCAACCGTCTGGAATCCAGATTGAGCCTTTTCCGAATCTTCAAAACCGGTTGCCGGGTGGAAGCCTTGCAACTGAGCACCCTGGATCGCCTGGAACCGGCCCTGGCCGTGTACTTGATCATCGCCTGGCGGATTCAGTACCTGACCGTGCTAGGGCGGACTACCGCCGAGCTGCCCTGCGACGCCGTCCTGGACCCCGCTGAATGGCGAGCCGTTTATGTCGCGATCCACCACCGGCCCCCGCCGGTGATCCCGCCGCCGTTGCCGGCCATGCTCGGCTGGATTGCCCGCCTCGGCGGCCATCTGGGTCGTAAATCCGATGGTCCTCCCGGTCCCCAGGCCCTGTGGATCGGCTTGCAACGCGCCCGCGACCTCGCTTGGGGGATGCATTTGGCTTCTGATCTCCATGCCTACTCAACCAGCTAGACGATGTGTGTAATGGACAACCTTTTGGCCAGGTCCGGCGAGGATGATCCCGTTTCCCGGTCCGCCGCTGAGGGTACCCACCGTTTCCGAGCAGACCTCCCCACAGGCCGCATACTTGTGAAGGCTTCGGTGTCACGGGAACCGCAGGCTGGATCAATCAGCGTCGTTGGCGTCTTCATCGCTCCAACTAAAACGCGCCAAACCACCGCATGCCAGGGTAAATCCAGTGGTTTGAGCCCAGTGCTGGTTGACTTTAGTGCTGTAAAACAGTGTCTTATCAAATCAAATTAGTTCCTTGTGCGTGTTCCAGGAACGACTACTCACTGTTTCGAAAACCTGCTGCTCCCAATGTCACGCCTACACATCTTGGCTTCCATGAGAACTCTCATCAGGCCTTGGTTGTTTCGGTATCGGTATATAAAGAAGCAATCTGTCTAAAGTCTTCTTGCCGCTTTAAGAAAGCTTCGACTACATCGGGATCGAAATGCTGTCCAGCGCCTTGGCGAATCATTTCGACCGTATCTTCATGGAAAAAAGGATTTTTATAGACTCGCCGATTGATCAAGGCATCGTATACGTCCGCTATGGCCATCAACCGCCCGGCGATAGGAATCTCGTCCCCTTTGAGACCCCGCGGGTATCCGGAACCATCCCACTTCTCGTGATGGGTATAGATGAGTTCCTTGGCCACCTGAAGAAAATCGGTAGTGCCCATCTCCTGTTCCGCCCGCAACAAAGCCTGGTAACCGTGGTCGGGATGTTTCTTCATCAACTCCCATTCCGCCGAATCCAATTTCCCTGGCTTGAGCAAAATACGGTCGGGTACTCCCACTTTGCCGATATCATGGAGCGGGGCAGTCTTGTATAAGAGTTCGATCGTCTGTTCATCCAGATAATGCGCGAATCGGGGATGATCTTTCAATTGCTCCGCCAGAGTCCGAACATAATTCTGGGTGCGCAGGAGGTGTGTGCCGGTCTCGTTGTCTCGGGCCTCGACCAGCGAAGCCATGCAGAAGATAGCTGCATATTTGGTGCGATCCAATTCCTCGGTACGCTCTCGAACCTTCTGTTCGAGGAGTTGATTCTGATCCGCCAGAATTTTGTGGGCATCATTGAGAGCCAGGTGTGTGCTGATCCGAGCATGGACGATCGGTGGACTCATGGGTTTGGAGATGTAATCCACGGCTCCCAATTGAAATCCCTTAAGCTCATTGGCTACCTCGCTTTTGATCGTGAGGAAAATCACTGGAATATTCCGAGTCACTGGGTCAGCCTTGAGCTGCTGACAGACTTCATAGCCATCCATATCCTCCATCAAAATATCCAACAAGATGAGATCCGGTGGCGGATCGGAGGCGGCCCGTCGCAGCGCTTGCTCCCCGTTCTTGGCGACTACTGTCCTGTAGTCTTCCTTGAGTAAATCGACCAAAACGTCGATGTAGAACTTCTCGTCATCTACGATCAAAATTTTAGGTTTGTGTGAATTCATCTTCTTCTATGTCCTTCAACGCTTCGGACAGAGCCGCTAGGGTATCGATGGCTTGGTCGAAGTCGTAGCTCTCGATCTGGTCTGCCAACCGATGCATGCGCTCCCGCCAGTCTGGGGTGGGCAATCGACGCTCGATCTCACACAACACCTTCATTGCTCCTGGATCGCCGTCCTTTAGCAACTGGCCCAAGCGACCCAGTAGGTTCTCGAAGTCGTTGTTTTTGGTACGACTGCTGCGCGGTTCGATGAGGGTTGTCGGGGATCGTTTCTGTTCTCCTTTCAGTTTAATCAACCCATCGAAAAGTAGAGTGTAAGTGTCTCGAAATTTTTGTGATAAACCTAGCGAGTTGACGATTTGTCCTTCCAGCAGCTCACTTTCCAACTGACGGGCTGCCGCTTGCAATTCCCGCGCACCGATATTGCCAGCTACTCCTTGCAAGGTGTGTAACTCGCGCCGAGCGTTATTCCAGTCGCCGCTCGCAAACTGTCCTTCCAGGAGCTGGAGCGCATCGCCGTGATTGGTCACGAAGTCCGCGAGCAACTTGCGGAACAGGCGATAGTTGCCACCTACGCGCTCCAGGCCCCAACGGAGGTCGATACCCGGCAGATGATCCGGTAGCGCTGCTTCGTCATCGGTTTCGGTCAACCGGCGCTCGTCCGGGGTGAGTGCCTTGCTCGGCTTGAGCCACTGGCGCAAGCGCTCGTATAGGTGATCGGGGTCAATGGGTTTTGGGATGTGGTCGTTCATTCCGGCAGCCAGACATTTCTCACGGTCGCCAGACATGGCGTGAGCGGTCATGGCAATCACCGGTAGCTTCTCGAACTCGGGAGTCGCGCGAATCCGCCGCGTCGTCTCATAGCCGTCCATTTCCGGCATCTGAACGTCCATGAGTACCAAGTCATAAGTGTGTTCGCGCAACAGGGCCAAGGCCTGTTGGCCGTTCCGGGCAGTGCGGATCAACAGCCCCATGTTCTTCAGCAACTCGCAGGCCAACTGTTGGTTGATGGGGTTATCTTCCACAAGCAGTATATTGCCTGTCAGCCGATGTTGGCTTGAAGCCAGCCGGACCGACGTTCGTGGTGGGCTGCTCTCGCCGCCGCCGAGAATTCGAACAACGGTATCGAATAATGTGGAAGGGCTAATCGGTTTGATGAGAAAACCGTCTAACCCTGCTGTATCCGCTTGGCGCATTACCTCCTCTCGACCGTAGGCTGTCACGAGGATGATCGCCGGAATATGAGATAGGGTTCCTCCTTGCTTGATGCGCTTCGCGGCTTCCACGCCATCCATCCCCGCCATGCGCCAATCCATCAGTACGAGGTGGAATGGTTGTTGCCGTTCTCGTTCGGCCAGCTCTAGCAGGCGCAGTGCCTCTTGACCGTTCGGCGCCGAACTCACTTCGAAGGTGAAAGAAGCCAGCAGGTCGCTCAGAATCTGGCGCGCAGCGGGATTATCGTCGACCACCAGGGCGCGCAATCCCCGCAGATCGGGTTCCGGAACCCAGGCGCGTTCCTCGGATGCATTTTGGATGGCGAACGGCAAACAGAAACTAAAACAACTGCCTTTTCCCGGCGCGCTTTCGACCGACAGCTCGCCGTTCATGAGTTGCACTAAATGCCGACAAATGCTTAAGCCCAGACCGCTTCCGCCGTAACGGCGCGTGGTGGAACCGTCCAGTTGGGTGAAGGCGTCGAGCAGACGCAAGATCTGCTCCGGCTCGATGCCGATGCCGGTATCTCGGATGGCAAATCGCAACCGAACCTGTGCCTCGTCGCGCTCTTCCAGGCTGATACTAATCGTTATTTCGCCTTGCTCGGTGAATTTGATTGCGTTGCTTACCAGATTGATCAGCACCTGCCCCAAGCGCAGTGGATCACCCATCAGGCGATCGGGTATTCGTAAATCCCGGTTAAACAGGATCTCTAACCCCTTTTCTTCCGCTCGCATCACGGTCAGGCTGGCCAGATTTTCCAGCACCTCGTCCAGAGAAAAGGGGATATGTTCAATTGCCAGCTTGCCCGCTTCGATGCGCGAGAAATCGAGAATGTCGTTGATGACCCGAAGCAAAGCGTGGGCAGAGGTGTTGATTTTGTCGATGTACTGGTGTTGACGCGGGGTGAGTTCGGATTGCATGGCGAGGTGAGCGAACCCCACGATCGCATTCATGGGCGTGCGGATTTCGTGGCTCATGTTAGCCAGAAAATAGCTTTTGAAGCGGTTGGCTTGCTCGGCATCCGCTTTGGCGACGGCTAAAGCGACTTTCTGGCGCCGAACCTGCGCCAGCCATAGAAAAGTCAGCAACAGGAGCACCGAAGCCCCCACCACCACCCGCCACAGCAGGGTGTAGTTCACTTCGATCTCGTAGCGCACACTAATAGATTTCTGACGGATATCGCGTCGCTCGGTTTCGTCGATAGCGTCGAGTGCCTTATCCAGAATGGTGACCAATTCCGGCCAGTCCTTGCGCACACCGATAGCAAGATCGAAGGTGTAGGGTGTGGGTGCGGCCACCTTCAGGTTGCCGAATCCCAGCTTTTCGATCAGATAGCTTCCGATCGCCAGATTACCTACAAAGGCATCCATTTCCCCCGATGCCAATGCCTGCAAAGCGTGCTCGGTGGTGTCCATCGGTTGTAGTCGCAAATCAGGATGATCTCGCATCAAGTATTCCTGGGTTACGTAACCCCGAACCACAGCCACGCGTTTCTCGCTCAGATCTTCCAAACCGGTGATCAGGGGAGTGTCTTTACGAGCGAACACCATGATGGGAAAGTGCAGGTAAGGTTTGGTGAAATTGAGATACCTAAATCGTTCCGGCGAAGGGGTGATGGCAGGCAGGACATCGATCTCGCCCGCCTTGACCTTTTCGGTAACCTGTTGCCAACTGAGCGCGGGGTCGTAGCTGGTGTCGAGGTCGAGCATGGAAACAAACCGTTTCATGAATTCGGAAGAGATCCCTTGGTATTCGCCCTTCGCCGTCACGAACTCGATCGGTTCCCACGCCCGGTCCAGCCCGAGGCGTATTTGGGGATGTTGCGTCAGCCAGGCACGTTCCGGTGCAGTCAGTCTCAGCTTTTGTACAGGGGCTTGCGTAGTCGTCGGTATGACTTCAACAGGTATCCATCGCCGCAGAATTCTGAGTTTCTCGGTTTCTGGAATAGCGACCAATGCCTTATCCAAGATTGCAGCCAACTCAGGCCAATCCTTGCGCACACCGAAGCGTTGACCATCCTCTTGTAGCTCATAACCGGCAGCAACCTTAAGGTTGGAAATTCCATATTTGCTCGACAGGTAGACATTGATGCCCAACACGCCAACATAGGCGTCGGCAGTTCCTGTGGCAACCGCTCTGAGACCGTCCAGTGGCGTTTTCACCCAATAGGCATCGACTTTTGGATACTCACGCAGAACACGCTGTGCAGAAGCATAACCTTCAACCAAAGCGACTCGTCTACCGACCAGATCTTGTGGTTCCCGAATCTTTGTTTCAGCGGTTCTCGTCATGATGACGTAGGGCGTCGGGATGTAAACATCGGTAAAGCTCAGAAACTCATTCCGCGCCGGGGTTTGCACCGCAGTGGCGATGACGTCCAGCGTCCGGTCACGTGCGCCATCCACGATTTCCGACCAGTTCAGGCTGGGAATCGGTTCGATCTCAATGCCGAGCATGTCGCTGAGCAACTGGATGAAATCCGGCGCCACACCTCGGTATGTACCGTCCGCTCCCAGGAAACTGTAGGGCGCATAAGCGCCGTCGATACCGATACGGATCTTCGGATGCGCGGCCAACCAGGCGCGTTCACTCTCGGTCAGTCGTAGCGTTATTTTGTCCTTCGAAGCATTGCCAAGCCAGCGCTGCCGAATGGTCCGATGTTCTTCCGGGGTAATGCTGGCCAACCCCTTGTTCAACGCCGTCGCCAACAAGGGCCAATCCTTGCGCACGCCCAGCCGCAACTCGGATTTATCCATCTCCGACGTGGTGGCGGCTGCTTTAAGTCCGGGAAGCCGGTTGTATTCTATCAGCCAGTCGGCCACGGCGGGATTCCCGATGTACGCGTTCGCCCGTCCGAAAGCCACGGCTTCTAGCGCCTCCCGCGTGTTGTCCACCACCAGTAACCGGATAGCGGGATGTTCCAAAATCAAACGCTCGTGCAGATGAAAATTCTTTTCGATCGCGACGGTCAGCCCTTCCAGGTTCCGTAAGTCGGTGATACGGCGCTCGTCCTGGCGAGTATAGATATGGTAAGGAACCGCAAGATATGGATGGGTAAAGATCAAATATTGTTCGCGCTCCTCGGAGCGCGAAATGGCGCTGACCAGGTCGAGGTTTTGAGCTTGAATCTGGTCCAGGATGGCCGACCAACTGTCGTTGGTTATCGCCGAAAAGGCGATACCGAGGCGTCCTTCCAGTAATTTCAGATAGTCGGCGGCGATACCCCGGTAGATTCCATTCTGGTCCATGAACTCGATAGGTGGCCAGTTGGCATCGCCGCCCGTTCGGATGGTCGAATGCTGATCGAGCCAAGCGCGTTCTTCCGAGGTCAGACCAAGATCCCTATACGGGGTATCCTCTTCACGCAAGCTGATCCAGCGACGGCGAATGCGACGGCGCTCGTCTTCGCCAATGGCGTCCAAACCCTTTTGCAGGATACCGACCAGCAACGGCCAGTCGTTGCGGCAAGCCATGGAAAAGGCGTTGGCGCGTCCAAACGATCCGGCAAGGCGCAGGTTGGTGATTTCGCCGCGATCCATCCAGTAACTGGAAACCCCGATGCTGAGAATAGTGGCGTCCACCGCTCCTTCGGAAACTCGCCGCAGCGTAGTCGGAATATCGGGTGTTTCGATGACCCGTGCTGTCGGTAGTCGATCGTGGATGTATTCGTTGATGGAATAACCGACAGGTAGTGCCAGTGTGCTGTTCGCGAGATCGGCTTCGCTCTGGATATCTTCGCGTTGCCTGCGGGTAATGATGACCTGTTGGGAAACGAAATAGGGGTCGGTGAACAGCAGATGGGATTCTCGATTAGGGGTGTGGTTGATGAGCGGTAATACATCCACTTCTTTATCGAACCCCTTACGCACCGTCTCACTCCAGTTCCGGGTGGGTACATGAGTGAAGTGCAACCCCAGTTTCCGTCCGAGCAACTCCAGAAAGTCGGCGGACACTCCCCGGAACCGACCTGCTTCGTCCATGAATTCGTAGGGTGCGAAATCCGGATCCACCGCTACACGCAGGGTCGGATGTTGCGCGATCCATGCCCGCTCCTCCGCACTCAGCCGAACGGTATCCTGGCGAGGTAGATAGATACTGTAATCGGTGGTCTCGCCCAGCCAACGGCCCAGGATCACCTCCAACTCGCGACGGGACAGGGTATCCAGTCCCTTTTCAATCTCCTCAATAAGGGCAGCCTTGTCTTTCGGTACCGCGGCCCGTACGTCGATCTGAAACAGATCTTCGTTCATTGCCTTGAATTCGCCGCGCAATCCCGAGTGGATCAGCGCCAGTTCCGTGGATGGACGGTCGGCGATAAAAGCATCGATGTCGCCTCGCTCGGTGGCTGTGATCATTTGAGCGACGCTCTCGAAATGTTCCGCCTCCGCCTCCGGAAACAGCGTTTGAAACACCTCAGCGGAGGGGATGGACTGTACGCCGATTCGGGCGCTGCGGAAGTCTTCTACTGAGCGCGGTGTTCCTTCGGCGAATAAGTAATACAGTGTTGCTGGCACACGTAAATAAGGCTTGGAGAACGTGAGTTCCGCGTTGTGCTCTTGGGGCAGAAACATCCCGATGTGAAAATCCGCGCGCCCGTCTTGGAGGTCTGCCAGCGACCTGGAGGTATCTGTCAATCGGAACTGAATGGAATGGCCGGTTTTTTGCGCCCATAACCGCCAAAGATCCACGCCGATGCCGGCGGGCGCGCCATCCTCGCCTAGCATGCTGAAAGGGGGCAGATTGCGGCTCCCGGCGACGGTTAGTATCTCCGGCGTATCGGTTTTAGCCAACCCCAACCACTGGCGTTCGATCTTCGCGCGCTCTTCGGCGGTGATCTTCGCAAATCCTTGGTCGATCAACCGCAGTAAAGCCGTGTTACCTTCACGAACGGCCCCTCGGTACGTTTGAATATAGAGAGGTCGATTGGCATCGTAGTCGAACTCGTGGTCTACTTTGTTACGGTATAAGTAATATTGATAGTTGATGAGTGGGGACACGAAGACGCGTACTTCGCCCTCGTGAGCAGCTCGGTACAGTTGTTCGAAATCCGGATATACCGCAAGAGCTGCTTGGGGTAGATGCTTGGCGACGAATTCTCGGGTAAATCCTTCCGGCACCCCGATCTTGAATACTCTCAAATCTTCCAGTGTCTTGACACCCAAGACGGTCGGATGCACGAAAATCAAGTATTCGATGTCTATCAGTGGCGCTGTGTAATCCAGAAACCGATCACGATCCTCCGTAAAAAAAAATCCCGCAAGCACGTCCGCGCTGCCTTCGCGGATCATGTGCAGCGCTTCGTCCCACGATGCCTCGCGAAATTGCACCGCGATACCGGTTTTCTCTCCCCATAGACGCCACAAATCGATTAGCAACCCCGCTGCTTTGCCCGTGGTGTCGGTGAATTTCAGCGGCGGAGTGCCTCTGTAGACGACAGTAATCTTGTCCGGGGTTTGGGATGGAACTGCTGGTTCTGACGCCCAACAAAGATTGCCAGGAAAGAGCAACCCTGCCCACAGCAACAAAAAAATCAAACTGAGATTCAGTCTTGGGTACGAGTAAGTTACGAGGATCATACCGAGCATTTTTCCTGACTGTCACACGGTACGGTACTGTCAAGTCAATGGGCTAAGGACGCGCTTATCGCAATTATGAAGGCGCGTGGGTAGCCATTATGCCGCGTTTGGGACGCACGTCACCTGCAATCATCGATGGAACGCTCCCCCATGAGTCACCCGGAACTGCGTGGCCGGTATCCGATGGCGGCACAGGAAGAAAAAAGCGTTGCACCTAGCGAGACAATTTGAACCGCCGCATCGGGTGCTCCCGTTGACACGTGCGTGGGTGGGACAACTCGGCGCGGTTGTTCAAGCCCTAGTGCTGACGATGCTCGACACCGGGTATCGCCATTTTCTTGGCGGGGGCGTCGGTCTTGAGTTTGTCGGTGATCATCACCTGCGGGACGAAGCGGAAACCCCTGAGGGATCTGGCCGAACTCCAGGCACCACTGCCGGATGGTTTCGTAAGTCGCGAAGATGCTCCTGGCGGCAAGCAGTTCGTCGATGTCCAGAAAGCTGTGGGATGTGTGCGCATGCCCCTCAAAAAAAACGCACTCAAATCGAGGTTGCGGGCATTGTGGGTGATTCCAGCACCTGTGGGGGGGTGGAGGGGACGAAAACGGAGCCACTAGAAATCTTATGGGCGACGTTCTTCGGTGTGGTCGCGGGGCGAACTTCGAATGACTTGATTGGAACAAGTTAAATCGGAGATGGCATCAAGCGCAACCTTTGAGAAGCATTTTCCGATCCAGTGTTCTGCTACGGCGGCGTGAAAAAATTGCTGAATTGTGCTTGACTTCGTGTTTGTAATCGATTACAAATTTAAACCGTGGAAACCACACACCGCCGTTGGAGAATAATATGAAAACGATTACTAAATCCTGCATCCGGCTAGACGTCAGTGCCCAAAGCAAAGACGAAGCGATCCGAACCGCCGGGCAACTATTGGCCGACGCCGGCTACATCGAACCCAGCTACATCGACAGCCTGCTCAAGCGCGAGCAAGTTGCCAACACCTTCCTCGGGGGCGGCGTCGCCATCCCGCACGGGATGATCGAAGACCGTCATCTGATCCACCACACCGGCATCGCCATCCTGCAAGTGCCCAAGGGCGTGGAATGGAACGAAGGTCAGAAAGCCCATCTGGTGGTCGCCATCGCCGCCCAATCCGACGAGCACATCGCCCTGTTGCGGCGCCTGACCCGACTGATGCAACAACCCGAGGCGCTCGACACCCTGTTTAACGCCGAAAATCCGCTGGTGCTAATCGCCGCCCTGGGCGACGCGGCAGAGCCGACGGTGGTCGCGGCGCCGACGGAACCGGCTTGGCCGGCCGACGCCGAAGTGGAATGGACAGTGGATTATCCCAACGGTCTGCACGCTCGGCCGGCCACCCGCTGGGTGGAAACCGCCAAGCGTTTTCCCTGCGAACTGCGCATCTACAAGGGTGACGAATTCGCCGACGCCAAGGCATTGACCGGACTACTGGCCCTCGGTATCACCTGTGGCGCCACCCTGCGTCTGGCCGCCCGGGGCACCGACGCCCAACGGGCATTGAAAGCCCTGCATGAGACGGTGCGCGGCCTATCCGCCGAGGAAAAAGCCGACGCCGAACGCGCCCGCCGAAACGCCCTGGCCGCGCGCAAGTCCGCGCCGGACTGGACCCCGGCTGGTTCCCCCACCACCCTGTACGGCATCGGCGCCAGTCCCGGACTGGCCGTCGGCAAGCTGGTGCGCCACGTTTCCCAGCGCTTCCAGGTCACCGACCAGCCCGGCGACGTGGTGGTCGAGGGCGAAACGTTGGAACAGGCGCTGCTGGCGGTCCGCACCGAGCGGGAAGAACTGGAAACACGCACCCGGCAGCGCTTGAGCGCCGCCGAGGCCGCGATCTTCGCCGCCCAGCGCGAACTATTGGCAGATCCGGTCCTGATGCGGGACGCGCTGGCCACCATCATGCAGGGTCACGGCGCGGCTTGGTCCTGGCAGCGGGCATTGCGGGCACGGATCGACAAACTGCAACAGGTCGCCGATCCCTTGTTGGCGGCGCGGGCCATGGATCTGCGCGACGTCGGCGAGCAGGTGTTGGCTCGGCTGCTCGGGATCGAGCGGCGGCAGATGGTGTTGTCGGAACCGTCGATCCTGGTGGCGGAAGACCTGACTCCCTCCGACACCCTGCATCTCGACACCAAACACGTCCTGGGGTTAGCCACCAGCGTCGGCGGTCCCACCTCGCACACCGCGATTCTGGCGCGCACCCTGGGTCTGCCGGCGATCGTCGCCGCCGGTCCGACCTTGATGACCGCGCCGGAAGGCGGCACGGCGGTCATCGATGGCGGCAGCGGTTGCCTTTATCTGGACGTCAGCGAGACCGACCGACGTAGCGTCGCCGAGGTGATCACCCGGCAAAAGGCCGCCCGCGAAGCGCTGCGCGCGGTCCGTCACCAGCCGGCGACCACCACCGACGGCCACACCGTCGAAATCGCCGCCAACGTCGCCAATCCGAAACAGGCCACCGCCGCGCTCGATGCCGGCGCCGAAGGTATCGGCCTAATGCGCACCGAGTTCCTGTTCCTGGAACGCGATCACGCTCCCGACGAGGATGAGCAATACCAGGTCTATCGCGAGATGACCGAGGTGTTGGCCGGCCGCCGGCTGATCATCCGGGCGCTGGACATCGGTGGCGACAAGCAGGTGCCCTATCTCAACTTGCCGCACGAGGAAAATCCATTCCTTGGGGTGCGCGGCGCCCGCTTGCTGTTGCAGCGCCAGGATTTGCTCTACACCCAACTGCGGGCCTTGTACCGGGCCGCTCGGCACGGACCGCTGTGGATCATGTTTCCGATGGTGACCCATGTCGGCGAGATCGAGGTGCTGCGCGAGCACTGCGAGCGTGCCCGCCGCCAGGTCGAAGGTCCCGAGGTCAAACTCGGCATCATGGTCGAGATTCCGGCGGTGGCGGTGATGGCCGACCGATTCGCTCCGCTGGTCGATTTCTTCTCCATCGGCACCAACGACCTGACCCAGTACACGCTGGCGGTCGATCGCCAACACCCGGAACTGGCCGCGCAAGCCGACAGCCTGCACCCGGCGGTGCTGGCGCTGATCGATGCCACGGTGCGCGGCGCGCAAGCCGCCAGCCGGAGCGCGCCCGAGGCTGGGGTCTGGGTCGGGGTCTGCGGCGGGCTGGCCGGCGATCCGCTGGGTGCCCGCATTCTGACCGGTCTGGGCGTCGACGAACTGAGCATGAGCGCCCAGGACATCGCCCCGGTGAAGGCCGCGCTGCGCGGCGAGTCGCGGACAGCGATGGAAGATCTGGCCCAACGCGCCCTGTGCGCCCAT
>WBZT01002708.1_pt1 | contig 12105 bp, 10 predicted proteins | sample 5204241 | NCBI WGS metagenome assembly WBZT01 (sample SAMN12344358, study PRJNA552823) | activated sludge metagenome | biome: Activated sludge suspended growth; feature: Nitrification reactor; material: Wastewater; isolation source: activated sludge from nitrification reactor of wastewater...
ATCGCGGTCCCGCGAATCCTGCCCACGTTCGGCACCTCCCGCGTCCTGCACGACGGTTCCGGATTCGGCCCGGTCGAGACCAACGTCGACCTGATGTGGCTCATGGGGTTCTTCATCGGCGACGGCAATGTCCAGTCGTCCGGGCGTACGCACCGGCTCCAGTTCGCGGTCGTCGCTGGTGACGTCGAGGTGCGCGCGGAGATCGCGCGTATCGTCTCGGAACAGTTCGGCACCCGAACCATCGAGGCCGACGACTACCGGGTGGTGGTCAACTCCAAGAAGCTCTGCGAGTTCATCTCGGATCTCGGCTTGGCCGGTCGATCGCTCACCAAGCGCATTCCGACCTGGGTCCAGTCACTGCCTCTCGACGAGCGGCTCGCCTTCCTCGGCGGCTACGTGGATGCAGACGGATACGTCGGCCCCGACAAGTCCGGCTCGGTGGCGCTGACCAGCGGCAACTCCGCGCTGCTCGAAGACGCGGCCGCCTTGGCGCTGACCAGCGGCCTGCGGGCCAGCCGGCTGTACGAGTTCGACTCGGTGCACCCGACAGATCCGGAGCGGCTCATCCACGGGTTCCGCATCGGGATCTCGGGCGACTTCGAGCTCCTGGACTGCCGCAACCCCCGGCGGACGAAGCGATTCGGTCGGCGCGAGTACTTCCACAGCGACCGAGCGGCGCATGGCACGACCCTCCGGGCACACGTGTCCGACCACCTCGGGTTCACCCGCGTCACGGGCATCGAGCCCCACGAGGTCGAGCCCGTGTTCGACATCGAGGTCGACGGCCCGCACAACTTCATTGCCGAGGGTCTGGTGGTCCACAACAGCGAGGTGGTTTACCACAAGATCCGCGAGGACCTGGAGGAGCAGGGCGTCGTCTTCCTGGACACCGACACCGGTTTGCGCGAGCACGAAGACGTGTTCAAGGAGTACTTCGCGTCGGTGATCCCGGCCGGCGACAACAAGTTCGCGGCTCTGAACACAGCAGTTTGGTCCGGCGGTTCGTTCATCTACGTTCCGAAGAACGTGCACGTGGAGATCCCGCTGCAGGCGTACTTCCGCATCAACACCGAGAACATGGGCCAGTTCGAGCGCACCTTGATCATCGTCGACGAGGGCGCCTACGTTCACTACGTCGAGGGCTGCACCGCACCCATCTACAGCACCGACTCTCTGCACTCGGCAGTCGTGGAGATCATCGTCAAGGACGGCGCTCGATGCCGGTACACGACCATCCAGAACTGGTCGACGAACGTCTACAACCTGGTGACCAAGCGGGCCCAGGCCCACAAGGGCGCCACGATGGAATGGGTCGACGGCAACCTCGGGTCCAAGGTGACCATGAAGTACCCGGCGGTGTGGCTGATGGGTGAGCACGCCAAGGGCGAGACGCTGTCGGTGGCCTTCGCCGGTCCCAACCAGCACCAGGACGCCGGGTCCAAGATGGTGCACGCCGCGCCCAACACGTCGTCGTCGGTGATCTCGAAGTCCGTCGCCCGCGGTGGTGGCCGCTCGTCGTACCGCGGTCTCGTGCAGGTCATGCCCAACGCCTCCGGCTCGGCCAGCACTGTGCGCTGCGACGCACTGCTCGTCGACGACGAGAGCCGCTCGGACACGTACCCCTACAACGACATCCGCACCGACGACGTGGCCATGGGCCACGAAGCAACCGTGAGCAAGGTCAGTGAGGACCAGCTGTTCTACCTGCAGTCCCGCGGCATCCCCGAGGACGAGGCCATGGCCATGATCGTGCGCGGCTTCATCGAGCCGATCGCGCGCGAACTACCCATGGAATACGCGCTGGAGCTGAACCGGCTCATCGAACTGCAGATGGAAGGGGCCGTGGGATGACAGCGGTCAGCGAACACCTCAACGAGGCGGTGCGCAGCTTCGACGCCGAGGCCTTCGAAGTGCCCACCGGCCGCGAGGAACTGTGGCGCTTCACCCCCATGCGAAGGCTGCGCGGACTGCACCAATCGGTCGAGTCGACCGGCGGGGTGGACTACAGGGCCGATACGGCGGCCCAGTTGGTCACGATCGTCGAGCGCGATGACCCGGCGCTCGCCCAGGCCGCCCCTCCCAGCGACCGCGTGTCCGCTCTCGCATGGGCGGGCTTCGAGCAGGCGGCAGTCATCACCGTCCCCGCGAACGGCGAACTGGCTGATCCCGTGCGAATCACGGTTGACGCTTCGGGCAACCCGCAGGCGTTCGGGCAGGTCGTCGTCGACCTCGGCGCCAACTCGTCGTCCGTCGTCGTGATCGACCATGTCGGCACCGGCGCCTACGCGGGCGACATCACGGTTCTTGCCGGAGACGGCGCCACGGCCACCGTCGCAGTCCTGCAGCGGATGGCAGACGATGCCGTGCTTGTGGGACATGTGCGGGTGGTGGTCGGTCGCGACGCATCGATCCGAGCCGTCGCCGTCACGCTCGGCGGGGATGTCGTACGACTGTCGTCCAGTGTGACGTACACGGGTCCCGGTGGTAGCGCCGAGATGCTGGGGGCCTTCCTCGCCACTGGCGGCCAGCATCAGGAGCATCGATTGTTCGTCGATCACTCTGTGCCGAACTGCCGCAGCGATGTCACGTACAAGGGTGCGCTCGCCGGCGCCAAGACTCACACCGTGTGGGTGGGCGACGTCCTCATCAGGGCCGCAGCGACCGGAACCGAGACTTACGAGACCAACCGCAACCTGGTCTTGACCGAAGGTGCCCGCGCGGACTCGGTACCGAACCTGGAGATCGAGACCGGTGAAGTCGCAGGTGCCGGTCACGCCGCTGCCACCGGCCGGTTCGATGACGAGCAGTTGTTCTACCTCCAGTCCCGGGGCATCCCCGCCGACGAGGCGCGCCGCCTGGTCGTCCGTGGCTTCTTCGCGGACATGGTGCGCCGCATCGGGGTCACCGAAGTGGAAGACCTCCTCATGGCCAGCGTCGATGAGGAGTTGTCATCACTCGAGACGGCGGCTCCATGATGACCGCCAAGACCACTGGTTTCGTCCCCGTCTGTCCACTCTCGGCGCTGGCCGACGGCACGGCGAAATCCGTCGATGTCGCCGGAGAGGACGTCTGTGTCGCCCGGGTCGGTGACGAGGTCTTCGCCCTGCGGGATGTCTGCAGTCACGCCGAGGTGCCCCTCAGCGAAGGCGTCGTCGAGTCGGATGGCACCATCTCGTGCTGGCTGCACGGCTCCCGTTTCGACTTGCGCACCGGCGAACCGGACGAACCCCCCGCCTGGGAACCGGTCGATACCTACCAGACCCGAATCACCGACGTCGATGGTGTCGCCACCGTCGAGGTCAGCCGCCACACAACACAGGAGACACGGTCATGAGCACCTTGGAGATCCGCGACCTGCATGTCAGCGTCGATGCCGACGGCGAGGACCGGGAGATTCTCACCGGCGTCACCTTGACCATCGAATCAGGTCAGACACACGCCATCATGGGGCCCAATGGTTCCGGGAAGTCCACTCTCGCCTACGCGATCGCCGGACATCCCAAGTACACGGTCACGTCAGGAAGCGTCACGCTGGACGGCCAGGATCTGCTGGAGATGTCCGTCGATGAACGTGCCAGGGCTGGGCTGTTCCTGGCGATGCAGTACCCGGTCGAGGTGCCGGGCGTATCGATGTCCAACTTCCTGCGCACGTCCGCCGCCGCTGTGCGAGGAGAGGCGCCCAAGTTGCGACTGTGGCTGAAGGAACTGCGCGAATCCATGGCGCAGTTGAACATCGACTCGAGTTTCGCCGAGCGCAACGTCAACGAGGGGTTCTCCGGCGGCGAGCGCAAGCGCGCCGAGATCCTGCAGTTGGAGCTCCTCGCTCCGAAGATCGCAGTCCTCGACGAGACCGACTCCGGCCTCGACGTGGATGCGCTGCGCACCGTTTCGCAGGGAATCAACCGGGTCCGCGAGACCGGTGACACCGGCCTGATCCTGATCACACACTTCACGCGCATCCTCAAGCACGTGCGGCCCGACTTCGTACACGTGTTCATGGACGGTCGCATCGTCGCCGAAGGAGGCCCCGAGCTCGCCGACATCATCGACGCCGAGGGCTATGAACAGTTCACGAAAGCCGCCGTCTGATGACATTGGATGTCGGCGCGATCCGCGCGGACTTCCCGATCCTGGCGCGCACCGTGCGCGACGGGAAACGGCTCGTGTACCTGGACTCCGGCGCTACGTCTCACAAACCGCGCCAGGTGCTCGATGCCGAGCGGCAGTTCCTCGAAAGCAGCAACGCCGCAGCCCATCGCGGCTCGCACCAACTCGCCGAGGAGGCCACTGCCGCCTACGAGCAGGCCCGCGCCACCATCGCGGGCTTCGTCGGGGGACGGCCTGAGGAGCTCGTCTTCACCAAGAACGCCACCGAAGCGATCAACCTCGTGGCCTACTCCTTCCTGAATGCCACGCTGAAACGCCAGCGCGGACTCGAGTTACCGGCCGGGGCCGATCGGTTCGTGCTGAACCCGGGGGACGAGATCGTCGTCACCGAGATGGAGCACCACGCCAACCTGGTGCCGTGGCAGGAGTTGCGCGACAAGACAGGCGTGACACTGCGCTGGCTAGGGTTGACCGACGACGGCAGGCTTAACCTGGATGACCTCGACACCGTGATCACCGAGCGCACCCGAATCGTGTCGTTCGTGCACCAGTCCAACATCCTCGGCACCGTCAATCCGGTCACCACCATCGCCGCGCGTGCCCGTCAGGTCGGCGCCTTGGTCATGCTGGATGCCTGCCAGTCGGTGCCGCACATGCCGGTGGATGTGACGGCGCTCGATGTGGACTTCATCGCTTGGAGTGGGCACAAGATGCTCGGACCCACCGGCATCGGGTGCCTCTGGGGGCGACCCGAGTTGCTGGCCGCGATGCCGCCGTTCATCAGCGGTGGCTCGATGATCGAACTCGTCACCATGGAGCGCAGTACCTTCGCGGCACCGCCGCAGCGGTTCGAAGCCGGCGTGCCGATGTTGTCCCAGGCGGTGGGCCTCGAGGCCGCCGTGCGCTATCTCAACGGGATCGGGATGACTGCCGTTCACGACCATGAGCAGGAACTGACACAGCAAGCGCTCGCGGGCCTCGAAGCCCTTGCCGGGGTCCGGATCATCGGCCCCCGTGACATGGTCGACCGCGGCGGAGCGGTGTCCTTCGCCGTCGAGGGAATCCACCCCCACGACCTCGGCCAAGTGCTCGATGACGAGGGAGTGGCGGTCCGGGTGGGACACCACTGTGCCTGGCCCACCTGTCGCCGGTATGGCGTGCCCGCCACGACACGTGCCACGTTCCACGTCTACAACGACAAGACCGATGTGGATGTTCTGGTCGCCGGGGTCGTGCGTGCCCAACGATTCTTCGGGGTGTTGTGATGGACGTCGAATCGATGTACCAGGAAGTGATCCTCGACCATTACCGCAACCCGCACGGGAGGGGTCTGCGGACTCCCTTCGACGCCGAGGTGTTCCACGTCAATCCCACCTGCGGAGACGAGATCACGCTGCGAGTGGACCTGAGCGACGGTGCTGAACCCGTCATTCGGGACGTGTCTTACTGGAACCAGGGGTGTTCCATCTCGCAGGCAAGCGCCTCGGTGCTGTTCGACGAGGTCGAAGGTCGCCCCGTCAGCGAGGCCTTCGAGACGCTCGATTCGTTCATCGAGTTGATGCACTCCAAAGGACAGGCCGAACCGGACGATGAGGCCTTGGGTGATCTCGTGGCATTCTCGGGGGTCGCGAAATATCCGGCTCGGGTCAAGTGTGCGCTGCTGCCCTGGATGGCGCTGCGCGATGCGGTCGAGCGGGGCACCGACGATGCCGCCCCGAGGCCATCAGACGAGGAGGAAGTCCATGAGTGAAATGACGGTCACGTCCGAAGACGACGTGATGGAGGCCATGCGTGATGTCGTCGATCCTGAGCTCGGCATCAATGTGGTCGACCTCGGGCTGGTCTACGGGGTCACCGTGGACCCGGACAACAAAGCCATCATCGACATGACGCTTACCTCAGCCGCATGTCCACTCACCGATGTGATCGAAGATCAGACCCGGGCCGCGCTCGATGGGCTGGTCGTGGATCACGTCATCAACTGGGTCTGGATGCCGCCTTGGGGCATGGACAAGATCACGGATGATGGTCGCGAGATGCTGCGGGCGCTGGGCTTCAACGTCTGACCTGGGCGCCCGGTCCAGAGGTGGTCGGACGCCTGCACGGGCTCCCTCGAGTCCGACACGCGACATCGCCGCAACTCAGAAGTCGTCGGTGGAACTGTTGAAGGTGTCGCAGCGGCCGGGGTCGCCGGATTCGAAGCCGCGCGCGAACCAGCCCTGGCGGGCACGGGCGGAGCCGTGCGTCCACGTCTCGGGGTCGACACGCTGACCGGCCCCGGCCTGGATCCGATCGTCCCCGACAGCGGCGGCAGCGTCGATCGCCTGGTTGTATTCCTGCTGGGTGATGGCCACCTTCCCCCGCTCGTCGGCTTGTCTGGCCCAGACACCTGCGTAGCAGTCGGCCTGCAGCTCAAGGCGAACGCTGATGTCGTTCGCGGCCCGTGGATTCTGCTGCTGCAAGCGACGCGCCTGGCGCTCGGTTCCGACGAGGTTCTGAAGGTGATGACCCACTTCGTGGGCGATCACGTACGCCTGGGCGTTGCGGCCCTCGGCACCGAGTGTGGTGAGCAATTGGCTCATGAAACCGAGGTCGACGTACACCTTGCTGTCCGCAGGGCAGTAGAACGGACCGGTCTGCGATGATGCGGGGCCGCAGCCGGTACGTACACCGCGTTCGAAGAACACCAGCGTGGGTCGCTGGTACCCCTGAACCTGATCCGTCCAGATCTCGTTGTTCTCGTTGAAGATCTTCACGATGAAGCAGTCCTGATAGCGGTCCACAGCTCCGGGAGTGTTGCAGCGAGTGGCGACATCACTGGCTGGGGCCGGCTGGGTGCCGGTCGCCGTGCCCGTGAAATCGGACTCGAGTGGATTCACGCCGAGGAGGAGCAGCACGAGTAGCGCAACGACGCCCAGGCCACCGGCGCCGGCGCCCATCATGCCGCCGCGGCCCATGCCGCCTGCGCCGCGGCCGGTGCCGCGACGATCCTCCAATTGCGATGCGTCGACGCGGTCGTCGTCGAACTTCACCCACACCTCCTGCTTCGCGATAACCGTATCGCCGGGCGGTTCAGCGTCGCAGGGTCACTCGACGAACTCGCACACGACGATCTGGATCTCCCGGTCGCCGGCACGATCTTCGTAGTTGGCGTAGTTGGCGATGAAGTCCTTCGCGGTGCGCCACAGTTCGTCGCGTTCTTCCGGTGTTGCGACGCGGGCGCGGTAACGGCCGGTTCTGCCGTGGAACTGCAGGGTGACGTCGGGATTGACCTGCACGTTGTGGAACCACGCGGGATGGGAGGTGCGGCCGTAGTTCGATGCCATGAGGATCACATCTTCGCCGCGTGTGTAGTACATCAGCGGCGACTTGCGTTCGATGCCCGACTTGGCGCCGGTGTGGGTCATCAACAGCAGGGGAGTAGCGGGTAGCGAACTGATCCACGCGCGCGTCATGGGAGTGATTGTTCGGTCGATCCGTGGGGCGATCGTCGTGAGGTACCAGTAGCCGGCGGGGTTGTTCAACAAAGGGACCAGGTATTTGCGGCGCAGCCGCAGTCCCCGAGGGTCGACTCGCGGCAGTTTGCTCATGGCGTCACGATAGGTCGGCGGTGGACGGGAGTCCTGGCTGGCGACCGTAGACTGGGAACCCCGTGATCACCGTTTCCGACCTCAAACTCCGCGCAGGCCCGCGCCTTCTGCTCTCCGACGCCTCGTTTCGCGTGGGTCCCGGGGACAAGGTGGGCCTGGTCGGTCGCAACGGTGCCGGCAAGACGACCCTTACTCGGATCATCGCGGGTGAGGGGGCGCCGGCGGGGGGCACGGTCACCATAAGCGGCGACGTCGGCTACCTGCCCCAAGACCCTCGGTCTGGCGACATGGATCAGCTGGCTCGCGACCGGATCCTGTCAGCGCGCGGCATCCACGAGGCGAGAGCCCGAATGATGCGGGCAGCGGAGCGGATGGCCAGCTCGGATGACTCGACTCGCGACAAGGCGATGCGGCGCTACAGCACCGCGGAGGCCGACTTCGTGCGACTGGGCGGATACGCAGCCACCTCAGAGGGTGAGGCGATCGCGAGCAATCTGGGACTACCGGAACGTGTCCTGGATCAGCCCCTGCACACCTTGTCCGGGGGACAGCGACGCAGGGTCGAACTCGCCCGCATCCTCTACGCGGGGGCGCCCACCCTGCTTCTCGACGAACCCACGAACCACCTCGACGCGGACTCGATCACCTGGCTGCGGTCATTCCTGAAATCCTTTGACGGGTCGGTCGTCGTGATCAGCCACGACGTCGAATTGCTGGCCGCCACGGTGAATCGGGTCATGCACCTGGACGCCACCCGCGCTGTGCTCGAGATCTACAACATGGGGTGGGATACCTACGTCAAGCAGCGAGAGGTCGACGAGCGCCGACGACGCAGAGAGAAGGCCAACGCAGAGAAACAGGCCAGCGCCCTGCGGGACCAGGCGGAACGGATGCGGTACAAGGCCACCAAGGCCAAGCAGGCCCAGGTGATGCTGCGTCGGGCCGAGCAGATGTTGTCCGGCATTGAGGAACGCCAGGGCGACAAGGTGGCCAAATTGCGGCTGCCTCGCCCGGCCCCTTGTGGTCGGGTACCGCTCACTGCAGCGGAACTCAGCAAGTACTACGGGTCGCTGGAAGTGTTCACCGACGTCGACCTGGCCATCGACCGCGGTTCCCGGGTCGTCATCCTGGGTCTCAACGGCGCCGGCAAGACGACACTGCTGAAACTGCTCGCCGGTCAGGATGAGCCTGACACCGGCGCGGTCCACCCCGGTCACGGGCTGAAGCTCGGGTACTACGCCCAGGAGCACGAACAGCTCGACACGGCCGCGACGGTGCTCGCCAACATGCTCGCGTCGGCCGACGACATCAGCGAACAGCAGGCCCGGGACGTCCTGGGCTCCTTCCTGTTCAGCGGCGACGACGTGGCCAAACCAGCGGGTGTGCTGTCCGGTGGTGAGAAGACCAGGCTCGCGCTGGCGATGCTGGTGGTCTCCGGAGCGAATGTCCTGCTGCTCGACGAACCCACCAACAACCTCGACCCTGCCAGCCGTGCCGAGATTCTGGCCGCATTGCGTGATTACGAGGGAGCCGTCGTCCTGGTCAGCCACGACGAAGGCGCGGTGGAGGCGCTCAATCCCGAGCGCGTGTTGTTGCTCCCCGACGGCGTTGAGGACCACTGGAATCCTGACTACGCCGACCTCGTGTCGCTCGCTTGATGCGGATGACAGCCGCGAGCGTGCCGCGCACTCGGTGACACCGCTGATTCAGCGTCAGCCCAGGTGTAGCGTTTCGAGTATGGCTGTGACGCGACGCCAGATGTTGACCGCAGCCGGAGCCCTGGGTGTCACCGCGGCGACGGCTCCACTGCTGCCGACCAGCGCCGTGGCGCACGGCACGGCTCCGGCGCCGACACGTCCGTCCGACGTCCTGCTTCCCCTGTTCAACAACGCTGCCTTCAACGGGCAGATCTCGTTCTGCTTGGGCGGCGCCAGTTCGCACACCGCCGAAGTCGGTGAAGTCATGCGGATGGTGCAGCAGGTCAACAAGAAGACCGGCAACCCCGGTGATGCCGATACCACCGCTGCTGACTTCGAAAGCCTCGTACAGGCGTGCATCGATCTCGGGGATCGTCTGGAGCGGCTGGCCAGACGTTCCGGTGCGAGGAACGCCGTGTCGTACCGACAGCGGATGATGCGGGCCTCGTCGTATGCGGCGCAAGCGCTGTTCTTCGTGCTGGGGGGAACCGAACCGGACAATGAAGCCGAGTACTTCCGGATCTGTCAGGACAGGTGGTTGAAATCGGCTCGGTACTTCGACCGTCCGGTGCAACCGTTCGTCGTTGACTCCCGGTATGGAAGCATCCCCTGCTACTTCTTCCCCAGCCCGGTCGGGTCGGGCAAGAGGCCCACTGTGATCGTGAGCTCCGGCAGCGATGGGCAGTTGGTGGAGTGTATGCAGTTCGGCGTCACCGACGGTTTGGAGCGGGGATACAACGTGGTCCTGTTCGAAGGGCCAGGTCAGATGTCCCGGCTGTTCGAGAAACAGATCACCTTCACCCCCGACTGGAACAAGGTGATCGAACCGATCGTCGAACGTGTGCGCCGCCGCAACGACGTCGGATTGGTGGGTTTGGTCGGCGTCTCGTTCGCCGGGATGTTGTCCGCCCGTGCTGCTGCCGAAGTGGACCTCGATGCCACCGTCCTCATGCCCGCCGCCTGGAACGCGACTCTGGTCTGGGGCGATCAGATGGACATGAACACGGTCAAACAGACCCACAACCTGCCCCGAGCCGAGAAACAGCGGGCTCGCCGGGAACTCAACTCCGGGTTCGCGTCCGAATGGCCGCAGTTCCCCCGTACCACTCAGTGGGGCATCTACAAGCGGGGCGAGATCTACAGCCGCCAGGTCCTGCGCGACGCCCGAGCCGGACGCCCGCCTTCGGACTACTACCAGTTGCTGGAGAACATGCTGCCGTTCGTGTTCGACGACGACCTGCGGCGAATCACCCGGCCCATGCTGCTGACCCGCAATCAAGGAGATCAGTACTTCAACGGCGGGGCGGGAGTGCCGCCCACGCCCACGACGGGCAAGTACGACCAACCGACCTATGCCTTCAGCTTGTTGCGCAAGGTACCGCCGCGCCACAAGAAGTTCTTCGACTTCACGGCAGCACAAGGCGCTTCGCTGCACGATCAGCCACTGGCTCCTCAGTTCGCCAACGAGGTCATGTTCGACTGGCTGGCGCGGTTCCTCACGGCCCGACGCGGACTTGGCTGATCGGATCGACGCCGACCGCTGTTCGCGGTGCGCGTAGCCGGTCGCGGGAATCCGCGGAGCCGACTGCGCATTACCCTCATAGGGACCTGCACCCTGCGAAGGGTGTGGCGACCTGACGGGAACCTGGCTCGCGGGACCTTCACATCAGCCCGCAGTCGCGGGTCAAGCTCAAAGGGATCGAGGAACTATGTCCCACGGCGGACCCATGGGGGGTGCCACCGCCCGCGTCGCCGCTTCCCGGTCCTTCTCCCGCGACCGCTCCGTGCTCAAAGAGGATCTGCAACCCGGAATCCTGCGTCGGGTGCTGTCGTACGCCCGGCCGTTCAAGTCACTGGTGATCCTCTTCTTGATCACCATGGCGGTAGACGCGCTGCTGACCGTCGCCCAGCCCTTGCTCTTCCGGCGCATCATCGACGACGGCATCTCTCAGGGCAACGCGTCCGTGGTCACCACCACGGCCCTGTTGGTGGCCGGCATCGCCATCGTCGACGCGGGGGTCGGGCTGTGGAGCCGTTACTTGTCGGCTCGGATCGGGGAGGGGCTGATCTTCAACCTCCGAGCGGAGGTTTTCGACCATGTCCAGCAACAGTCCATCGCGTTCTTCACCCGTGCCCAAACAGGTGCCCTCGTCAGTCGACTGAACACCGATGTCATCGGTGCCCAACAGGCGTTCACGTCGACGCTGAGCGGAGTAGTCGGCAACCTCATCACGGTGGTCGTCGTACTCGTGACCATGTTCTGGCTGTCGTGGCAGATCACCCTGCTGGCGCTCATCCTGGTGCCGATCTTCTTGTTGCCGGCGCGCTATATGGGGCGTCGCCTGCAGGCCCTCACCCGTAAGCAGATGCAGTGGAACGCGGACCTGAGCATTCAGATGACCGAACGCTTCAACGTGGCCGGCGCGCTGTTGGTGAAGCTCTTCGGACGACCCGCGGAGGAACAGGCGGTCTACGAGAGCAAGGCCGCCGGGGTGCGCGACATGGGCGTCAAGATCGCTTTGGCCAACCGCTACTTCTTCACCGCGTTGACGTTGGTGGCAGCGCTGGCCACCGCTATCGCCTACGGGGTGGGCGGCAACCTGGTCATCACCGGTGCCCTGACCCTCGGTACATTGCTCGCGATCATCGCCCTGCTCGCGCAGTTGTACGCCCCCTTGACGGCGCTGTCGAACGTCCGGGTGGACGTCATG
>WBZT01002709.1_pt1 | contig 12105 bp, 11 predicted proteins | sample 5204241 | NCBI WGS metagenome assembly WBZT01 (sample SAMN12344358, study PRJNA552823) | activated sludge metagenome | biome: Activated sludge suspended growth; feature: Nitrification reactor; material: Wastewater; isolation source: activated sludge from nitrification reactor of wastewater...
GACGCCCAGGGCGAGAAACTCACTGTCGCTCCCGAAGACATCACCGTCAACGTCGTCAACGCCTCGGGCGGTGTCGTCGCGACCAAGGACATCACGCGCCAACTCAATGCGGGTGGGTTCGTCGTGGGGCAACGCAGTCGGGACTCCGCCGAGCCCACCACTCATGTCTCCCATGGGTCCGGGCTGAGTGACTCCGCGCGGACCTTGGCCTACGCGACCGATGCCACCAGCCTGACGGACTCCTCTGCCTCGGGAGTCACGCTCGTCGTCGGAGAGGACTGGACCGGCGTCAAGGACGGAATCGTCGTGGCCAAGCCGAAGGACACCAGTGGCAACGACACCGCTGCGCCGACTCGCGCGGACAAGGTGATCTGCGCCGGTTGATCAGCGGGTGATCCGCTCGTACAGCGCCAGGAGCCGGGGCGCCCCCTGCGACTGCCACGAGTAGTGACCGGTCACGAACCGCAGCCCGGCACGCCCCACCTCCTGCAGCCGAGGGCGGTCGGCAACGAAATGAGCGACCTGGGCAGCCGTCTCGCGTCCAACGGCGCCGCCCGGGACGAAGAGTCCGACCGTCACACCCCGGAACCGATCACGCCACGAGGTGAAGTCGCTGGCGATGAAAGGCAAGGACCGGGAGAGGTACTCGTAGATCTTGTTCGGGTCGATGTATTCATGGCTGGCGGTGTCCTCGAACAGGATCAGACCGGCATCCGCACCATCGAGCGCCGCCAACGCCTGCTCTTGCGGCAGGCTCCCGCGATAGTCGACATGGCGCCACCCAGGCAGGGACTGCGCCCGTTCGAGAGCGTCGTCGTTGACTCCGGGACCGATGAGCAGCAGTGTCGTGCGCACCCGCTCTTGCAGTTGTCCCACAAGGTCGAGCATGCGGAACAGGCCTCGGTCGGCGCTGATGCTGCCCACGTAGGCGAGCACCAGATCGTTGGCTCCCACCCGCTCGGTCCGGGCGCGGGCGGCGGCGCGCCCCGCCGCTTCGTCGACGATCGGCGGGTTGCCGATCACGATCGCGCCGGGTAGCCGCGCCAACAACTGTTCCTGGGTGACGATCACGGCGTCCGCGACTCGGGCCACCAGGGACTCCAGTGCGGCGACGGTCGCGGCAGCGGGGCGCCGCACTGGCGCCGGCAGCCACCCGCGCAACAGGATCTCGGTGCGGAAGTCCTCGTGGGTGTCGTAGATGACCCGGCAACCGCGGGCACGCAGCGCCAAGGCGATGGGGATCGTGTCGGGATTGTGCACGTGATAGACATCCGCCCCCTCCCGCCACGCCCGATGTCCGATGACCGGCAGGGACAGGAACCGCTCCAGGCGGTTGCGGTAGCGGACGGGGCGAACCGTCACTGCGTCCCGGCGGACCGGCTCACCATCGGGGGTGCGCGCGTAGAGGATGACCTCGTGGCCCGCCGCTGCCAAGGTGACGGCTTCCTTGCGGAACACGCGCACGTCGTCGTACATGTGCACCGGGGCGATCATGACGACCTTCATCCGGGTGTCCCTTGGGTCATCACGGTGTCCGTCGATCGTCAGGGTGCGCCGGCGACGCGCGCCAGGGCAACCACCTCATCGGCGGGTGACCTTCTCGAAGACCGCGTAGGCACTACGGAACCACGACGCCGGCAGCAGCCGGACGGCGAACGTGGCCCCGGCAACGCCGACCACAACCGGCCGTTGCCACCACACCGCCAGCGGCAGCGCACGCAACTTGGTCGCCAGGTCGCTGGTGGCGTAGGACCACCCGCGCCGTCGTGAGAAGTACCCCGATCCGGTGCGGTAGCGGGTGAGCGGGCGTGGGACGTTGCCGATGCGCCGCCCGCGCCGCAACAGATCCACCCACAGGCGGTAGTCCTCACCCACAGCGAGTTTCGGGTAGCGGAAGTCAGGCAGCACCGCGCGGCGGAAGAGCACGGCCGTGTTGGCGGTCGGACAGAAGAACGGGGCCTTGGCCGTGACCTCGGCAGCAGTCTCGGGGAATTTGCGGATTCCGACCTCGGTACCGGTCGGGTCCATGACCTCCAGCCAGGATGCGACGACATCGAGGCCGTGTTCGGTCAGGTATCTGACCTGCTCGGACACCCGAGTGGGCACCATGGCGTCGTCGGCATCAAGAATCGCCACGTAGTCGCCACGGCATCGGGCCAGGACCTCGTTGCGCGTGGCTGCCGGCCCGCGTGGGCCGGGCAGCGGGCAGAGTTCGATCCAGTCATGGTCCGACACGCGGGCATCGATGAGCGCCCGTGTGACGTCCGGGAGCGGCCCATCGCCGGCGATCAGGTACTGCAAGGGACGATGAGTCTGGTCGATGACGCTGTCGATGGCCTGCGCGAGGAATTGCGGATCGTCCCCGGCGTAGGTCGCCGTGACGATGCTCACGAGAGCCATTCGCTCTCCCCTCGTCCGAGCGGGAATCTACCATCGGGCGCAGTCAGACGACGGCGACGAACACGCCCATCGCCGGCTGCGGGGAACTCGAAGAGGCGTCGCTTACTCTCAAGGGTCACTAAAACCGGTACCCGAAAACGGAGGGACCCGGTCCGGAAGAAGGGTTGCCCGTGCCCCGCTCTCGCATCGTGCGCACCACTGTCGCAGTGTGCTCGGCTCTGGTCCTCATGCTGAGCGTCACGGGCTGGGCTGCCAGCGAACGGTACCTGTCCGGGCTGTCCCAGGTGAATGTGTTCAACGGGCTGGGTGGATCCTCGGTGTGGACCGGCGGCCCGACCAACATCCTCGTGGTGGGTTCGGACGACCGCACGGGATTGTCCGCCCGGGAGCGCAGCCGGCTACGCACGGGGCACGGCGACTACGGTCGTCATACCGACACCATCATCCTGGTGCACCTGGGCGGCGACCTGGGCACGGTCACCGCGGTCAGCATCCCGCGCGATTCACTGGTAACCATTCCCGGCCACACCGGCCCCGACGGCCAAGAGATCCCCGAACACGACGGCAAGATCAACTCCGCCTTCGCGACCGGCGGCCCGGCGATCACCGTCGACACGGTGCAGCGGGCCACCGGGCTCACCATCGACCACTACGTCGAGGTCAACTTCGCCGGATTCCTCAAGATGGTCGATGCCGTGGGCGGTGTGGACGTGTGCCTGGAGACGCCCTTGGTCGATGAACTCTCAGGGCTGAACCTCCCAGCCGGGCGCCAGACCATCAGCGGGCCGCAGGCACTGGCGTACGTGCGGGCCCGCTACATCGACAACGACTTCGGCCGGTCTGGGCGGCAGCAAAAGTTCCTGGCCGCGATGCTGCAGAAGGTCTTCGGCTCAGGGACACTGCTCAACCCCGTGGCGATGAACGGATTCATCGATGCCGCGGTCGGCAGTGTCACCACGGATGAGAGGCTCACGCGCGACGCCCTGGCCGCACTCGCCGGCCGTTCGACGGAGTTGGACTTGGGCAACGTCGTGTTCACCACCGTTCCGGTCAGCGACGGCAATCACACGCACGAAGGCGAGAGCACGGTCTTGTGGGATGCCGCAGCGGCGGAGGCGATGTTCACGGCACTCGACGAGGACCAGCCGCTCCCACCGGCGCCCAAGGTCACCCCGGTTGAGGTCGCCCCGGGCGAGATCTCCGTGGCCGTGACCCCCACCGGGCCCCACGGCGAACAAGCTGTGACCGACCTCGAGAGTGCGGGATTCGCGCTCACCACGGCGGAGTCCGCGTCTTCGACGCCTGCCACCACCGTGGTCGAGTACGACCCCGCCTACCCGAAGTCCCTGGCCACCGTTCAGGCAGTCCTTCCCGACGCGGAGTTCGAGCAGAGCCCCGGGATCGGGGAGACCTTCCAGATCACGGTCGGCGCCGACTACACCGGTGCGGCACCGGTGCGGTCCGCCACCAACGGCGTCGAGGCGACCGCACGCTCCGCCAAGGACGACATCTGCCAGTGAGGCACCAGGGCCGCGCGCGCTCTGGCACTCCTGGCTGGACCGCGAGTGTCCGCTTCGGGTCCTTGCCGATCAGGACTGGGCGCGAGACTGCTTGATGTGGGCGCGGCGCGCCAATCGATGCTCTCGGCGGATCTCGGCCTCACGCCACCGGCGCTGATCGTCATCACTTTCCAGCACCAACTCCGGGACTTCCCGGGGGCGCTCGTCCTCGCCGACGCTGACGAACACCAGGTAGGCGGAGGCGACATGGTGATCGGAATCGGCAGCGTCATTCCACCGCTGAGCAGTGACCTGCACCCCGACCTCCATGGAGGTGCGGCCGACCCAGTTGACCTGGGAGCGAGTGGTCAGGATGTCCCCGACTCGGACCGGCTCCACGAAGACCATCTCGTCCATGGCCGCGGTGACCGCCGGCGCGCGGCAGTGTCGCGCCGCACAGGCCCCGGCTGCATCGTCGACGGCTTTCATGATGACGCCGCCGTGCACGTTCCCGTGCAGATTGGCATCGCCGTCATCCATGATCCGAGCCAGCGTGATGCGCGAATACGACGTCGGTTTCGCCGAGAGGCTGCTCATGGGGCCCCATCCTGCCAGCCCGTCATCCCGCCAGTCCTGCGCGACCTGGTCGGCTCACTCTGGCCGGCGGGTCATCATCGGGTCGCGGCAGCCCCGGCCGGTCAGCGCAGGAGCGACCGTGCCATCACCAGGCGCTGGATCTGGTTCGTGCCCTCGTAGATCTGGGTGATCTTCGCGTCGCGCATCATGCGTTCGACCGGATGATCGCGCACGTAGCCCGCGCCTCCGAACACCTGGACCGCGTTGGTCGTGACCTCCATGGCCGTGTCCGATGCGAAGCACTTGGCCGCGGCCCCGAAGAACGACAGGTCCGGTTCCATCCGCTCGCACTTCGCGGCTGCTTGGTAGACCAGCGACCGGGCTGCGGCGATCTTCATCGCCATGTCGGCGATCATGAACTGCAGCCCCTGGAACTCCGCGATCGCCTTGCCGAACTGCTTGCGCTCCCGCGCGTAGCCGACGGCAGCGTCCAGCGCGCCTTGAGCCATACCGAGCGCCTGGGCCCCGATGGTGATGCGGGTGATGTCCAGGGTCTGCATGGCGTAGGTGAATCCGGCCCCCTCGGTTCCGATGAGACGGTCCGCTGGGATGCGCACGTTCTCGAAGAAGATCTCGCGTGTGGGTGAGCCGTGGATCCCGAGTTTGCGTTCTGGTGTACCCAGCGAGAACCCGGGATCGTCGTCGTGCACGACGAACGCCGAGATACCCCGCGCACCCTGCTCCGGATCGGTACTGGCCATCACCGTGTAGTACTTCGAGATACCCGCGTTGGTGATCCAGGACTTCTGACCGTTGAGAACGTAGTGGTCGCCATCTCGTACGGCGCGGGTCTTCATGGCCGCTGCGTCGCTGCCGGCCTCACGCTCGCTCAGCGCATACGAGAACATGGCCGCGCCGCTGGCGACCTCGCTGAGGTAGCGCTGCTTCAGTTCCTCGGACCCGCCCACCAACAACGGAGTCGTGCCGAGTTTGTTGACCGCTGGGATCAGGGAACTGGACCCGCAGACGCGAGCGACCTCCTCAGCCACGATGCAGGACGCCAGCTGGTCGCCACCCTCACCCCCATAGGCCTCAGGGATATGGATCGCGTGGAAGCCCGCCGCCACCAGCGCTTCATAGACGTCCTGCGGGAACTCACCTGACTCGTCGATCTGAGCCGCTCGGGGGGCGATCTTGTCCTCGGCCAGTCCACGCACCGCTTCACGCAGCGCCTCGTGTTCTTCGCTGAGCTGGAACAAGTCGTAGTTCGGGTTGGGCTCGTACGGCACAGGGCACTCCATCTCGATCTCGGGATCTCGGATCACGGGCCGGGCCATGGGGCCGGATCACGGGCCGGACCATGAGGTCCGGCGGCGTGACGCGCGGCGTCATGAATCGGTGCCTTCAGGGTACGCGGCCGGCCTGCGACGACCGGCTGAGGCCAGTGCCGACTACGGCTGCAGGTCTCGTAGCGCAGCGCCCTTGGCGGCGGCTGTCGCTTCCAAGTCGGAGCGGTGATCGTCCAACCTCCGGCGCAGACCCTCGTCGGCCGTGGCCAGAATCCGGACGGCGAGAAGTCCGGCGTTCGCGGAGTTGCCGATGGCAACCGTCGCCACGGGTACACCGGTGGGCATCTGCACGATGGACAACAGCGAGTCCAAGCCGTCGAGGTTGCGCAGCGGTACCGGGACGCCGATGACCGGCAAGGACGTGACCGCCGCCAGCATGCCCGGCAGGTGGGCGGCGCCGCCGGCACCGGCGATGATCACCTTGAGTCCACGGGCGGCGGCCACTTGGCCGTAGGCCAGCATCGCGGCCGGCATCCGGTGCGCGGACACGACGTCGACCTCGTGGGCGACCCCGAAGTCGGTGAGAATCTGGGCAGCCGCCGACATGACGGGCCAGTCGCTGTCACTGCCCATGACGACGCCGACCAGTGGCTCACTCATCGGATGACTCCTGTCAGGTAGTCGGCGGCGTGGCGGGCCCGCGCCAGCAGGTCTTCGGGATCGTCCCCACTGACCGTCACATGGCCGATCTTGCGTCCTGGCCGGACCTCTTTGCCGTACATGTGGATGTGCAGGGCGGGGTCCCGGGCCATGCAATGCAGATAGGCCCGGTACATGTCGGGGTGGTCACCGCCCAGCACGTTGACCATGACCGTGAACGGCGCAACAGGCTCGGGGCTGCCCAAGGGCAGGTCGAGCACGGCGCGCAGGTGGTTCTCGAATTGGCTGGTGACGGCCCCCTCGATGGTCCAGTGACCGGAGTTGTGGGGCCGCATCGCCAACTCGTTCACGAGCACGTTGCCGTCCACGAAGAACATCTCGACCGCGAGCATCCCGACCACATCCAACTCACCGGCGATGCGCAACGCGAGTTCCTGAGCGGCGACCGCGGTGTCATCGTCGATGTCGGGGGCGGGGGCGACGACTTCCTTGCAGATCCCATCGGTCTGGACAGTGCGCACCACCGGGTAGGCCACCGCCTGCCCGTGGGGTGAGCGCGCCACCTGGGCCGACAACTCGGCGGTGAACGGGACGTACTGCTCGATCAGCCACCGGGCGCCGGGCTGCAAGGGATGGGCCAGGACCTCGGCCAGTTCGGTCTCGTCGGCGGCCACCCACACCCCGCGCCCGTCGTATCCCCCCCGCGAGGTCTTCACGACCGCGGGCCACCCGATCTCAGCGGTGACGTGAGCCATCGTGGTGCCCGGACCCCACTCGAGCCACGCGGGGCAGGGTGCTCCGGCAGCGGTCAACGCCTGACGCATCACGATCTTGTCCTGCGCGTGGGTCAAAGAATGACTTCCGGGTCGGACCTGGGTGCCCGACGATTCGAGCGCCGCCAGCCCCGGAGCAGGCACCTGTTCATGGTCGAACGTGACAACATCACAGCCCCGCCCGAAAGCTGCCAGCGCCTCGGGGTCGTCCGGATCACCGACAACGACATCACGAACGGCCCGGGCGGCGCTGTCGTCGGCGCGCGCCGACAACACCGTGAACCCGATTCCCAGGGCGATCGCCGCCGGCTGGGTCATCCGGGCCAACTGACCACCGCCGACCATGCCGACCACCGGAAAGCCGCGCGGCGGTTCCAGAGCGGGAGGGGACTGCGTCATAGGGTGAAGCCTATTGGAGGGTGGGGTCAGGGGCAGGAACGGCGGCAACACGGTCACGGCCGGGTGGCGCGGCGGGTTTCGCCTTTCTTCCCCCCGGGTAGTGTGATGGAGTGGTAACTGTGGCGACTGTCCGTGAACGTGCTGAGCATTCTCTGCCCGCACCGCTTCGTCCTTTCTCAGGACTGATCCGCGAGTTCAGCAAGTTCGGAGTCGTCGGTTTCGTCGCCCTCATCGTCGATGTCGGGCTTTTCAACCTGCTCATGTTCGCCGGCCACGGCCTCCTGGACGACAAGCCCCTGACCGCCAAGGCGATCTCCGTCATCGCCGCCACCGCCGTCTCCTACGGCCTTAATCGCAACTGGACCTTCTCCCACCGCGGTGGGCGCAGTTCGCGTTGGCGCGAGTACCTGTTGTTCTTCGGGCTCAACGGTGTGGCAATGCTCATCACCTTGTCCGTGCTGTGGTTCTCCCACTACGCATTGGGCCTGGATTCCCCGCTGGCTGACAACATCTCCGCGAACGTGATCGGCCTGGGCCTCGGCACCGTGTTCCGCTTCTGGTCCTACCGCAAGTGGGTGTTCCCGGCTGAGCAGGCCGAAGGGGAACGCACCCCTAACGCCTTGATCTGATCTGCGTCTCGATCAGCCGTCTGATTCCCAAGCCCTCATCGGGCCCTTGTCCGGAACGGAACTGCCGAACCTCGCGACTCACTCCGCGGCGGTCACGGCATAGGGCCGCACGATCCCCAGTCCTCGCACGGGCCGGGGTGTGAGGGCCTTGATGGTGTAGTCCACATCGAACCCCGAGAGCGCGTGCAGCGCCTCCGAGGTCGTGCCGTCGACGATGGTGGTCCCCGGTCGGGCCAGCGCGGTCATCCGCGAGGCGCGGTTGACGGTCGTGCCGAAGACGTCGCCCATCCGATTCAGAACCGAACCGGTTGCCAGGCCGATCCGCAGTTGTGGCATTCCGCGCACGTCGCTCGGGAGGGTGTGCAGGGACAAGGCGATCTGGATCGCCTGACCAGGCGCGGCGGCCACGAACATGACTTCATCGCCCAGTGTCTTCACGAGGCGCGCCCCGATGCCGTGGACGAGATCCGCGCTGGCCGCCTCGAACGCCTGAACCAGCCCCGCCAGCTCGACTTCGTCCAGTTGCCGCGACAGTCGCGTGAACGACACCATGTCGGCGAATCCGACAGTGGCCACCGACTCGCTGTCGCCCTCCTTCGCGTCGGGCTGCTCCAGGTAACGCCCCAACGTGGCGGCGAGTTGGCGACGCCACACATAGCCGAGCAGCAACTCGAACTCCGGGAGCAGCTCCGACATCTCACCGGACAGCGCGTCCAGGGTGTCTCCCTGCCAGGCGAGACCCTCATCCGTGACGCGCCGACCCAGGGCCTCGACCTGCCACTCGGCCAGTCGGGCCGAGGTCTGCCCCATGGAGCGCGCCACCTCGACGATGCCATCCATGTCGATCAGGCCCCGCTCCATCAAAGCCGCCACGCGAAGGAGCGCGTTGAGGTCGGCATCGGTGAAAGCGCGCGCCTCGCCCACGTCGGGGAATCCCATGGCCCGCCACAGCCGCCGCACCTCGGGCAGAGTCAACCGGGAAGCAGCGGCCATCTCGTCGGGTGTGTAGCGCTCCGTGCCGCCCAGGACAACTGCTTCGAGTTCGTCCTCGTCCATCAGGACGGCTGGCCACCGTCAGCAGTCGGTGGGCGTCGGGTGCCGAACTCATTGGCGATATCGGACATTGTCGACCGACGCCGATACTCGTCGTCATCTTCGTGCAGCCGATTCACCTCGCGCTGGATCTCCTCGACGTTGGGGACATCGTTGATGATCAGCGCCTCGTCGCTGGCGGAGTCGATCGTGAGCATGCCGTAGTTCAGCAGCCGCCCCCCGACACTGACGTCGAACGACACGTTGTTCACCTTGCTCAGTGGCATGTCGCGGCCGTGCCGCGCGATGAGGCCAGACCGCACGATGATGCGGCGGTTGGTGAAGACGTACTGCGTGGTGACCCAGTACAGGAAGGGCCGGATGACGAACACGATCAGGATGAACAGGCAGATGATCACGATGATCCAGGTCCCGATCGCCGAGCCCCCCAACCAGTCGTTCACGGCACGCATCACGAAGAACAGCCCGAAGACCAAGGCGAGGAGGATCAGGCCCGGGACCACGAGTGCCCGCCAGTGCGGCCTCATCTCGAACTCGACCTGTTCGCCGTCGGACAGCAGTTTCTGCGGGTAACCCATGCGCATACCGTACTGCCCGGAAGCCGTCGGCGGCAGGGCTCTGGACCTGTCGGCAGCCCTGCCTCGCACGCCTCGTGAACCCTCGGGAAAGGCGCCTACTGGTCCGGCGCGGAGATGGGTACTCGTCCGGGGCGGAGGTGGGTGACGTCCCCGGCGGACAGCAGGCGTGTCCCGTGCGGTCCGGCCACCTCGAGACGGCCATCGTCGTCGATCGCGGTGGCCGTTCCCGTCAACTGCGACCCGTCGGGCAGCAGCACGCTCACGGGGCTCCCGATGGTGGCGCACATGGACCGGTAGCGGTCGAGCAGACCACAGGCGGCGGCGCTGAATCCCGCTTCCCGCCAGCGTTCGTAGGAACCGTGCAGGTGGGTGAGCGCGGCCACGAGCAACTCCGCGCGATCAACCGGCGCGGCGTGTTCGGACAACGATGTCGCAGTGTCGACGGGCAGAGCCGAGTGGGGAACCGACACATTGATCCCGCACCCGACGACGACGCCACCCGTCCCCCCCTCGGCCAGGATCCCGGCGACCTTGCCCCCGACACCCCCGGCGCCCCCGACACCCCCGTCGCTGCCCCTCTCACCGCGGCTGCCCACATCGCTGCCCCCGGCGAGCATCACGTCATTGGGCCACTTGAGCGTCGGCGCCAGACCGGTGACATCCGCGATGGCGACTGCGACTGCGACAGCGGCCAGGACGGGAACGAATCCCGCTCGTGACGCCGGCGGCGCCAACGCCACCGAGAACGACAAGGTCGTGCCAGGCGGCGACGCCCACACCCTCCCCCGGCGCCCGCGACCCGCCACCTGCTCCCCCGCTGCGATGACGGAGCCCTCGTGCGCCATGCCCTGCTCCAGTCGGGCCAACAGGTCGGAGTTCGTGGAACCGGTCGACTCGACCACGTCGATGTCGCGCCACGGCAGTGCCGAACCGGCGAGCAGTGCGGACACGCGAGCCGCCGACAGGTCACCGGGCGGAGATGAAGTTGCGGGCACGGCCATAATGTAGGGAACCCACCTGGAGGTGTCATGAGCGCCGTAGCCCCGGACTCACCGGCCGATCAGATCGACCTGACCACCACGGCCGGCAAGGCCACCGATCTGGCGAATCGCCGCCACGAAGCTCAGGGGCGGCGCCAAGCAGCCGTCGACAAGCAGCACGCCAAAGGCAAGATGACCGCGATGGAGCGGGTCGAGGCGCTGCTGGACGAGGACTCCTTCCAGCAGATCGACGGGCTGGCCCGGCACCGTTCCCACAACTTCGGCCTCGAGAAGAACCGCCCCTACGGCGACGGTGTGGTCACCGGGTACGGCACGATCGACGGGCGCCCGGTCTGCGTGTTCGCGCAGGACTTCACCGTGTTCGGCGGGTCGCTGGGTGAGGTGTTCGGCGAGAAGATCGTCAAGGTCATGGATCTGGCGCTGAAGACGGGGTGCCCGGTCATCGGCATCAACGACTCCGGTGGCGCGCGCATCCAGGAAGGCGTCGTGTCCCTGGGGATGTACGGCGAGATCTTCATGCGCAACGTGCGCGCCAGCGGCGTGATTCCGCAGATCTCCCTGATCATGGGACCTTGCGCCGGGGGTGCCGTGTACTCACCGGCGATCACGGACTTCACGGTGATGGTCGACCAGACGTCGCACATGTTCATCACCGGGCCCGACGTGATCAAGACCGTCACCGGCGAGGACGTCGAGTTCGAGGAACTCGGCGGCGCCCGCACCCACAACTCCAAGTCCGGCGTGGCGCACTTCATGGCCGCCGACGAAGAGGATGCCCTCGACTACGTTCGGTCCCTGCTGGCTCACCTGCCGAGCAACAACCTCGAGGACCCGCCCCAGTTCGCCGTCGAGGCCGATCTGGCGATCTCCGACGAGGACAAGGAGTTGGACACCCTGCTCCCCGACTCCGTCAACCAGCCCTACGACATGCACACGGTGATCGAGCACGTCCTCGACGACGGCGATTTCCTGGAGACCCAGCCACTGTTCGCACCCAACCTCATCACCGGGTTCGGCCGCGTCGAGGGTCACGCCGTCGGCATCGTCGCCAACCAGCCGATGCAGTTCGCCGGCACCTTGGACATCGACGCCTCGGAGAAGGCGGCGCGATTCGTGCGCACCTGCGACGCGTTCAACGTCCCGGTGCTGACGTTCGTGGACGTCCCGGGCTTCCTGCCCGGCACCGACCAGGAGTGGGACGGCATCATCCGGCGCGGCGCCAAGTTGATCTACGCCTACTGTGAGGCC
>WBZT01002711.1_pt1 | contig 12101 bp, 16 predicted proteins | sample 5204241 | NCBI WGS metagenome assembly WBZT01 (sample SAMN12344358, study PRJNA552823) | activated sludge metagenome | biome: Activated sludge suspended growth; feature: Nitrification reactor; material: Wastewater; isolation source: activated sludge from nitrification reactor of wastewater...
AGACAGTACAAATAGTACGGCGAGGCGCGCGCGAGGCAGTCAACAAAGTTTCAACGATGCAATGCAATTTTAGACCTTCTTGATTTTCAGTTTATCGAACAAGGCATTATCTGCCTCCACATCCGGGTTGCCGGTGGTCAGCAATTTTTCGCCGTAGAAAATCGAATTGGCACCCGCCATGAAGCACAGCGCCTGTACCGCCTCGCCCATGCTCTGGCGACCGGCAGAAAGCCGTACATGGCTTTGCGGCATGGTGATGCGCGCCACGGCAATGGTTCGCACGAACTCGAACGGGTCCAGCGCATCGGTGCCATGCAGCGGCGTACCTTCCACTTGCGTCAGCAAGTTAATCGGCACGCTTTCCGGCGGCTGTTTCATATTCGCCAGCTGCGCAATCAAGCCGGCACGCTGTGTGCGGCTTTCTCCCATGCCGATGATACCGCCGCAGCACACGTTGATATCCGCCTCGCGCACGCTATCCAGCGTATCAAGCCTATCCTGATAAGTGCGCGTGGTAATCACCTCGCCATAGAATTCCGGCGCAGTATCCAGATTATGGTTGTAATAGTCTAGTCCGGCCTCTTTCAGCTGCTGTGCTTGACCATCCTTGAGCATGCCCAGTGTGGCGCAGGTTTCCAGCCCCATCGCCTTCACCTCGGCAATCATTTTCAATACAGGTTCTAAATCTTTTTGCTTGGGGCTGCGCCATGCCGCACCCATGCAAAAACGGCTGGCACCGCTGTCTTTAGCCGCTTTCGCTGCGGCCAGCACCTCGTCCAGCGCCATCAGTGGCTCGTTCTCCACATCGGTGTGGTAACGCGCCGCCTGTGGGCAATAACCGCAATCCTCGCTGCAGCCGCCGGTCTTGATGGAAAGCAAAGTACTCACCTGCACCGCGTTCGGGTCAAAATTCTCGCGATGCACCGTCTGCGCGCGATAGATCAAATCGCTGAACGGCAGCTCGAAAAGCGCCTCAATCTCAGCCACGCTCCATTTTGCATCGGTCTGGGAAGCGCATGCAGATTGGCGTTTCAGGGCATCGGTATTGATGATTGCAGCTTGTGTAGTTTCTAGCATATTCCACCTTTATAATGGCATGATTACCAGGGACGATAGTACTTATTCGCGCCATTTTAACCGCTGTCAAGCATAAAGCAAAATCATTATTTACAATTGCATAAAAAATAATCAAATGTTCAATTTTGCTAATTTTGGTGATTGGCTGCTGCGTCCACACTGCCTGCTTTGCGGTGCCAGCGAGGCAGAAAACATCGGTATTTGTATGGACTGCCTGAAAGACTTACCGTGGCACCCTGCCAGCAGCTGCCCGCAATGCGGCCTTGCCAGCAACGGCTTGATATGCGGCGCCTGCCTGAGCCACCCGCCACATTACGACGCCACACACGCTGTGTTCACTTATTCATATCCAATTGACGCCATGCTGCAGCGCTTCAAATACGCCGAGATGCTCAACCTTGGCCGTACCTTCGGGCAACTACTGGCGCAAAGTACCGCCAACTGGAATATAGACCTCATCATCCCCATGCCTATGCACCCCCAGCGCATACAGGAACGCGGATTCAATCAGGCGCTGGAAATCGCCGCCAGACATCTGGATAAAAACAAACTAGACACGCATAGCGCCAAACGGCAAAAACTCACTCCGCCGCAAGCCAGTTTGCCGCTCAAAGAACGCGTCAAAAACATCAAAGGCGCATTTGCCGTAAACGCCGATTTGACTGGCAAACGCATCGCCGTTGTGGATGACGTAATGACCAGCGGCGCCAGCCTGAACGAACTCGCCAAAACCCTGAAAAAAGCGGGTGCAAGCTATGTAGAGTGTTGGGTGATGGCACGCACACTGCCGCCCTAAATTGAGTTACACTTTGCAAACAAAATCATTACTTCGCACGCCAATCAACTACTTTAAACTGGGGAGCCCTAAATGATAAAAATACCAAAAAAAGTATTAGACCGTTTTTCTAAAGATTTAAAGAAGTTTCAATCAGTTGCTATCTCTCATAAAACTAAAGACGTATCCGAAGCTGACACGGTTACACTTGTTAAAGATATACTTTCCAACATCTTTGGCTACGATAAGTACGAAGAGCTTACAAGCGAACAAATGATTCGTGGCACCTATTGCGACTTAGCAGTAAAAATTGACGGGAAAGTAAAGTACCTAATTGAAGTAAAAGGTGCCGCCATCAACCTCAACAACTCACATATGCAGCAGGCTATCAATTATGGTGTTGGGCATGGAATTGAATGGGTTGTACTTACCAACTCCCTAGACTGGAAATTGTATAGGATTAAATTTAGCCAACCCTATGAGGTTGAAGAAGTCTCATCCTTCAACCTCAGCAATATAAATCTAAAATCCGATGACGATTTAAATAAGTTATTTTTGCTCTGCAAAGAAGGCATTAATGCAGATGCAATGGATGTTTACCATCAACATACTCAGCTTGTTAATAAGTTTGTCGTGGCACAAATAGCCATTTCAGAGTCCATTGTTAGCGCAATTCGAAAAGAGCTAAGACGACTTTTCCCTGATGTAAAAGTAGAGTCTACACAAATTCTTGACATACTGGCAAATGAAGTACTAAAAAGAGAATTGATGGAAGGCGACAAAGTTAAAGAAACTCAAGCAAAAATTAAAAAAGCAACCTCCAAATTGGCTAGACAGACGGCCAAGAAAAATGCAGATGGCACAGCCTAACCCCTCACCCTGCACCCTCTCCCCTTGAAATTGGGAGAGGGAATCTAGCTTCTACGCCACGCATACGTGCGCGCATTCATTGTAAAAACCCCTGCTCCCCGACAAAACCATTCGGGGACAGGCTCTGCAAGCCAATCTGGATGCGGCTTCCAGAGCATCCGTTTTGCTAATGAAAAACAAATGCGTACAATAGCGCCATGTTCCATATCGTCCTATTCGAACCCGAAATCCCGCCCAACACGGGCAACATCATTCGCCTGTGCGCCAATACCGGGGCGCAGCTGCACCTGGTGAAACCGCTGGGTTTTGCGCTGGAGGATAAACAACTGAAGCGCGCGGGGCTGGATTACCACGAATATGCCACGTTGAAAGTGCATGAGAACTGGGCAGCCTGCAAAACGGCACTGGCGGGCAAGCGCATGTTCGCGCTCACCACCAAAGGCAGCCAGCGTTATACCAACGTGCAGTTTGCGGATGAGGATGTGTTTGTGTTTGGCCCGGAGACGCGCGGTTTACCTGAAGAAGTGCGCAACGAATTTGCGCCGGAATTCAGGTTACGCCTGCCGATGTTGCCGGAGAACCGCAGCCTGAATCTGTCGAACTCCGCCGCGGTGCTGGTGTATGAGGCTTGGCGGCAGCTTGGGTTTGAAGGCGGAGTGTAAATCCCCCTCAATCCCCCTTTTTCAAAGGGGGAGATAAAATCTTTCGGAAAGTCGCAAAAATTTAAGTACCAATTGAAAATCGTGCTTTTACTACAATATTTATTTTGCCAATCAATATAAACCTCCCCCTTTGAAAAAGGGGGATTGAGGGGGATTCAATGGAGCCTTACAACCGCAGCCTCAAGCCTTTTTCCCGCGCGCTCCGAACCCGCATGACAGATGCCGAGCAGGTCTTGTGGCATCGCCTGCGCCGCAAGCAGATACAAGGTGTACAGTTTTATCGGCAAAAGCCCTTGCTGTCGTTCATTGTGGATTTTTATTGCCCGGCGGCAAAGTTGGTGATCGAGTTGGATGGCAGCCAACATGCCGATGAGAATCACCAAATGCAAGATGCACAACGGGATGCCGCTTTGGCTGATTTAGGTTTGCACGTTTTGCGGTTTGACAACCGTCAGGTGTTGCTGGAGACGAACGCCGTATTAGCCGCGATTGACGCGACAATTAGCGAACGAAAGATTTAAACGCCATCAGCGCGTTGGGCGCGCCCCAGCAAATCCATCACCGCGTCCCTTGCTGATTTTCCATGCGTCAGCGCCAGATTGACCTCGCGCGTGATGGGCATATCCACGCCAATGGTTTCGGCACGGCGCATCACCTCACGCGCGGTGTTGACGCCCTCTGCGACGTGTCCCAAGCCTTGCAGAATCTCTTCCAGCGGCTTGCCTGAAGCCAATTGCAAACCCACTTCGCGGTTGCGTGAATACTGGCCGGTACAAGTCAAAATCAAATCGCCCACACCAGCCAAGCCCATGAAGGTCTCGGTTTTGGCGCCCAGCGCCACACCAAAGCGGGTAATCTCGGCCAGGCCACGGGTAATGAGCGCAGCGCGCGCGTTGTTGCCAAAGCCCATGCCGTCGCTGATACCAGCGGCAATCGCCATGACATTCTTGACAGCCCCGCCTACCGAAACGCCTATCACATCGGTGCTGTTGTAGACGCGCAAATTGCCGCCGTGAATCAGGTTGGCGGCCTCCTGTGCAAAACCGTCATCTTTAGCCGCCAGCGTAACCGCTGTTGGCAGGCCGCGCACCAGTTCCGCCGCGAAACTAGGGCCGGAAAGCGCGCCCCAGTGTGCGCCATGGCCCAGCTCTTCCTGCGCTACTTCATATGGAAGCTTTGTAGAGACCGGCTCCAGGCCCTTATGCGCCCAAATGAGCGGCTTATTGACGCCGAGTTTTTTGATGTCCTGCAGCATGCCGCGAAAACCGGCGGTAGGGACAACGGACAAAATCAGGTCCGCATCTACCAGCGCTGCTGCCAGATCGTCTTCCACCTGCAGGTTGTCGTTGAATGGAAAATCACCCAGATACAGCGGGTTAGAACGCGCCTTGCGCATGCCGGAGACATGGCCGGCATTACGCGCCCACAGGCTCACCTGATGATTCTGGCTGATCTGCATGGCCAGCGCCGTGCCCCATGCTCCTGCGCCCAGCACCGTTATCTTTGCCATTTACTGCGCTCCCCACAACTGGCTGCTCTGCACGAAACCAGTCACACCGTTTGCATGCTTGACCTTGACCCAGCCGTTCTTGTTATCCGCCACCAGTTCCACCACGACATCCTTTTCCAGCGTGGCTAACAGTGCCGCATCTGCATTATCTGCCTGACGCACCGCGGTATTTGTTGTTGCAACTACCATGCGTTTCTGTGCAGTCTGCTTGGCCTCTACCCAACTCAGAGTGCCGGTAGCGTCGCGCACTTTCAGCCATTCGCCAAGGTTAACGATCACTTCCAGCGGATAGCCCTGGCTGAATATCAGCACTTTCTTGGCTTCTAAAGAAGGTGCATCATAAGCAACCGCCTTGGCAACAAGCACAGCGCGGAAATCAGCCGCCCAAGCGGGTATCGCCAGCAAAAAAGAAAACACCAAGCCTAGTAATAAGCTTGGTGTTGCATGAAGATTTGGCTTACGATTGCGCAAAGCAACCTCTGTAATTAGTTGGCTTGCGCAGCGCCTGCAGCTTGTTGCTTCTGCTGCATGTACAAGGCTTCGAAATTGATCGGACTCAGCAGCACTGGCGTAAAGCCAGCACGGGTCACCATGTCGCTCACTGCCTCACGTGCGTATGGGAACAGGATATTCGGGCAAGCCACGCCCAAGATCATGTCCATGTTTTCTTCCGGCACGCCGCGAATCACGAAAATACCGGCTTGGGAAACTTCTACCAGAAACGCGGTCTTGTCGCCGATTTTTGAGGTCACTGTCACTTTCAGCTCCACTTCATAAACATCGGCATCCAATCTTTGGCCCGCGTTACCCAACTCCACATTCACTTGTGGAGCGGTACGCTCAGTAAAGATTTGTGGCGCGTTGGGTACTTCGATGGAAGCGTCCTTGATGTAGAGCTTTTCGATACCGAATGCGGGTTGATTCTGTGCGCCTTGGGCGGCGTTATTATCTTGTGCCATGATGTCCCTAAAATTGATATATTTGGATAAATGAAACTGCGTATTCTAGCCGTCTTTCATGTCGAAAGCATTAAATTATTTCGCTGTCAGCAGCGGGTCGAGACCGCCTGCGACATCCAGCGCGCGCAAGTCATCGAATCCGCCGATATGCTGGTCGTTGATGTAAATCTGCGGCACGGTACGACGACCTGTCTTCTCCATCATCTCCTCGCGCAGGTGCGGCGTCAGGTCAATACGAATCTCTTCTATCTCGGTCACACCCTTGTTGCCTAAAAGGCGCTTTGCGTTGATGCAGTAAGGGCAGACTGCCGTTGTGTACATCACAACTTTCGCCATCCTGTCAACCTCTTACCAACGGCATCTTGGCTTCTACCCAGGCGTCCAGCCCGCCTTGCAGATTGTTCAGTTGCGTAAACTGCAGCCCCTGCAAAACGGTGCACGCAGCCTTGGATCGCATGCCGCGCTGGCAATTGACCAACACGGGTTTGTCTTTGTATTTCTCGATTTCCTTGATGCGGGCTGCCAATTCCGCCACGGGAATATTCTTTGCGCCTTGGATATGTCCAGCCGCGAATTCCGCCGCATCGCGCACATCCAGCACCAAAGGCTTGCTGCGATTCAACAGCATTAACGCTTCGGTCACCGAGACATTAGGCGCGCCACCGGCACGCCTATCCAGCAAGGGCCATAGCAAAGCCAGCCCGGAACCGATTGCCAAGCCAATCAATAAAGCGTTTTCTTTAATAAACTCCAAATTTGCTCCTTCTTACACCTTAAATTCGGGCATTTCCCCAATTTTCAAGAGAATGATTCACCGAAATGTCATGCCGCCATTATAATGGATGCTTGGCCGAATTTTAGATAGATTGTGAACCCATCATGCAAATTACCCCTGTTATTCTGCTTATCCTGGACGGTTTTGGTTATCGCGAAGAATCCAAGGACAATGCCATTGCGCTGGCGCACACCCCAAATCTGGATGCGCTGAAAAAGAACTATCCGAACACGCTGATCAACGCCTCCGAGCATTATGTGGGTCTGCCGGACGGGCAAATGGGGAATTCCGAGGTGGGACATCTCAATATTGGCGCAGGCCGCATCGTTTTTCAGGATTTCGAGCGCATCAACAACAGCATCAGCAGCGGGGAGTTCTTCCAGCACCCTGAATTACTGAAAGCCTTGCGCAACCTGAAGGCAACTGACAAAGCCCTGCATATCTTTGGACTACTGTCCGATGGTGGCGTACATAGTCACCAGGACCACATTCACGCCATGCTGGACTTTGCGGCGAAAGAAAAACTGAGCAAGGTCTATGTGCACGCCTTTCTGGATGGCCGCGACACACCACCGAAAAGCGCCGCCCCTTACATTGACAAACTGGAATCGCACATCAAAAAAATCGGTGTGGGCAAAATCGCCAGCATCAGTGGTCGCTTCTATGGCATGGATAGGGACAAACGCTGGGAACGTGTCGAAGCCGCTTACACCATGTTCACCGAAGGCGTGGGCGAGTTCATGGATGACAGTGCCGCCGAGGCGTTGCAAGACGCCTATGCACGCGGCGAGACAGATGAGTTTGTGAAATGCACGGTGATTCATAACCCGCATGAACCGGCTATCAAGCTGGAGGATGGCGACTGTGTCGTGTTCATGAACTTCCGCTCTGACCGCGCACGGCAAATCACCCACGCCCTGCTGGCCGAGGATTTTGACGGCTTCCATCGCCGCCATGTGCCCAAACTTTCCGGCTATTTCACGCTGACGCAATACGACAGAAAAGAAGTGAAAGCCGTGCCGATTTTCGCACCGTTCACTGTCAAGAACACGCTGGGCGAGCATCTGCAGAATCTGGGACTGACACAATTACGCATTGCCGAGACAGAAAAATACCCGCACGTGACGTTCTTCTTTAACGGCGGCGAAGAAAAAGTATTCGAAGGCGAAGAGCGTATTCTGGTGCCCTCTCCTAAAGTGGAAACCTACGACATGCAGCCGGAAATGAGCGCGCCGGAAGTCACCGACAAGCTGGTGGAAGCGATATTGAGCAAGAAATACAACACCATCATCTGCAACTTCGCCAACTGCGACATGGTGGGCCATACCGGCAACCTGCAAGCCGCCGTCAAGGCCGTGGAAACGCTGGATGCCTGCATTGGCCGCGTGGTGAGCGCTATGCAGAGCATTGGCGGCGAAGTCATCATCACCGCTGATCACGGCAACGCCGAGCTGATGGTGGATTACGCGAACCGCCAGCCGCACACCCAGCATACCACCAACCTAGTGCCCATGCTGTATATCGGCCGGTCGGCCAAACTGGCCGAAACCGGCGCGCTTTCCGACCTGGCGCCAACCTTGTTGCATATGATGGGCGTTGCGCAGCCAAGCGAAATGACTGGACGCAGCCTGATTACATTCGCCTGATCACCCGCCGATGGCCAGGTTTTTGCTGATACTGCTGATGCTGGGCTTTAGCATGTCCGGCATCGCAGCCAAGAAAATCGAAGCCGCCAAGGAAGACCTGAGCGAGGTCAAAGCCAAGATAGAATCGCTGAAAAAGGAACTGGATTCCAGCCAGGCCGCCCACAAGGATGCCACGGACGCGCTAAAGGAATCAGAAACCGCTATCAGCCAGGCCAATAAAAAACTGCGCGAGATCACCCAGCAGCAACGCCAGAACCAGGCCAAGCTCAACTCGCTGAAAAAAGAATCGCTCAGCCTGAATGACCAATTAAGCTTGCAGCAAAAGCAGCTGGGCGAGTTGCTATACCGGCAATACACCAAAGGCAACCAAAGTTATACACGCCTGATGCTGCAGAACAAAAGTCCTAGCCAGATTACGCGCGATGTCAAATATTTCCGCTACATCGCCCAGGCGCGTGCCGACCTGATTAACCAAATGCACAGCAATCTTGACCGGGTGAAAGCGCTGGACCATGAAACCAAAACCGCGCTGCAGGAAGTGACCGAGCTGAAAAACCAGCAGGAAACCGAACGCAAAACCTTGCAGGAACAAAAAGCGGAAAAGGCCAGGATTGTAAAAGCGCTATCCACTAAGATCGTCAGCACCAAAGAACAAATCGATAAGCTTAAACGTGATGAAAAGAACCTTTCCAACCTCGTGAAAAGACTGGCAAGAATCATTCCGCCCAAGTCTATCAAGAAAAAAACGAAAAGCGTAAAATCCACGCCCGGCAACATGCCAGAGAGAGAGCCTACACAAGAAAACACTGTGGTTGCCACCAACCAGCAGCTCCCCACCGCCGATCTGGATGGAGAGTTTGCTAAGCTGCGCGGCAAACTGCGGCTGCCGGTGCGCGGCGAAGTCACTAACCGCTTCGGCGCTGCACGCGTCGACACTGGCGTTACCTGGAAAGGCCTGTTCATCCGCGCCTCAGGCGGCAGCGAAGTTAAAGCGGTGGCCAATGGCCACGTGGTGTTTGCTGACTGGATGCGCGGTTTCGGCAACCTTATCATCCTCGATCATGGCGACGGCTACATGAGCCTATACGGCAACAACCAGGCCATGCTCAAAAACGTAGGCGATGAGATCAATAGCGGCGACACCATCGCCAGCGTCGGCAACAGCGGCGGCAATGAAAGCGACGGCCTGTATTACGAACTGCGCAAAAACTCCAAGCCGTTCGACCCGCTCAGCTGGAGCAGTTTGCGTTAAGACAGCGCACCTTCATTGGCACAAGCATAGCCCTGTAAGCCGCATCCAGATTGGCTCCCAGAGGCACGGTTTTTACAATGAACGCGCGTACGTGAGATCGGGCAACAAAAAAGCGCGCCGAGGCGCGCTTTTATCTTAAGCAAGATGCAATTATTTCTTGGCTTCTTCTGCCGGGGCTGCAACCTCTGCCGAAGTGGCTTCAGCTGGAGCTGCGGCAGTCGCTTCACCAGGAATAGCTGGCAGTGGAGTGTTCGCACGGGCTTCGGCGTACATCTTGTCCAGTTCTTCTTGTGTTCTGGTAATACCCTCCACGCGTTCTTCCGGTGTCGGCTCATAACCGCCCGGCCCTGCAGCAGCAGTAGGTGCTGCAGCTGCCGGTTCAGTTGCAGCCGGGGCACTGACTTCAGGCATTGGTGCGGGTTCTGCAGGCGCTTCGGCCTTTTCACCGCAAGCGGTTAACAACAGTGCTGCCAGAATTGCAGATATACTCCAAAATTTCATACTTACTCCAAATTGATTCATGATGTTAATGAGGCATGGCTTGCTATAGCCACAATCTGTACATGTGCTTCTAGCAAAAAACAGACCATAGGTAAGATGTAGATGATGCACAGATTTTCAAGAGGCCCGCGCACATAAAAATAATGCAACTATATATATTCGGCGCTCAGGCATGGAAATTCATCAAAATCCGGCTCTCCATAGCGTAGGCTTGCACCTCGTAGGGGCTGTTGCGGTACCCATAGCGACATGACCACACATAGCGCCAAATGGTCATTCCGGCCAGATATTGGGCCACGTGCATCAGTTCGTGCCCCAGCAGCGCCATGCCCTGTGGCGTACCTGGCTGATATGCACCAGCGCGCAGGTAAATACGGTGGTAGAGAACCACTGCGCACATGTCGCGCCGCAGCCAGAAAGGTGCTTTTCCGTCAATAATAAGCGCGGCTTGCAGCACATTCTCGTTAAAATACGGGGCAAAAACAGTGCGTTCATGCACCGTTAACGGGCGCTCAGGCATCATTCGCCGATGATATGCATCAGCACGCGCCGCGTCATGGCCTCGTGGCGATGCTCAAACAAAAATATGCCCTGCCATTGGCCAAGCGCGACTTTGCCATCAACAACAGGAATCGACAGGCTGGTTTGGGTCAAGGCTGTGCGCACATGCGCTGGCATATCATCCGGGCCTTCGGTAGTGTGAATGAACAACTTGTCGCCATCCGGCACCAGGCGATTGAAGAATGCCTGCATATCCACCAGCACATCGGAATCATAGTTCTCATTGATCATCAAACTGGCAGAAGTGTGCTGGATATATAACGTCAACAAGCCTGTAGATATACCTTGCTGGTTAGCCCATTGCAGAACTTGCGGCGTGACATCGTAGATGCGGCGGCCTTGTGCCTTGACGACGATTTGCTGGGTGAATTGCCGCATGAAATGCCCCTTTTGCTGATGCGATATAAAAACGATGCCCTGGAAGCCGCATGAATATTGACTTCCAGGGCATTATAAATTCAGCCCGGCTTAAAATCTACCAGTAAAATGGGTAGCCGTAATGCAAACCCCAGCCAAAGCGTGAGCCGCGCCAATAGCGCCCGGACGGGCCGATAGGGTAAAAGTAAGGGTTGCCAAAGTAGAAATCGTGGTAGCCGTTGTAGCGCATCGCTCGCTCACGCTGCAGTTGCTTGAGGGCGAGCCGCTTTTCCTGCTCGCGCTTGTTAATCTCGTCCGCCATCGCGTTTTGCTTGGCTTTTTCATTGCTTTCCTGAATGTATTCCAGAACTTTCAAATCCACGCCCTGTTTGTTCAAATCTAGCATCTGCGCTGCCGTCAGGTCGTAGCGCGAATTGCTGGTTTTGATTTTCTCGATGATTTCGTCGGACTTTTTGCCTGCCTTGCTATCGGCCACAATTTCATCCAGTGTTACATTCGCGACCGGTGGCGGCATCAGCTTGGCCAATTCCTCCGGCGTGATACGCTCCACTTGGCCCTGCTGGCTGTTTGTGGTGGCGCAGCCGCCAAGTATGGCAAATATGATTGCCAATAAAAACAATTGAGTACACTTCATTTTAGCCCCTCTGCTTCGCACGCCGCGGCGTCAGCGCGGGAGATGCTTTTGTCAGGCCTTCATCAAACGCGTGCCGATTGTTCTGATACAAGCCCAATACCTTCTTCACGTACGCTTTGGTCTCGCGATAAGGCGGCACGCCGCGGTATTTATCCACCGCACCCTCGCCCGCGTTGTATGCTGCTACTGTTAACGCAACATCCCCGCGAAAGTATGACAACAGCCAGCGTAAATATTTCACCCCACCCTTGATGTTCTGGCTAGCGTTATAGGCGTTCTTCACATTGAAACGCTCTGCAGTAGCAGGAATCAGCTGCATCAACCCATGCGCATCTGCGTTGGATTTAGCGTTTACCTTAAAGTTCGACTCTGCGGTGATGATAGAGAGTACAAGCTTAGGATCTATTCTGTGCCATTCGGCAATCCTGTGTACCAGATTCACCACCCAACGCTTGCCCTTAGGCAAGGTCGCAATATAGGCATCAATCGCGGGAGATCCTT
>WBZT01002712.1_pt1 | contig 12098 bp, 14 predicted proteins | sample 5204241 | NCBI WGS metagenome assembly WBZT01 (sample SAMN12344358, study PRJNA552823) | activated sludge metagenome | biome: Activated sludge suspended growth; feature: Nitrification reactor; material: Wastewater; isolation source: activated sludge from nitrification reactor of wastewater...
CGCACACGGTCAACCAGGCGATAGAGGGGATCGAACGGGAAACCGGGGTGCGCCTGAAACACTCGGCCTGCCGAGCGTTCTTGCGGAAGCTTGGCATGAAATGCAGGCGTTGCGGACGGGTGCCCGGCCAGGCGCCGGACGACGAAAAGCAGCTTCAAGCGCCACAGGAGTTTCACGACAACAAGTGGCAACCGCTCTTCGAAGAAGCCAGGCAGGGCAGGCGCACGGTGCTGTTCGTGGACGCCGCGCATTTCGTGATGGGCGCGTTTCCGGGGAGGCTCTGGTGCTTTGTGCGCCAGTGGTTGCCGTCAAGCTGTGGGCGCAAACGCTACAACGTCTGGGGTGCCTACGACCCAATCCGGCAGGAGGCCGTCACGCTGACCAACGACACCGTTGTCAATTCGGCAGGTGGGCTCGGCGGCGGCCGTGGAGGCTCCACGTGGATGGTCCCGGCAGCGCTACTTCCTGCGTATGCACTTCTGGAATCTGTTCATCGCTCGCCAAACGTCTAAGTAAGCGTCGTGCCGGTCGTGCTCAGTCACCTCATTCTTGAAGTTCCCGTATCGGATGCTCCGCACCGATTCAGCGATCGCATCCGCGACCTGGTCGCGCTGGATTCGAGCGCGGTATCGGTAGTCCGTGCCGGTACACTCGACGACCTTGGCGTCCGGGAATACCCGCTCGATGTCGCCCTGCCTGCGGGCTCGAACCAGCAAGGTGTCGCCGGTTGGGTCGCCCTTATCGACGATTGAGAGAAATGAATCGGCCAGGAAAATCCACATGCTGTTACCTCTTTCAGTTATCCGGCGCTGAACGGTGCCACGCAGGTACCGCCCTTCTTCACGTAGCCGGGGTTGTGCGACTTCATGAGTAGGATGTGCTGGGTCATTTCGTCGCACTTCCCCGAGGAAGACCGAAAATCGCTGTGATATAAAACGCAACGATCCGGTCTGTCTCTGACTGAAACGCTTCATCTCCCGGCTTTATCGGACTCGTACTGGATGTACGCCCCGATGGATCCCCCAAGCATCTTGAGCATGACCCGTTCCACCGCGTCTGCTGGATCGCCTTCGACCCCGGCGCGTTTCACCAGCGCGACGCCCAAGTGACGGACAGAGAACCAAGGCGATGCACTGAACTTTGGGTTTTGACCGTAGAACACGTTCTGCAGCGACGAAGCGATACTCGAAACCTCGGCAAAGACATCGACCGGCTGGCCGGTAAGCTGCCGATGTCGCAAATCGACCACGCGCTTCAGACCCCCTCTCAGGACCTTCTCGACGACATCGGGGTTCCCAAGTAGGGTTTCCCTTCCGGAACCGAAATAGATGGGCCGTTCGAGTCTGCTGCCGTAGCCTTCCTCGATACCAGCCCGGCACCGACCATCTTTGCCAGCGGGTGGTCGACGTCCCGATTCAGAACGCTGTACAGCTTGTCCTTCGGAACCAGGGAGACCGCTTGCGATTCCCAGCCCATGGCGGCCGGCGTGCCGCCGATACGGCGAGCGCGGTAGTACCGGCAGACCGACGTGGTGCGCTCCACGTCCATCAGGTAACCGGTGATCGCGACCTGAAGGCCAGACTCTTCGAAGGCTTCCTTGATGGCGACCGCCTGGAACGACAAGTCTTCTGACGGCTCAATCGTGCCCTTCGGGAAGGTTGCCTTGTAGCCACCGAAGGCGTTGCTCGGGTGGATAACCCATACCCGACCGTCCGGCTCCTCGATGACGACGCCAGCCGCAGCATGTTTGTTCAGTCCGACATGCAACATCGGCTCGATCAGATTATTGTTCTGGCCGGGCACGTTCTCCCAGCCCGTCGGTGTCGTCGGCGCATCCTTCCAGGGCGAGAACGGGATTCCGTTGATGGCCTTCGGAAGCCGGCCGCCAGGCGTCACCGTGGCGACGTGGGATTCACCGAGCCATGCCTCTGGCTCAGAGTCGGCGCTCGGCGAGTGCAGTGCAACCGGCTGGCCGTTGTGGTCCAGCTTCGGATGGAATGTTTTCATGGCGCTCCCGTTGATCAATGATGGCGAGACAATGCCACACTCCCGGTTGGCAATAAAGCGCTTGAAGCTCATCACCTATCAATAAGTGACCCGGAGCATTGGAGTTTCAGAAAGCTCCAACGCAGCTCGGTGTCTTGGTTCACACGGGCTTGCGCCGCCTGAAGCGCTGCCTGCAAAACAGCCTCCCTTTGCCCACCTTTACTATGGAAGTCGTGAGCGACTCTCGAATCTCCCCTCCCCCCTCGCGGGGGAGGGGTCGGGGGAGGGGAAACGGTCATGACTTTCATCATCGGGGGTATCTTGCAAAGTCATGACCGTTTGTGGACCGGGGTAGAGTGATAGGTGATGAGCGATTGACCATGGTTGTTGGGGGAGCCTATACTCGCCGGGGTATGGCTGGATTTCCTATCTCTTTTCCAGTGAGACTTGGCAGTGTGCCTACATCAAGCATTGCGGACAGGATGGGTACCCCGTCCGGCCTGGGCAAAGTTAACTTGAAGGCATCTGGCAATCATGAGTCTATCACCCATCCTTCTTCAAGCCAGCGAGCTTGGGATTCGCCTTGAAATCGTCAACGGCCTGCCAATCTGGGAGGCTCAGCCTGTATATCGTCATCAGAAACAGATCGAACGCATTGTCCAGGGTATCACCAGAAATGATCAGCTTAAATCGGGATGTGCATGCATCCATGCCGTGGATGTCTATATCCAGTTTCCTAATGGACTAAAACGGCCTGATATCTCGATCTTTTGTCGAGAGCCCAGCGAGGAAGAGCAGGATTCGGCACTGACCATGATTCCCGAGGCGGTCATCGAGGTGGTCAGCAAAGGATTTGAAGCCAAGGATCTGGAAATTGGCCCGCCCTTTTATTTGTCGCAAGGCGTCAAGGATGTGATCGTCTTCGATCCGCTGACGCTATTGGTCCTCCATGTACGCAAACACCACACGACGCGGCAAGTATCTCCTGTCGTCCTGGAATTGGAGTGTGGCTGCCAGGTCCTGGTGTGATTGCCGCTATGACGTGAATGGCGAGGAAAAAAGGGAACACATCGCCATCCACCCAACACTTTCGTTGCTCCCCGAAGCTGCATGCGCGCCAACGCCCAGCCCGCCAGCTTGGTACAATGACGAATTGACCGTCCTGCAGGCTCCCGACCATGAAACGCAACCGCTTTACTTCCCGCAAGCGCATTTCGGCTGACGCCACCGAGCTGAGCCGTCTGGCCATCGGTCTTGCCGAATCCGGCAGCAAGCTTGAGGACTTGTTCTGGCAAAACCGTCTCGGGGAACTCGTCGACAAGCTGTTTCATGATGGTGCCGAGGACGACTTCACGGGTTCGCTGGACCGTCTGTTCGACGCACATGCCATGGCGCATGACGATCTCGCAGACACCATCGAGGCACACGCCGAGTCATGCGTGCTGTCGCATCTCGGGCAGGAGTTCGACATTCTGCTCTTTGCGGCACCACTGCTGGCCTGGTCGCGCTTTTCGATTCCCACCGTGACGATTCCGAGGAGCCTCCTGCAGACGCTGAAAGTGCACCTCGGCGCGCATGTCTTCGCTGCGGGTGCCCGGCTGGCGCTCGCCGATTATCTGTATAGCCCGGATCAACTGCCACACAGCTTCACCGATACCTGGCAACTGATGCAACAACTGGGGAGCGCCGCGATGGCCGGCAGCGACCTCGCTATCGATGCGTCGGGCATGCCCGAAACCAATCGCTTCCTTTCCGATACCCGTTACCTCGTCGGCGCACTGGCGGTTCGCCGTGGACAGCCCCTCTTTCGCTGGAACGAGGCCGACAAGAGCACCCGTGAGAGCGCCCTCAAGGAATGGCTGAGACAGGGCGGACCGTGCTTCGAAGCCCTGCTCACCGGCTGTGCCTATGAACCCCTGCTGGCTGACGCCTACCACGCCGCCTGCCGGGCGGCCGACAGCGCTTCGCGCCCGTATTCGCTGAAGGCTTCGGTAGCATTTCTGCAGGCCACCCTCGGGCAGCCCGCCGAGAGCCTGCGCGCAGTCATCGGTGGCTTCCATGACAAGCGGCTTGAGGAGTACCGCATCGGTTTCGGCCCGCAAGACAGCGACCTGGTTTTTCACGGTGTCGTCTGGCCATTGCTGGGCATCGAGGATGAAACCACCGATGTCGCCGGAGAGATCGAAACCGCTTTGCGCAAATCCGGGATCAAGGATGTCGTCGCGCTCGACCAGCAGTTTCCCTACGAGTTCTGTGACGATTGTGGTGCGCCGCTCTATCCGAACATCGACGGCGATACCGTACACGCCGAGATGCCGGAGCAGAACAACGCGCCATCGCAGACCCTGCATTGAACCGATGATGAGCAATCGCGATCTGCTGCAACGCAGCCTCGATGCCGTCTGGCATCCGTGCACCCAGATGAAGCAGCATGCGACCGAGGCCCTGCCGCTGATTCCCATCGCCAGCGGCAAGGGAGTCTGGCTGTATGACTTCGACGGCCGGCGCTACCTCGACGGCATCAGCTCGTGGTGGGTCAACCTCTTCGGCCATTGCCATCCGCGCATCAATGCGGCGCTGCGCGAACAACTCGATGAACTCGAACATGTCCTCCTCGCCGGCTGCACGCACCGGCCGGTGGTCGAACTTTCGGAGCGCTTGTCGGCACTCGCCGGCGGCATGCTCGGCCATTGTTTCTATGCTTCCGACGGTGCTTCGGCCACCGAAATCGCGCTCAAGATGTCTTTCCACTCCTGGCAGAACCGCGGTCGCCAGGACAAGCAGGAATTCCTGTGCCTGGCCGGCAGCTATCATGGCGAGACCATCGGTGCACTCGCGGTCACCGACGTCGCCTTGTTCAAGGATGCCTATGCACTGCTGATCCGCCCGGCCGGCATCGTGCCGACGCCCGATGCACGCCTCGCCGAGGCGGGGGAAACCCCGGTCGAGGTTGCCCGCCGCGCGGCTGCCGCACTCGAGAATCATCTCGAACAACACCATCGGCGCATCGCCGCGCTGATCGTCGAGCCGCTGATCCAGTGCGCCAGCGGCATGGCGATGTACGATCCGGAATACCTGCGTCTGGCGCGGATCCTCTGCGACCGCTACCAGGTGCATCTGATCTGTGACGAGATCGCCGTCGGTTGCGGGCGTACCGGCACCTTCTTTGCTCATCAGCAGGCAGCGATCCAGCCCGATTTCCTCTGCCTGTCGAAAGGCATTTCCGGCGGCTACCTGCCGCTGTCGATCGTGATGACCAGCGATGCGGTCTACGCCGATTTTTATGACGAACGAACCAGCCGCGGCTTTCTCCACTCCCACTCCTACACTGGCAACGCGCTGGCCTGCCGGGCGGCCCTGGCAACCCTCGACCTTTTCGCCGATGAACAGGTGATCGACGCCAATCGCAGCCTCGCCGAGCATCTCGGCCACTGCCTGGCACCGCTGGCCGGGCACCCGCAGGTGCGCCACCTCCGCCAGCGTGGCATGATCGCTGCCTTCGACGTGCACACCGACGATCCGGAGTTCTCACAACGCTTCTACCGGCAGGCCCTGGCCAACGAAATCCTGCTGCGGCCAATCGGCAATACCGTCTATTTCATGCCGCCCTACGTGATCAGCCGCGATCAATGCGCGTTCCTCGTGGATCGCGCCCGCGCTGCACTCGAGGCGGCGCTCGGCAGATGATCTGGGAAGAACTGCAAAGCGAACTCGATACCCTGCAGCGTGACGGTCTCAAACGCCACCGCCGGACTCTCGAATGCCCTTGCGGACCGGTTGCCCGGCTTGACGGTCGCTCACTGCTCAGCTTCTGCAGCAACGATTACCTCGGTCTGGCCAATGACCCGGCGCTGGTCGAAGCCGCCTGCGCCGGTGCCAGAGCCTGGGGCGTCGGCAGCGGTGCTTCGCATCTGGTCAGCGGCCATCTCGGCGCACACGCCGTGCTCGAGGAGAAGCTCGCCGCGTTCACCGGTTTTGCGCGTACCCTGCTCTTCTCGACCGGCTACCTGGCCAATCTGGGGATCGTTCCGGCGCTGGTCGGTCGGCACGACGCGGTGTTCGCCGACCGGCTCAACCATGCCTCCCTGATCGACGCCGTGCAGCTTTCGCGCGCCGACAGCCAGCGCTACCCGCACGGCGATCTGACGGCACTCGAACGCCTGCTCGCCGCGAGTCCGGCCAGACGCAAGCTGATCCTCAGCGACGCGGTGTTCAGCATGGACGGCGATCTCGCCCCCCTGCCCGGCCTGCTGGCACTCGCCGAGCGCTTCGATGCCTGGCTGGTGGTCGACGACGCGCATGGTTTCGGGGTCCTCGGCCGGCAGGGACGCGGCAGCCTCGACCATTTCAACCTTCCTGCAGCCAGGCGCCTCGTCTATATGGGCACCCTCGGCAAGGCCGCTGGCGCTGCCGGCGCTTTCGTCGCCGGTGACGCGACGGTGATCGAATGGCTGGAGCAGCGCGCGCGAAGCTACATCTTCACTACCGCCGCCAGTCCGGTCATCGCCTGCGCGCTGGCCGCCAGCCTCGACCTGATCGCTGCCGGTGATGCCCGTCGCCAGCATCTGTGGCAACTCGTCGCGCAGTTGCGCGCCGGACTCGCCGACACGCGCTGGCAGCTCCTGCCTTCACCGACGGCGATCCAGCCGGTGATCATCGGCGACAACCAGGATGCCCTGCGGATCGCCAGCGCACTTTTCGAGCGTGGCCTGTGGGTACCGGCGATCCGACCGCCGACGGTGCCCAGGGGAAGCGCGCGTTTGCGCGTATCGCTGACCGCGGCCCACCACGAAGCCGATCTGGCCCGGCTGATCGACGCCTTGCGAGCGCTGGCATGACCATGCTCATCGGCCAGGTTCCTGACCTCGCGCTGGTGCACGGCTGGGGGCTCGGCCGCGCCGTCTGGCAGCCGCTGCTCGCGCCCTTGTCGCGATCTTGCCGGGTATACCCCGTCGATCTCCCCGGCTACGGCCAGTTACCGGCCAGCTGTGCGGATTTCACCGAGACTGCACGGAGACTGATCGACGCACTCCCCGCTTCGGTGATCGTGTGTGGCTGGTCACTCGGTGCCATGCTGGCCATGCGCGCCGCCCTGCTCGCACCGCAACGCATCGCCGGACTGGTGCTGGTCAGCGCCACCGCCAGTTTCATCCAGCGCGACGACTGGCAGCAGGCGCAGGCACCGGAACTGCTCGACAGCTTCTCGGAAAGTATCCGGCAGCAACCGGAACAAGCCCTGCAGCGTTTCGTCGGGCTGCTGAACCAGGGCGATGGGCAGGCACGGGCGCTTAGCCGCACGCTGCGCGCCGGCCTGCGCACCGGCCGGCTGCCCGACCCGGAAACGCTGCGCCGCGGCCTTGACTGGCTTCGGGATATCGACCTGCGTTCGCTGCTGCCGAAGATTGCGACACCGAGCCTGCTCATCCACGGCGACCAGGACCCGCTCAACCCGCTCGTGGCGGCGAAGGCCCTGGCGCAAGTGATGCCGAACGCGCGCCTGGAGGTGTTCGCCGGCGCCGCGCACGCCCCCTTCCTTGCCGATCCCGATCGCTTCGTCGCCCTGCTGGACGATTTCTGCCATGCCCGCACCGCCCTCTAGGCAGCGTGTCCGCGAATCCTTCGACCGCGCTGCAGCCTCCTATGACGATGCTGCGGTACTGCAGCGACAGGTCTGCGAATCGTTGCTGGCAGGTTTCACACCCAGTCCGGAACCGACCAGCATCCTCGACGCCGGCTGCGGTACCGGTTACGGCGCCCGCCTGTTGCGCAAGCGCTGGCCAGACGCAACGATTACCGCGGTAGACTTCGCGCCGGCGATGCTGGCCCGGGCACGCCAGGAGGCTGACCTTTGCCTGGCTGCCGACATCGAGGCCCTGCCCTGCCAGACGGACGGTTATACGACCTGGTGGTCGAATCTGACCGTGCAGTGGTGCGCTGTCGACCCGGTTTTCCGGGAAGCGTGGCGTGTCCTTCGCCCAGGCGGACAACTGGCGTTGAGCACGCTCGGTCCCGGCACCTTCGACGAGCTGCGCACGGCCTTCAGCGGCATCGACCGCTACCGCCACACCCTGACTTTCAGCGAACCGGCGACGATCGAAGCGGCGCTGGCAGGCGCCGGCTTCTGCGAAATCCACCTGCACCGCGAGACCATCAGCCTGCACTACCCCGACCTGAAAACTTTGTTGCGCGCGGTCAAGGACATCGGTGCCCACTCGGTCGGCGAAGGTGCGCGCAGCGGCCTGCTCGGACGTGCCGCCTGGCAACGGGTGCAGATCGCCTACGAAGCGCACCGCACGGCGGCCGGCCTGCCGGCGCGTTACGACGTGCTTCTTGCTTACGCCAGAAAATGACCGTGACAGACCCACGCGGCTGGTTCATCACCGGCACCGATACCGAGATCGGCAAGACTTTCGTCGCCTGCGCGCTGCTGCACGCCTGCCGTCAGGCCGGGCTGAGCGCAGTGGCGATGAAACCGGTCGCCGCCGGCCTCGATGCGCAGGGTCGCAACGAGGACGTCGAATGCCTGCTCGCGGCTTCGTCGATCCAGCCCGCACGTTCGCTGGTCAATCCCTACGGATTCGGCGCTGCGATCGCGCCGCACATCGCCGCTGCTGAAGAAGGCCGGAGCATCGAGCTGCCGCGCATCGCCACGTCATTTGCCGAACTGCAGACCCTCGCCGACGTGGTTCTCGTCGAAGGGGTCGGCGGTTTCCGTGTGCCGCTCGGCGCTGACTGCGACACCGCCGATCTGGCGGTGATGCTCCGCTTGCCGGTGATTCTCGTCGTTGGCATGCGCCTCGGGTGCATCAACCATGCGCTGCTGACCCAGCAGGCGATCGCTGCCTGCGGCCTGTCACTGGTCGGTTGGGTGGCGAACCATATCGATCCGGCGATGTCCCGTTTCAGCGAGAACCTGGCGGCACTGCAGCAACGGCTGGCAGCGCCGCTGCTCGGCGTCGTCGCACATGGCACGACACCCGCAGAAGCCGCGCACCGGCTGCAGTTACCGGCCATGGAGCGGCCCTTGCCACGCCCGCCGGCCAACCTATCGTCGGATCAATGACCACCTGGACCTGGAAATCATGGTCATTTCCTCGCGCAAGAGCACTCCTATCCGCGATTCTTCATAACCAGTCACAGGAGCGCCCTGACCGCAGTCTTGGGCCTATTTGCCAGCGCGCGACTCCGCGAGCGCAGTAAAGACACCAAGACCGATGAATAGGCCGCCACCAAGGCGCCGACCCATGTGGCGAGCAACGCTGCCGCGCAACGCGGGCGCGACCGCACCGGCGGCCAAAGCGTAGGCGCTGTCGGTTAGTGCGGCAATTGCTACGAAGAGAGTCCCCAGCGCTATGCTCTGAAACATGGGCGGTGCATCGGGACTCAGAAACTGCGGCAGAAAAGCAGCAAAGAAAACCGTGGTCTTGGGATTAAGCAGAGCAACGACGAAACCGTCACGGAAGACGCGCGTGAGTGACGTAGCGGTTGGCATGGCGACCAAATTCTCGATAGCGGAGGGACGGAGCATTTGCACACCAAGATACACAAGGTATAGCGCGCCGGCATACTTGACCACGGAGAAGGCAAGGGACGAAACCGCAAACAGAGCAGCCAGGCCAACCGAGGCAGCAAGCGCGTTGCCGAGGTTGCCGAAAGCGACACCCACCACCGACACCAAACCAGACTGGCGCCCCTGCACAAGGCTGCGCGTAACGATGTACAGCACGCCCGGCCCAGGCGTAATTGCGAGGACAAAGCTCGCCAGAAGGAATGCCGAGAACAGTGGCCAGGACGGAAAGATATCAGTCATTTCGGTAACCTTGAATAGGCCCAATGATACGCGTCACCTACAGGAAAATTTTAGCATCAATGGAGATCGCATGAACTCGACTCCCCGGACGAAGTCGCGGAGTGATGCCAAGCCCAGCCAGCGGGTCTGCCGGGTTCGCCGTCGCGCTAGCGGCCGGGGAGGCCGCAACGATGCTGGTCCAGCACCGCTCCGCGCAAAGTCACGGGCGAGAACAAACCCGCCTGCTGGCGCAAGCCAGGGAAGATTCGTGAGTCGCTGGCGCGACGCTCACATTAACCGTACCGCCCCTCGATGTAGTCGGCGGTTTCCTTGTGCGCCGGGGTGACGAACATCTCTTCGGTGCGCGCGTGCTCGATGACACGTCCCATCAGCATGAAGATGCATTCCTCGCTGGCGCGCCGCGCCTGCGCCATGTTGTGGGTGACGATGAGGATCGTATATTCGCCACGCAGATCCCAGAGCAGCTCCTCGACGGCTTCGGTCCCCTTGGGATCGAGCGCCGAGCACGGTTCGTCCATCAGCAGAACCTTCGGTTTCACCGGCAGCAGGCGGGCGATGCACAGCTTCTGCTGTTCTTCGAGCGAAAGCTCGGTCGCCTTGCGCTTCAGGCGGTCCTTCACCTTGTCCCAGAGCAACACCTGGCGCAGCGATTTTTCGACGATCTCGTCGGGCGTCCCCTGCTCCACCTCGCCACCGCCTTCGGCGTGCAACCGGTGACTGAACAGGATGTTGTCACGGATCGAGATGGGAAGCGGATTCGGGCGCTGAAAAACCATCCCGACCTGCTTGCGCACTTGCACGAGTTCAACCCCAGGATCGTAGATGTTTTCGTTCATGACCCGGATGCTGCCCTCGATGCGCACGTAGCCCAGCCGTTCGTTGATCCGGTTCACGCTGCGCAGGAAGGTGCTCTTGCCGCATCCCGACGGCCCGATCATCGCGGTGATGATGCCCTGGCGAATGCGTAGATCAACGTCGAAGAGCGCCTGAAAGGTTCCGTACCAGAGGTTGAGTCGCTGGCTGTCGATCGCGTACTGCGGAGTCGGCTGCAGGAGCGCAGCAGTCTGTTCGATATTCATCCTGGATCATATCCTTCGTTGGCATGCCGGCATCGCCGGCGATTCGACGCCTGTTGTTAGCCACTTCCGACGGGAGCGCCCGGCGTCTAGCCGAACCTTCCCTCGACATAGTCGCGCGTTCGCTGGTCCTTGACCTCTCCGGTGAAGAGGTCTTCGGTGACGCCGATTTCGACGCACTCGCCGTTGAGAAAGAAAGCCGTCCGGTCGGCCAGCCGCCGCGCCTGCTGCACGAGGTTGGTCACCAGGATGATCGTCACTTCCTTGCGCAACTCCTTGAGCACGTCTTCGATGCGCATCGTCGTCACCGGGTCGACGGCAATCGAGAACTCGTCGAGCATCAGCAGGTCGGGGTCCTGCGACAGTGCCCTGGCGATCGTCAGCCGCTGTTGCTGGCCACCCGAGAGCAGGCTGCCGAGCGCGTGCAGGCGGTCCTTGACCTCGTCCCAGAGCGCTGCGCGGGTCAGGCAGCGCTGGACGATGACGTCGAGTTCGGCCTTTTCCTTGATGCCGCGCAGGCGGGGCGACAGGGCAACGTTGTCGTAGACCGTCATCGGCAGACCCACCGGCAGCGGGAAGACCACCCCGATGCGACTGCGCAGCGCATAGACGTTGTTCAGGCGGCGCGTGTCGCGGCCGTTGAAGCGGATCTCGCCGTCCACCCGCATGCCGGTGGTGAACACGTCCATGCGGTTGATCGCCTTGAGGAACGAGGTTTTGCCGGCGTTGGCAGGGCCGATGATGCCGAAGATCTCGTGTTCCCGAATCGACAGACTGACGTCGCTCAGCGCCACCGTACTGCCGTAACGGATCGTCAGTCTGCTCACTTCGAGCTTGTTCATAAACGCGGCGACCGCCGCCGTGGTCGCGCCGGTTGCCGGCGCAGCAGTGGCCAGATCTACCATTTCTTTTTCCCCCGCAGCCACATGCGGAAAGCGATCGAGACGCTGTTCATCGTCAACACGAGAGCGATCAGCACCAGTGCCACGCCAAACGGGACCTCTTCGGAGATTCCCGGCACCTGTGTTGCCGCGACGAACAGGTGCAGAGACAGCGCCATGGTCTGGTCGAAGACACTTTGCGGCAGGAATGGTGTGAAAAAGACCGCGCCGGTGAACATGATCGGCGCCGTCTCCCCGGCGGTGCGCGAGACTTCGAGAATGACGCCGGTCAGGATGCCGGTGATCGAGTTCGGGAGAACGACGCGGCGAATCGTCTGCCAGCGC
>WBZT01001607.1_pt1 | contig 12096 bp, 10 predicted proteins | sample 5204241 | NCBI WGS metagenome assembly WBZT01 (sample SAMN12344358, study PRJNA552823) | activated sludge metagenome | biome: Activated sludge suspended growth; feature: Nitrification reactor; material: Wastewater; isolation source: activated sludge from nitrification reactor of wastewater...
CGTGGGGGAACACTCACAGGGCCATCCCACTCGGCAGCCGAGCTCCACGGATTCCTCGGGTACGTCATGCGATGCGCGATGGAGCGGCGGACCTACACGGTGTTCGGCTACAAGGGCAAGCAGGTTCGCGACGCGATCCACAGCAATGACGTCGTCAGCGCCTTCGAGGCCTTCTGGCGTGCGCCGCGTATCGCCGAGGTCTACAACATGGGCGGCGGCCGACACTCCAACTGCTCGAACCTCGAGGCTTTCGCCATCGCCGCCGACATCACCGGCACCGAGATGACCACCGAATACGTCGACGAGAACCGCATCGGCGATCACATCTGGTGGATCGGCAGCAACGCGCGGTTCGCCGATCACTTCCCGAACTGGGGCCTCACCTACGACGTTCCGGCGATCATGCGCGAGATCTACGAGAGCAACGTCGATCGGTGGACTCCGTGATCAATCGCGGTCGGCACAATGTGCTGGGCGTGATGATCGATGCGGTCGACTACGACTACGCGGTCGACCAGGTGATGACGGCTGCCGAGCAACGCCGGCCCCTGGCTCTGACCGCACTGGCCGTCCACGGCGTCATGACGGGCGTGGACGACCCCGCACACGAAGCGCGCCTGAACTCGTTCGACGTGACGGTACCTGACGGTCAACCCGTGCGCTGGGCGCTGAACTCTCTGTACAACACGAGCCTGCGCGACCGGGTGTACGGCCCGGACCTCACGGGGTATGTCCTCGCCGAGTTGGCGCACCGCGATTTGCCTGTGTTCCTCTACGGCTCGACACCGCAGACTCTGAACAGGTTGGCCACGACACTGCCGGAGAAATACCCGGGACTGCGCATCGCCGGGATGCGGCCCTCAGGGTTCCGCGTGGCCGAACCCGGCGAGGCGCCGGACATCGCGGCCGAGATCCGCGCAAGTGGAGCGCGCTGTGTTCTGGTCGGACTCGGTTGCCCGCGGCAGGAGGTCTTCGCCCACGCCTTGCGCGCGCACCTGGACCTCCCGCTTCTCGCCGTCGGCGCAGCCTTCGACTACCACGCCGGCCAGTTACGCACACCGCCACCGTGGATGCAGCGCTATGGCCTGGAGTGGTTGTGGCGACTGGGCTTGGAGCCGACCAGACTGTGGCGCCGCTACTTGATCCTCAACCCGCGCTACGCGACCCGACTCCTCGGCCAACGCGCTGGTCTGTGGAAACCGGTGCCGGCGCCACCTGAGCGCGGCGCGATCGAACGCTTTCCTGTGTGACGCACAAACACGAAACGGCACTTCGAGCCCGCCACGCATCACACAGGGTTCGCCGGGCTCTGTCCTATGACGAGAGGGGCTTGACCGCCGATAGTTGGACCGCACAGGCGAGTTCGCGATTCTTCTCATCCGACAGTTCCGTGACGAATGGCATGTCCACCAACTTCGTGGGATCACCCATCAAGTCACCGACCCGCATCCGCTCGAACTTCCGTCGTGTGCGCCCCGAGAGTCCCAATGCCCAACTGTTGAGCATCCAACGAACTGAGTAGAGCGGGCGCAGGTCTCCGTGCACGGAGGTTCCCTTGATGGTCAGCTGATCCGCGAACAGGTTCTGCAGACCTTGGGCTGTCATGTTGTAGAAATGGTTCGGGTAGGCGTGCACTGGCTGGAGGAACGGCACGGTACAGATCAGTTCCCCACCCGGCTTGAGTACTCGGACGATTTCCTCCGCACATCGGAAGGGATCCTTGACATGCTCCAGCACCGCTGTCGAGATGACCGCGTCGAAGCATTCGTCGCGGAACGGCAACTCCTCGCCGACTCCCAGGACATCTGTGGTGTCGTAGTCGACGATCTCGAAATTGACCACATTGGAGAAGTAGGTTCGCCGCATTCCCGATCCGCAATCGAGGACGAGCCCTTCTGAGTTGCGCTCGACCAATCCCAGGATGATCGGGTCGTAATCATGGGCGCTGACAGCGTCCGTCTCGACGATGTCGAAGGCGGCCCGAAGGTCGTCGGTCAGGAAGTCGACACAGTTCCCGTTGTCGACGGAGCGCATGTCGGACCGGAGAATCGGTCGCATCCTGTCGCGTTTGGCTGCCTTTGCGGCCGAGATGGTCTCGACGGGAAGCCTGATGGGGCGACCCTCCCGCAGCCCATCGCGCGTGAGGTGCTCATGCGCGGAACGCACACCGCCTGAAGCGATCTGCTGGACTACGTCGGGATTGGCCAAGAGATACAACTGCTCGTCGAAGTTCTCACGGGTTGCCGCGTGCTCCATGAGGATCGCGTCCACAGCCACCGCCTCTCATCAGCAGCGGGCGCTCCGTAGCGTCCATTCCTCGGGCCCCCCGAATCATGCCAGGTCGCGGGACAGCTGGTGTGACTGCGTTGACTTCGGCAGTGCGGCCGCGAGCTGGACGAACTGCGCCAAGCCCCACTGTTCAGGACGGTCACCGGGGGCCAGTCCCGCCCGGGCCAAGGCTGAGTCGGCCACTTCCGGACCAAGTCGTGCGGTCAAGGTGTGACGGACTGTCTTCCGGCGCTGTCCGAACAGTAGGTCGATCACGGCGAACACCCGATCGCGTGGCTGCTCACCGCGCACATCAGCCGGGTCGCGGTGAGCCACCAACAGAACCAGCCCGCTGTCTACGCGGGGCACCGGCCAGAACACGGTCGGCGGCACCGAGCCCACTCGACGTACCCGCGCGTACCAGGCTGCCTTCACGCTGGGGACTCCGTAGGTCTTGCTTCCGGGGGCCGCCGCCAGCCGGTCGGCAACCTCTTTCTGCACCATGACCAACGACCGCTCCAGAGAAGGGAAGGTGGCCAGGCAATGCAGCAGTACCGGCACCGCGACGTTGTACGGCAGGTTGGCGACCAGGGAGTCCGGTACCCCCAGGCCGGCGTCGATGCTGATGGCGTCGGCTGCAACGACCCGCAGCCGTGCGGCGCCCTCCGGGAGCCGGGCATCCACCGTGTCCGGGAGCAGTCGGGCCAGGCGTTCGTCGATCTCCACAGCCGTGACCCGGTGCCCAGCGGCAAGTAGCCCGAGAGTGAGACTGCCCAGACCCGGACCCACCTCCAGCACCTCCGCCTCCGGCGGCAGATCGGCCAGGCGGACGATACGCCGGATCGTATTGGGATCCACGACGAAGTTCTGCCCCAGCGCCTTCGCCGGGTGCAGGTTCAGCGGTGCCGCCAACTGCTGGACGTCACGCGGACCGAGGAGTTCGGTCACCCCGTGAAACCCAGTTCAGGCGTGATCGCGAACGCGGCCATCGTGTTGGCGTGCAACTGTCCGCAGAGTTCTGGAAGTTCGATCCCCGTCACGTCAGACAGCGTCAGGACCGTCCAAGGCAGCAAGTACGACGCGTTGGGTTTGCCGCGATGCGGTGCCGGGGTCAGGAAGGGCGCATCGGTTTCGACCAGCATCCGGTCCGGCGGCACGACTGCGGCGGCGGCTCGCAACTCCCCCGCGTTCTTGAACGTCACAACTCCCGGGAACGAGATGTACCACCCGGCGTCGCTGCACAGGCGCGCCATCGCGGCGTCGCCGCTGAAGCAGTGGAACACAATCCGGTCGGGGAGGTCCTCGTCGTCGAGGACCCGCAAGACATCGGTATGGGCATCGCGGTCGTGGATCACCAACGTCTTCGCGGTCCGACGGGCCAGGTTGATGTGAGCCCGGAATGAGCGCTCCTGCGCAGCGCGACCGGATTCGTCAGTTCGGAAATGGTCCAGCCCCGACTCGCCGATCGCGACCACTCGTGGATCCGCTGCCAGTTCGGCGATGTGTTGCAGGTCGTTGTCCAGTTCGGACCCGCGCCGAGGTGCTTCGTTGGGATGAACAGCCACCGCGGCCACCACGTTGTCGAACTCTCGCGCGAGTTCGACCGATCTCTGGGACGACTCGACATCGACACCAACCTGGACGACCCCAGTGACACCCACCCGCGCCGCCGCGTCGAGGGCCTGCGCCGGCGAGAGACCGGAGTACTCCGCCGTGATGTCCAGATGACAATGACTGTCGATGACCGGCGCCGGCAGGGGTTCCGGTGCCGGGATGGGCAGGGTCATTCCTCTTCGTCCGGCAGCCGCGGGAACAACTGCTCCGGTTTGGACACCGTGACTCCGGGTGGCAGTTGGCCCCAGACGACGTGCGTGACGACCTGGTCGGCGAGCGGACCGAGCGCATCAGCGCCGAGCGACTGCCACAGCGCCTCGGTAGCACTGGGCATGACCGGGTGATAAAGCACGCTGATCGCCCGCAGGCTCTCGGCAATCGTGTACAAGACCGTCCCGAGCCGTTCGCGGCGATCGTCGTCCTTGGCCAGCGCCCAGGGCTGCTGTTCGGTCACATAGCCATTCACGGCATCGATCAGACCTCGAATCGCCGCGATGCCGCCGCTGAAGTCGAGCCGCAGCATCGCCGCGTCCGCGTCGGCGACCGTGCGAGCGAGTAGATCCTGGACGACGAGGTCGGCGTTGCTGTACGGGCCCGGCTCCGGGAGGACTCCGGCGAAGTATTTGGTGATCATGGCGCCCCCTCGCGACGCGAGGTTCCCGAGCCCGTTGGCGAGTTCGGAGGTGTAGCGGTCGCGCATGTCCTCCCACGAGAACGAGCCGTCGGAACCGAAGTTGATCGCCCGCAGGAAGTAGTAGCGGAAGGCGTCGGCACCAAATGTGTCGGTGATCGTCTCGGGTGCAATGCCGGTGAGTTTGCTCTTGGACATCTTCTCGCCCCCGACGAGCAACCAGCCGTGGGCGAAGACTTTGGCCGGCAGTGGCAGGCCGGCCGCCATGAGCATGGCCGGCCAGTACACGGCATGGAACCGGAGGATGTCCTTGCCCACGAGATGGACGTCGGCCGGCCAGGTGTTCGCGAAGAGTTCCTTCCCGGAGTTCTGTCCGTAGCCAACGGCCGTGATGTAGTTCAGCAGGGCATCGAACCACACGTAGACGACCTGCTCAGGATCCCACGGAAGCGGCACTCCCCAGTCCACACTGGAGCGAGACATGGAGATGTCGGAAAGACCGCCGCGGATGAACGAGACGACCTCGTTGTAGGCGCTGCGGGGGGCTACGGCGTCGGGGTTGCGCTCGTAATGCTCGAGGAGCGCGGGACCGAACTCCGACAGCCGGAACCACCAGTTCTGTTCGCTGAGTTGCTCGACAGGGCGGCCATGGATCCGGCACACCAACTCGCCGGCGTACTCACCCGTCCCCTCTTCCAGGTCGGCGGCGACCTTGAACTCCTCGCACCCCACGCAATAGGGCCCTTCGTAGAGCTCGGGGTAGACGTGTCCCGCCTCTTTGAGGACGGTCCAGAAGGCCTGCACTCCGCGCCTATGTCGCTCCTCCGTGGTGCGGATGAAGTCGTCGTTGGCGATGTCGAGGGTCTCGAGGACGGGCCGCCAGTGTTCGGACACCAGCGTGTCGACCCACTCCTGGGGCGTGACTTCGTTCTCCTCGGCCTTGCGCTGGACCTTGGTGCCGTGCTCATCGGTGCCGGTGAGGTAGCGGACCTTCTCGCCCCTCTGCCGGTGCCACCTGGCCAGGACATCTCCGGCGACCGTGGTGTAGGCGTGCCCTATGTGGGGAGCGTCATTGACGTAGTAAATGGGCGTCGTGACATAGAACGACTTGTCGGGCATGGGGTCATTCTAGGGACGACAGCGACGCCTGGTACACGACCCGGCGCGGCGCCCCGGTTTCGGCGACGACCCGGACGACAGCGTCCCGTCGGCTCATCCCGGCGGCCACCAATGCCGCCACCCGCGCGGCCAACTCGGACTCGTCGGCTACATCATCAGCGGGTGCACCAGCGACCACGAGGGTCACTTCGCCCAGGACATCGCCCTGCGCCCACTGCCCCAGCTGCGTGACCGAGCCGCGGATGACCTCCTCGTGAACCTTGGTCAACTCCCGGCACACGACCGCGGGTCGATCGCCCCACTCCGCCATCAGATCCGCCAACGTGGTCGCCAGTCGTCGCGGCGACTCGAAGAACACGGTGGGGCGAGGATCGTTGGCGAGTTCGGCCAGCCGTCGCCTGCGCTCGCCGGGTTTGCGGGGCAGGAATCCTTCGAAGGCGAACGGGCCCGCGACCAACCCCGACACTGCGACCGCGGTGGCTACGGCCGACGGACCGGGCAGGGCGGTCACCCTGATTCCCCTGTCCCCACATCGCTGTACGAGGCGTCGGCCGGGGTCACTGATCGTCGGGGTGCCGGCATCGGAGACGAGCAACACATCCTGACCACTGACCAGCGACTCGAGGAGTCGGTCGGACCGGCTTGCCTCGTTGCCCTCGAACAATGACACAACTGTCGCCTTGAGCGGCACTTCGAGGGATTCGGCCAGGCGCCGGACCCGGCGGGTGTCCTCGGCGGCGATCAACGAGGCACGTCGCAGGGCAGCCCGGAGCCGGTCGGAGGCATCGTGGGGATTGCCGATGGGTGTGGCGGCCAATGTGAGCGTGCCGTACACACCGACATCCTGACACGGCTTGGGCAACTTGTACCGCGACGTCGAACGTCCCGAGTGCAGCAGATGGCCACTTGGTGCGGGAGGCCGGCAAGGAAGCCTCCAAGCGGCACTAAAGCCTGTCGACAAATCACGTGAGCCGGTTCAGCAGGAGTGCGATCTGGCTGAGGATGAGGAAGCCGGTGTGGGCTTCGAGGGTGGCTTCCCATTGTCGGACCATGCGCCGGTTGCGGTTGATCCAGGCGTGGGTGCGTTCGACGACCCAGCGGCGTGGTTGCACGAGGAACCCGGTGCCGGGCGGCGGCTTCGGACCGGAGACGATCTCGATGTCGATGCCGGTCTTGGCGGCGAGCTCTCGCGTTGCCGGACCGGTGTAGCCCTTGTCCGCCCACACCTTGGCCATCCCCGGGCAGGAGGACTTCGCAACGTCGAGCAGTCTGGGCAGCACGGCCCGGTCTTGCTCGTTGGCGGCCGTCACCTCGACGGCGAGCAGCAGCCCGGCGGTGTCGGTCAAGATATGCCGCTTGATGCCGTCGATCTTCTTGGCCCCGTCGAACCCGCGCTGGCCTGGCACAGGGCTGGCCTTCACTGAGGACGAGTCCACCACAGCGCCGGTCGCAGCCGCTTTGCGGCCGTCGGCCAGGCGGGTCTGCTCACGCAGCTTCACCAATGCCGAGTCCCAGACGCCGCGCCTGGTCCAACGCATGAACTGCTGATGGGCGGCTGGCCACTCGACGGCGAAGTCGTGGGGCAGGTGCCGCCACGGACAGCCGGTGCGCAGTACGTACAGGATCGCGTCGACGTACTCGCGCAGCCGGTCGGGGTCGATCCGGCGGCCGGGAAGAGTGATGTCGCGGGTGAGCAGCGGCTCCAATGCGGTCCAGGCCGAGTCGGTCAGGTCGGACGGGTACGGGTTTCGGTCACATGACCGCCGTTGATAGCAGGACCCTCCGACACCGGGACTGATACCGGCCTCAGCACGCGCGTTCCACGGGCTTGTCGGGGGTATGTGGTTGTCTGTGCTCGTGCGGCACACGACGTTCCGGTTCTGCCTCGACCCCACGGTCGAGCAGGACACGGCGCTGGCCCGCCATGCCGGTGCGTCCCGGTTCGCGAGCAACACGTGCCTGCGGCTGGTCAAGCACGCGCTCGCCGCCAAACAGGCTGATCCCGGCGTGAAGGTGCCCTGGACCGGGTTCGACCTGATCAACGCGTTCAACGCGTGGAAGAAGACCGAGGACGCGGGACGGTTGTTCGTGGTTGACGGCGCCGGGACGGCCGAGGTGCAGGTGACCGGCCTGGCGTGGCGCACGCAGGTGTGCCAGCAGGTCTTCGAGGAAGCAGCCGTCGATCTCGGCAAGGGGCTGGCGGCGTTCACCGCGTCCCGCAAGGGCGACCGGGCCGGGCGGCGGGTCGGGTTCCCCAGGTTCAAGCGCAAGGGAAGGGCCGTCGAGTCGTTCCGACTGCGCAACAAGCACCCCAAGGGCGGCAAGCCGCCGATCCGCGTCGGTGACGGCGACCGACCCCGGTCGGTGACCCTGCCCGGTGCCGGCGCGGTGAAGGTCCACGACGACACCCGCCGGCTGCGGCGCCTCATCGCCACTGGCCGCGGCCGGATCTTGTTCGCGACCGTGTCCCGGCGCGCGGGCCGCTGGTTCGTCAGCCTCAACGTGGAAGCCGCCGACCTGCACCAGGCCCAGCGGCACGACCAGCAGTTGGTAGAAGCTGCCGGGTTCCTGGGTGTGGACCGTGGTCTGCACGACCTGGCCGTGGCTGCCTCGGCCGACGGCGCCGAGGCAGCGCGCATCCCCGCGCCGAGGCACCTGCAACACGCCCAAGCCAAGCAGCGGCGGCTGGCCCGAGCCGTCACCCGCAAACCGACAGGATCGAGGAACAGGAGGAAGGCCGCCGCCCGGCTCGGGCGGCACCACCAGCAGACCAGGAACCGAAGGCACCACGTCTTGCACGCCGCCGCCAACACGCTGGCCCAATACCTGGGGGTCCCCCCGCTTGCGGGGGAGGGTCGCCGTCGAAGACCTCAACGTGAAAGGCATGCTCGCCAACCACCGCCTCGCAGCAGCCATCTCCGACGCCGCCTGGACCGAACTGGCCCGGCTGATCACCTACCGGCAGGACTGGCGCGGCGGTCAGGTGGTCACCGTGGACCGGTGGTTCCCATCGTCGAAGACCTGCTCCGGCTGCGGCGCGGTCGACCCGGACCTCACCCTCGCGCAGCGCACCTACCGGTGCGCGGCGTGCGGACTGGAACTGGACCGCGACCGCAACGCAGCGATCAACCTCGCCGCGTGGGCTGACGCCCAGGCGGCCCGGGACCGAGAAGCGACCGGCCCGGACACCAACGCCTGCCGAGGGGACGGCTCTGGCCGGCGCGCACGCGCCCGTGAAACCAGCCCCAGCGACGCGGGAACCCGCCACGCAGCAGCGTGACAGGGACGCCCGAGAAGGGCGCTGCGACTATTTGTCGACAGGCTTTAGGATTGCCCGGTGACCGCAACGGCCGCCCTGCCCGAGCATGCTCCGGCCGTCGCGGCCGTGAGCAGACGATTCACTGGACGGCTCCTGGGCCCGCTCACTGTGACAATCCTGGGCGGAGTCCTGCGACTCGTTGACCTGGGTCGGCCGCACGCCTTGGTGTTCGACGAGACCTACTACGCCAAGGACGGCGCCTCACTGCTGGCGTTCGGGTACGAGCGGACCGCGATCGACAAACTCGACAAGAAGATCCTGGAGTCAGACGGGACCCTGGATCCCGCGTGGTGGACTGATGCCCCCTCCTACGTCGTGCATCCTCCGGTGGGCAAGTGGCTCATCGCAGCCGGCGAAGCCGTCTTCGGTGTCACTCCGACGGGCTGGCGTATCGCCACCGCGATCTTGGGCACCCTGACCATCTGGCTCGTGGCGCGTGCAGTCCTGCGCATGACCGGGAGCGCGATCTGGGGGACGGTCGCCGGACTTCTGATCGCGATCGACGGCATCGCCATCGTCATGAGCCGGACCGCCGTCCTCGACGGCATGCTCGCGTTCTTCGTGGTCGCGGCATTCGCCTGCCTTCTGGTGGATAGGGACTGGGTGCGGCAAGGCCGAACCCCCGGCAGTTGGTGGCGGCCATGGCGCATGACTGCTGCGCTCTGCCTGGGCCTGGCTTGTGGCGTGAAGTGGAGCGGAATCTGGTTCGTGGCCGCTTTCGGGATCCTGACGGTGCTCTGGGACGCCTCGCGCCGTCGCCGCGGCGGCGACTCGTTGCCCTTCGCACTGCTTCGTTCCGCTGTTCCGGCAGCCGTGACCATGCTCGGGATCGTCCTGCTGGTCTACGTAGCCACTTGGGGGGGATGGCTGGCCAGCGACAACGGTTGGAGCCGGAACTGGGACTCGTCCGGGGGACCCCTGGCGGCACTGCGATCATTGCTGCACTACCACTCGGAGATGTGGAGCTTCCACAACAACCTGACGAGTCCCCACTCCTATCAGTCCTCGGCTTTCGGCTGGTTGGTCCAGGCTCGTCCCACCTCGTTCTATTACGAGTCCGAAGGTCTGCAATGCGAGTCCGGTCAGTGCGCTCAAGCCGTCACAGCCCTGGGAAATCCACTGATCTGGTGGGCTGGAGTCCTGGCCGTGCTGCACCAGGTATGGCGTTGGGCAGCACATCGGGACTGGCGATCCGGAGCCGTGCTGGCCGCAGTTCTGGCGGGGTGGGCGCCGTGGCTGTTGTTCCCCGATCGCACGATCTTCACGTTCTACGCGGTCGTCGTAGTCCCGTTCCTGGTCATGGCATTGACCCTGTCCTTGGCCGCTGTGGCACGACCGGGAACTCAGCCTGATTCCACCCACGACAGTCGCCTGCGAGTGGCGCTGGTCGCCGTGTTCCTGCTTGCCTGCGTAGGCGTGTCGGCGTTCTTCTACCCGTTGTGGTCCGCCGAGGTCATCGACTACGCGACCTGGAGCCAGCGGATGTGGCTACCCACCTGGGTGTGACCCACCCTTACCCTGGAGCGGTGCTTGTGTCGCCTCGTCCCGGAGCCGGTGGATGACTACGGTCACCCGGTCCCCTGCGCCCAGTGATGAGCGCCTGCCCTCGGTGTGGCCGGCGCTGGGAGGCGCGGCCGCTGCCGCTGTCGGCTTGATGCTGGGCTTGCTCCTTGGGGGCGCGGCCTACCAGACCCCCGAGACTGGGCTTCCGGACCCCGGCCCTGTCGTGGGCTGGGGCCTGCCCATCGCGACTGCTCTGACGGTGATCGCGGGCACCATCACTCTCGGCCTGTTGGTGACCGCTGCGTTCCTCATGCCCGGCCCTGATCGAACGCATGTGTCCCGCGCCGGCAGGCGCGACGTGGTGCTGGCCGCGTGGAGTGCACTCGTGTGGGCCGCAAGCGCTCTGGCGACCATCGCTTTCACCCATGCCACCGTGATCGGCGAACCGCTGCACCGGGCGATGGCTCCGGCCACCTTCTTCACGTACGCCTTCGAGATCCCCGCGAACGTCGCTCACCTCGTCACCGCGATCCTCGCCATCGGGATAGCGGTGGCCGCAGCATTCACAGCCCGCACGAGCGCTGCCGCCATGCTCACGGGCATCGCAACCATCGCTCTGATCGCCGGCCCACTGACCGCCCACGGCACGGATCTGGGCGACCACTCACTGTCCCTGGCCGCCGGGACAGTTCACGCCGTGGCAGCGGCGCTCTGGGTCGGAGGCCTCATCGCCATGACCCGGCACGCGCTGCTCCGCGACCCGGGACTCTCAGTCGCCATCGGCCGATTCTCGGTTCTCGCGACCGCTGCGGTGATCGTCCTGGCGGCCAGCGGCGTCGCCAATACCTACACGCGCCTTGAACAGTTTGGGGAACTCTTCACGACACCGTACGGCCTGCTGGTTCTCCTCAAAGTGGCTCTGCTGGCGACTATCGCCGCCGTCGCATGGAACTCACGCCGGACCGCGGCCGCCGATCCCCAGCAGTCCGGGCCTCTGTTCCGGTGGCTCTTGGCCGAGGGGCTGCTCCTGTTGGTCACAGTCGGGGTGGCAGTCAGTATGACTGTCACGCAGTACCCGCGCTTGGCGGTCCCGCTGCCGTCGCCGGCGGAGGAACTCCTGGGATTCCCCTTCCCGCCCCCGCCCACGGCAGCTTCCGTGATGATCGGCTGGTATCCGGACGTCGTGTTCCTGCTGATCGCCGCGGTGCTTGCCGGCGTCTACGGGTGGGGCGTCTGGCGGGCCCATCGGCGCGGTATCCACTGGCCCTGGGGAAGGGTCGTCGCCTGGTACGCAGGAGTGCTGTTCCTGGTCTGGGCCACATCATCCGGCATCTCCGGGTACGCCAAGGTCTCGGTGCAGTGGCACATGGTGCAGCACATGTCGCTGTCCATGGTCGTTCCCATCCTGTTGGTCCTGGGCATGCCGATCATGCTCGCGCTGCGTGCGCTACGTCCGAGCAAAGGCCCCGATCGTGGGCCCCGCGAGTGGCTGCTTTGGGGCTTGCATGCCCCCATCTCCCGGTTTGTGACTCATCCGCTCTACGTGCTCGCGGTGGGGACTTTCGGATTGTTCGGGCTGTACTTCACACCGCTGTTCGGCTGGGCCATGGGCTCGCACCTGGGACATGTCCTGATGGGCGTG
>WBZT01002714.1_pt1 | contig 12093 bp, 11 predicted proteins | sample 5204241 | NCBI WGS metagenome assembly WBZT01 (sample SAMN12344358, study PRJNA552823) | activated sludge metagenome | biome: Activated sludge suspended growth; feature: Nitrification reactor; material: Wastewater; isolation source: activated sludge from nitrification reactor of wastewater...
GGCCGGCTTCCAGAGATACGTTCCTTTCAACTACCGTGGCCACTCCCATCACCAACACCTACAATCTCACAATCAACTAAAAGTATTGGACACAACGGTATGAAAAATCGGAGAGATCACCTAAGTGCCCTTCCGGTCAGGTCGGCAGACGCCTTGTTCTGGGTCCCAAGCGATGCTTGGGAACCCAGGTCCTGAGATATCTCCTTTTCCATACCGCTCGGATCTCGGGCAAGCAGCGGCGAAGGGCGACGTCAGAACGCTCCCGGTCAGCGGCCCTGCAGCTCGTTCGACGGCCGAAATACAACCTTCCAGTCGTCCTTCATGCTGATGACGGTCCAGCCCTGCTTTCTGGCCTCCGCCATCAGCGAATCGCTGAACGTGCCAATCTTCGACTCTGCCCCGTAGGCCCACTCGCGCGCGCCGTCGTCGTGGTGCACCAGCATCATGAGCCGCTTGCCGCCGCCGCCCTGCGTCCACTCGAGCATCTGCCGGTCGCCGTCCGAGTTGCCGAAGGCGGCGATCGGCCGCCGACCAATGTGCGAGTTGATGCCGACCGGCTTGCCCGCCTTGTCGTCGATGAAGTCGATCGCCGGCAGGCGCACCAGCACCGGCTTGCCTTCGCGCATCTCATACTTAGTCTTGATGCTGCTGCCGACGACCTGCTCGGGCGGGACACCGTAGGCCTTCTCCGTCCAGGGACGCATGAACTCGATCCCGCCGCCAGACACGATGAAGGTCTTGAAGCCGTTCGCGCGCAGGTACGCCAGCAATTCAAGCATCGGCTGATAGACCATCTCCGTATACAGCCGGCCCGTCCTGGGGTGTCTCGCCGTGGCGATCCAGTCCCGGACGATCTTCTCGAACTCCTCCGTGGTCATCCCCGCGTGCGTGGCCATGACGATCTCGGCGGTCGCCTTGTCGCCACCGGCAAGCGCCTTGCCGACGTCGCCCTTGAGCAGGGAAGCGAACGGCTCTCTAGTCTTCCACTCCGGATGCTGGGGAGCCATGGCCTGCACGCGGTCGAGCGCGAAGAGAAGCTGAAAGTACATCGGCTGCTCGGCCCACAGCGTGCCGTCGTTGTCGAAGGTGGCGATGCGCTCCGGTTCGGGAACAAAGTCGGTTGACCCCGCCTTGGTCACCCGGGTGACAAACTCGACGATGGTGCTCTTGGCTGGCCCGTCGTTCCAGGACGGTAGCTGGTCCGCGGCTTGCGCGACCACCGCGGCCAGCATCATCACGACCCCGCACATGCCAACCAAGCAACTCTTCTGACGCATTTCCATGTTGCACTCCCATTCTCCTATTGTCGAAACCGCGGCCCGCTCCGGAGTACCCGGGCCGCCACGAAATGGCCGCGCTTCCGCACGGCCACCCGCTAAGACACCGAGAATCCTCAGTGCCCCATCGGCATCGGCAGCTTGAATCCTTCCTTAGCCAATTGCTCGCGCACCCATTGGAACTTCTCGTAATTGGACAGCGTGACCGGACCGGTGTAACCCTCGCTCTGCATCTTGCGCGGCGGGTATTCGATGTACGTCTTCATCAGCTTGGTGACTTCCTCGCTGATCGTGACCAGCGTCCAGGTGTGCTCCGTATAGTTGTTCATGAAAATGTCGTAGCGCTCCTGCGGGTCCTGCCACAGGTCGAACACTTGCGGCACGATGGCGACGTACTTGTCCGGCCCCTTCCAGCCGAGGTTGGAGTCCACCGCGAGGCCGCCCGTAGCCTGGCCGTTGTCTCCGCGCAGGTTGAACACTGCCTTGTAGTTGCCTACGCGAGCCGCGCCCGGCGTGAGCTCGTTCTCCGTAAAGTAGAACCACGACTTGCGTAGCGACTTGCCGGTCCCGAACAGGATCGGCGACATGTCGTAGCTGTCAAAGATGATCGGCTTGCCGTCGCGATCGTTCTTGGGCATCGGCACCCCCGCAACGCTCGCGAAGGTTGCCATGAGATCGAGCCCGCCAACAATGTCGGAGTTCTTCGAGTTGGCCGCGATCTTGCCGGGCCACCAGGCGATCGCCGGAACCCGGTTGCCGCCCTCGCGCACCGTGCCCTTGGTGCCCCGGAAGGGCGTGTAGCCCGCGTCAGGATACACGTCCTGCCAGGCACCATTGTCCGTCGTCCAAATCACCAGGGTATTCTTGTCGAGGCCAAGCTCCCGGATCTTGTCGAGCACATGCCCGATGCGCGCGTCGTTCTCGACCAGAGAGTCGGCGTACTTCGACTTCGACTTGTGGACGTAGTCCGGGTGCGGCATGTTCGGCTGGTGCACCTTCATAAAGTTGATGTTGAGGAAGAAGGGCTTGCCCGGGTCCCTGGCCGCCGTTTCGAGGAACTCGATGCCGGCTTTCTCGACGTACTCGTCGAAGAACGGGATGCCCACCACGCCTTTTTCCGGCGTGTTCACGTACTGGCCGTTGATCTTGAAGTCCTCTTGCACCTTCCCGCCCGCCTTGCCGGAGAGCGCGCCCTTGGTTACCCGCTGGAACATTGCGCGCAGTTCCGGGTCCATGTCCGGAAACCACGTCGGGTCGCCGTAGGTGTAGGCATTGAGGTGGTACAGCCCGACATACTTCATCTCGTCATAGCCCTGGGCGTTGGGCAGCGCGTAGTCGGCCTCCCCGAGGTGCCACTTGCCGGTGAAATAGGTCCGATAGCCGCCCTGCTTGAGCACCGAGGCGAGGGTCCATTCCGCTGCCGGCAGGCCGCCGCCCTGACCCTGGAAGGCCACCGTCGTCATGCCGCTGCGGTTGGGAATTCGTCCCGTCTGCATGGCCGCGCGACCCGGGGTGCAACTCGGCTGCGCATAAAACGACAAGAACATCGTGCCTTCATTGGCCATCCGGTCGAGGTTCGGTGTGGGCATGCCGCGGTTGGGCCCGCCGCCGTAGGCACCGGCATCGCCATAGCCGAAGTCGTCGGAGACGATCAGCACGATGTTGGGCTTGTCGGCCGCGTGTGCCGCACCGAACGCCAGGGATACGGCGGTTCCGACCGCGAGCAGCCCGGATCGCAGGCTCCTGGGCATGCGGGAATCTCCGCTGTTTCTTTCCTTCATTTGCATCTCCTTTCGGGGTGACTAACTGATCCAACGGGCGACCCCCGTCGCCGCAGCGCTGGTGGAGCAACGACACGGACACGCTCGGGTTGGGGGCGGGCGCCTAGGCAGTGTCATCACGAGATTTCGAGCCAAAGGACAAAGCAGCGAATGTGGACGGCGGCCAGGAAAGACTGGAGTCGTTTGGCGTATCGCGTGGCAATGCCGCGCCAGCCTTTGAGCTTGAGCAAGGCGTTCTCAACCGGATGCCGGTGCTTGTACAAGTGGGCGTCGTATGCACGTTGCGTCTTCCGATTGCGGCGCGGTGGAATGACGGCGTTCATCCCCTGGCTGCGCGCTTGCACCACGATCGCATCGCTGTCGTAACCATTGTGCGCAATCAGATGTTCGGCCGCAATTCCCTCGATCAACGCCGCAGCCTGGCTGCAATCGGCTTCCGTCGCGTCTGTAATCACCGCTCTGAGCAGCATACCATGCGCATCCACGGCCAGAGGTATCTTGGCATTGAGCCCCCTTTTGTACGGCCTATGCCTTCATTGCCTCCACGCGCTCCGGTCGCATGCGGATGAACCTTGCTGTGGCTCGCATCAATCATCAACCACTCGAAGTCCGGCTCAACAATCAGACGCTCGAGCAACCTTTCCCGTACGCCACGGTCACGCCAACGGCAAAACCGCCGATGGGTGTTCTTCCAATCCCCGAAGCTTTCCGGCAAATCGCGCCACGGTGACCCGGTGCGCAGAATCCAAGACATCGCATTGAGAAACCTGCGGTTGTCCTTGGCCACGCCACCCCATTGGCCGGCCTGACCAGGTAAATGCGGCTCAAGAAGCGCCCAAGTTCGATCGTCAGGCGAGGCGTCCGGTTATCCGGCGGAGGAGTGGTCACGTTGCAATCTTTTCTACACACTGCGCAAACCATGGAGGTCTAATTCAACATGCACCCCCAGAAGCTGGGTAGGCGTAATTCGTTCCCGGTTTCACCAAGGCAAGATCTCGCCATTCTGGTGGAGGAACCGCCCGCTGGTCTCGAGCCCGAGTTCGTCGATGCGTTGCAAGAGCCCGCGAGCAGACTCGTCCGGCTCGATCATGCCGTGGCCGCCAGTCATCCCGGTGCGCACCGAGCCTGGATGCAGGATGACTACGGCGATCCCTCGCGGCTTGAGGTCGTGGGCCAGGGAGACGCCCGCTGCATTGAGCGCCGCCTTGCTCATCCGGTAGCCATAATAGCTTCCGGAGCTGTTGTCGCCGATAGAGCCCATGCGACTGGTGATCAGCGCGACCTTGGCACCCGGACGGAGCCGCGAGGCGAGCGCCCGCGTGAGAAAGAGCGGCGCGATGGCGTTGAGTTCCAGTTGCGCGCGCACATCGTCGAGACCGACATTTTCGAGCGAGTCGGCAATCAGCACGCCGGCGTTCTGAATCAGCAGTTCGATGTCGTCGTGCGCGAGCCGATCGGCAAGTCTAGACCACGCCGCAGGCTCGGTCACGTCGATCGGGCATTCGACGCGCACTCCGAGTGCGTCAAGCGCGGGACAGCCCTTCCGACATACCGCAACCACGGTCGCTCCGCGTGAGCGGAGCTGCCGCACTAATTCCAGACCGATCCCACGATTTGCGCCCGTGATAACTGCAATCCCCATAACCGCGTTTCTCCTCTTCGATCCGCCGCCCATCCCGATCCGCACCCGTCTCACCGACCAATCGAGCGGAAACGACGGCATTGATGCCCGCAAGCTCAGACTTGCCGCTTGCTCTCTTGCCAAGATCGCCTCGGCGATCTCCCGTGCCCGCAACGCCAAGCGAAGGATACGACAACTGCGGAAACTCCGGGCTTTCCGTCTTTGGCACTTGTTTCCAGGCGCCCGTGGTCGCCCCCCTACACAGCCTCTACCAACGATAGACTACGGCGATGGCCTGAAAATCATCCTGTAGTCCAATGCTGACCCAGGGCAAGAGGTTGTATCCGGTCTTGCCCTGGAATATCATCGCGCTCCACGACGGCGCAGGCAAAAGCTTCCTGTGGAAGCCACCCCTGAGCTGCCGCCTGTCTGTTCACGAGCGAGTCAAACCACCAACTCTGCAAGGATCAGGGGAACAGCATACGCAAACGATGTGTCCACATCACCAGCGCTATCCCCACCCCGAAAAGATTTCAAATCTCTCACCATGTTATGGTTCCGATGACAGCAAAACCTGTCCTGCCGACGCTCGGCATCGAAGAAATCGACCGCCAGCACAGGCAGTTGTTCGACTGTCTCGAGCGCCTGGAAGCTTGGGTGGGTAAAGGCTACGGCTTTGCCGCGGCCTGCGCCACCGTTCTTTCCCTGCAGAATTACATCTCGAACCATTTTCAGTACGAAGAATCGCTTCTCCGCTCGCACAGCTATCCGAAACTCGAAGAGCACATCGAAGCGCATCGGAAAATTCGCGCCCAGGTGGCGCACTACGCCCAGCAAATCACCGATGGCGGGGACGTGAGTTCGGAACTATGCCGGCTCGTGCGAGATTGGCTCCTCACGCATATCGGCATCGACGACTTCGAGTATGCCAAGCTCCTGAATTCGGGCAGCTAGCGGTCTGCAGGTTACACCGCCTGCATCTGGCCCGCGCGGTACTCGCAATACACCCTCCCTGCCTCGACGCGGGAGCCTTTCGCGGCGACCCACTTTCGCCCGCGGCAGGCCCCCTTGCGATGCCGAGTACTGCGCGCCCGAAGCGGTGCCTTCGCGTCCCACGGCGCGACGAGACTGCTCTTCCGCAAGAATCGCTGCGACGATGTCCGGTGTCTGCGACCGAACACTGGACCGCAGTCAGATCCTTCAATCCGAGCCTCCTGATCCTGGTCGCCATAATCCTGGCAACGTGCGCCGGCAGGCTTTCGCCGAGCGACTGTCAGGGAGTCGACGTCCCCCTCCAGGCGCTGGGGCAGCCCCCCCTCGCTCGGCAAGACCTTGGGCGGGACTCAGCCCGCCTGAGGAAAGTCGGCCCCCAGCGAGACCTCGCGCCACTTCGCGATTTCGGCCGAGAGGTCGTTGATCTTGGCGAGAGCGAGGTCATATCCCGGTTTGCCAAGCACCAGGTGAAGCGGAGGCTCGGGCGATTCCACGGCCTCGATGATCGCTTCCGCGCCGCGCACCGGATCGCCTGGCTGCCTGCCGCTGTAGCCCTGGATGGCCTCCCGTCGCGCGCCGGCAGAGGATGCATAGTCGGCGATGGCGGTCTTCGGCGTCTTGAGCGAGCGGCCGGCCCAGTCCGTGCGGAAGGGACCCGGTTCGACGACGGTAACCTTGATGCCGAGCGACGCCGTTTCCTTGGCCAAGGCCTCGGAAAGTCCTTCCACGGCAAACTTGGTGGCGTTGTAGTAGCCAATGCCCGGTAGACCGACCAGACCGCCGACCGACGAGATGTTGACGATGTGTCCCCGGCGGCGTTGCCGCATCCCGGGGAGTACCGCCTTGGTGACGCTGATCAGGCCGAAGACGTTGGTCTCGAACATGGCGCGGACCTCATCGTCCTCGCCCTCCTCGACGGCCGCGAGATAGCCGTAGCCGGCATTATTGACCAGCACATCGATGCGCCCGAAGCGGGATTCGGCCTGCCGCACGACTTCCGCAATCTGCTGCGGCACGGTGACATCCAGCGTCGCGACCAGTGCGCTACCATGGGAAGCGAATTCGGCAAGCGTAGCAGCATTTCGTGCAGTCACCACGACGTCGTGGCCACGTCGAAGGAGTGTCCGCGCGAGTTCCTGGCCGAAGCCCGTCGAGCAGCCGGTGACGAGCCAGACAGAAGGTGTGGAGGTCATGGTCGATTCCAGAGGTAATTGCCTGGACCGAAGAAGTCTCCGCAGTCCGGGCATCGGCCCTTGCCCCGGACTGCCGCCGCCCTTCAGACATCGGGCGAAAGAGATGTGGTTTCCGACGACGGCCCCGCCTGTTGCGCCTGCGCGTCCCGGTCAAGCTGCCCTTAATGTGAAACAACAAGCCGCCAGAACGACGTCATTCCGGCGCAGGCCGGAATCCAGTGCGGCAGCGTCTGGGCACCGGCTTGCGCGGGTGCGACGGCTTTCATTATTCGTGGTGTTTTCGAAATCATGCCCGTTCGCCGTCACTCGTGGCTTGCTGGCCAGAATCCAGCTCCGCATTGCGCAATTCCAGGTCCGCCCAGAGCGCCTTGGCAAACGCCTTCCAGGCCTCGCCGCCGTGGCATTCGATGCCGATGCCGGCACATTCCTCCATGGTCTTGAGCATCAGCGCGGCAAGACCGAACAGCTCGACTTTGGCCATCAATCGGTGGTCGGAAGGATTGGCCGCGGCCAGTCGGACGTCGGCGGCCGAGTGGTCGAGCGCTTCCCTGGCGAGCGCACGCACCTGTACGTCGTCTTTCCAGTTGATGCCGAGAACAATCCCCTTGCGCTCGATCTCCCGCTCGATCGCCCGGACGTCGTCGGTGTAATTCTCGAAGCCGGCCATCCTCTTCTCCTCAGCCCGTGCTGCGCCACTGCCGCAGGGCGTAGGATAGCAGCATCCGGCAACGATGTACCGGAATCCGTTGACAACGCGCCAGGCATGCCACGAACCAACCGCGGGGAATGTCGAGACGGTTGTCACCTGCACTCATGCTGACAAAGACGGGATGCGCCGACACGATCAGCGGTGGTCACGCGCCGAAGCGCTGATTACCGTTCCAGCGCCAGCGTGACGAGTGCCCGATACGCATTTGAACTCCTCGACCCCAGCGATGAGACCGAAGATCTCCGGGGTGATCTGAACGCAGTTCGACGGAAGCAGGAGAACTACTCCTGAACCCATTCCAAAATGAATGCTTGCTCGAGAGAGTGACGCAGCATTTCCGGCTCCGATTGGGTGCACGTTCCGTGTTGGCAACAAATAGACCTGTCCGGTTTTGTAGCACATGAATTGTCCGCTTTGACCGAGGCGGGGAAAGCGGTGGAGGGCGTAGCCCGGAACCGATTTCCCCGCCTCGGGCGGCTGCGGCGGACCTACGCAACCGCCTTCATTTCGGGCAACCGAAGGCGACCGTCCGCTTCGTAGTCGGCGAGTTTGCGTGGGCCGTGGAAAAGGGCCAGAGACCCGTCGATCCGGCGCAGTACCGCTACCTTCGCCTTCACGTAATGGCAGCGATGGCGGTCCGCGGGGATTTGGAGTGTCCTCCCTTCGAAACGGACGCAGTTGTCGTGGCCGACGGTGCGCTCGAAACGTTCGGCCAGAATGTCCTCCAGCGGGCCGCCGATCCAGCCGACGAAGGCGCTGCCTTCTTCCATAGCTGGTTGCATGAATTCGGCATTGAAGGTGGGTCGGTAGGTTTCTGCCAGGTAGCGGTTGGCCGCCACCATGTCGGTGATGCCCGCCAGCGCCAGCTCTCGCGGCAGGCGTTCCTGATGGGTGCGAAACATCCGCTCGGAGCGCCCACGGGCTTCCGGCGAATAGGCGGCGATCCTCTCGATGCCCAGGCGCTGCAGGGCTTGACCGAATTGGGTCAGGTTTTGCTTGTCCACCTTGCCGCCCGCTTCCGGCGTATGCCAGTAGTGGCTGCCTCGGTCGGAGTAGAAGCTGGAAAAGAGGCCCCGGGACTCGATCACGTCCTTCACGCCCTGAAAACTGCTCCTCGTGCCTTCTTCGGCAACGAAGAACATCGAGTAGTGTTCATTGGTGGCGTCGTCCATGGTGACGATCAGGTCCCACTGCTGCCCCGGCACCCATTCGTGCCGGCTGCCGTCCTGGTGGATCCTCAGCCCGGGCCAGGGGGCCCGCTCCCGACGCTTCCTGTGCACTCCACGCGCCTTGGCTTTGGGAACCAACTCTTCTTCCTGCAACCGGCTCTTCACCCAGGTGTAGCTGCGCGTCCCGCCATCCTTCCGATACCAGGCATAGAAGTGTTTCGCACTCCAGCCCTCGTGCCGCCGACGGTATTTCTCGGTCAACGCCAGCACTTCGTCTACCGGGGCCTTCCGCTGCGACACCTGCTCCAGACGCCGGTCGATCAGCCCTTCCAGCCCCGACGCCTCGTACCGCGCCAGGTAACGACGGAACGTCCGCTCACACACCCCCAGCAAGCTCGCCGCTTCCGCCTGCGTCAGCCGCCCCGCTTCCCACCCTCCATACGCTTCTTCAAACCGCATCTTCCTGATCTCCTGTAGCAACTCCGTCCGTCTCATCTCGCTCCTCCTCTGGAGCAACATAAACCGGACAGACCATTTGCTACAAACCCGGACAGATTATGTGTTGCCTACACACTGATCGGATCACTCTCGCGGAATGGCGCCGTGCGTGCTATTTTTCGCAGTCAGAAAGTTTCGAGGGGGATGCGTGAAATGTGGGATCGACTGGTCGCAGGGACCATCCTGCCGCTTGTCCTGGCTGCCTGTACGGCGAGCGGACCGCAGACGCCGGCCGCACCGGCCGCCACCAGAAACAACACGAAGCACGGCAACGAGCAACTGCAGTTCAAGCTCGCCAGCGGCGTCTATCGCTGCGAACAGGGCCAAAGCATCGAGGTGCAGCGGAACTCCCGGAACGATGGGATGATCGAGCTCGTTTGGCAAGGCAATCGCCACTCTCTGCAGCGACACGATTCGAGCTCGGGTCTTCCGCGTTACGAGGATCAGCAGAAGGGCCTGCTGTGGATCGATCTGCCGTGGAAAAGCGTCCTGGTGGACGCCCGCAGTGGCCGGCCCTTGGCCAATGAATGCAAGGCGGCGCAGGGCTGACGTCGACTGGATGTGGCCCGGCGGCAGAGCGGCAGGCGCCAAACGGAGACCGCCGCGGCCGGCCATCGACGGCGACGCGATGGTCGTCCCCGCCTACCAGAGCGGTGTGCCAAAGGCGCGGGCAAAGACCTCGGCGATTTCCTCAAGACCGGGACGATGGTTCTGGCCACCGCGGTGGGCGATCTTGATCGCGCCCATTACCGCCGCCAGCCGGCCGGTCTTCTGCCAATCCCAGCCGGCAGCAATTCCGTAGAGCAGGCCCGAGCGGTAGGCATCGCCACAGCCGGTCGGATCGACGACGGCGTCCGGCTCGACGCAGGGAATCTCGTAGCGCTGACCGTCGGCGTAGATGCGCGAGCCGGCGCCGCCGAGAGTGACGACCATCGCCTCGACCTCGGCGGCGAGTTGCTCCATGGTTCGGCCAGTGCGGTCGCACAGCAACTTCGCTTCGTAATCGTTGAAACACGCATAGGTCGCCAGCCGCATGAAGGTCATCAACTCGTCACCGGAAAACATCGGCATGCCCTGACCGGGATCGAAGATGAAGGGAACGCCGATTGCCGCCAGATCGGCGGCGTGCTGCAGCATGCCGTCACGCCCGTCGGGAGCGACGATGGCGAGCGTGACGCCGGGCACGTCGGCGACCCGATTGAGGTGAGAGAGAGTCATCGCTCCCGGATGAAAGGCGGTGATCTGATTGTCGTCGAGATCGGTGGTGATGAACGCCTGGGCAGTAAAACAGCCCGCAATCCGGCGCAGGTGCGCGCGCGACAGTCCGTGATCGCTCAACCGAACCAGGTAGGGATCGGCGTCCTCGCCAACAGTGGCCATGATCAGCGGATCCTCGCCCAGCAATTTCAGATTGTAGGCAATATTGCCCGCACAACCGCCATACTCCCGACGCATCTCGGGCACGAGAAACGCGACGTTGAGAATGTGAATCTGCTCGGGCAGGATGTGATTCTTGAACCGGTCATGGAAGACCATGATGTTGTCAAAGGCGATGGAACCGCAAATGAGCGTGGGCATGTGTTTTCCGTGGTTCTGGTAGGGTGGAAAAGTATACCATCGGAGCCGGCGCGCGCCCCTGGCAACCAGCCGCGGCCAGCCCCGTCAGGGATAGAAGACGTAGAGCCGGTAGCCTGCGGCAGGGACGCCCTTTGCCTCCAGCCACAGGCGAATCTCGACTTCGGCGCCGGCGGCAAACGACTCCTCGTCGAGCGCCGCGACCGGCAGATACTCGTCCGGCTGAATCACACGGCGCACGATTGGCTTGTCATTGGTGTCGGTGAGCGTCAATTCGAGCGCCGGATACGCCTGCGCATAGGACGCCCGATTGCGCAGCGTCGCCTGGAGAACCAGCAGCTTGTTTGCCGCGGGATCGGTCTGCAGATCGGACGCCTCGATACTCAACAAGTCGGCACGCCTGGGCAATGGCATGTCGCTGCCCAAGGCGGCGCTCATCGCCGCAAGCGCAGGCCCGACGGCAGGCAGGACAACGCCGATGGCGACCCGAAAATGAAAGACGACTTGGGCGACAAGCGTCAGCGCCAGCAATGCGGCTACGATCGCGAACGGCCTGACTACGCTCCGGTCGGCACGAGTTGCCTGGACGCCGCCTTTTTCTTCCAGCCAGCGGCCGTGATCCCTCGCGTCCTCATCGGCATGCGCTGCGCCACCGCCGTTTTCGCCAGTGCCATGCTCCGCGCCAGCAGGCAGCGCTTGGACCGCCGGCGATGCGATGGCCAACTCGTCCGAGCCTCGTTCAGTCGCCGCTTCGCCATCGTCCTGCGCGCTGTCCACATTTGCCAAGCGGTGCTCCGTGAGCATTTCGCGAGCGGCGTCGGATTCGCTGGCAATTTCCTGCGGCGCCGCCGCTGCCGTCACCGGCGTCGGTGCCATGCGGCTGGCGTCGTCGTCGAGCAGACGATCGATAGCGTTGAACACGGCGCGGCAGTTGCCGCAGCGGACCTTGCCGGCACGCACCCGAAGTTGCTCGGGAGTGATCCGGAATATGGTCTGACAGCTCGGGCAACAGGTATTCACGCCCTATCCTTGACGCCGGCCAGGCAGACCCAGCCGTCACGAGTGCCGGCGGGACGCAACGGGAGGTACGGAGCGTAGGCAGCGATCAGTTCGTCGCCCTGTTCGACGAGAATTCCTGACAGCACCAGACTGCCGCCTGGACGGACGTGCGCGCTGATCGCTGGCGCCAGAACCTTTAGCGGGTTGGCGAGAATGTTGGCCAGTACGAGGTCGAACTGCCCGCACAGCTCGCGTGCCGAGTCGCTGAAGCAGGCTTC
>WBZT01002716.1_pt1 | contig 12092 bp, 9 predicted proteins | sample 5204241 | NCBI WGS metagenome assembly WBZT01 (sample SAMN12344358, study PRJNA552823) | activated sludge metagenome | biome: Activated sludge suspended growth; feature: Nitrification reactor; material: Wastewater; isolation source: activated sludge from nitrification reactor of wastewater treatment...
ACGCCGGCGATGCGGGTCGGCGTGCAGGTGCGGCCGCTGGGGATCGGCGAGGTGCTGGGCGAGCGGCTGTTCCGTTCGCGCTCGGCGCTGCCCGCGCGCTGGGCGCGCTACTACAACCGCGACGCCGTGACCCGCGAGATCCCCCGCGGCGATCCGGTGCGGCGGCGGTTCGTCGCTTGAGGTGGCGTAGCCACCTGCGGCTGGTCATCAACCGCAGGCGGCGCCTGCAATCTTCCGAGCACAACGGATGGCTTGCCGCACGGCGCCGGCGTCGGCATAGTGCCGCGGCCATGAGAACTCTCCTCGCCGCCGTCCTCGTCCTCGCGCTCGCCGCCGCCGGCTGCGCGAAGGGCGGCGCGCAGACGACCGCGTCCGCCCCCGATCCGCAGCTGCGTTCGCAGGCGTTGATCGACTCCGGAAACTCCGCGTTCAAGAACAAGGACTACGAGGCTGCGGCCAAGCGCTACGCCAGCGCCGTCGAGGTGAACTCGGACGATCCGGCCGCCTATTACGGGCTCGGCATGGCGCTCGCGCGACTCGGCCGCGACGACGAGGCGCGCGAGGCGTACGCGAAGGCGCGCACGCTGCTCGGCCGCTCCGGCGACAGCCTGCCCGCGGGCCACTGACCGTGGGCGCGGCGCGCCCCGAGGTTCCGGGTCCGGCCGCGCCGGGCGAGGACGCCGTCGGCGTCACGCGGGCGCTGTGGGTCGCGCTGCTCGCCTGGACGATCGTGCGTGCGGCGCTCGCGTGGGCGCCGGGCATGGCGGCGTGGGGGCTCGACTTCGCGCGCACCGCGCCGTGGCCGTGGGCCGCGGCGGCCGCGCTGCTCTCGGCGCTCGCGTTCGTGCCCGCGTTCGCCCGCGCGCTCGGCGGAGCCGCTGGGCCCGCGGAATCGCGGTCGCCCGCGCCGCTCACGGTGGGGGCGCTCGCGCTGGTCGCGGTCGTGGCGGCGCTCGCGCTCACGGATCGCACCTACTTCGTCGGCGACGCGCTGCTTCGCGTCGCGACGCTGCGCGAGCCCGCGAGCGTGTGGACCGTGTTCCCGCAGGCGATGCCGCTCGACGGCTTGTTGCACCACGCGCTGCCGCGGGCGCTCGCCGCCCGGACGCCGCTCTCGCCCGAGGACGGCGCGCGCGCGATCGGCGCCGCCGAGGCGGTACTGCTCGCGCTGCTCGCCGTGCGCTTCGCGTCGGGCTTCCGGCTCGCGCCGGGGCCGCGGCTGGCGATCGCGTGCGCGGTGCTCTTCGGCGGCTACTTCGCACTGCTCACGGGCTACGGCAAGCCGACGGTCGAGGTCGTGCTCGCCACGATCGCGACCGGCGTGTTCGGTCTCGACGTCGTGTGCGGTCGCGGCGGCGCGCTCGGCGTCGCGGTCGCCGTCTCGCTCGGCGTGCTGCTCCATCGCGCGGCGCTGCCGCTGCTCGCCACGTGGCTCGTCGTCGCGGCGATCGACGTGCGCGCGCGCGGCGTGCGCGGGGCCTGGCCGCACGTGCTGCCGCTGGTGGTGATGGTGGCGCTCGCGCCGACGCTCGCGCGGGTGCTCTTCGGCTTCGACGTCGGCGTCAACTTCGCCTCGCGCGAGGTCGCCGCGCAGGGCGGCATGTGGCGCACCGCGTTCTCGGGCCTGCGGCTGCTCGACGTCGCGAACGTGCTGCTGCTGCATGCGCCACTGCTGCCGGTCGCGCTCGTCGCCGCACGCTTCGCGCGGCCGGGCGGATCGCGCGCGGAACTCGCCGTGCTCGGCTCGTTGGTGCTCGCGTCGGCGCCGGTCCTCGTCTTCACGTACGTCACGCAGGGTCCGTTCCGCGACTGGGACGCGTACGGCGGCGCCGGCGCGGCCGTCACGCTCGCGAGCGCCTGGACGCTCGCCCGCGCGCTCGAGCGCGCGCGCGATCCGCGGGCGCTCGTCGCGCCGATGGTGACCGGGGCCGCATTGCCGGCGCTGCTCGTCATGGCGTCGCAGGTGCGGCTCGACGATGGGCTCGCGCGCGTGCGCGCCGTGCTCGCGGGGCCGCCGGCGCGCACCGCGTCGCAGCGCGCGGCGACGCTCGACTTCCTCGGCTCGCGCCTGCTGCGCGAAGGGCGCTGGAGCGAGGCGGCGGACGCGTTCGCGACGCTCGCCGAGTCGTCGCCCTCGCAGCGCGTGCTCGTCTTCTGGGGCACCTCGGCGCTGCTCTCGCACCGGATGAGCGAAGCGCGCCGTGCATTCGAGACGCTGCTCGCGCGGCTGCCCGGTGATCCGGAGGGGCGCGCGGGCCTGTGGCTCGCGGCGGCCGCCGACGGCGATCGCGCGAGGGCGGCGAGCGCGTGGGCGGCGATGTCCGCGTGGGCGCCCGACGGCCCCGAGCGGCGCGCGGTCACGCAGTGGTTCGCGCGCTATCCGATGCTCGCGTCGCTGATGCCGCCGCCGGGGAGCGCGACCGCGCCCGACGCGCTGCGCTGACGCGCGCCGGCGGCGCGCCAGCGCTTGCGCCGCGCGGCGCTTTCGGTTTTGCTCTGCCGGACCGTCCGCACGCGCCCGGTGCGCCATCGGTGCGCGCCCACCCGAACCCGGCTGGATCCCATGCTCGACCTCAAGTTCCTGCGCACGCACCGCGACAAGGTGGAGGCCGGCATCGCCCTCAAGGGCATGACCGTCGACCTCACGCTCTTCTACCAGATCGAGGAGAAGCGTCTCGCGCTCCTGCACGAGACCGAGCAGCTCAAGGCCCGCCGCAACGCCGCGAGCGAGGAGATCGCCAGGCTCAAGAAGTCGGGGCAGGACGCGAGCGCGCAAATCGCCGACATGCGTGCGGTCGGCGACCGCATCAAGGGGCTCGACGAGGAACTGCGCCAGCTCGAGGAGGAGAGCGTCAACCTGGCGGCGTGGATCCCGAACCTGCCGCACCCGAGCGTGCCGCCGGGGAAGGACGCGACGCAGAACCAGCTCGTGCGCACGTGGGGCGAGATCCCGAAGTTCGACTTCGAGCCGAAGCCGCACTGGGAACTCGCGACGAACCTCGGCCTGCTCGACTTCGAACGTGCGACCAAGATTTCGGGCTCGGGCTTCCTGCTCTTCACCGGACGGGGCGCAAAGCTCGAGCGGGCGCTCATCAACTTCATGCTCGACTTCCACGTCGAGAAGCACGGCTACCGCGAAGTCTCGCCGCCGCACGTGATCCGGCGCGCCGCGCTGTACGGCACGGGGCAGCTGCCGAAGCTCGAAGGCGACATGTATCACATCGGTGAGGACGATCTGTTCCTCAACCCGACCGCCGAGGTGCCCGTCACGAACATCTGGCGCGAGGAGATCCTCGAGCCCGGCGTGCTGCCGATGTACACGACGGCGTACTGCGCGTCGTACCGGCGCGAGGCCGGCGCGGCGGGCCGCGACACGCGCGGCATGGTGCGCGTGCACCAGTTCGACAAGGTCGAACTCGTGAAGGTGGTCGCTCCGGACACCAGCTACGACGAGCACGAGAAGCTGGCGCGTGACGTCTCGGACATCTTCGAAGCGCTCGAGCTGCCGTACCGCGTCGTGCTGCTGTGCAGCGGCGACATGAGCTTCGCCGCGGCCAAGTGCTACGACTTCGAGGTGTGGTCGCCGGGCGCGCAGGGCTGGCTCGAATGCTCGTCGTGCTCGAACTTCGAGGATTTCCAGGCGCGCCGCATGGGCCTGCGCTTCCGCCGCGAGGCCGGCGCGAAGACGGAGTTCCCGCACACGCTCAACGCGTCGGGCGTGGCGCTGCCGCGCACGTTCGCGACGATCCTCGAGAACCACCAGCGCGCCGACGGATCCGTCGTGATCCCGAAGGCGCTGCGGCCGTACCTCGGCGGTCTCGAGGTGCTGGCGCCGGAGCACTGAGCCGAGCCGCCCCCCGGCGAGGCGGTGAACATGGCGAGCGAGCGGGAATCCGCGACCCCGGCGTTCCGCGGCCGGCAGCTGCTCCGAATGGGGTTGTTCGCGGGCGGCGCCCTGCTCGTGGCCGCCGTGTTCCTGTTCACGCACGCGAGCGTGCGCCGGCTCTCGCACGAGGTCGCCACGACGTCGGAGCTGGTCGCGACGTTCTCGGCGCAGGCGTCGATTCCCGCCGCGCGCGACCCCGCGCTCAAGCAGAGCTTCGCGAACCTGATCGAGAGCCTCGACTTTCCGATCGTGATCACGGACACGAGCGGCACGCCGCGCGCGTGGCACGCGGTCGGCGTGCCGGCGTCGATGGTGCCCGACGCCGCGCTCGACAGCCTCTCGGAAAACCTCACGATTTCTCCCGTGACCGCGAAGCGCGTAAAACTGATCCGCGATCACATCGCGGGCATGGACCGCATCCACCCGCCGCTGCCGATGCGCCAGCCCGGCAACCGCGCCGTGATCGGGCAGCTGCACTACGGCGAGCCGCCGCTGATGAACCGCCTGCGCTGGATGCCCTACCTCACGATGCTGGCCACGGGGCTGCTGCTGCTGCTCGGGCTCTACGGCCTCGCCGGTATCCGGCAGGCCGAGAAGCGAACGATCTGGGTCGGCATGGCGAAGGAGACGGCGCACCAGCTCGGCACGCCGCTTTCGAGCCTCATGGGCTGGATCGAACTGCTGCGTGCGCACGTCGACGCCGCGCCGCCGGGTGGTGACGTGGCGATCGGACGCGCGGAGCTCGAGGAGACGCTCGACGACATGGAGGGCGACGTCGAGCGGCTGAACCGCGTCGCTCAGCGCTTCAGCCACATCGGCTCGGCGACGCAGCTGCAGCTGCAGGACGTGACGCCGCTCGTGCGCGAGGCGGTGCAGTACGCGCGCCGGCGGCTGCCGCAGCGCCAGGGCGCGATCGAGATCCGCGAGCGCTACGAGGAAGTGCCGCCCATCAACCTCAACCGCGAGCTGATCGAGTGGGCGGTGGAGAACCTGCTCTCGAACGCGGTGACGGCGCTCGACAAGACGCCGGGCGTGATCGAGGTCTCGGTCGAGCGGCGCGCGGAGACCGAAGAGGTCGAGATCGTCGTGGGCGACAACGGCCGCGGCATGTCGCGCGAGGAACAGCGCCGCGCGTTCGAGCCGGGCTACTCCACGAAGCGCCGCGGCTGGGGGCTGGGTCTCGCGCTCGCCCGGCGCGTCGTCGAGGAGTACCACGCGGGTCGCATCGGCATCCGCCACAGCGCGCCGGGACAGGGCACGATCATGGTGATCCGCTTCCCGACGTGACGCGCGCCGCGTCACGCGATCGGGCCCGGCTCCGCGAGGAGCCGGGCCCGTCCGTTTCGGGGAGCGAACGAAGCGCTACTCGGACAGCGCGAACGTGATCGAGCCGTCGCGGGTGCGCACGCGCAGCGGCGTCGAACCGCCGTTGAGCTGGCCGCGCAGCTCGTGGCGCGAGAACGCTTCGCGGCCGGTGATCGGCAGGTCGACGCGGACGTGGCCGTCGTGCGCGGTGGCGTCGAGCAGCGCCTGCAGGTTGCGCGGGATGCGGATCGTGATGCCGCCGTCGCCGCTCGTGAACTCCCACGGATCGACGAGCGACGAACCGCGCAGCACCGTCGCCTCGACGCGGCCGTCGCCGGAGTGCACGTCCATGCGGTCGAAGCGTCCCGTGACGCGCAGGTGGCCGTCGCCGGTCCGCGCGACGAGGCTGCCGTCGATCCCGTCGGCGTCGATGCCGCCGTCGCCGGTCCGCAGCTGCACGTCGCCACGCGACCCGTGCGCCGTGATGCGTCCGTCGCCGGTCTGCACGTCGATCCGGCCGGAGACCGGTTCGAGCTCCACGCCGCCGTCGCGCGTGCGCACCTGCACGTCGCACTCGGGCGGCAGCGTGACGTCGATGCGGAAGCGCTCGTTGACGCCGCCGAAGACCGCGATCGTCGAGCCCGGTCGGGCGCTGACGCGGATCGTGTCACCCGAGCGCGAGAGCTCGATGCGCGGGTCCTTCACCTCGGTGTGGAAACCCCAGACGTTGATGGTGTACTCGATCTGGGCCTGCACGCGGCCGGCGGTCCCGCGGTGGACGGAGACGTGCGCGTCGTTCGTTTCCACGCGCACGCAGGGGTGGGCGCCCACGTCCCACGACTGCGACCACGTGCGGGCCGAGGCGGGCGAGGCGGTGAACGGAGCGACGAGCGCCACGGCGACCGCGGCGAGGGCGATGGAGCGCATGGGAATCCTCCAGGGGAGTCGTTGGTGCGCATCCTACGCCCGTTCGCGGAAACGGGTTGCGACGGGCCGCGAGCGGCCCGTCGCGATCCGCTGGCTAGACGCGGAAGCGGCCGACCACGGCGACGAGCTCGTCGCCCGCCTGCGCGGAACGGCGCGCCGAGTCGGCCAGCGCGTCGGCCTGCTCGGTGACGTCGGCCACCGATTCACCGAGCGCCGTCACGGCGTCGTGGATCTCGTCCAGCCCGGCGATCTGCTCCTCGCTGGCCTGCGTGATGCGCGTCACGCGCTCGCTGGCCTGCTGGACGGTGCGCACGATGCGCTCGAGGTGCTCGCCCGAGCGCCGCACGCGCTCGGCGCTGGCGCCGACGCGCTGGCCCGTCTCGTCGATGAGCCCGCGGATCTCGGTCGCCGACTCGGCGCAGCGCACGGCGAGCGTGCGCACTTCCTGCGCGACCACGGCGAAGCCGCGGCCCTGGTCGCCGGCGCGCGCGGCCTCGACCGCAGCGTTGAGCGCGAGCAGGTTGGTGCGGAACGCGATCTCGTCGATCACGCCGACGATCTCGCCGATGCGGTCCGACTGCTCCTCGACCTGCTTCATCGCGGCGACGGCATCGAGCACCACGCGCCCGCCCGACTCCGCCTCGGCCCGCGCCTCGGCGGCGGCCCGGTTGGCGTCCTCGGCGTGGCCGGCGTTGCGCCGCGTCGACTCCGCGAGCGACGCGACGCGCGCCGCGGCGCGCTCGACGCGCTCCGCCTGCGACCGCGCGTGCGCCGAGAGCTCCTCGCTCGCGTCGAGGTGGCCGCGCGAAGCCTCGAGCACCGTGCGTCCCGCGGCGCTCGCCTCCCGCATCGCCTCGCGCGTGCGGCCGACCGCGGTGTTGAGCGCGCCGGCGATGCGGGCGAGTTCGTCCTCGCCGGTGACGGTCATCGCCTGCGTCAGGTCGCCCGCGGCGACGCGTTCGAGCAGCGCCACGCCGCCCGCGAGCGGGCCGGTGACGCGGCGCGCGGCCCACGCCGCCGCGACCGCGATGACCGCGAGTGCGAGCAGGATGCCGACGAGCACGAGCGTCGTCGTCGCGCGCACCGGGCCGAGCACGGTCGCGGTGGGCACGGTGACGACCATCGCCCAGGTCTCGTCGCCGCGACCCGCGCGGAACGGCACGTACGTGCGCACGACCTCGGTCTTCAGGTACGGGTCGCGCTCGGTGACGCGGAACGACGAGCCGGACTGCAGCGCGCTCCACGCCGACGCGAGCGACTTCAGGTCCTCGACCGGCCGGCCGAGCCGCTGGGCGTCGGGATGGCTCACCCACAGGCCGCCATGGCTCACGAGTGCGAGGTAGCCGGTGCCCATCGGCTTGTTGCGCGCGAGGTCGCCCTGCACGTCCGCCAGCGCCACGTCGGCGCCGGCGACCGCGACGAATCGTCCGCGATCCCAGAACGGCACGCACAGGCTCGTCATCAGCACGGAGTCCTGTCCGACCTGGTCCTTGTACGGATCCATCAGCATCTCGCGGCCCGCGCGACGCGGCAGCCAGTAGAAGTCGCCGGACTCGTAGCCGTCCGGCGTGGGCTGCAGGCGAATGGTGCCGTCGCGCCGGACGTACCACGGCATGAAGCGGCCGGCGTCGTCCGCGTCGGGATCGCCGTGATGCGCCGCGTCGTTGCCGTCGAAGCTCTGCGCGTCGAACTCGACCCACGTGCCGAGTGCCTGGGGCTCGCGCGCGACGGCGCGCGCGACGAGCGACTCGGCCATCGCGCGTGAAGGTGCCGCCTGGTGCCGCAGCACCACGATGTCGTCTGCGAGGGAGCGGGCGGTCTCGAAGGGGACCTCGAAGTCGGGCACGACATCGGCGGCGCAGCGGCGCGCGAGCGTTTCGAGGTGCTCGTAGGCCGCGCGTTCCGACTGCGCGCGCAGCCGCAGCGCGAGCGCGACGGCGAGCACGCCGAGCACGACGGCGGAGACGGCGACGAGGCCGAACGTCAGCCGCGCGGACAGGCTGGAGCGCAGCGCACGCCCGAATGGCGACGCGCCATTCCGGAACGGAAGATCGGACATGGGGGTATTCCCGATGGGGTCGGAGGTGAACGGAGCCGGCTGCCAGTCTCGGGCGGCCGTGCCCTCGCCTGAAGCATCCGCCTCGTCCCCCCCGGGCCGCGCCGCTCCGCCGGCGCGGTGCGCACGCGAAACGCAACGTCCGCTGCGGTTCGCCTGCTGGCCGCGCGGCCGGGGCGATCCTATATTCCACGCCGAACCCGCTGGCGCGAATGCGGGACCGCACTCACCACGAGCAGGGCACATGGCACAGGACACCCAGCGCCGGATCCTCTGGGCCGACGACGAGATCGAACTCCTCAAGCCGCACATCCGCTTCCTCGAGCAGAAGGGCTATGTGGTCACCGCGGTGCCCAATGGCGCCGACGCGCTCGACGCGCTCGCCCGCGAGAAGTTCGACGTGCTGCTCATCGACGAGATGATGCCGGGCATGGGCGGGCTCGAGACGCTCGACCAGCTCAAGGCGCGGGATCTCGCGCTGCCGGTCGTGCTGATCACCAAGAGCGAGGAAGAGGCGCTCATGGAGGAGGCGATCGGCAAGCGGATCACGGACTACCTGATCAAGCCCGTGAACCCGTCGCAGGTGTTCCTCGCGTGCAAGCGCGTCTTCGATTCGCAGAAGCTGCAGGACTCACAGCGCGCGCGCGACTACGTGGGCGAGATGCAGCGCTGGCAGACCATGGACCTGCGCCGGCTCGACTGGCGCGGCTGGGTCGACCTCGCGGTCGACGTCGCGCGCTGGGACGTCGGGCTCGACGGTGCGCCCGAGGCCGGCCTGCAGCAGGCGCACGCCGACTTCCGCCGCAGCCTCAACATCGACTTCGGGCGCCTGATCGAGGATCGCTACCCGGGCTGGGCGCAGCGTGCCTCGAAGGGGCAGATCGACGACCGGCCCATCCTGTCGAGCGACGTCGTGCGCCACGCGGTCGCGCCGCACCTGAAAGCCGGCACGCGCGTGATGTTCATCGTGATCGACTGCATGCGGCTCGACCAGTGGTTCACGCTCGAGCCGCTGCTCGACGAGTGGTTCGACATCCAGCGCGAGTACTACTGCTCGATCCTGCCGACCGCGACGCCGTACTCGCGCAACGCGATCTTCGCCGGGCTGCTGCCCGCGGACCTGCACCGCCGGCACCCGGACCTGTGGCAGGAGAGCAGCAACGACGAGCGCACGCGCAACCGCTTCGAGCGCCAGCTGCTCGACTTCCAGCTCGAGCGGCTCGGTGTCACGCCCGCGACGCCGCCCAAGTACCTCAAGATCTACGACGTCGACGAGGCTCACAACACGCGGCGCCAGATCCACTCGTTCGCGAACGTGCCGCTCACGTCGATGGTCTTCAACTTCCTCGACATCCTCGCGCATGGCCGCAGCGAGAGCGACATCCTGCAGGAGCTGGCGCCGGACGAAGCGGCGTTCCGCGCCGTGATGAAGGCGTGGTTCACGCACTCGCCGCTGTACGAGATCTTCCAGGCGCTCGCGACACAGGACTGCGTCGTCGTGGTCACGACCGACCACGGTTCGGTGCTCGGGCGCCGCGCGGCGCTGGTGTACGGCAACCGCGACACGTCGACCAACCTGCGCTACAAGTTCGGCATCAACCTCAACACCGACGCGAAGCAGGCGATCATCGTGCGCAAGCCGATGGAGTACCTGCTGCCGGACGACGGCGTGAACAAGAACTACGTGCTGGCGCGCGAGGACTACTACTTCGTCTACCCGACCCGCTTCCACGAGTACGAGCGCCAGTATCGCGGCTCGTTCCAGCACGGTGGCGTCTCGGTCGAGGAGATGGTCCTGCCGCTCATGACCCTGCGGCCGCGCGCGCCGCGCGCCGGCACGTGAGCGGTGAGGCGGCCGCGCGCCGCACGCGCTCGGTCGAGCAGACCGAGGCGCTCGGCGCGGCGCTCGCGCGTTCGCTCGCGCCCGGCGACGTGGTCGCGCTCTCGGGCGAGTTGGGCGCGGGCAAGACGCGCTTCGTCTCCGGGCTCGTGCGCGCGCTGCATCCCGGCGCTCGCGTGCGCAGCCCGTCCTTCACGCTGGTGAACGAGTTCGTGGGGCCGATGCCGGTCTACCATCTCGACCTCTACCGGCTCGGCACCGGCGAGGTCGACGGGCTCGGGCTCGAGGAGTACGCGGCGCAGGGCGCGCTCGTCGTCGAGTGGGGCGAGCGTCTGCCGGCGGCGTGGCGCGCCGACGCGCTGCTGCTGGCGTTCGCGGTCGAGGACGACGGCGCGCGCACGATCAGCGCGACCGCCGAAGGCGAGCGCGGCCGCGCGCTGCTCGCGGCGTGGCGCGCGATCCCGGAGGCGGCGTGAACGGTCTCGCGATCGAGTCGGCCACCGAGCACGTCGAGGTCGCGGTCGTGAGTCCTGACGGCGTGCTCGCGCACGTGGTCGAAGAGGTGGGCCACGGCCACACGCGCCGGCTGACGCCGCTCGTGACTCAGGCGCTCGAGCAGGCGCGCGTCGCGCCGCGCGAGCTGTCGTGGGTCGCGGCCGACCTCGGTCCCGGTTCGTTCACCGGCGTGCGCGTCGGGCTCGCCACCGCGAGTGCGCTGGCGTTCGCCGCCGGCGCCGAGCGCTGCGGCGCCTCGAGCCTCGCCGCGCTCGCGCACGCCTCGCCGGCGCGCCGAGCGCTCGTCGTGCCGCTCGTGAAGGCGGGCCGCCTCGACGTCTACGGCGGCTTCTACCGCGTCGGCGCCCGCGGCCAGGTGCGGCTCGTCGCGTCGCCGCGCGTGCTGCGCGCCGAGGCGTTGATCGACGCGGTCGCCGAGGCACACGCGCTCGTGCCCGAGTTCGCGGTGCGCTTCGTCGGCCCGGGTGCCGGCCGCGAGCGCGAGCGGCTCGAGGCGGCGTACCCGTCGTCGACCGCGCACGCGTTCCGCCACGACGGCCTCTCGGCGCTCGACCTCGCGCGCGTCGCGCGCTCGAAGCTCGGCCCCGGCGCGGGCCTGCCGGCGACCGACCGCCCCGTGGCACCGGTGTACGTGCGCTCGGCGCAGGCCGAGGAGCGCGTGCGGCACGCGGCGCTCGCCGGCGTGCCGACCGTGATGCGCGCGATGACCGAGGCGGACGTGCCGGCGATCGTCGCGGTCGAGGAGCAGGTGTTCGGCGATCCGTGGTCGGCGAGCTTCTTCCGCAGCCTGCTCGCCGCGCCCGAGACCCACGCGCGCGTGCTCGAAAGGGACGGCGAACTGGCGGGCTACGCGATCACGGTGCTGCGCGCGCCGTACGCGGAGCTCGAGAACATCGCCACGGTGCCCGGCCAGCGCCGCAACGGCGTTGCGCGTGCGCTGCTGCTCGACGCGATCGCGGCGTGCGAGGTGGCGGACGTTCGCGAGCTCTCGCTCGAGGTGCGGGTGTCGAACGATGCCGCACAGGCGCTCTACCGCGCATACGGATTCCGGCTCGCCGGGCTGCGTCCGGGGTACTACCGCTATCCCGAGGAGGACGCCCTGCTCATGACCCGCATGCTGGGCCCGGTGGCGCCGGCCTGAGCGCTGGGCCCCGGGTTGTGCTCGGGGCCGCCTTGGGATACTAAAGGGCTCTCGCGAGGGGGGCGCGTCCGCTCCCGAGCGCCCACGGCACGAGGAAGGAGAGTCGCCCCGGAATGTCCTGGCTCAAGCGCGAACGCGCCGGCATCAAGTCCACCTCCAAGCCCGAGAGGGCCGACGTTCCCGAGGGGCTGTGGACCAAGTGCGACGGCTGCGGCGAGGCCCTCTTCCAGACCGTGCTCGAGGAGCACCTCTGGACCTGTCCGCACTGCGACCACCACTTCCGCGTCCCGGCGCGCACCTACCTCGGCTACCTCGTGGACGACGGAAGCTTCGTCGAGCGCCACGCCGAGTTGGTCGCGGGGGACCCGCTCGAGTTCCGCGACGCCAAGATGCGCTACCCGGACCGGCTCGCGGCCGCGCA
>WBZT01002718.1_pt1 | contig 12090 bp, 11 predicted proteins | sample 5204241 | NCBI WGS metagenome assembly WBZT01 (sample SAMN12344358, study PRJNA552823) | activated sludge metagenome | biome: Activated sludge suspended growth; feature: Nitrification reactor; material: Wastewater; isolation source: activated sludge from nitrification reactor of wastewater...
CCACGAACGTGGGCTCGAGGTTGCAGCACTGGGAGACCTCGAGCAGGCCGATCCCGAGGTCGTAGTGGGCCCGGAACGTCCCGTACGCCGTGACGGTCGAGTCGAAATGGGCCGCGGTCGTGGCCAGGCGTCCGTGGCTGCCGAAGCCGACCGAGTCGACCGGGCAGTCGGCCCGGACGGATGTTGCCAGCATCAGGACGAGGGTGAAGGTCACGGCCGAGGCGCGGGCGAGGACGGGCGGCATGACCACCTCCGTGGCGTGGGGAATCCGGAGCAGCTCCCGGTGATTATGGCGCCCCGGCGGCGCCCCGCAGGAGTCGTTTTCGTGCGCCACCGGTCCCCGGCTGACCGCCCGGCCGTCCCCGGCAAGCCGGCCTCCGACGGGAGGCCGACCCGCCCGGGGCTCCCGGGCAGGCCCGGCCTCCCGGGCCCCTTCGCTGGACTCATCCTTCGCCGTTGTGCTAGCTTCCGCGCGTTTCAGGGGGGTCGGCCACTCGGCCGACTCATTCGTTAATGACCGATTTCATCATCGACCTCGCGACCCTCAAGCCCACGCTCAACCGGTTGGAGGTCGACGCTCCGGCGGGTGAGGTCGGGCTTCCCGATGCCGAGTGGCCCGGTTCCATCCGCGGCGAACTCCGTATCGAGAAGTCCGGCACGCGCGTGTCGGTTCGCGGAACCGTGACGTCGGCGGCCCGTCTCGAATGCGTGCGTTGCCTGCGCGCCTTCGACCTCGGGCTGGCTGCGGACGTCACCGTTTACGCGGACCAGTCGGGGACCTCGAGGAATCGCGCCGAGCAGGACGAGCTCGAGCGCGACGACTACATGCTGTTCCATGACGGGCGGCGGCTGGACCTGCGGGAAACCGTGAGGGAATCGTTGCTGCTCGAGTTGCCCATTACTCCCTATTGTCGGGAGGATTGCCCGGGGCTGTGCCCGAAATGTGGCGCCGACCTCAACGAAGGTCCGTGCGGATGCACGGCCTGACGCCAGAGTTCGGATCCAGCTCCGGATCACAGGAGGTCGAAACACCATGGCGGTTCCCAAGCGGAGACATTCCTCGACGCGCGGCAAGAAGCGTCGCACCGGCTGGAAGCTGAAGACGTACGCCACCAACGTCTGCAGCCACTGCGGAGCTCCGCGCCTGCCGCACCGTATCTGCCCCAGCTGCGGCTACTACCAGGGCGAAGAGATCGTCGCTCCGCGCGAGCAGTAGGGCGCGGCGCCATCTCGATCATGTCCCAGATCCCGCGCATCGGGATTGATGCGATGGGAGGCGACTTCGGCCCGGTACCCGTGGCCGAAGGGGCGGCGCTCGCCCTGCGCGAGCACCCGGGGCGCTTCCAGCTCACGCTCGTCGGAGACGAGGGCGAGATTCGTGCTGCGCTCAAGCGCGCGCGCGCGGACTCGCTGCCCGTCGAGGTCGTTCACGCCGCCGAGAAGGTGGAGATGGGCGCCAAGGCCGTTGCGGCTGCTCGCCGCAGCGGCACGTCTCTGGGCGTGCTCACGCAGCTACACAAGGAGCGCAAGCTCGACGCGATCTTCAGCGCCGGCAACACGGGCGCCGTGGTCGCGACGGCGCTGCTGGGCCTCGGCCGCCTCGAAGGCGTGTCTCGCCCGGCGCTCGCGGCGTTCTTCCCCAACGTGGGGCACGGCACCGTCGTGCTCGACGTCGGCGCGAACGCCGAAGTGAAGCCGCAGTACCTCGTCCAGTTCGCGCACATGGGATCGTGCTACGCGCGCTACCTGCTCGGCCGCGACAATCCGCGCGTCGGCCTCATGTCGATCGGCGAGGAAGACAGCAAAGGCAACCAGCTCGTGCAGGACACGCTGCCGCTCCTGCGCGGGGCAAAGCACCTGAACTTCATCGGCAACGTCGAAGGCCGCGACCTGTTCAAGGGCACCTGCGACGTCATCGTCGCCGACGGATTCACGGGCAACGTGATCCTCAAGACGGCCGAGAGCGCGACGACCTTCCTCGGTCGCGCGGTCAAGGAAGAGATCAAGCGTGACCCGCTGGCGATGTTCGGCGCGCTGTTCATGATGCCGGCGCTGGGTCGTCTCAAGGCCCGGCTCGACTGGGAGGAGTACGGTGCCGCGCCGCTCCTCGGCGTGAACGGCGTCTGTTTCATCGGCCACGGCGCGAGCGGGACCAAGGCGTTCCGCAGCGCGATCCGCACGCTGACCCACTTCGTCGAGAACCGCGTGAACGAGCACATCCGCGAGGAGATCCAGTCCGATCATGACAGCGCGGCCTGACGTCCTTCGGGGCACGACGATCGTCGGCACCGGCATGTACGTGCCCGAACGCCGGCTCACGAACCAGGACCTGGAGAAGATCGTCGAGACCTCCGACGAGTGGATCGTCGAACGCACCGGTATCCGCGCGCGCCACATGGCCGCGCCGGAGCAGGCGTCCTCCGACCTCGCGCTCATCGCCTGCCAGCGCGCGCTCGAGATGGCGAAGGTCGACGCGAAGGACGTGGACCAGGTGATCCTCGCGACCACGACGCCCGATCGCATCCTGCCGTCGTGCGCTTGCACGCTGCAGAAGAAGCTCGGCGCCACGGGTTCGGCGGCGTACGACATGTTCGCCGCGTGCACGGGCTTCATCTTCGGCACGGGCATGGCGCGCGGGCTCATCTCGGGCGGCATGGCCGACACGGTGCTGGTCGTCGGCGTCGAGACGCTGACGCGCATCGTCGACTACACCGACCGCAACACGTGCGTGCTGTTCGGTGACGGCGCCGGCGCGGCGGTGTTCCAGGCCTGCGAAGTGGGCAAGGGCATCCACGCGGTCGACATGCACAGCGACGGCGAGCTGGGCGAAGTGCTGGAGGTGCCCGCGGGTATCTCGCGCAACCCCGCGACCGAAGCGACCGTCGCCGCGCGCGAGCACTTCATCCGCATGCAGGGCAAGAAGCTGTTCCCGTTCGCGGTGCGCAGCATGGAAGATGCGACACGCAAGTGCGTCGAGCGCGCGGGCTGGTCGCCGGAAGACGTCGACCTGTTCATCCCGCACCAGGCGAACCTCCGCATCATCGAGGGTGTGCGTGAACGGCTGGGCCTGCCCGCCGACAAGGTCTACGTGAACATCGACCGCTACGGGAACACGTCGTCCGCCTCGATCCCGATCGCGCTCGACGAGGTCGTGCGCTCGGGCCGCGTGAAGCTCGGCGACAAGCTCGCCTTCGCCGCGTTCGGCGGCGGCGCCACGTGGGGCGCCTCGTCGCTGACGTGGACGCTGCCGACGTGGACCGGTGCGCCGTCGGCTTCGGCCGTGGCTGCGGCGCAGGGAGCGCACGCGTGAAGCTCGCGTTCCTCTTCCCCGGCCAGGGCGCGCAGAGCGTCGGCATGGGCCGCGCGCTCGCGGACGCGCACGCGGAGGCGCGCGACGCGTTCGCGACGGCGGATCGCGTGCTCGGCTACTCGCTCTCCGGCATCTGCTGGGACGGGCCGGCGGAGGATCTGAAGAAGAGCGTGCACACGCAGCCCGCGCTGCTCACGCACAGCGTCGCCGCGTGGCGGCTCGTCGATGCGGCCGGCTTCGAGCCGGCGTTCGCCGCGGGGCACAGCCTCGGCGAATACTCGGCATGCGTGGCCGCGGGTGCGATGTCGTTCGAGGACGCGCTGCGCGTCACCGGACGACGCGGCGAACTCATGTACCAGGCCGGTCTCGAGCGGCCGGGCGCGATGGCCGCGATACTCGGCCTCGGCGCGGCGGAGGTCGAGGCCGCGTGCGCCGACGCCGCGAGCGCGGGTGTGGTGCGTGGCGCGAACCTGAACGCGCCGGGCCAGGTCGTGATCAGCGGCGAGCCCGCGGCGGTCGACGCCGCGTGCGAGGCTGCGAAGGCGCGCGGTGCCAAGCGCGCGATCAAGCTCGAAGTGAGCGGCGCGTTTCATTCGCCACTGATGGCGTCGGCCGCGAGCGGTCTCGCCGAGGCGCTCGACGGCATCGCGATCCGCGACGCGCGCTGCCCGGTCGTGAGCAACGCGTGGGCGAAGCCCGTGCAGAAGGCGGACGACATTCGTGCCGCGCTCAAGGAACAGCTGCTCGCGTCGGTGCGCTGGGAGGAGTCGATGCGCCTGCTGCTCGCGCAGGGCGTCGAGGGCTTCGTCGAGCTGGGAACGGGCAAGGTGCTGCGCGGACTGCTGCGCACCATCCATAAGGAAGCGGCCAGCTGGAACGTCGAGGATCCCGAGAGCCTCGGCTCGACGCTCGCGGCGCTGGCGCCCACGGCGGGGAGGAACGCATGAGCGAAGTTCAGGCCGCGCCCGAGAGCGCGATCGCGAAGGACCTCGTCGGCCAGGTGGCGTTCGTCACCGGCGGAGCGACCGGCATCGGCCTGGCGGTGGCGAAGCGTCTCGCGGCCGCGGGTGCGACGGTGGCGATCTTTAATCGCAACCAGGAGCGCGCGGAGGCCGCGGTGAGTGGCATCCGCGAAACCGGCGGTGCGGCGCACGCGTTCGCGGCCGACATCGCGAACACCGAGTCGGTCGAGGCGGCGTTCAAGGCGGCCGTCGAGCAACTCGGACGCGTCGACGTCCTGGTCAACAACGCCGGCCTCACGCGCGACGGGTTGTTCATGCGCATGAGCGACGAGCAGTGGTCCGAGGTGATCAACACCAACCTCGGCGGCGCGTTCCGCTGCTGCCGCGCGGTCGCCCGCACGATGATGAAGGCGCGCTACGGCCGCATCGTGAACGTGTCGTCCGTCGTCGGCCTCATGGGCAACGCCGGACAGGTGAACTATTCCGCGTCGAAGGCCGGCCTGCTCGGCCTGACGCGCTCGCTCGCCCGCGAGCTCGCCTCGCGCGGTGTCACGGTGAACGCCGTGTGTCCCGGTTTCATCGAGACCGACATGACCGCGGTGCTGCCCGAAGCGGCGCGCGCGGACCTGATGTCCAAGATCCCGCTGGGCCGGCTCGGTGCTCCCGAGGACGTCGCGGAAGTGATCGCGCTCCTCGTGTCGCCGCGTGCCGGCTACGTCACCGGCCAGACCTGGACGGTGGACGGCGGCATGGTGATGGAGTGATTTCGAAGAGAGTCAGTGACGGTTCACGGTTCCAGACGAGGAGGTGATTCGCATGGCAGCGTTCAACGAACAGAAGGTCCTGGAGATCATCGCCAAGGAGCTCGAAGTCGACCTCAAGCAGCTGACGCCCGAGGCCAAGTTCATCGAGGACCTCGGCGCGGATTCGCTCGACATCGTCGAGCTGGTGATGGCGCTCGAAGAGGAGTTCGGAGTCGACATCCCGGACGAGGACGCCGACAAGATCAAGACCGTCGGCGACGCCGTGAAGTACCTCCAGGAGCACCAGAGCGCGTAACGCGCGAGTCCAGGTATCCGGGTTCCAGCCCGGACCCGCGCCGCTTCCGGCCCAGTGTCGGGGCGAGGTGGCGCGGGTCGGGTGGCCCGGGCGCAAGGAGAGACGGACGAGATGAGTTCGAATGGGCCACGCGTGTTCGTGACCGGGGCCGGCATCGTGTCACCGGTCGGGAACACGTTGGAAGACAGCTGGCGGAATCTTCTCGCGGGCAAGTCGGGAGCGGGTCTCATCACCCGTTTCGACACGAGCGCCTTCGAGACGAAGTTCGCCTGTGAAGTGAAGGACTTCAGTGTCGAGGGCGTGCTCGACCGCAAGGAAGCGAAGCGCATGGATCGCTTCGTCCAGTTCGCGGTCGTCGCGAGTCACGAGGCACTGAAGCTCTCCGGCCTCGATCTGGAGCAGGTCGATCGCGAACGCGTCGGCGTGCTGATCGGATCGGGGATCGGCGGCATGGAGACCTTCGAGACCCAGCACTCCGCGCTGATCGAGAAGGGGCCCGGCCGCGTCAGCCCATTCTTCATCCCGATGATGATCTCGGACATGGCCGCCGGCCAGGTGTCGATCCAGTTCGGCTTCAAGGGTCCGAACTTCGGCACCGTTTCGGCGTGCGCCTCCGGGGCGCACGCGATCGGCGAGGCCCTGCGCCTGCTGCGTGCCGGCGACGCCGACGTCATCATCGCGGGAGGAGCCGAGGCCACGATCACGCCGATGGCGGTCGCGGGCTTCAACTCCGCTCGTGCACTCTCGCTGCGCAACGACGATCCTCAACGCGCCAGCCGTCCCTTCGACAAGGATCGGGACGGATTCGTCATGGGCGAAGGTGCGGGTGTGCTGGTCCTCGAAACCGAGGAACACGCTCGCCGCCGTGGCGCGACCCTTCTGTGCGAACTCTCCGGCTACGGAGCCTCCGCGGACGCCTATCACATGACCGCGCCCTGCGTGGACGGTGATGGCGCGGCGCGCGCGATGAAGCGCTGCCTGCAGGACGCCCGGATGCCGCTCGACGAGGTGGGCTACATCAACGCCCACGGCACCGCGACCCCCGCTGGGGATCCGATCGAGGTGACGGCCGTGAAGACGGTCTTCGGCGAGGGCGCGAAGCGCCTGATGATGGGTTCGACGAAGTCCATGACCGGCCACCTGCTCGGTGCCGCCGGCGGACTCGAAGCGGTCGTGACCGCCCTGGTGCTGGCGCGAGGGGTCGTACCTCCCACGATCAACCTCGACACACCGGATGATGCATGCGATCTCGATTTCGTAGCGAATCAGGCCCGAACCGTGAAGGTGACGGCCGCCCTGTCGAACTCGTTCGGGTTCGGCGGGCACAACGTGTCACTGGCGATGAGGGCTATCGGGTAAAGGCGCGCTCGCGCCGGCGGGGTGGCCGCGGCCGCCGTCGCGGGCGTTCGGCGCCGCCTCCGGCGCCCAGGCGCACGGGTTTCTGGAACTGGCTGCGGTCGCTGTTCGGCGGCGGCCCGGCGAAGCCGTCCCGTGACGTCCGACGCGAAGCCTCGCTCGACCGGCAGGAAGAGCGTGTCCTCGCCGAGTTCATGAAGCAGTTCGGGATCACGTTCCGCGATCCGGGGCTGCTCAAGCTGGCGCTGACCCACCGCTCGTACCTGAGCGTGACGGGCCAGAGCCCGCGCGAGTCGAACGAGCGGCTCGAGTTCCTCGGCGACTCCGTGCTCGGGCTCGTGACGAGCGAGTTCCTCTACCGCCGTCATCCCGACGAGCACGAGGGCCAGCTCACCAAGACCAAGTCGCTGCTGGTTTCCAAGGCGATCCTGTCACGGCGTGCGTTGCGCATGGGGCTCGGGCGCTACGTGCTGATGAGCCACTCCGAGATCGAATCGGGCGGCCGGCAGCGCCTCTCGATCCTCGCCGACGCCTTCGAGTCCGTGCTGGGCGCGATCTATCTCGACCAGGGATTCGAGACGGCCCGCGGGTTCATCCACAAGCACCTGCTCGCGGACTCCGACGAGATCGTCGCCGACAAGCGGCACACGAACTACAAGAGCCACCTGCAGGAGTACGTGCAGAGCACCTACCGCACGCACCCTGTCTACCGCATCCGCAGCGAATACGGGCCCGATCACTCGAAGCACTTCATGGTCGAGGTGATGGTCGGGCGGCGCACGCTCGGCGAAGGGCGTGGACACAACAAGAAGGAAGCGGAGCAGGCCGCCGCTCGCGACGCGCTCGAGAGCGTCAAGCGCCTGCGCGGGGGCGAGTCGTCCGGCCGCGACGAGACGCGTGAGCCCGAGCGCGAGGCACGCGAGGAGCGTGACGGCGGCGGTGAAGGCCGTCGGCGCCGCCGTCGTCGTGGCGGTCGCGGCCGCTCCGGCGATCTGGCCGCGACGAACGCGGAGCCGCTCGAGGCGCTGGCGATCGGGGCCGAGGACGCCGAGCCGGACGAGAGGCTGGCGGGAGGCGAATCCGAGTTCGATCTCGAGGTCATCGAGCCCGAGACCGCGAGCGACCGGCACGAGTCGCCGTTGGCGTCGAAACAGCCCGAGCCCGTCGACGACGACGAGGACGAGCTCGTGGACGATCTCGACGAGGACGAGGTCGAGGAGGACGAGGTCGAGGAGGACGACGAGGACTCCGAGGACGAGGCTGAAGAGGACGACGACGTCGTCGACGACCTCGACGAGGAGGACGACGAGGAGTTCGTCGACGAGGACGAGGACGTGGCGCATGTCGCTGCGCCGGCGCGAGAGCCGGGGGCCTCGTCGTCCGCTGCCGAGCCTGCAGCGGGCGAACCGTCCTCCGTGCGCAGGCCGCATCCGGCGCCTACCGCCGCGTTCGGGCGGCCTTCGCGCCGCAGCACTCGTTCCGCGTCGCGTCCGCAGCCGGCCGAGCCGGCGGCGGTCCCCATCGCATCGCCGCAGCCGGAGCAGCCTGCTGCGCACGAGGAACTGCACGTCGATCCGTTCGGCGTGGAAGACCCCGAGCCGGTCGAGGACGTCGCGGCGAAGCAGGCGCGGGAAGCCGCCGCGCGTGAGGCCGAAGAGCGCGCCGCCGAGATGGAGCGAGCGATGGCGAACTTCGGGCAGCGCCGAGATGAGCCGTTTGGGCGCCGGGGCCGACCCGGGCGGCGGTCGCGCTGAGCGAGCAGGGTCGCTGAACGTTGCGCAATAAAGAAGGCGGGGAGCTCGCGCTCCCCGCCTCAAAACTGCCGCCACGTACGATCAGGACAGGCCCCTCGGAATTTCCGTGCCCTTTCACATAGTGGCGACAGACTCGGTGCGCCCGACTTCGGCGCGAAGGTGATCCGAACTGCCGCCGCCCAGTTGCTGCGCTGCTTCGTTCGGGCAATCACATCCCAAGGCAAGGCGTGGGCCAATCCAATGCCGTCGAACCACAAAGTTGTAGTCCGTTTAGAGGCAGGGAGTTAATCGCGGTGGTCGTCGAGGATCCGATGGTCATGCCGGAGCTTGTTTCCGAATCGGTGCGACTCGATGTCGCAGTACCCGGCAGATCCTTCCGATCATCTCGTTGAAGTCGAAGGAGATGCGTACAGTGCGACACGCTGGCCCGAGCCGCGACGATTTGTCGCATCAACTCCCGATCGATTTCCGCCGGATCGCCATCCGCTGCAGGGTGCGCCGGGTCACGCCGAGGATGCGTGCCGCCTGGCTGATGTTGCCGTCGGTGTGCGCCAGCACCTGTCGAATGTACTCGTCCATCTTGTCCCGCAGCGGGACGAAGTCCGAGCCCACGATCGGGATCGACTGCGGCGCGCCCTGAGGGCCCATCAATCCCTCGTCCACCATGAGGTGCTCGGGGGAGATGAACGCGTCGTCGCAGAACTGCACGGCGCGCTGGGTCACGTTCTCGAGCTCGCGCACGTTGCCGGGCCAGTTGTGTCGCACCAGCACTTCGAGCGCTTCCGGTGTCAGGCGCGGTGCCGGGTGGCCCGCACGAGCCGCGAAGCGCGCGAGGAAGTACTCGGCCAGTTCCGGAATGTCCTCGCGCCGGTCCCGCAGGGGCGGCAGCGAGATCTGGACCACGTTGATGCGGTAGTAGAGGTCCTCGCGGAAGCGACCTTCCTTCACGAGGCGCGGCAAGTCCCGGTTGGTCGCCGAGATCAGGCGGATGTCGACCTCGATTTCCTCGCTGCTGCCGACCGCCTTGATGCGCCGCTCCTGGATGGCGCGCACGAGCTTGACCTGGATGCCCGGGTCGAGGTCGCCGATCTCGTCGAGGAACAACGTGCCCTTGTGTGCCTGCTCGAAGAGCCCCTGACGATGTTCGCGGGCATCCGTGAACGCGCCCCGGCGATGACCGAAGAACTCGCTCTCGACGACGCCGGCGGCGATGGCCGCCACGTTGACCGCGATGAAAGGCTGCGTCGACCGGTCGCTCTTCTCGTGCAGCGCCCGGGCCACCCGCTCCTTGCCCGTGCCGTTCTCGCCGAGGATGAGCACGTTGGCATCACCTCTGGCGGCCCGGGCGACGCGCTTGAATGCGTCCAGCATCAGCGGCGAGTGGCCGATGATGTCCGTGAACGTGGTCGGGGCGGGCTCGATCCGGTTGGACGCGACCTCGCGGGCCACGAGTCGCTTGTGCTCGATGGCGCGCTTGAGCAGCTGGCCGAGCACATCGTTGCGCACGGGCTTGCTGAGGTAGTCGTACGCGCCCGCGTCCATGGCTTCCATGGCGGCGGTGACCGTGGCTTCGCCGGTGATGAGGATCACCGGAACGTTCGGCGCGCGTTCCTTGACCTGCTTGAGGAGGTCGAATCCACCGAGCGCCCCCATCTTCACGTCCGAGAGCACCGCGTCGAACGGCTGCTCATCGAAGATGCGGACGGCGTCCACGACGTTGTTGCTCGTGACGGCGGTATGCCCGTTCTTCTGGACCATGGCGGCGAGAGTCCGCGCCACGATCTCCTTGTCATCGACGACGAGAACCCGAGTTTCGTTCATGGAGGCTTCCATCCCGAAATGCGGCCGACGTGCGAGCATTACCACGAGTCCGGGGCTCCGACCAGATGCCGCGTCCGTCATCCGATCGTGGCCGCCGTCGGAAGCCGCATGCTACGCTCGCTCGTCATGAATCGCCTCCTGACGGTCACAATGTGCGCGCTGGCTCTCGTCCTGACTGCTCCCGCCGCACGGGCGGCCGAGCCGAGCCCTGCCGGCGACGAGGCCCTCCGCCACTACGTCGCGGGGCTCTGGTTCGAGCAGACCGGCGATCTGGCCAGCGCTTCGGCGGAGTTCTCGCGTGCCCTGTCGCTCGATCCGAGTTCGACGACGATTCAGCTGAAGGCCTGCCTCGTGGCGGCCCGGCTCGGCGAGCCCCAGCGGGCCCTGGAACTCGCGCGCGGCGTGCTGGAGCGCGACCCGCACCAGCCCCGGGCGCTCTGGCTCGAAGGCGCGGCGCTCGTGAGCCTGTCGCGGACGCAGGCCGCCCTTGCGCCCCTGCGCGAGGCGGTGGCGTTCGATCCGGAGAACACCGAGGCCTGGCGCACGCTCGCCCGCGTGGCGGACCAACTCGACGCGATCGCGTTGCAGGACAGCTGCTACGAGCGACTCGTCCAGCTCGACGAGGACGATGGCGAGAACTGGTTCCAGCTCGCGAGCGTCCGGGCCCAGCGGGGGCGATATGCCGCGGCCGACAGCGCCCTCGACGAGGCGGTCGACATCAACCCCGCCCGCCCGGGCCTGCTCTTTCTGCGTGGCTGGATCCGCGAGCACCTCGGCCGGGACGACGACGCGGTGAACCTCTACGCGCACCACCTCGAGATCCACCCGAACGACAACGCGACTCGGCGCCGCCTCGTCGGGCTGCTCGCCGAACTCGGCCGCACGAAGGAAGGCATCGCACAGGCCCGCGCGGTCGTGAAAGCGGAGCCCGACGATCCGACCGTCTACCAGGTGCTCGCCGATCTGCAGCTGCGCGATCGCGTGCCGAGCGAGGCGCTCCGCACGCTCGAGCGGATGCGCGCGCTCGCGCCCGACGATCCGGGCGGCATCGTGCGCAGCACCGAAGTGCTGGCCCGGAACGATCGCGACGCCGACGCGATCCGGATCGCCGACGACTGGGCTCGCGCGCATGCCGGTGACTCGCACTCGCTGCTGCTGCGGGCGTGGGTGCGGGACGCCACCGGGCATCCCGATTCGGCGATCGCGTACGCGCGCGCCGCGGTCGACGCGCAGCCCGACTCGATCGCGCCCCGGCGCATGCTCGCGCGCAACCTCCGGCTGGCGCGTCGCTGGCGCGAGGCGATCGCCGAGAACGAGCGGCTGCTGGCCTCGAGACCGGGCGACCCGAGCGTGATCATGGACCTCGGATTCTGTCGCGAGCAGTCGGGCGACCTGCCAGGCGCGATCGAGGCCGGTCGGCAGGCGCTACGCGTCGCGCCCGACACACCGTCGGTGCTCAACTTCCTGGGTTACATGCTGGCCGACCACGATCGCGACCTGGGTGAGGCCGAGCGGCTGATCCGCCGGGCGGTCGAGCAGGAACCGGACAATGGCGCGTTCGTCGATTCCATGGGCTGGCTGTTCTTCCGCATGGGCCGGCTCGACCAGGCCCGGGCGCAACTGGAGCGGGCCCTGGACCTGACCGGGGGCGACCCGGTCATCCATGAGCACCTCGGGGACGTCTACCGCGAGTTGCGGCTCTTCGACCTGGCCCGTCAGCAGTACCGCGAGAGCCTCGCCGGGGACGCCGGGAACGCCCGGGTCCGGGGCAAACTCGAGGCGGCACACTGAGCACCCGGCGATTTCCAGGGGCCGCGGCCGGTCAGTG
>WBZT01002719.1_pt1 | contig 12088 bp, 10 predicted proteins | sample 5204241 | NCBI WGS metagenome assembly WBZT01 (sample SAMN12344358, study PRJNA552823) | activated sludge metagenome | biome: Activated sludge suspended growth; feature: Nitrification reactor; material: Wastewater; isolation source: activated sludge from nitrification reactor of wastewater...
GTTCCCTATCAGGCGATCATCGACGCCGCGACCCAGGCCGGCTGCGACCTGATCTTCATGGCTTCGCATGGTCGCCGCGGCTTCAGTGCGCTGTTGCTCGGCAGCGAAACCAACAAGGTGCTGACGCACTCGAAAATTCCCGTCCTCGTCTATCGCTGAGTCCTTCGCTCGCCGCCAGTTGCGCTGGCGCGATCTTTGCGCCAAGGCCGGCAGCGCTCAACCAGCCACCGTGATCCGACCGGGCGGCGCCCGCGGAATGTGGCAAAATGCCTTGATCCATTGAAGTTGTGATGGCCCAATACGCTTGCCGATGGGAGAAGGCATGATGCGCGAGCGCGATGTTGAGAGAACCGATGGGTGGCTCGGCCGGACAACGGTTCGGCCGCTGGCGTTGCTGCTGCTTTGCCTGGTGTGGACGTCGGTGCCGGCGGCCAATGTGGGGCTGGCCGGTGTGTTTCCAGGCAAGGCGCTGCTGACCATCAATGGCGGCGCGCCGCGGACCGTCGCCGTGGGCACGAAAACCGACGAAGGCGTCAGCGTGCTTGCTGTCGATAGGGATACCGCGACCATCGAGGTTGACGGACAGAAGCGCGTTCTGCGTGTCGGGCAGAATGTCGCTTCGCAGCCCACAGGCCAGGGAGGCGCCCGGGCGACCTTGACCGCTGACGGCACAGGCCATTTCGTGACCACGGGAAGCATCAACGGGAAGACGGTTCGCTTCCTGGTCGATACCGGTGCAACGATGGTCTCGCTCGGTGCCGGCGACGCGCGGCGGATCGGCGTCGACGCCAGCCGGGGCCAGCCGGCCGTCGTCAGCACGGCCAATGGGCAAGCGACGGTGGCGCGTGTCAAACTCGACACGGTGCGGGTGGGCGAGATTGTCCTGAACAACGTCGATGCCCTGGTCCATCAACAGGACATGCCTTTTGCCCTGCTCGGCATGAGTTTCTTGAACCGTATGGAAATGCAGCGTGATGGTCAGTCGATGACCCTCAGGAAGCGCTATTAGAAAGGTCGTCTATGCGTCACCGCAGCGAAAGAACAAACATGCTCGGCCACGAGCTCGAACTCCTGATGGGAGAGCGGCAGACCTTGCTGCGGGTGGTCGGGGCAACGGCGGCACTGATTGCCTCGCTGGACAGCAGCCAGTTGCCGCAGGCGGCCGTGCGAGCTGCAGATCTGGTGGCGAGCACGCTCAACGCGCTGCCCGACGAAACGCTGCGTGATGCGCTGTTGGCGGTACACGCCGAGATCGAGGAGGAGTCTCTTGTCATCGGTTGAAGCAGCGCTCGAGACTCTGCCAGGAGCCGGCAGCAGCCCCGTCGACCTCGAGCGGGTACGGCAGGTGCTGCAGCCAGAGCCTTGCGCGAGCAGCTTCGTGCTCGAAGACGGCGTCGGGGACGAGGAACTCATGCCGGCGGCGGTCCTCTTTCCGATCATCCAGCACCGCGGCGCACCGACGGTGTTGCTGACGCAGCGCACGGCGCACTTGAAGGATCATCCCGGGCAGATCAGCTTTCCGGGGGGGCGGCGCGAATCGGCCGACGCTTCGCCGGCGCATACGGCCTTGCGCGAGGCGACCGAGGAGATCGGTCTGTCTCCGGGGCAGGTGGAGATCGCCGGCTATCTGCCGGAATACCTCACCAGTACCGGCTTTCGGGTCACCCCCGTGGTGGCCCTGGTGACCCCGCCTTTTGAACTGCGCCTCGACACTTTCGAGGTCGCCGAGGCATTCGAGGTCCCTCTGGCTTTCCTGCTCGACCCGGCCAACCATCAGCGGCATTCGCTGCACTATCGCGGCAAGCTGCGGCACTATTATGCGATGCCCTATGGTGAGTATTTCATCTGGGGGGCGACGGCCGGGATCATCATGTCGCTCTATCGTGCCCTTGCGCTTGGCGCACGCTGACCGTCACGACCCTTCAAACAGGACCATTCAATCGAGCACCAGCGCGAGCTCGTCGAGAAACTGCTGCGCCTTTTTCTGATCCGGGGCGGCACGTAGCGCTGCGCGCAGCTTGCCGACCTGCTGCTGGAGTTCCTCGAGGGTCTGCAGCCGTTCGATCTCGGCGACCAGGGTTCTCGCCTCGGCACCGAGCAATTCCCGCAGGCGACGGGCGGCATAGCTCTTGGCGAGGCTGATGTCCTCGTCGGGCAAGGGCGGTTCCAGGCGAAGCGCTGCCGCCTCTGCTGCCGAGTTTTCTGGCGCCGTCTGCAGGCGAATGAAGCCCGCCTCGAGCAAGGTCGCCAGTTGTCGCTTTCCTTCTGCGGCAGAGCTGCTGAGCGCGAGCAGATCGTCGCCGCTGCGGCGGCCATCGACCATGATCAACATCGCGCGCACGCGCGACGGCAAGCGATGCGCCCGAGTGGATATCTCGGCAAGGCCTTTCGGCGTTTTGCAGAATACAGACGACAGCTTCATGGCAACGGTCATGGCTTGGTCAGATGCCTCGGATTATCAGAGCCATCGGCGTGTCCCTCATCCTCTACCCCCGCGAGCAAGGTCCGTTGCCGGGATTTCTTCCGCCAGCGGGCGAGGGGGGTTTTTCGGCAAGGCTCAGGGCTGGCTTCGTGAGTCGCCAACGCACTTCGCAGGGTCACGGGCTTTTCGGAGGCGGCAGTGCGATGTTGCGTGAAGAGACCGGTTTCTGCAAGTCCTGGTGAATTATGGTATGGTGCCCGTTTGGATCCTGGGCCGCCGCGAACCGTCAACAGCACACCGCGCCGTCCAGGCAAAACTTCGCGATGAGCCTGTTTTCCCTGCTTGCCGTCCTGCTGCTCGAGCAGGTCCGGCCATTGCCTTACCGGCGGTGGGTCCATGAGCCGCTGTCCCGCCTGGCCGGTTTTCTCGCCAGCCGCTTCGACGCAGGCGAGCGCCGCAATGGCATCATCGCCTGGCTGGTGGCGGTCGTTGTGCCGCTGCTCATCAGCGCCGGCATCCATTCTTTTCTTGCCGACTTCAGCTCCTTGCTCGCCTGGTTGCTGAACGTTGTCGTACTCTATCTGACGATGGGCTTCGGGCAGTTCGGCCGCCATTATACGGAGATCCAGTTGGCGCTTCGCATGGGCGACGTGGCGCGCGCGCGCCACGTGCTCGCCGAGTGGCGAGGGCGCGCAGCGGAGGGCCTTGCGTCGTCGGAGATCGCCAGACTGGCCATCGTGGAAGCGCTTTGTGCGTCGCATCGCCACCTGTTTGGGGTTTTTTTCTGTTTCGTTCTTCTCCCCGGTCCTTGCGGGGCGGTGTTGTACCGCCTGTCGGCATTCCTCGCCGATTCCTGGGGGAAACGCGATGCGACAGAAGTTGGCGATTTCGGAAGCTTTGCGCGGCGAACCTTTGCTATCATTGACTGGCTTCCCGCTCGTCTGACGGCTGCCGGCTTCGCCATCGTCGGCGATTTCGAGGATGCGGTCTATTGCTGGCGCTTGCAAGCCGACCACCGCCCCGGCGATGGTCTGCGCATCGTCCTGGCGAGCGGCGCGGGTGCCCTCGGGGTTCGCCTCGGCCTGCCGGTGGTGGAAGCCGGCGAAATTGCCGATCGGGTGGCGATCGGTAGTGGTGCGGAAGCAGATGTTGATTTCATGGAGAGTGCCGTCGGGCTGGTCTGGCGGGCGCTGGTGCTGTGGTTGTTGTTGTTGCTGTTGGTGGGGCTTGCCAGTCTGGTAGGCGGTTGATCGATTAATTACAGGAGTTTCTTCATGAGCAGAGAAGTCGTTGTACTGAGCGCGGTCCGTTCAGCTATTGGCACCTTCGGTGGTTCCCTCGCCAACATGGAACCGCATGAACTGGCCGGTACCGTGATGAAGGAGTCGATCGCCCGTTCCGGTGTCGATCCGCAGCAGATCACTTACGTTACGGTCGGCAACTGCATTCCGACCGATTCGCGTTTTGCGTATGTGGCCCGCGTCGCCTCGATCCAGGCGGGTCTGTCGATGGATTCCGTGGCCATGGCGGTCAACCGCCTGTGCGCGTCGGGCCTGCAGGGGGTCGTTTCGACGGCCCAGAACATCATGCTCGGCGACGCCGACTATGGTATCGGCGGGGGTGTCGAGGTCATGTCGCGTGGTTCCTATATGCTGACCGCGATGCGCACGGGTGCGCGCATGGGCGACAGCAAGGCGATCGACATGATGGTGGCGACGCTCACCGATCCCTTCGGTGTTGGCCATATGGGCGTCACCGCCGAAAACCTCGCCACCAAGTGGAACATCAGCCGCGAAGAGCAGGATGCCTTGTCCGTCGAGTCGCAGCGCCGTGCTGCTGCCGCCATCGCCGAGGGTCGCTTCAAGTCGCAGATCGTGCCGATCGTGATGAAGACGCGCAAGGGCGAGGTGGTGTTCGATACCGACGAGCACGTCAAGGCGGGAACGACGATCGAAACGCTGGCCAAGATGAAGCCGGCTTTCAGCAAGGACGGTACGGTCACCGCCGGGAACGCCTCGGGCATCAACGACGGCGCCGCTTTCCTCGTTCTCGCCGCCGCCGATGTCGCCGCCAGCGCTGGCCGGCAGCCGATTGCCCGTCTCGTTTCCTACGCCGTCGCCGGTGTGCCGAACGAGCTGATGGGTGAAGGTCCGATCCCGGCGACCAAGCTGGCGCTCAAGAAGGCCGGGCTGTCGCTCGATCAGATGGACGTCATCGAAGCCAACGAAGCGTTTGCCGCGCAGGCGATTGCGGTCAACAAGGGGCTCGGACTCGACCCGGTAAAGACCAACCCGAACGGTGGGGCGATCGCCCTGGGTCACCCGGTCGGCTGCTCGGGCGCCTTTATCGCCACGAAAGCGATCTACGAGTTGCAACGCATCGGCGGCAAGTACGCTCTGGTCACCATGTGCATCGGTGGCGGGCAGGGTATCGCGGTGATTTTCGAACGCGCCTGATCATCAGCTCCCGCCAGTTGTCGAGAGAACCCGACCGCCCAGCGGTCGGGTTTTTTTTGCCCAGCCGCCCTGACCGCAAGACCCGTTCCCATCTCCCGCAAGCGGGCGAGGGGAGGTTCCTGAGTCGCTGGCGCGACTTCCATAGAATGCCGGCAGGTCAGCGGGTGCCTGCTGCAAGGGCTGGCAAGCGCCAGTCGCTGCCTCTCGCCACGGCATCCCGTGCTATAGTGGCAGCCCCTTTTTGCAGGACGATCCTCTCTTGGCGCTTCGCTTCGACGTTCTCATCATCGGCAGTGGTCTGGCGGGGCAAGCCGCAGCGCTGCGGCTTGCGAAGACCCGCACGGTGGCGTTGATCAGCAAGCGCAGCCTCGAGGACAGCGCGTCCACTTGGGCGCAGGGGGGAATCGCGGCGGTGCTGGACAACCGTGATTCGATCGAAGCGCACATCCGCGACACGCTCACCGCCGGCGCTTTCCTCAATGACCCACGCGCTACCCGCTTCGTCATCGAGAACGGCCGGCGCGCCGTCGACTGGCTGATCGAACAGGGGGTTCCTTTCACGCGCGATGACGACGGCTACCACCTGACGCGTGAGGGCGGCCACAGTGCCCGCCGCGTGATCCATGTCGCTGACACCACCGGCCTCGCCGTTCAGACTACCCTGAGCGGCAAGGTTCGCCAGCAGCCCAACATCACCGTCTTTGAAAACCATATCGCCGTCGATCTGATCACCGGCGCCAAGCTGGGACTCGCCGAGCAGCGCTGTCACGGCGCCTACGTGCTGGACAGCGTCAGCGGTGAGGTTCTGACGTTCGGCGCCCGGCACACGCTGCTGGCTGCCGGCGGGGCCGGCAAGGTCTATCTCTACACGACCAATCCCGATACCTCGACCGGCGATGGCATTGCCATGGCCTGGCGTGCCGGCTGCCGGGTGGCCAACATGGAATTCATCCAGTTTCATCCCACCTGTCTCTACCACCCGCAGGCCAAGTCGTTTCTGATTTCCGAAGCGGTGCGCGGCGAGGGCGGCCGCCTGCTGCTGCCTGACGGCAGCCGCTTCATGCCGGCGCACGACGCGCGCGGCGAACTCGCGCCGCGTGACGTCGTCGCCCGGGCGATCGACTTCGAGATGAAGCGGCGCGGGCTCGACTGCGTCTATCTCGACATCTCGCACAAGCCAGCCGATTTTCTCGCCGAGCACTTCCCGAACATCCTGGCACGCTGCCTCGACCTCGGCATCGACATCACCCGCCAGCCGATACCGGTCGTTCCCGCTGCGCACTACACCTGCGGCGGCGTCGTCAGCGACCTGCGCGCACGCACCGACATTCCCGCTCTCTACGTCGCCGGCGAAGCCTCCTGGTCCGGCCTGCACGGCGCCAACCGGTTGGCCAGCAATTCGCTGCTCGAATGCCTGGTGTTTGCCGAAGCGGCGGCGACGGACATTCTCGCGCAACCCGCCGGCGAGCTGCCCCATCTGCCGGCATGGGACGCCAGCCGCGTCAGCGATCCCGATGAGGAGATCGTCATCGCCCACAACTGGGATGAACTGCGCCGCTTCATGTGGGATTACGTCGGCATCGTCCGCACCACCAAGCGCCTGCAGCGCGCGCACAACCGGATTCGCCTGCTGATGCGTGAAATCGACGACTTCTACTCGCACTTCCGCGTCAGTCATGATCTGATCGAACTACGCAACCTCGTCGTGACCGCTGACCTGATCATCCGCTGCGCCCTGCGGCGCCACGAAAGTCGTGGCCTGCACTTCAGCCGCAACTATCCGGAAACCCTGGCGCGCGCGCGCAACACGGTGATCAGACGCCGACCACAGCCGACCACCGGCTAGCCGCCTGGCGCCAGCCGGGTACGACCGGCAGGCCCAGGCAGCGGTGGTGTCATGAGTCCACCCGGGATCGTCGGCGGCAAGGCGTTCTTCGCAGGCGGCGCTGCCAGGCACGCTACATCGTCGTTCCTACCGATGGGTCGATTGACCTCGCTCGCGCCATACGCGGATACTCACGCCTGACAAGCATTGCGATCGGGGAGTCGCGGCATGGCCGAGGTGTTCATCAGCTATCGACGGGAGGACTCACAGCATGCCGCTGGGCGCCTGCTGGCGACGCTGCGCGACCGTTTCGGGCGCGACAACGTGTTCATGGACGTGACCACCATCAGACCGGGAGCGCCTTTCCCGGAGGCGATCGACAGCGGAATTCAGCGTTGCCACGTTTTTCTGGCCGTGCTCGGCGCGCGCTGGCTGACGATTTTCGAGCAGCGGCAGCAGGAAAGTTCCGTCGATCATGTTCGTGCGGAAACGGCGGCCGCTCTGCAGCGGCCGATTCTCGTCATTCCGGTGCTGATCGACGACGCTACGCTTCCTTCTGCCGTGCAGTTGCCGGCAGACATCAGCGATCTTGCCGCGCGCAACGCGCAGCGATTGCGGCACACCAGTTGGGAAAGCGACGCTCCCCGGCTGATTGCCGCGATCGACGAACGCCTCGACGCGTCGCCCGGCGCTGGCGAGTCCACCTGGCAAGAGTGGCGCCAGCAAGCAAGACGCGCCATCACCCGCGCATTCGCCGACCGCGTTTTCGAGAAGTTTCACCCGTTCTGGCCCGAGTGGAAGACGTCCGGGCTGCCGCGGACGGTCGATCAGTCCTTGTCGAAGTCGCCGCCGTCGGCCGGCCAGGCAAGCTGCGAGAGCCTGTTGCTTCTGGCGAACGAAATGAGTCGCCTGCTTCGCGAACAGGAAGTCGTGTTGACCGCCGTGGACAGCCAGCGCGCGCAGCAGCGCCTGAAAACCGCCCTCGCTTGTGCCGCGCGGCTGTGCCTCGATCCCGTCGTTCGTAGTCGGCTGCGGCCGGCCGGCAGCGCTGCCGGAAAGTGCCGCCTGTCGGCTCCGGCGAAGGAAATAGCCGGTTCGATGCTGATCCATCGCGAGAAGCCGGAGATCACCTGGGCGCTGCCGCAGGCCGAAGGTGGGGCGCCGCTCGAAGACGACGCAGCGATCCCGATCACCGTCGAAACGGGTGATGAGGCGTCGACGCGGCAGAAACTGGCGCAGGCGCTGCACGCCAGTTTCTACCCATCGGTAAAGGTTCCGGCGCATATCGACGAAGACACGCAGGACCGCTTGCGAGGCGCGAACCAGGTGGCTACGCTGCTCGGCGAGAACCGCTACCTGGTGTTCGACGGCAGAAACGAATCGGCACTCACGTCTACCCTCGAAGAGTGGATCAGCCGCGAGTTGGGCACCGACATCCTGGTATTGCTGGGAGCCCGGTCGTCGCCGCAGCTCTTTCTCTATGATGAAACGACGCTGATCACCCTGATCGCCCGTTTTCTGCGGATGCTCAGTGCGCCCGAATGGAACCCCCGATGACGCTGCCAAGCTACGACAAGAAAGAAATCCCTTTGCCCGCAATGGGCGCCTGGCCGGCGAGCTGGCATCGTTTCGACGACGACCAGGTACGCGCGCTGCGCGCCGCCGAAGCCGCCGGCCGGCCGCTGCTCGTGCGCGGGGATCCAGGGACCGGCAAGAGCCAGCTTGCCCACGCGGCGGCAGCGGCGGCGCAGCGTCTGTTCCTGTCGGTCGTCGTCGATTCGCATAGCGAGGCGAACGATCTGTTGTGGCGTTACGACGCCGTCGCCCGCCTCGCCGACGCGCATCTGGCGGCCGTTCCGGGCAGCTACGCGCCGAAGGATCTGAAGCCGGCGCGCTACGTCGAACCCGGCGCGCTGTGGTGGGCTTTCGACTGGTCGGGCGCCGCCGGCCAACTGCGCGGCACGCGCGTTGGCGGCGTCGCACCCGAGCTACCCGACGACACCTGGACGCCGGCACGTGGCAGCGTGCTGCTGATCGACGAAATCGACAAGGCCGAGGTCGACCTGCCGAACGGTCTGCTCGAAGCGCTCGGCAACGGTCGCTTTGCCGTGCCGCCGCTGGGCAGGGTCATCGCGCGCTCGCCGGACGTCCCGGCGCCGCTGGTCATCGTCACCTCGAACGAGGAGCGCGAACTGCCGGCTGCTTTCCTGCGCCGCTGCCTGGTGTTGACGCTGAAGCTGCCGAAACCGCACGAGGAACTCAGCCAGTATCTCGTCGCGCGGGGCGCGCTGCATTTCCCGAACATGAACAAGCGCTATCACGACGCGCTGGTGCAGGCCGCCGCGCAGTTGATCGCCGATCGCAGCAAGGCCAAAGAAGACGGCGTCTATGCACCCGGGCTCGCCGAGTATCTCGACCTGCTGCGCGTGCTCGATTACCTGGGCGGCGACCCGGCCGAAGCGCTGCACGAGCTGCACGCCTACTTTTTCGAAAAACAGCCGCCGGCATGAAGCTGCGTGCAGCCGGCGCCACCCTGCCGCCGCGCAAGTCCGCCGTCAGCCGTGCCGACCTGCTCTGGCTGCTGCACACCCAGCCGGCCGACGATGTCCGCCAGGCGGCGGTCTGGCTCGGCTTCCGCTATCAGGAGCCGCACGCCGATCCGTTGTCGAGCGCGCCTGCGCCGCGCCCGCTGCCGCCAACGCCGCCGGGGCCAGCGGCGGCCGGCCGGCAGCCGTTGCGTTGCAGGCAGTTTGCCGTCATCGAACATCAGCACTTCGCCGAGGAAGCCGTTCGCCCGGACGATACCGCTGCGCCGGATGACGGCGAGGTCTATACTTCGCTGGCCGGGGCGGTCGTTGACCCGCCGCAGCCGATTGCGCTGAGTCCGCCGCGACGACTGGCGGTTTTCCTCGCCCAGACGCTGCGCACCTCGCAACCCGGGCGAGAAATAGACCTCGTGCGCCTGCTCACCGACCTAGCCCGCGTTCGTCTGCCGCGCCGTCTGCCGCGTCGCCGCCAGCCGCGCTGGAGCGGCGAGGCGGCGCTGGTCGTCGATCTGTCGCTTGCCGCCTGGCCGTTGCAGAACGATCTGTGCGCCCTCGCCGAACAGGCGCATGCCCTGTCGGGCGGCCGCTTGCCGGTCTACTGTCACGAGCCGCAGCACGGCTGGCTGCGCCGCCGGCCCGGCCGCGCGCCGATGTGGGCGCGAGTCGACGCGAACGCGCTGTGCTCTGCTCGACACTGGCTGATCGCCGGCGACTGCTGCAGCCTCGTCGCCGACCCGCAAAGTTGGGGCGACTGGCCGGCGCGCTGCCGCGCGCACCTGGCCGCCGGGGGCCAGGTGACGCTGCTGACCGGTCGCCCGCGGGTCGAGGCGACGCGGCGCCTGCCGCGCAACGCCAGCGTCGTCGCCTGGGAACACGGGCGGCGGCTGCTCGCCGAGCGCTCGCTCGCCGCGTGCCGTACGGACGAAGCCGCCACCGTCCGCTTGCTCGCCGCGCTGTCGCTCGCCGTCGTCGTCGAACCGGCGCTGCTGCGCGAACTGCGCCTGGCGCTCGGTGTGTCACTGGCCTGCGAACTCGCCGCCTGGAACCATGTGGACAGCCAACCGTGTCTGCTCGGCACGCAGATCCGGCACGAGCGACTGGCCGACTACCGCCAGCGATTGCGCGGCGAGCCACCGGCGCTGCGGCAACGCCTGGCAGAGATCATCGTCCGCCACCATGCCGGAGGTTCGCTGCTGATCCGCCTCGAAGAAGCCGCGCTCGCCGCCGATCTCGCCGATTTCGCCACCGTGCAGGCGCGTGCCGGCTGGGCGCAGGCGGTGCGTACGCTGCAGTGTGCGCCGCAGGGCGACGCCGCGCGCGAGCTCGCGCGCTACCTCGAGCGCACGGGCTTGCGCGCGCACGACAGTCTCTGGCAAGCGATTCCGTCGCTCGCCGACGCTTACGTCCTTGCGCGGCGCGACGCACTGCAGGCCGGTGCGCCGATCCCCTCCGGCCTGCCCGCCAGTAGCCTCGCGCGCTACTTGGCGCCGGCGGGGCCGGCTGGCGAAGCCCGGCGCTGGTGGCTGGTGCAGCGCGCTGCGGAGTTGGTCGCTACCTTGCAGCCGCCGCAAGGCGGGGCGTTTCTTCTCGCGGCCGGTGAGCCGGTGGCCGGCTTCGATCTGCAAGCGCCGAAGCACGCCCGGCGGTGGCAGCCGCTGCTGGCTGCGGGTCAGCCGCTCGCCACCCTGCAGGCGGGCAGCGGGCCGTGGATCGTGCGCAGCACGCGCGAGCGCATCGTCGTCGGCGAAGTGCCGCGCCCGTCGTGGGCGCTGGCCTGGGGACGCGATCGGCAGGGCCTTTACGCGCTGGCGCCGACCGTGACCGGCACGCCGCTGCGGCTCTACTGGAACGCCGACGACGCGGCGCCGGCGACCTGGCCGCCGTCGGCGAGGGGTTTTCGCGCGTCGCGGCAGCAAATCGCCCGCGGCTTGTGGCAGGGCGCCGACCTCGCCTACGGTCTCTACCTCGACCTTGAAATCGCCGGTGTCGTGCAGCGCTTCCGCTGGATCGAAGCCGGCGAGTTCTCGATGGGGTCGCCAGAGGACGAGGCGGGCAGGGATGCCGATGAAGGGCCGCGCCACCGGGTGCGCCTGACGGTCGGCTATTGGCTAGCCGAAACGGCCTGCACACAGGCCTTGTGGCAGGCGGTGATGCGAAACAACCCGAGCCGGTTCGGCTACGACCCGGAGAAACCGGTCGAGCGAGTGAGCTGGTACGACGTACGGGGATTTCTGCGGCGCGTGCAGGCGACGCTGTCGGGAGTGGAAGCCGCCTTGCCGAGCGAGGCGGAATGGGAGTACGCTTGCCGGGCAGGTAGCGAAACGGCTTACGCTTGGGGCGGCGAGATTACGAACGAGGACGCCAACCATGCTGGCCAGAGCAGCGGTACGCTCCCCGTGAAATCGTATCCGCCGAATGCGTGGGGGCTGTACGAAATGCACGGCAACGTCTGGGAATGGTGCGCCGACGGTCGGCGTCGCTACGACGGCGGGGACCAAAAGAACCCTCGAGGGCCCGAAGGCAATCGTGCCCTCCGCGTCGTGCGCGGCGGCTCGTGGGTCGACGAGGCCGGGTGGCTGCGCTCCGCGTACCGCAGCGGGTGGCACCACGACGACCGTGACGTCGACCTGGGTTTCCGCTTTGCGCTGAGGTCCACCCGCTCGGGTGGGGCCGCGGGCGCGGAGCGCCTGCGGTAGCAGCAAGGGCCTGCGTCGCCGGAGGGGACGCAGGCGGCAATGGCCTTCGCGGGACGCGAAGGCGGCGCAGGCCATAGGCCGTAGGGCCGTAGCTTGGGCTGAGGAACGAAGCCCAACACTCAGGTTGCCAAAGGCGCTCCATG
>WBZT01002720.1_pt1 | contig 12084 bp, 13 predicted proteins | sample 5204241 | NCBI WGS metagenome assembly WBZT01 (sample SAMN12344358, study PRJNA552823) | activated sludge metagenome | biome: Activated sludge suspended growth; feature: Nitrification reactor; material: Wastewater; isolation source: activated sludge from nitrification reactor of wastewater...
GGACGTGCCGATGCATTTCAGCGCCTTCCATCCGGACTGGAAGATGCGGGATGTGCCGCCCACCCCGCCCCAGACGCTCGCGCGGGCGCGGTCGATCGCGATGGACGCCGGTGTGCACTTCGCCTACACGGGAAACGTCCACGACCCGGACGGGGACACCACGTTCTGCCCGTCGTGCCAGACGCCGGTCATCGAGCGGGACTGGTACGAGATCCTGCGGTACGACCTTGACCCGCAAGGTGCCTGCCCCACCTGCGGAACCGTGATCCCTGGGGTGTTCGAGGTGGCTGCCGGGACTTGGGGCAGACGCCGGTTGCCGGTGACTTTGCGCGGATAGCCTGAAGCCATGTTCGTCCTGACGGCGCGGGAGTACCGGCGTCGCAGTGCGCAGGCGGCAGCCGGCTTGCATGCCGCCGGACTCAGGCAAGGCGACCGGTTCGCCATCGTCACCCCTGAACACCGCTATCCGCCAGCTGAGGCCGCGGCCTTGCAGGCGCGCGTGGTTTCGCTGGTTGCCGGGGCCTTGCGATCCGGCGTGGTTCCGGTCCCCATCAATCCGATGCTGACCGAGTCCGAGCGGGCCCACATCGTCACCGACAGCCGGGCCACTCTCGTTGTGGAGTCGGCCGGCGACCTGCTCGCCCTGACCGAACACCCCGGGCCGGTTCCTGAGCTCGACGAGTGGCCGCGGGGACGGCCCATGCACTACACCTCGGGCACCACGGGCCGGCCCAAAGGCGTGGATACGCAGCGCACGCACAGCGAACCGCTGTGGCGCGACGAGATCGACCAGTGGGAGTTCACCGCTGACGACGTGACGCTGGTGCACGGGCCCTTGTGTCATGCCGCGCCGCTGCGCTACGCGATGGCGGTCCTGCAGGTCGGGGGTTCCGCGATCCTGCCCGGCGGGTTCGACGCGGCAGCCACGGCGACAGCCCTTGCTGAACACCGGCCCACGCACGCGTTCCTCGTCCCGAGCCACCTGCAGCGGCTGTTTGCGCTCGACCTGCCGCCCAGTCCGTACCGGCTGATCACGCACGCGGGCGCCGCCTGCCCGCCGAGCATCAAACGCCGCCTGCATGAATGGGCTGGCGTCGAACACGTTTGGGAGTTCTACGGCTCCACTGAAGGGCAGTTCACCGTCTGTGCGGGGGCGGAATGGGAGCAGCGCCCCGGGACTGTGGGCCGGGCGCGGACCGGCCGCCGCGTGGAGATCCGCGACGGTGTCATCTGGTGTCACACGCCGGACTTTGCCCGCTTCAGCTACTGGCGGGACCCGGCCAAGACGGCGCAGACCTGGGACGGTGACGCGTTCACCGTCGGCGATCTGGGGCGGCTTGAGGATGGCTACCTGTTCCTGGAGGGACGCCGGGAGGACCTCATCATCACCGGCGGCGTCAACGTGTATCCGGCCGAGGTTGAGGCAGTTCTGCTGGAGTGCCCAGGCGTCGAGGAGGTCGCGGTGTTCGGCCGCGACGACGACCAGTGGGGCCAGCGAGTCTGCGCCGCTTACGCCGGCGTTGCCGAACCGGCGGCCGTACACGCATGGGCTGCCGAGCGGCTGGCTGCCTACAAGCGGCCCAAGCAAGTGGAGCAGCACCCGGAGTTGCCGCACAACGCCGCGGGAAAGATCCAACGATTGGTTCTGGCAGGGGGACAGCATGCGAGTCCGTGAACCGGCGGTCGCCGGGACGTTCTACACCGCAGATCCGTACGACGTGCAGCGCGAGGTCGAGGGTTATCTGGCGCAGGCGCCCGGCGGTCCGCAGCCACCAGCGGTGATCGTGCCGCATGCGGGCCACATCTACTCGGGCCCGGTTGCTGCCCATGCCTACGCGCGATTGCACCGGGCCGAACGCGTCGTCCTCGCCGGGCCGGCACACTTCGTCCCGGTACGGGGCATGGCCGCGCCGGCGGCTGACGTCTGGCGCACACCGCTGGGGGACGTGCTCATCGATCACGAAGCTGACCTTCCCCGCGACGATGCGCCCCACGCGCCGGAACACAGCCTCGAGGTGCAACTTCCCTTCCTGCAGGAATGCCTGGAACCGGGCTGGCGCCTACTGCCGATCCTGGTCGGGTGGGCCGATCCCGCGGATGTGGCTGACGTTCTGGAGCCGTACCTGTCCGACCCGGACACGATCGTGGTGCTGTCCACCGACCTGTCGCACTACCACCCTTACGCGCAGGCGCAGGCACAGGACCGGCGGACTGCTGACCACGTGGTCACACGGCGGTGGGATCTGATCGCCGACGACGATGCGTGTGGGGCCTATCCACTGCGGGGGTTGCTGCTGGCAGCCGGCCGGCTCGGCCTCGAGCTCCAGCAGTTGGATCTGCGCAACTCTGGGGATACCGCAGGGCCGCACGACCGGGTGGTCGGCTACGGGGCATTCGCAGTCGGGGGCCGCTGATGTTCACCGCTGCCGAACAGGCCCGGATGCTCGACATCGCGACCGACGCCATCGACATGGCGTTGCGCACCGGACGCCGGACGGTGCCGCGGGACAACCCGCCGTTCCTGCAGCAGGACGGCGCATCGTTCGTAACACTGCGGCGCGACGGGGAACTGCTCGGCTGTATCGGCACGCTGCAGCCCTACCAGCCACTGGGCCGCGACATTGCCGAACATGCCTTGGCAGCAGCCTTCGAAGACCCGCGGTTCCCGCCGCTGGACACCCTGCAGGGTGTGCACGTGGAGATCAGCGTGCTGGGTCCGTTGCGCCCGTTTCCGGCGCAGTCGTACAACGACGTCGTGGCGCGGTTGCCCAGGGTGGGGGCGGTTGTCGAGGCGAATGGCAGCCGCGGGACGTTCCTGCCGGCCGTCTGGGACCAACTGCCCACCGCTGACGTCTTCGTGGCGGGTCTGTGGCGCAAGGCCGGGCTGCGGCCCGGCACCTGGCCGGCGCAGGTGTCGATCTACGAGGTCGAGGAGTTCGGCCGGGATGTTGCGAACGTGTACTGAACGTCGGTCAGTTCCTCCGACAGGTCCCACAGCGCGGCGGCGGTGGCTTCGTCCTTGGCGGCACTCGTCCGCCCCACCCGCTTAGGTGCCCCTCGGGATTCGAACAACCCGTCCGGGCCGTAGTACTGCCCGCCCTGCACGTCGGGCATCGTCGCGGCGTACAACTGCGGCCGGGCGCCGGAATCCGCCGACTGCGCGACCACGGCATTCATCACCTTTGTGATGAGCCTGCCGATCGGGTTGTGGGCCATTGCCGGCCCTGCGAACTGCAGGTTCGTGGCGGCCCAGCCGGGGTGGGCGGCGACACTGCGCAGCCGCCAGCCCGCTTGCTGGGCGCGGCGGTCGAGTTCAGCGGCGAAGAGCAGGTTGGCCAGCTTGCTCTGGCCGTAGGCGGGCCACGACGAGTAGCGCCGGTGGTCGAAGTTGAGGTCGTTCACGTCCACCGAGCCCATCCGGTGGGCACTGCTGGAGACCGTTACCACGCGAGCGTGCCGTGAACTCGTCGGCATCTTCGGCAGCAACAGGCCGGTGAGCGCGAAGTGCCCCAGGTGGTTGGTGCCGATCTGCGTCTCGAAACCATCTGCCGTGCGTCCGAACGGGGGAGCCATCACACCGGCGTTGTTGATCAAGACATCGAGGTGGTCCACCGACTCAGCGGCCTTCCGGACGCTGTCGAGGTCCGCGAGGTCGAGCAGCAGTAGCCGCGTGGGTTGCGGGATCTGGGCCTGGGCCCCCTGCAGGCGTTCGGCAGACCGGCCCGCGAGGATCACGTCGGCGCCGGCCGCAGCCAGTGCCTTCGCCGACTCCAGGCCGAGGCCACTCGTCGCGCCGGTGACCAGGATCGTCAGTCCGCTTTGGTCGGGGATGTCTGTGATGTTCCAGCCCATGGCACCACGGTAGGTGGCTGGGGTTGAGCCGCAATCGGGCGCCCACGGGATGGCGAGGATTGCCGCTAGGCCAGTCTGCGTTGCACCAACGTGGCAGCGCGCCGGCCGCTCACAAGCGCTCCCTGAATGGACGGGGTGTCCCGGTGGTCGCCGGCCACGATCACGCCGTCGAACTCCTGCTGACCGCGGACGTCGAACGGTGGCAGGGCGGCGGGCAGAGCCTGGCGGATCGGGTAGTGCCCGATCAGTTCCCAGTGACCGGTCGGCACGCCGTACATCTGCGCAAGTTGCTGGCGGACCACTAACACATCCACGTCCGGCTCCCCGACCGCCGTCGCTTGCAGCAGGTGCTTGCCCGCTGGGGCATACGCCGGTGCTGCGTAACTGAGCACCAGCGCGTTCGTCAGGGGACCGCGGCCCGCTGACTCCAGCACCAGCACCGGCCGGCCACCGCACAGGTCTTGCTCGTCGATGGCGAAGTACCAGGTGGTCAGCGCCCGCATCGGTGCTACCGGGATCGCCGGCACCAACTCTGCCGCGGTCGAAGGATCCGTGGCCACCACCACCGCCTCGCAGTCGATCGCTCCGGCATCGGTCTCCACCCACTTGGCCGAGACGGACTGCGCGCGCACCCCGCGGAAGATGTGCCCACGCAACGGCCGGGCGAGCTGATCAGGAATCGCCCGCATGCCCTGCGCCGGAAGCGCCGGAGTGCCACGGGCCAGTGACCGCAATACGAGGTCGGTGAACCGGCGGCTTGTCGCCAGTTCCGGGTCGGCGAGTACCCCGGACAGGAACGGCCGCAGCAGTAGGTCGATGGGTTTGCCCGTGATGTGGGCCTGCTCGAACGCCTGCGCCGTGCTCAGGTCCGGGCGCGTCTGAAGTTCCTTGGCGTCGGTCACCGCACAGCGGCTGATGTAGTTCAGGGTCTCGGCTGTGCCGCGCAGCCCCAGCGGCAACCGGACGTTGCGCAGGCCCACCCGCGGGGCCCGCAGCGGATCGACCATCCAGCGGGGGCCGTCCGCCGTGCTCAACACCGCTCCGGGGAAGCAGGGCTTGAGATCCAGCGAGGTGTGGTCCAGCACTCGTGCGCCCTCGGGGTAGGCCGGGTTGTAGAGCTGGAACCCGTGGTCCATCAGGAAACCGTCGACCTCGTCGGTCTGCACGCGGCCGCCGACCCGGTCGCTGGCTTCCACGACGACGACATCGAGCCCGGCCCCAACCAGGTGCCGCGTGGCGTTCAGCCCCGCTAATCCGGCACCTACTACGACAACGTCGGTGCTGCTATGCAGGGATCCCCGTGGCCATTGCGTCACGAGGTCCATCCTGCCCTGACACGGGCAAGGCTTGAGCCCGTGCCCTCCACTCGTCGCTGGCTGCGTCCGGGCGCTGGAATCGGCGACCGTGTTCAGCGGCACAGCCAATGGTGTTTCCATGATCGCGTTCCCCTGGCTGGTACTGGAACGCACGGGTTCGGCCGGGGCCGCCGGGCTGTTGGGCGCGATCACCGCGCTGCCGCTGCTGCGGTCGTTCCTGTTCGCAGGGGTCTTCGTCGACATGGCCGGACGGAGGCTGGTCGCGATCGTGTCGGACCTGCTGTCGATGACCTCGGTCGCGCTGGTGCCGCTGCTGAGCCTGAAGTTCGATCTCGGGTTCGCGGCACTGGGCGCGCTGGCCGTGCTCGGGGCGGTGTTCGACCCGGCCGGGATCAGCGCGCGGGAGGCGATGCTGCCGGAAGCGACGTTGACCGCCGGGCTGCGGCTGGAACGGGCCAACGGCATTGCTGGTTGGGTTCTTTATGGCCCGGTGGGTCCGCTGGTGAACCTGATGATCAAGCATCGGACACCTGGAGTGATGCGCGGGCGGGTAGTCGGGCCGCTCACCAACGCCGCGTATGTGGCCGGTCCGATCGGCTATCTGATCAGCGGCCCGATGGTGCAGTTCTCGGACTCCAGACCGCTTTCCTGATCATGGTTGTGGGCGTCACAGCCGTCGCCTTCTGAAGCTTGGCAATGCGGCCTCATTGCGAGGTATGGAAGACACGTTCTGATTGCCGTGCAAATGATGAAGAAGACTTGGTAGAGGGCTTGCCGTAAGTAGGTACATCTGATTCAGTCATCGGAATCCGGGCTCTGTCTCGGTTCACGAGGGGAAATCATGAGGACACTGTCCAAACCAGGCGTTGCCGCCACATTCGCCTGCCTGACTTTGGGAGCCTTCGGCATGAGCTCCGGGACTGCAAACGCCGCCAGTTGCAGTTCCATCACCCCCGAGATCCCTTACAAGGAGTCTGGGGCGGTGGTTGCGCATGCCATGTTGAACTGCAGCGGTAGCTTGCCGGGCGGTTGGGTCAAGAGCAGTCTCATTCGCGTCCGGACCGCTTTGCCGGACACGAAACTCGCCAGCAACACGCACTACTCGCAGAACGCCAATGGCAACTTCAATGCCTATGCTCGCGGCTGCGACAGCGGCAACTACGGCTACAAGACGGTGGCGGATTCGTATCTGGGCTGGACCTCCAGCAGCGTCAAGGTTTCTGTGGCGTGCTGAACGAAGCGGACCCCGTCGCCTTGCGCTTCGATGCGGTGACTGTTCGCTTTCGCGCGGGAATTGGGTTGGTCGATCCGGTCTCGATGGAGGTGCCGACGGGGAAGACGATGGCCCTCACGGGTCCGAATGGATCGGGGAAATCCACCCTGGTCAGACTCGCCGCCGGACTCCTTACCCCGACCGATGGGAGGGTCGAGTGGCTGGCTTCTGATCGATCCCTTCCGCTCTCGGCCGTGCGAACGCGGCTTGGGTACGTTCCACAATCGGGAGGGCTTGTTCCCTCGATGCGAGTCAACGACTACCTGGCCTACATGTGCTGGATGAAGAGAATCTCCAGGGAGAACCGCACGGCACAGATCGACCGAGTGTTGCGGATTGTGGACCTGACGTCTGCGGCCTCTCGAAAGGTGCGCACCCTTTCTGGTGGAATGCAGCGCCGAGTTCTGGTGGCACAGGCGCTGCTGGGGGAGCCCAGGTTGCTGCTTCTGGACGAACCGACTGCTGGGCTCGATGCGGAACAGTGCTCGATGCTTAGAGCTGCGTTGCGTTCCATTGCCGGTACCACCACCATCCTTCTGGCTACACACGTTGTCGAGGACTTGGAACTTGCCGACCACACCCTGGCGCTCAATCCTGCAATGGAAACCGCGTCGTGACGACGCTGCTGGATCCGGCTGTCATCGACTCGTCATCCTCTCCCGTTCGCAATTCACTTTGGTGGGCTCGGACGGCCACCGGTCTTTGGGCCTCTCCCTTGTTCGCAGCGGGAGTCATATTCTGCTACTGGTCGGCTGCGACCAAGGACGTGGCACTATGGGGCGACGTGAATTGGGCAGTCGGGTACTCACCCGTGCTCCTCGCGCCACTTGGGGCTGCTGTCGGGGCATGGGCCGGAACTCGTGCGCGTTGGGACCGCACGGTAGATTTGTTCGACGCCACGGGAAGGCACAGATGCTGGCGTGCCGTGCGCACCGTCACGACGGACTGGATGTTCGCGTGCCTGGGCATGCTCGCGGGTTCTCTGGCGTGCGCGATCGGCCCTCTGGCAGCGCGAAGCTGGGGCTCTGTGGATCTCCTGTTAGTGCTGACAGCGGTGGCTGGGGTTTGGGCCGGCATGTCGCTGGGCTACCTGTTGGGCTGGCTTCTCCCCCATTGGCTGACGATGGGGGCTGCCGCGATTGTGGTCTACGTGGCACAAGGATTGCTGCTGGGGACGCACTGGCAGTGGCTATTTCCCATGACTGAGACCGCTCGCATATTTGCGTCATGGCCCGCGCATCTCAGTTTGACGCGAGTGACCTTCTTCGTCCTCATGGGCGCAACTGCGATTCTCCTGAGCAGTGTGGGCCGCCCCCGCGACGTCTTGTGGGTGACCGGCGTGGCCGGTGCCACATTGATTGCAGGTAGCCAGCTGCATGGCTGGCAGGTCCAGCCGGGGGATGAGATCAGGGCTGATGTTTGTGCTGGCGATCAGCCGCGAGTGTGCGTTCACCAGGCGTATGCGTCCTTGGCCGCCCAAATTGCCCATGAGACAGCAGCGGTATTGAGCCCGCTGGCCGGAACCGCCCACGCCCCGAAACTCGTGGTGCAGAGCGTGGGTCAACCAGGTTTCGACCAATCTTCTGGGGTCCTGACCTTCAACCTCATGTCTGTGGACGGGCACGTGCTGAACAGTGCCGGATTGGCGACGATAGGGCTTGGCATGCTCGATTCGCCCGGGTCCACGGCCTGTGCTGACCTGCCGCCCGACCAAGCGGCTGCGGGTTCACGTGCCCGCAACCGCATCGCCGCGTTGATGATGCGCCAGGCGCAAGATCCCACCGAACGCGGCCGTGCACACTTGGTCTCGGCATTCAGCGAACGGTGGGATGCGCTGCGTGCCTGCACAGCATCCGTTGCTGATCTCCGCGCTCATTCATGATCCATCATCTCCGAGCGCTCAATGTGCCGGTTGCGGGATCGCTTCTCGCCCTGTTGGTGGGTGGACTTGCCGCACTTGTGGGGCACGGCCAAGAGGTCGCGCTTACGTCGCCAGCAGTAGTAACAGCCGCGGCACCCGCTCTTGTCGCGGTGGTGTCAGCTGTGGTCTTAAGAGGTCCACTCGGACCTCTCGCGCAAACAACTGTCCGGTCGGGGCTCTCTGCCGCCTGGCTGTCGGGCCTGCTCTTGTGGGCAGTGGGCACACTGGCGGTGGTTGGCGCAGCCATGAGTGTCGACAGCCGGCTCGTCGAACCCAGTCTGCGTTCGAGCGTCGGTTGTGCTGCACTGGCCGTGTTGGGAGCCATTGCGGCTGGGCCAAACCTCGCTACTGCCCTGGTTCTGGGATGGTTGATGTTGACTGCCCTCCTCTCGGCCCAAGCGAACGCTGCCTGGTGGATGTGGAACTTGCCCGTGACCGGCGGCGCAACTACCGCATGCGCCGTGTGCGTGGTCGCCGTCGCTGGCCTTGCTGTTGGCTGGTGGTGGATCCGCAACCCCGTTCCGGCTCTGCATGGCCGTCGCTGACCCACGTTTTTGAGACGGAATCACATGTCGTGCCATGGCAGAGGCCGTGGGCTGGAACTTGGCCGACGGCCCGGGATCGCGTGTGGTGGGCGGCGGTCCGCGGCTGGCCCCCGAAGTATCCAATCCAGTCGTCGCGCAGTTGTACCATTTAGCCGGGCGGTGGCACGGCTGGTGCAGGATACGACTGAACTAGATGGTACCTGGCCAGCGAGGTGCAGGTCGTGGACCGGCATCGTCAGTTTCTGGAGTCTCTTGCTGCCTTCATTGCGCGGCATGGACGACACGTTTCGACTGCCGGGCAAACAATGCCGCCGCCAGGACTCCGCTGATGCCTCCCATCAGGTGCGCCTGCCACGACACACCAGGTCCGACGCCGAACGGCAGGGCACCCACCAGCAGGCCGCCGTAGAGGAACAGCACCCCGAGCCCGATCAGCACGTCCACCCAGTTCCGGGTCAGCACCCCCGCGGCGAGCAGAAACGTGAGGTAACCGAACACCACGCCGCTGGCGCCGACGGTGATCGTGTTCGCCGGGCCGACCAGCCATACCCCGATTCCACTGCCCACCGCGATGGTGGCCGTGATGGCCCAGAACCGGCCGAAGCGCAACGCCACCAGGCAGCCCAGGATCAGGAATGGCACCGTGTTGGCCATCAGGTGCGCGAAGTCGGCATGCAGGAACGGAGCCGCCACCACACCGGTGAGCCCGTCGGCCTCGCGGCTTTCGATACCGTACTGGTCGAGGTCGGCCGGCAGGATCGCGTCGATGATCTCGAGCAGCCACATGAGTCCCGCCAGGATGAACACGGGCAGGACGCGCATGGATCGAGTATCGCCTCCCGGTGCCGGGGCGCATCCTCGCCACTTCTATGTGGCGCTAATTCGTCGAGCTGGCGAAGATCGGCATCCGGCCAGGTTTCGGACGCCAGCTGCGCGTGCGTTCGGCCCGTGGCGGACGTCGCCCCGCCCCGGAGCTCGCCCGGGTTACTGTGTCAGCCATGGCAGACGCCGTGGACTGGAACCTCGCTACCGCTCTCGGATCGCGGGTGGTCGGCGGAGGTCCGCGGCTGACCCCGGAAGAGGCCAACCAGATCGTGGCCGAGTTGTACTACCTGGCCGGCGAGGCGACCCCGTTGGTGCAGGAGACGACGGGCCTCGACGCGTACCTGGCCAGCGAGGTGCAGGTGGTCGACCGCCCGGAGTGGATCCGTTCCAACGTCGACTCCTTCAAGCGGATCAGCACCCCGCTGACGGACAAGTTGGACGCCGGCTCGGCCTGGATGCGCGAATTTGGGTCCCGGGCCACGGGCGTGCAGCTGGGACTGGTCCTGGGTTTCGTCGGCTCCCGCGTGCTGGGTCAGTTCGAGATCTTCACCCCGGAGCAACCCCGCTTGTTGCTGGTCGCACCCAACATCGTGAATGTGGAGCGGCACTTGGAGGCGGTGCCGAGGGACTTCCGGCTGTGGGTGTGTGTGCACGAGCAGACCCACCGCATCCAGTTCGCCGCTGCCCCGTGGCTCACCGACTACCTGCTGACGAACATCCACGAGTACATGCGGATGGCGGACATGACCACCGGCGAGCTCCTGGGTCGGCTGACCTCCGCAGTGCGTTCGATCCGCTCCGAGGAGAACCCCGACGGCATCATCGGCGCGCTGCAGACGCCGGAACAGAAGGCGGTCTTCGACAGACTCACCGCGATCATGAGCCTGCTGGAGGGGCACGCCGACGTCGTGATGGACGAAGTGGGGCCGCAGGCGATCCCGACCGTGCGTAGCATCCGGGCGGCTTTCCAGCAGCGTCGCGCCGACGGCACCACTGGATGGGAGGGCCTGTTGCGACGGCTGCTCGGCATGGACCTCAAGGCCCGGCAGTACGCGCAGGGCGCGACGTTCGTCCGAGCTGTGCTGGCCGACGGCGGCATGAAGCGCCTCAACCAGGTCTGGGAAGGGCCTGACAACCTTCCCAGCCGCGCCGAGATCGAGGACCCGGGGTTGTGGCTGCGGCGTCTGTGACCCGCGAGCTGCTCGCAGTCCGCAAGGCCGTGGTCGATGTGCTGGGTGAACAGCCCGCTCTGGTCGCGTGTTCGGGGGGCGCGGACTCCCTGGCCCTGGCAGCTGGGGCCGCATTGCTGCCGCAGTCGATCGAGGCCGCCGTCATCGACCACGGGTTGCAGGCCGGCTCGGCGCAGGTCGCTGAGCAGGCCGCGACCAGTTGCCGCGAGTTCGGCCTGCCCGTTCAGGTGCGCCGCGTCGAAGTGACCGGCGCGGGTGGTCCCGAGGCAGCCGCCCGGAATGCGCGGTACGCGGCACTGCGGGAGATCGCCGACGGCCGCCCGATCCTGCTGGCCCACACCCTTGACGATCAAGCGGAAACGGTGCTGCTGCGGCTGGCCCGGGGGTCCGGGGCTCGCAGCCTGTCTGCGATGGCACCGGTGGACGGCGATCTCTACCGGCCTTTGCTGCATTTGCGCCGCAGCCTGGTCCGGGCGGCATGTCCGGCGCCTGCCCATGAGGACCCGCACAACTCCGACGACCGTTTCGCGCGGGCCCGCTTGCGCGGTCACGGCTTACCCGCGCTGGTCGAGGATCTCGGAGACGGGGTCGTTTTCGGGCTTGCCCGGTCGGCGGCCTTGCTGCGGGAGGACAGTGCGGCGCTGGACCTGTGGGCGGAGCAGGCGCTGACCAGCGATGTGGCCGAGCTCGCCGCCCTGCCCCGGGCTGTCCGGTTGCGGGTGCTGCGGCGGCTGGCGCTGGGGGCGGGCTGCCGGGCGCTGAGCCGGGAGCATGTACTGGCAATGGCGGGGTTGATCGAGGACTGGCGCGGACAGGGTCCCATCGATCTGCCGGGCGGGGTTCGCGCAGCGCGTAAGTCTGGCAGGCTAGTCCTGCACTGATCACCCGGAGGCAGCGTGCGCATCGAGGATCTTGATGGGGACATGGAAGGCGTTCTCATCACCGCGGAGGAACTGCAGACCCGCCTGCGGCAGCTGGCAACGCAAGTGGACTCCGATTACGCGGGCCACAACCTGCTGATCGTGGGCGTGCTGAAGGGCGCCGTCATGGTGGTCGCCGACTTCGTCCGGGCGCTGTCCATCCCGGTCGAGATGGACTGGATGGCGGTCAGTTCCTACGGGTCGAGCACGAAGAGTTCCGGTGTCGTGCGAATCCTCAAAGA
>WBZT01002721.1_pt1 | contig 12081 bp, 9 predicted proteins | sample 5204241 | NCBI WGS metagenome assembly WBZT01 (sample SAMN12344358, study PRJNA552823) | activated sludge metagenome | biome: Activated sludge suspended growth; feature: Nitrification reactor; material: Wastewater; isolation source: activated sludge from nitrification reactor of wastewater treatment...
CCGACTTGGTCAGGGAGTGCATGGTCATGTGCAGCAGCGCAGCGAAGTTGGCCACCGGGCCGCCCATGCCGAAGGCGAAGGTGATGAGGCCCATGTGCTCGATGGAGGAGTAGGCGAACATGCGCTTCACGTCGGTCTGGCGCTTGATCAGGAAGGCGGCCAGCACCACGGAGAGCAGGCCGAAGCCCATCATCAGGTTGCCCGCCATGTCGTTGCCCAGGGCGCCGTCCACCAGCACCTTGGAGCGCATCACCGCGTACAGGGCGACGTTGAGCAGCAGGCCGGAGAGCACGGCGGAAACCGGCGTCGGGCCTTCGGCGTGGGCGTCCGGCAGCCAGTTGTGCAGGGGCGCCAGGCCCACCTTGGTGCCGTAGCCCACCAGCAGGAAGACGAAGGCCAGTTGCAGCACGGTGGGCTCCAGCTGTTCCTTGACGCCGTTCAGGTGGGTCCAGAGCAGGGCGGTGCCGCCGGTACCCAGCACCTTTTCCGCCGCGAAGTAGAGCAGGATGGTGCCGAACAGGGCCTGGGCGATGCCGACGCCGCACAGGATGAAGTACTTCCAGGCCGCCTCCAGGGAGGCCGGCGTGCGGTACAGGGACACCAGCAGCACGGTGGCCAGGGTGGCCGCCTCCATGGACACCCACAGGATGCCCATGTTGTTGGTGGTGAGCGCCAGCAGCATGGCGCCGATGAAGATCTGGTAGCTGCTGTGATACAGGCGCAGGCGATGGGCGTTGAGCCGGCCATGTTCGTGCTCGATGCGCATGTAGGGGCGCGAGAACAGGGCGGTGGTGAAGGCCACGAAGGCGGTCAGGGTCACCAGGAAGACGTTGAAGGAATCGATGAAGAACCAGCCCTCGCCGCCCACCATCATCGGCCCCTCGGCGACGATGCGCGCGGTGAGCACGGCCGCCGCGACCAGCGTGAGCAGGCTGAACAGGGCGTTGATTTCCGGCGCGTGCTTGCGGCAGCCCCAGAGCGCCAGGAAGATGCCGCCGGCGAGGGGAATGCCGAGTACCCAGTAGATCTCCATGTCAGTGTTCTTTCAGCTTTTCCATGTGTTTCAGGTCCAGCGAATCGAAGGTCTCGCGGATCTGGAAGAAGAAGATGCCCAGCACGAACACGCCCACCAGCACGTCCAGGGCGACGCCCATCTCGACCACCAGGGGCATGCCGTAGCTGGCGCTGGTGGCGGCGAAGAACAGGCCGTTTTCCATGGCCAGGAAGCCGATCACCTGGGTGATGGCCTTGCGCCGGGTGATCATCATCAGGAAGGCCAGCAACACGCAGGCCATGGCGATGCCCAGGGTGGAACGGGTCACCGTGCCGGACATCTGCGAAATGGGCAGGGCCAGGTTGAAGGCGAAGATCACCAGCACGATGCCGATCAGCATGGTGGTGGGGATGTTGATCATGGGTTCCACGTCGCGGTCCACGTCCAGCTTCTTCACCAGGCGATAGAAGAACCAGGGCATGGCGATGACCTTGAGGATCAGGGTCAGCCCCGCCGAGTAATACAGGTGATGCTGGCCGGTGGACCAGGCGACGATGGCGGTGGACAGGGCCAGCGCGGCGCCCTGCCAGGCGAACAGGGTCACCAGGCCGACGATGCGGCGCTGGGACAGCATGGCGAAGGAGATCAGCAGCAGCAAAGCCGCCAGCAGGTTGACGACTTGCAGGTGATAAGTCAGGGACATGACAGCCCCCCCATGGCGCGCGCGATCACCTCAGACCTCCAGCAGGAAATGAATCAGCATGCCCAGCACCCCCAGCAGGAAGGCGGTGCCGAGGAACTCCGGCGCGCGGAACAGGCGCACCTTGGCGGAAATGGCTTCCATGAAGGACAGCACCGCGCCGCCCAGGGCCATCTTCGCCACCAGGGTGAGGATGGCCAGCGGCAGGGCGTTGAAATCCCCCTGGGCGGCGATGCCCCAGGGCAGGAACAGGGCGATGCCCAGGGCGGAATAGGTGAACAGCTTCAAGGCCACCGCCCACTCGATCAGCGCCAGGTGGCGCGCCGAATACTCCAGGATCATGGCCTCGTGGATCATGGTCAGTTCCAGGTGGGTGGTGGGGTTGTCCACCGGGATGCGGGCGTTCTCCGCCACCGAGATCATCCAGAACGCCACCGCCGCGAAGGCCATGCTCGGGTAGATGACGAACTCCCTGTGGGCCAGGGTCTCGACGATGATGGGCAGCTCGGTGGACTGGGAGATCAGGCTGGCGGTGAAGAACACCATCAACAGCGCCGGCTCCGCCAGAAAGGACACCAGCATCTCGCGCCGCGCGCCCAGACTGCCGAAGGAGGTGCCGGTATCCATGGCCGCCAGGGCCAGGAACACCCGCGCCAGGGCGAAGATACCCACCAGGGCGATCACGTCCGCCGCCGGCGAGAACGGCAGGTCGTTGGCGATGGTGGGCACGATGCCGGCGGCCAGGGCCATGCAGGCGAAGATCATGTAGGGCGCGAAGCGGAACAGCGGCGAAGTGTCATGGGCGATCACCGCGTCCTTGTGGAACAGCTTGCGCAGGGTGCGGTAGGGCTGGGTGATGGGCGGCGCCGAGCGGCCCTGCAGCCAGGCCCGGCACTGGTTGACCCAGCCCATCAGCAAGGGCGCCAGCAGGATGGCCAGCAGGGTCTGAAAAACTTGCAGGAGGACGCCGGTGCTCATGATGCCGCCACCTCCTCATGCGCCCGCCCCCCCCTTTGCAAAAGGGGGGTTGGGGGGGATTTCAGCACGTCCGGGAAGCGGCACGCGCCAGCGAATCCCCCCCGCCCCCCTTTTTCAAAGGGGGGAGAAACCGGGGCGGGCAGATTCATTTTCATGGAATTCATCGCGTCACGAATACCAGCAGGAAGATCAGGGTGGCGAAGCTGTAGATCAGGTACCAGTGGATGCGGCCGTGCTGCAGGCGCCCGGCCTGGGTCGATAGCCAGCTCGCCAGTTTGGCGATGGGCTCGTAGAGCAGGAACCAGAGCTTGTCCAGGGAAGCGCCGGTGTAGCGCGGCTGCCGGTCGAAGGGATCGGGCCGCTCCCGTTCGACGCGCATGAAGGCCTCGAAGATCTGCCGGATGGGCTGGCCAAAACCCTCGGCCGTGTCCTGCATGCGCGCGTCCTGCTCCGGATAGCCGCAATCCCAGGGATCGGCCCGGCGCACGCGACCGTGGTAAATCCTGCGCACCCAGACGAAGGTCAGCAGCAGGCCCAGCGCCACCACCGCGAAGAAGATCAGCGGCGCGTAACTGGCGCGCTCGGCGGACACGGGCGCCAGCATCAGCCAATTGCCGTCATTCACCAGGGTCTGCCCGGAGAGCAGGCGCACCACCGGGGAAAGCCGCTCGATGACCTGGGCCGGGAACAGGCCCAGCAGCACGCAGCCGGCCGCCAGCCAGGCCATGCCCAAGCGTTCCGGCCAGCTCGCCTCGTGGGCGTGGTGCAGGGCCGGATCGCGCGGCTGGCCGAGGAATACGACACCGAAGAACTTCACCATCACGTAGGCCGCCAGAGCGGCGGCCAGGGCCACGGAAGCGGCGGCCACGGGAATCACCATGTTCAGGTAGGGCTGGGTGAGGCCCGGCGTCAGCAGGAAAGCCTGCAACAGCAACCATTCCGAGACGAAGCCGTTGAGGGGCGGCAGGCTGGCGATGGCCAGGGCGCCGATCAGGGTCAGCCAGGCGGTCCAGGGCATGAAGCGGATCAGGCCGCCCAGGTGGCCCATGCGTCGCTCGCCGGTGGCGTGCAGCACCGAGCCCGTGCCGACGAACAGCAGGCCCTTGAACAAGGCGTGGTTGAGGGCGTGGTAGAGCAGCGCGGTCAGCGTCAACGCGGCCAGGGCGCCCTTGCCGTCGGTGTAGAAGATCAGGGTCAGGCCGAAGGCGGCCAGGATCACGCCGATGTTCTCGATGGACGACCAGGCCAGCAGGCGTTTCATGTCGGACTGGACGGCGGCGAAGATGACGCCGTAGAGCGCGGTGAGCAGGCCCAGGGCCAGGGCCAGGGTGCCCCACCAGCCGATCTGCACGTTGAGCAGGTCGAAGGTCACGCGCAACAGGCCGTAGATGGCGGTCTTCAGCATGACGCCGGACATCAGGGCGGACACCGGCGAGGGCGCCGCCGGATGCGCCTCCGGCAGCCACACATGCATGGGCACCAGGCCCGCCTTGGCGCCGAAACCGAACAGGGCCAGCAGGTACACGGCCGAAGCCCAGAACGGCGTCATTTCCGCCAGGCGCATGCTGGCGAAGGTGTAGTCGCCGTGACCGCCCTGGAGCAGGCCGAAACAGAGCAGCAGGGCCACCGCGCCGACATGGGCGATCAGCAGGTAAAGGAAGCCGGCACTGCGGATGTCGGGAATCTTGTGGTCGGTGGTGACCAAAAAGTAGGACGACAGCGCCATGACCTCCCAGGCCACCATGAAGGCGTAGGCGTCGTCGGCCAGCAGCACCGTGACCATGCCCCCCAGGAACAGGTGGTACCACAACACCAGCAAGCCCAGCGGGCCGGCCCGCATGTTGCGGAAATAACCGACGGCATACACCGTCACCCCGAAGGACGCGCCGCCCAGCAGGACCAGGAAGAAGGCGGACAAGGCATCCAGGCGCAGATGGAAGGGCAGATCGGGCAGGCCGATGGGCAGGATGACGGCGGAAGCCGGCGCGACCAGGCCGACCAGGCCGACGCCGGCCATGAACAGGCCACCCAGGGCGCCCAGGGGGAACACCAGGCCGGTGAGCAGGCGACGCCGGCGCTGCAGCAGCAGCGCTCCGAAACCCAGGAATACCCAGTAAAGGACCCCGCCCCAGGCCCAGTTCACCAGATCGGGGATGTGTGTCGTCAAGGATTCAGTCATGGGCAATGGGGGAAGTGCGGGGGATGTTTTTCGGGCACGGCGGCATTATCGCCAACATGGGCATCATCATGCCGGTTTCAGGGCACAGAACAGGTCGTCCCCGGCCTCGTCCCCCAAACGCTCGTAGATCGCGGCGATGGCCTGGTCCTCGGTGGCGAAGATGTTGGCCTGGGTGACCAGATCGAACAGCCCGGTGGCGCGCATCACGTCGAGAACCTGTTTCTTCAGCCCGGAGAACACCAGGGTGACGCCGTTCTCCTTCAAGCGCGCCACCAGGTGATGGATGACTTCCTCGCCGGAGGCATCCAGCTGGTTGATGCCGTCCCCCACCACCAGGAAATACCGGGCCTTGGGATGGTCGGCCAGGGCGCCCAGCACCGTATCCTCGAAGTAGGACACGTTGGCGAAGTAGAGCTGGCCGTCGAAGCGCATGGCCACCACGTGCTCGCTGGTGGGAATGCCGGGGTTCACCTTGATGTCGCGCAGGGTGCCGTCCTTGAAGCGGCCGAGCTGGGCCACCCGGGGCTTCATGGTACGCATGAGGAACAGGATCAGGGCCAGGCCGGCGCCCACCATGATGCCGTTGTCCAGGTGGGGGGCGAAGGCCAGGGTGGCGAGAAAGGTCACCACCGAGGCGATGCCGTCGTGCCTGTTGGCGTGCCAGGCGTGCTTGATGGCCTCCACGTTCACCAGGCCGATCACCGCCATGATGATGATGGCCGCCAGCACCGCCTGGGGCAGGTGGTAGAGCAGCGGCGTCAGGAACAACAGGGTGAGCAGCACGAACAGGGCGGTAATGACCGAACTCATGCCGCTCCTGGCGCCGGAGTTCATGTTCACCGCCGAGCGCGAGAAGGAACCGGACACCGGGAAGGCCTGGGTCAGGGAACCGACGATGTTGGAAAGCCCCTGTCCCACCAGTTCCTGGTTGGGGTCCAGACGCTGCTTGGTCTTGGCGGCGATGGCCTTGGCGATGGAGATGGCCTCCATGAAGCCCACCAGGGAAATCACCAGGGCCGCGGACAGCAGGGCGCCGAACTTGTCCAGGTCCAGCCTGGGCAGGGTCACGCTGGGCAGTCCCTCGGGGATGTTGCCCACCACCTCGCCGCCGCCGGCCAGCCGGATCTCGCCCTTGGCCACCTTGGCGATCTTCCAGGCCTCGCCGTCAGTCCTGACGCCGGCGGGGGCGGCACCGGCCCGATGCAGGATGCCCAGCTTGCCGTCGGCCAGCACTTCCCTCTCGAACCGCAGCTTGCGCAGCTCCTTCAGGCGCTTGGCGTTGGTCGCCTCCAGCACCTTGGCCTGGGAACGCAGCAGGTCGGCCTGGTAATGCAAGGCCAGGATGGATTGTTCGCTGGGGGCCTCCTGCTTTTCCAGTTGCTTGGCTTCCGCCTCGTTGGCCAGGGCGTTTTCATTGACCGTGGCCAGTTCCTTCTCGGCCGCCTCGTATTCGATGAGCATGGCGACGATCTGGGGATCGGCCACCTCGTCCACGTGCAGGGCCGCCTTCTTCTCGAAACCGATGGCATAGGACACCACGGTGGTCGCCACCACGGCGATCAGCACGCCGGGAAGTTTCGGCTTGAATTTTCGGATGCCCCACATGATGGCGATGGCCGCCACGCCCATGGCCAGGGTGGGCAGGTGGGTATCGCCGATCTGTTTGAGCACGCCGACGATGTCGTTGATGAAGTGCTCGCTGCGCCCCATGGGCACGCCGAACAGCTTGGACACCTGGGACAGGGCGATGATGATGGCCGCGGCGTTGGTGAAACCGACGATGACCGGGTGGGACAGGAAGTTGACGATCACCCCCAGCTTGAACACCCCCAGTGCCAGCTGGATCAGGCCCACCAGCAGGGAAAGCATGATGGCCAGGGCGACGAAGTCCTCGGAGCCCGGCGCCGCGAACACCGCCAGGCTGGACGCCGTCAGCAGCGACACCACCGCCACCGGACCGGTGCCCAACTGATTGGAACTGCCCCACAGCGCCGCCACCGCCACCGGCAGGAAGGCCGCGTACAGGCCGTAATAGGCCGGCAGCCCCGCCAGTTGGGCGTAGGCCATGGACTGGGGAATCAGCACCAGGGCCACGGTGATGCCGGCCATGAAGTCGGCCTTGATGGCGTCCCCGCTCATGGGGAACCAGCGCAGGAAGGGCAGGAAGCGGGCAATTTTGTTCATGGCTGCTATTTTTCTTCAGGCAGATCGGGGTGATCGGAGGCGGCCACCAGGGGGCATTCCAGCCGCGCCCAGGGATCGGCGCTTTCGCCGGCCCAGGCCGCGGGGCGGCCCACCACCACGGTGGCGACGCATTCGTGGCGGCGGGCGTGTTCCACCACATGGCGGGCGTTGAGACCGGGGGCCGGGGTCAGGCGGCAGGACACGCCGTCCCGCTCCAGATCCGCCAGGCGAGCCTCGATGTCGTTCCAGTCCGGACGGGTCGGGTCGGCCAGCACCTCCAGCTCGGCATCCATGCGCCGGGACAGGGACGCGCCCACGCCGAGCAGGCGTTCCACCGGCGAGACCGGCCGCAGGGCGACCACCACCCGGCGCTTCATCCTCGGGCAAGTCCCAGGGAACGCAGGGCCAGGTAAGCGAAGCGGAACCAGGCCGGCGCCCCCTCCGCTTTACTCCCCCCTTCATACGCGTCCCCGTGTTCGCCGGCGGATAAATCCCCGCCGCATCGCTTATGCAAAGGGGGGGTCTCGGGCATCGGCCAGCCCAGCCCGCGGGCGGATTGGAGGCGTTCGGCAAGCAGGGTCTGGAGCGGAGTGCGGCGCATGGCAACTCTGGGAAATGAAAAGGTCCGTTGCCATTAGCAGCATGCGTGCCAGGTCGATAAAAACCCCTAACTCATTGTTATTACGTGAAGATTACCGCCGGGTTCATTTTTGTGTATTTCATATTGCAACACTCCTGTTACACTTTCCCCCATGCGTTCCCTGCAAGCCAAGATCGTGCTCGTCTATCTCGCCCTCGCCGTGCTTCTGGTCGGCCTTGCGGCGGTGGCGCTGATCGAACTGGACCAGATCGCCGACAGGGCGCGCGAGGGCAGCAAGGTTTCGGAATTGTTCGATGCCGCCCTGGAAATGCGCCGCTTCGAGAAAAACCACCTGCTCTACGGCCAGCCCCGCGACCTGGAAGACCACGCCCGCTATGCCGGCCACGCCGGGGAGCTGTTGCGGCGGGACGCGGAGTCCCTGGACGCCCTCGCCGGCCGGGGCACGGCGGCGGGCTTGCGCGACGAGCTGGCCCGTTACACCGAAGCCATGGCGGCCCATGCCCGCGCGCCCGCGGATGAGTCCCTGGCCAACGCGGTGCGCGTCCTGGGCAACCGCGTCGTCACGGTCGGCGAGCGCCTGGCCGGTCTGGAGCGTCAATCCCTCAACGCCGCCCTGGCCGCCCACCGGCACAAGCTGATGATCTGGCTGGGGGTGGTCGCGGTTTTGCTGGCGCTCACCGGCGCGCTGCTGGCGCGCCAGGTGACGCGCCCCCTGCGCGCCATGGAAGCCCGCATGGATGCCGTCGCCAGCGGCCAGCTCACGCGCCTGGCGCTGGACAGCCCGGAACGGGAATTCGTCTCCCTGGCGGAAGCCTTCAACCATGTGCTCGACGAACTGGAGCGGCGCCAGCACACCCTGGTGCGCGCGGAAAAGCTCGCTTCCCTGGGCACCCTGCTGTCCGGCGTGGCCCACGAACTCAACAATCCGCTGTCCAACATTTCATCCTCGGCGCAAATCCTGAAGGAGGATCTCCCCTCCCCCGCCGGGGGAGAGGGCGCGACACCGGATGCCGCGACCGCCTTCCACCGCCAGCTCATCGAGGACATCGACGCCGAAACCCTGCGCGCCCGCCGCATCGTCCGCGCCCTGCTGGACTACGCCGGCGACCGGGAATTCAAGCCGGCGCCGGTCCGCCTCGCCGAACTGGTGGACGAGACCCTGCGCTTCCTCAAATCGAAACGCCCGCCCGGCGTCGAGGTGCGTCTGGACATCGCCCCGGAACTGGCCGTGCTCGGCGACCGTCCGCGCCTGCAACAGGTGCTGCTCAACCTCGTCATCAATGCCTGGGACGCCATCGGCGACCTTGGCGACATCGGCGGCGAACTGGCCATCAGCGCCCGGGCGGGCATCGTCGGCAAGAGCGATGGCTTCCCCGCCCACGCCGGCCAATGCCGTCCCGGATCGGCGGTCATCGACCTGACCCTGGCGGACAGCGGCCCCGGCATTCCCCTCGAACGGCTGCCGCGCGTGTTCGACCCCTTCTTCACCACCAAGGCGGTGGGCCACGGCAGCGGCCTCGGGCTGTTCATCTCCCACGAGATCATCGAAGAACATGGCGGCTGCATCGGCGTCGCCAACCGGCCGGAGGGTGGGGCCGAGTTCCGCGTCCGCCTGCCCGCCGCCACATTGGAAACCACGCCGGAAAATAAAAAGGACAACCCATGACCGCCCGCCTGCTCCTCGTCGACGACGAGAAGATCGCCCTGCGCAACCTGGAACATGTTCTCGCCAGGGAGGGCCACCAGGTCACGGCCACCCAGAGCGGCAGCCATGCCCTGGACCTGCTCGACAGCCAGCCCTTCGACCTGGTGCTCACCGACATGAAGATGGACAAGGTGGACGGCATGCAGCTCCTGCGCCGCTGCAAGGCCCAGCACCCGGACGTGGAAGTCATCATGATCACCGGCTTCGCCACCCTGGAATCCGCCGTCGCCGCGATGAAGGAAGGCGCCTTCCACTACATCGCCAAGCCCTTCCGCCTGGACGAGGTGCGCCAGACCGTGGCCGAGGCCCTGGAGAAGATCCGCCTGAAACGGGAAAACCGCGCCCTGCGCGAGCAACTCGACGCCTACCAGGGCCGGGTGCGCGTCATCACCCGCGACGGCGGCATGCAGAAGCTGCTGGACATGGCGCGCCAGGTGGCGCCCACCGGCTGCAACGTGCTCATCACCGGCGAGTCCGGCACCGGCAAGGAGTTGTTCGCCCGCAGCCTGCACGAGTTCAGCGGCAGGCCAGACGGTCCCTTCCTGGCCGTGAACTGCGGCGCCTTCAACGAGGAACTGCTGGCCAACGAGCTGTTCGGCCACGAAAAGGGCGCCTTCACCGGCGCGGTGGGCAAGACCGGCCTGCTGGTGGCCGCCCACGGCGGCACCTTGTTCCTCGACGAGGTCACGGAAATGTCCCCGGCCATGCAGGTCAAGCTGCTGCGCGCCATCCAGGAAAAGGAAGTGCTGCCGGTGGGCGGCACCAGACCGGCCAAGGTGGACGTGCGCTTCATCGCCGCCAGCAACCGCAACATGAAGGACTGGGTCGCGGAAGGCCGCTTCCGCCAGGACCTCTACTTCCGCCTCAACGTGGTCAATCTGCATATCCCGCCCCTGTCCCAGCGGCGCGAGGACATCCCCCTGCTGGCCCAGCACTTCCTGGACCGGGCCGCGCCGGTCATGGGCAAGCCGGTGCACACGATTTCCGAGGACGCCCTGGCTTTGCTCAAGGCCTACGACTTCCCCGGCAACGTGCGCGAACTGGAGAACATCATCGAGCGCGGCGTCGCCATCTGCCAGGGCGACACCCTGGAAGCCGCCCACCTGCCCGACGACCTGCGCGACCTCACCATCCGCGCCTTCCGCCGCCGCGACGGCCGGGTCATCCCCCTGGAGGAACAGGAACGGGACTACATCCTCTGGGTGCTGGAGGAAGCCCACGGCAACCAGACCCTGGCGGCCCAGATGCTGGGGATCGACCGGGTATCGCTGTGGCGGAAGTTGAAGAAGTATGGGGAAGAAAAAGGCTGACCGGATGCAGGTTCCGGTCCGCCTCAGCGCAGGAAAAGAACCAGGCCGACCACGCCCAGAAGGACCGCCCCGCCGGCGGCGGTCATGATGGCCAGGCGCCGCAACCTGATTTGCAGGCGGGCCAGTTCGGCACCCAGGGCGGTCTCGTCGGGGTGGGCTTGCATCGCCGGCGGGGTACTGCCCAGGACGTCCGCCACGAGTTCCCGGACGCGGGCCTCGCTCAGGCGCTCGCCCAGTTCGGCGAACTCCGAGCGCAGGGCCTGGACGGCGGCCGACGCCTCGGCGGTTTCCGCCTGGGGGTCGGACCCGGCCTCCTGCAGCGCCGCCCTGACGGCGTTCTCCAGTTGGCCAACGCTGTCTTCCAGGGCCGCCCGGGTGGCGCGCAGGTCCCCCGCGAGCCGGTCCACCTCCCCTGACAGGACTTGCAGGCCATCCTGGAGCACACCCGCTTTCACCGCCGCTTCCCCGGCCTGTTCGTCCACGCGGGCAAGCAAGGTCCGCCGCAGTTCCTCGCGCAGTTCCTCGCTCAGTCCCTCGATACGCGACTCCAGTCCCTCGGTGCGGGCCTGGAGTCCGGCCAGGCCGGCGCTGATGCGCTGATCCAGTTCGGCCCGCGGGGCATCGAAATCCGGTCGGGGGAGGGCTGCCTCCGCTTCCAGGGCGCGCAGCCGCTGCTCGATAACCGGCAGGCGGCAGCCCAGGGATTCCATGTCCGTCGCCTGGCGCCTGAGGTCGGCCAGGGCCGCGTCCCGCCCCCGCGCCAGGCCACCCAGTTCGGCCATGAGTTCGGCGCGCAGACGCTCCACGAGTCCCTGGGCCTGTTCCAGGGCCGGCGCCGGAGCCGGCTCGACCGCCCCGGGGACCGGAGGCGCCTTGACGGGTGCCCCGGCGGTGGCCCCGGGGGGCCGTTTTGGCAGCGCGGCAAGGAGCCTTTCCAGCACATCGGTGGCCGGCGGCTTGGCAATGGCGTCCAGGGCCCCGGCTTCCCGCGCCTGGTGGACGAAATCCGCCTCGTCGTTGCCGCTGACGATGACGACGGGGATGTCCCGAAAGACGGGCGAGGCCTTGATCCGCCGGGTCACTTCGAAACCGTCCATGTCGGGCATCATGTGATCCATGAAGATCAGGTCGGGCCGGCTTTGCTCCAGGCTTTCCAGGGCCTGGTGGCCGGATTCCGCCATATCCACCCGGATGCCCAGGGTCTCGAGCTTCCTCAGCATGGTCAGACGCCCGACCTTGGAGTCGTCCACCACAAGCGCGCGCAGATCATGCATAGGCCTGGATCCTTCCAACATTGAAGGACGTCACGTTACCACCGCTCCGGCGTTCATGGCTTGACGGCACGCCGCCGGGCCTTGATGTCCCGGGCCAGCACCAGGCCGACCAGGGGCGGCAGCGCGGCCACGCCAAGGAACAACCACTCGGCTCCC
>WBZT01002722.1_pt1 | contig 12080 bp, 11 predicted proteins | sample 5204241 | NCBI WGS metagenome assembly WBZT01 (sample SAMN12344358, study PRJNA552823) | activated sludge metagenome | biome: Activated sludge suspended growth; feature: Nitrification reactor; material: Wastewater; isolation source: activated sludge from nitrification reactor of wastewater...
AAACGACCACCCGGGCCGAGGACGACGTCCTGAGCCGGGCCGTCGAGTGGGCGCGACGCACCCAGGACGTGGTGCAGCAGGGGACGGTGCGGCGCTACGTCTCGCCGGTCGACGGAGCGGACCGCTCCCGAGCTGCGTTCTCGGTCACGCTGGGGGACCGCACCGTCGTGTTCGCCTACCAGTTGGAGGAGTCGACCTCGACCCCGCCGGTGATCCGACTCCGAGGTCTGCCCCGGGCGGGCACCTACAGGGTCCGTACGACCGACCTGCACGGACCCGCTGAGGAGACGACCTCCACCGACGACGAGTTGGACCGCGGGATCGAATGGCCGCTCGACCGACCGCTGTCGGCGCGCCTGTGGGAGATCGAACCCGCCCGCCGGACGGCGTGAGCGACCGCACCGGAGCGAGCGTCGATCACGCGGCGGTGGGGCGGCGGGGGACGTCGGCCCCCTGCCTCCTCAACGCCGCGACGCACACCCATCCGATCGGCACGACCAGCCAGTGCGACATCAGGCGGAAGGCGACCGACGCCGCCAGCGCCGTTGACGCGTCCGTCCCGGTGGCGGTGAGACCGACCACCAGCGCCGCCTCCACCTGACCGGCCCCACCGGGGATGATCGGGATCGCTCCCGCCAGCTGAGCCGTTCCGTACACCGCCAGCAGCCACCCCCAGGTCGTCGGGTCCGACGGGATCGATCCGCCCGTCGCCGCGACAGCCGCGACCAGCGACACGAACTCGCCGAACCAGCTGAGCACCTGCAGCGTCCACGCCGCGCTCCACCGTCCGAGCCCGGCGTGGACCGCACCGAAGGACGCGACGAAGCGGTCGGCGGCCCGGTCGGCCTGGTCGCGGAGGTCGCTGCGGCCCCCGGGCTCCCGAGCGGTCCTGGCCCTGATCCGGCGCCGGATGCCCAACCACGACCCGACGGTGATCCGCGCCGGTGCCCGGAGAAGTCCGGGCCGCCGGGCGACCACGAAGAACGCCACCAGCAGCGTGCCCGCGACGAGCGCCGGGGCGATGGCGACCGACGGGTCCTCGCCGGCCAGGGCGTAGCCGGTCAGGGTCATGAACACGAGCACCGTCGGCGCGACGACCCCGGTGGCGATCGTGGCCCACGCCGCCGCGCCGCCGTCGGCGCCGGCCTCGCGGTAGCGCTGGACCATGTAGCCGGTGGCGATCGCTCCGCCGGCGGGGAGCGTGGCGGCGATCGCCCCGCTGGCGAAGCTGGCGGTGGTGGCCCGACCGAGGCGGAACCGCGCCCCGGACGCCCCGACCAGGACCGATCGCACCGCGGCGAACACGACGATGGAGAGGATCGAGCTGACCGAGCCGACGGCGATCCAGACCGGGTCTGCGCCGACCAGCAGGTCGACAGCGGCCAGGACCTGGTCGCGCTCCACGACGAGGAACCAGACGAGGCCGGCCGCGGCGAGCACGGCCACTCCGACGCGGAGTCCCCGGCGGCGACCCTGGGTGCGGACCGAGCCGGCGGTGCCGTCGCCGCCCTCCATGGCCGAATGGTAGGAGCAGGGCCCGGACCGGCCCCGTCAAGCCTTCGGGTGGGGTCGGTTGGCTAGGGTTCACCCATGACCGCCACCCAGCGACCGAGGACCCCGCGCTCGTCGGCTCCGCCGCCCGGTCCCAACCCGGTGAACAGAGGGCTCATCCTCATCGCGGTCGGAGTGGTCCTCGCGGTGATCCTGCTGGTCAAGGCCGGCGGCGTCGGCTTCGACTCCTCCTCGACCGACGTCGCCATCGGCGAGGGCGAGGAGAAGGTCACCACCACCACCGAAGCGACCACCACCACCGTCGCCGAGCAGGCTCCGCAGACCGTCCAGGTCGTTGCTGCCAACGGCTCGGGGGCGAGCGGCATGGCCGCCAAGGCCGGCCAGGTGCTCGCCCAGAACGGCTACACGCAGGTGGTCACCACCAACGCCCTCCAGCCGGTCACGGCCTCGTCGGTGCTCTACGCCACCGGCTACGACGCCAACGCCCGGTCGATCGCCAAGATGTTCGGCCTGGCCGAGTCGGTCGTCCAGCCGCTGGCGGCGGGGACCCAACTCGCCAAGGAGCAGCCGCCCACCACCGGCGTCGTCGTCATGATCGGACCGGACCTGACCCAGACCCTCAGCGGCGTGGGCGCCACGGCCACCACCGTCGCCGGGTCCTCGGGAGGAGTCACCACCACGGTCAAGTCGGGCAGCGGCGGAACGACCAACACCACGGTCAAGTCGGGCACGGCTGGGGCGACCACCACCACGGTGAAGGCGACCAGCGGTGCCGGCGCGGTGACCACCACGGTCAAGGCCGCCACGACGACTCGCTGAGCGACCGTCGTGGATCGGTCCTCGCTGCTCGAGCCGTTCCACACCCACGCCGCGGACGCCCTGGTGGCGTTCGACTTCGACGGCACGTTGGCGCCCATCGTCGAGGATCCCGACGCGGCGTCGCCGATGGCCGGGGCGGTGTCCGCCCTCGAGCGACTCGCGGCTCGCGTCGGGGAGGTGGCCGTCGTGTCCGGCCGACCCCTCGACTTCCTGGAGCGATGGTTCCCGGAGCCGTCCGCGGTGACGCTGGTCGGCCTGTACGGGTTGGAGAGTCGCCGCCAGGGCGACCGGGCCGATCACCCCAGCGCCGGCGTCTGGCGTGAGGTCGTGTCGGACCTGGCCGAACGGGCCCGACGTCACGGCCCCGACGGGATGGACGTCGAACCGAAGGGACTGTCGATCACGCTGCACTACCGCCGCCGTCCCGACGTGGAGCCGGCGGTGCGCGACTGGGCGGAACGAGCGGCGGGGGCCACGGGCCTGTCGGTGAGGTCGGCCAAGATGAGCGTCGAGCTGCACCCGCCGATCGACGAGGACAAGGGCACGGTCCTGCACCGCCTCGCCGGGTTCCACACCGGGCCCGTCCTCTTCGCCGGCGACGACGTCGGCGACACACCGGCGTTCGACGCGCTCGGCGGGTTGGCGGCCGCCGGTCGCCCGGTGCTGGCCATCGTGGTCGACGGCCCCGAGGTCCCGTCGACGCTGCGTCGGCGGGCCGATCTGTTGGTCGACGGACCCGCCGAGGTGGCCGACATCGTCCTCTCGCTCGCTGGCTGAGGCCCGACCGCCGGGGAGGCTCTCCTGGTTCAGGTCGTCCCGGCCGCGCGGAGCTGATCCTGCAGCCAGTCGCGTGGGGTGCGCGCCACCGCGGCGCGGTGCAGCAGGTTGGCGCGCGCCGCCCGCTCCTGCGGATCGCGGTCGAGCGCCGCTCCCAGCGCGTCGGCGGTGGCGTCCAGGTCGAATGGTGAGATGCCGTCGGCGGCGCCGAGCAGCTCGGAGTACGCGCCCGCCTCGGTGGACAGCACCAGTTGGCCGTCGCGCTCGTTGATCATGGGCCCCTCCTTGGCCACCAGATTGAGCCCGTCGCGGATCGGGTTGACCAGCAGCACGTCGTAGCGGCGCAGCGCCGCGACCGAGCGCGGATGGTCGTCGTCGGTCATCAGCTCGACCGGTGTCCAGTCGGGCCCGCCCCACCGGTCGTTGACCGTCGCGGCGGCGGCCTCGACCTCGTCGCGGTAGCGGGCGTAGGCGGGCACACCGAGTCGCGACGGGTAGCAGTAGGCGACGAAGGTGACCCGGCCGCGCAGGTCGGGTCGGCGGGTCAGCAGGAGGTCGTAGGCGTGGAACCCGCGCACGATGTTCTTGGACAGCTCCATCCGGTCGACGCGGACGATGAGCTGTCGGTCGCCGGCCAGTCGGTCGAGCTCCGCGAGCGCGGCGACGCAGCGGGGATCGGCCGCCACCCGCCGGAGGTCCTCGACGTCGCTGTTGAGGGTGGAGGTGAACACCCGGGCGGGATCGGGTCGGTCGAGGCCACCCCAGCGCCGTTGGACCTCGGAGTAGTTCTCGGCCCAGCCCGACACGTGGAAGCCGCACGCGTGATGGGCGGCCAGCGCGTCGAGCATCTCGGTGAGCGGCTCGGCGGCGAGCACTCGGGCGTTGTCGGGTCCGGCGAACGGCGTGTGGTGGAAGTGCACCAGCGTCAGGTCGTCACGGGCGGCGCGCACGGTGGGGGCGAGCAGGGTCAGGTGGTAGTCCTGGACCAGCACGACCGCACCGTGCGGGGCGTGGGCGATCACGGTCTCGGCGAAGAGCTGGTTGACCGCCCGGTACGACGTCCAGGCCTCGCGCCAGCGGATGTCGAGCTCCGGGTCGCGGGTGAGGTCGAACAGCCCGTGGTGCACGAACCAGAGCATCTGGTTGGACACGACGTCGTAGTAGCGGTCGAACTCACCGACGGGGACGTCGACGAGGTGCACCGGATAGCCGTCGCTCACGGGTCGCGCCTCGGCAGCAGCCGACCGGTCCGCGTCGGACAGGGCGGCCGCGACCCAGCTGATCCGACCCTCGTCCATGAGGGGGCCGAGACCCGACACCAGGCCGCCGCCGCCCCTCACCGCGACCAGCTCGTCGCCGTCGCGGCGATAGGACAGCGGACCCCGGTTGGACACCAGGACGATGGGACGCTCGGCCGGGTCCATGGGCCCACCCTAGGAGCACCGCCGGCGGATCCCCGCCGGGAGGTCCGGGGGCGGGCTGGCCGTAGGCTCACCGCCGTGCGGATCGTGGTCGCGCCCGACAAGTTCCGAGGCACGGCGACCGCGGCCCAGGCCGCGGACGCGCTTGCCGGACCGCTACGCGCCGCCGGCCACGACGTGGTCGTGGCCCCGATGGCCGACGGGGGAGAGGGGACGCTCGACGCTCTGGGGGGAGCGAACCGCAGCAGCGTCGTCAGCGGCCCGCTCGGCGACCCGGTCGAGGCCGCGTGGCGGCTGCACCGCGGCCGTGCCGTCATCGAGATGGCCCGGGCCTCGGGACTCGCGCTGGTCGGCGGCGCCGAGGGCAACGACGCGGTCGCGGCATCGACCCACGGCACCGGAGAGCTGGTCGCCATCGCTCTCGACCTGGGTGCCCGCGACATCGTCGTCGGCGTCGGCGGATCCGCCACCACCGACGGCGGCCTGGGCGCGCTGCGGGCTCTGCACCCGGTGCACCGACTTCGCGGTGTCCGCCTCACCGTCGCCTGTGACGTCCGTACCCGCTTCGTCGACGCGGCCCGCGACTTCGCGCCGCAGAAAGGGGCGACCCCGACCCAGGTCCGGTTGCTCGAGCGCCGCCTGGAGCGCCTGGTCGAGGTCTATCGCGACGACTACGGCGTCGACGTCTCCGAACTCGACGGCGCGGGCGCAGCGGGTGGGCTGGCCGGCGGGCTGGCTTGCGTCGGCGCCGAGCTGGTCAGCGGTTTCGACGTCGTGGCCGATCACGTCGATCTCGACGCCCAGGTCGAGGGTGCCGATCTGGTGGTGACCGGTGAGGGGTTCCTCGACGAGGAGTCCTTCGACGGCAAGGTGGTCGGCGGCATCGTCGACCTGGCCGACCATCTGGGCGTCCCGGTGGTGGCGGTGGTCGGCGAGGCCTACGACGGTGCCGAGTCCCGCGTGCCGACCGTGTCGCTCACCGCCCGCTTCGGCCGAGCGCGGGCTCTGGCCGAGACGGTCGCGCTCCTGTCGCAGGTGGCACCGGGGCTGGTGGGCCACGCCGGGCGATGACGTTCAGCGGGGGTCGTAGCGGATCGAGTCGTCCATCTCGAGCGGACCGTCGAGCCCGTCGCGCAACGTGGCGCGGACGGTGAGGAAGTCGACGGTCCCCGCCACGTCGTGGACACGGATCAGGTCCCGGTCCTGCAGGTCGACCGCGGCCAGGGCGCCGAGGGTCCCCGCCCCGCGTTCGTGGGGCAACCGGCCGGTGAGCGCCCCGACGAAGTCCTTGCGCGACACCGCCCACAGAACCCGACCGATCCCGAGCTCGGCGCGCAGGCGGGGCACCGCCCGCAGGACCGCGACCGACTCGTCGGGCGCCTTGTAGAGGTCCGGACCCGGGTCGAGGATCAGCTGGCCGGGAGCGACCCCGGCCCGGGTCAGTCGGTCGATGCGCTCGTCGACGAACCGGAGGCACGCCTCGACGGGGTCGTCCAGTCGCTCGTCCCGCGGCCGACGCACCTTGGGGGTGCCGGGGTTGAACGCCACCACGATCGACGCGGGGCTGGCGTCGGCGCCGCGGGTGGAGGCGACCAGGTCGGCCATCTCGGGGTCGCGCAGACCGGACGGGTCGTTGACGATCGACGCCCCGCGTCGCAGCGCCTCTTCGGCGACGCGACTGCGGTACGTGTCGACCGAGATCGTCACGTCGGGGCCGACCCGGCCGCGGACCGCTTCCAGCACGGGCAGCAGGCGATCGAGCTCGACCTCGACGGGCAGCTCGGGCTGGTCGGTGCGCAACGACTGCGCCCCGATGTCGAGCACGTCGGCGCCGTCGGCGACCATGGCCTCAGCCAGGTCTGCCGCGTCGTCGGCGGCCACGCGGTTGCCGGAGAACGACTCCGGGGACGCGTTCAGCACCGCGAAGACCGACGGCCGGCGCATCCGCACCGGCGGGGGAGGGCTCAACGGGCGGTCCGGTCGGCGCGCACCAGCTCGAGGTAGGCCGCCACCTCGACCATCGGTGGACGTTCGGACACGTCCACGACGTGGGGGGCGCGGCCCGGTCGCAGCAGCTCCGCCACCGCCGGCACCGGGGGGACGGCCCCGTCGACGTGGCCCAGCCCGGCGGCGGTCGCGTGGCGCAGGATCGTCTGGGTGACCGCCATGGCCTGCGGGCCGAGGTCGTCGAGGCTGCGGTGGCGGTGGTGGCGTTCGTCCAGGTCGACCTGGACCAGGCCCGTGGTTCCCCGCTGGCGCAGGTAGTGCAGCAGCAGGCCCACCTCGACCCCGTAGCCCTCGACGAACGGCAGGCGCTCGAGTACCGCCCGGCGACCGCCGTACTCGCCCGACAGCGGCTGGTGCAGTCCGGCCAGGGCGGGGAACAGGAGCGACAGGAGGGGCCGGGCGACCAGCTCGGTGACCCGTCCACCGCCGATGCCGTCGGCCTCGGCACGTCGGTAGAAGCCCTTGGCCACCTCGACGTCCGGCTCGCACAGGAGGGGTCCGAGGATGCCGGTGACCAGGTGGGACCGGAAGTCGCGCAGGTCGGCGTCGCACCAGAGCACCAGGTCGCCCGAGGAGACGTGCAGCGACTTCCACAGCACCTCGCCCTTGCCGTGGCCGCGGCCGAACTCGGGGAGCACGGAGCCGGCGTCGACGACCCGTGCCCCGGCGTGGCGGGCGCGTCGGCCGGTGTCGTCGGTCGAGTGGTCGTCGATCACGATGAGCTCGTCGACCAGGCCGGTGCGCACGGTGTCGCGCACCAGCGTCTCGACGATCGCGCCGACGGTGGCGGCCTCGTTCCGCGCCGGCAGGCACACCGACACCGTCGTCGATCCCTTGGCGGCCCGCAGCTCGTCGAGGGATCGATCCGCGTGGTGGAAGGTGCGGATCGGCGCGCAGTCCCGACGGGTCGGATCGACGCCGGCGGCACGGGACGGGGGGGCGGACTCGTCGGTCATTCTGCCGCGCAAGCTACCGGTCCACGCCGGGGGAATCGTAGGCAGCGCCCCGTGGTTGCAACCGGGCGCCGGGGCCGTCGAGTTCCCTCACGGCCCGCCGGTGGTGGAGAATCACCACCGGCGACGGTCCCCGGACCCGCATCCGCAACGTTCTGTCCCGCCCGACACCACCGCTCCCAGGAGACACCCATGGCGACGATCCGGATCCCGACCACCCTGCGCACCCTGACCGGCGGCGCATCGTCGGTGGAGGCGGACGGCGCCACCGTCGGCGAGGTGCTGGCCAACCTCGATGCGGCCCACCCGGGTTTCAAGGACCGGCTGTTCGACGACCAGGGCGCGCTGCGCCGCTTCGTCAACGTCTTCCTGGCCGACGACGACGTCCGCTACCTCCAGGGTGTCGACACCCCGGTGGCCGACGGCGCCGAGATCTCGATCATCCCGGCGGTCGCCGGGGGCTGAGCCGATCCGGGCCGCCGTAGGCTGGCCGCCGTGGACGACGACGACCTCTTCGGTCATGAGCCCGACGGCGAGCTCGCCGAGCCCGATCCGCTGCTGCCGCCGCGGCTGATGGCCGTCGACGACGTCTCCGCTGCTCCGGTCGACCCGCCGGCCGCGGAGAACGTCCCTCACCGCTACCGCCGGTCGATGGGCGCCACCGTGCTGGCGGCGTCGATGATCGGGCTGCGAGAGGTCCTCGAGAACCCCAGGGATGATCGCCCGGTGGTCGAGCAGCACGTGGACGAGGGCGATGTCGACCGCCCGATCGACGTCGTGCTGGACCCCGATGACCCGTCGGCCAGCGTGGTTCGCATCCGTCGAGAGAGTTGAGTCAGCCGTCCGGCGGTGGGCCGGTGGGTTCCGCGGTCTCTCGGTCAGACGGTCTTTGGGTCAGGCAGCCTGTGGGGCACGCGGTCCGCGGTCAGACCGCGGTCAGACCGCGGCCAGGAAGGCGGTCCGGGTCGGCCCCAACGGCGGCTCCGGCGGTCGCTCGTTCCGGGTCTGGTAGACCGCCATCACCCGTCCGATCACGTCCGCGTCGCTGAGCAGCGAGTCCGGCGGACGCAACAGGTTGAACGTGGCCAGGAACGCCCGCAGGACGACCGGATCGCTGCGCAGGGCCGGCAGCAGCCCCTCCCGCAGCACCCCTCGGAGGAAGTCCGACGGGTCGACCGCCCCCGGCGTTGCGTCGCCCGCCCCGTCCGGGGTGGGGGACTCAGTCTCCCCGACCTGGGAGCGGTTGAAGCGGTCCTGGGCGACCGCAGCGTCGTACCAGGGGGTGACCTCGGCGTGCACCGCCTTCTCGTACGCGGTCGCCCGGGCGACGTGGTCGGTCACCATCGTCGCGTCCGACAGGAGGTCGGCCAGGACCTGGGCCTGGACCATGGCCAGGCTGCACCCGCGTCCGTACAGCGGGTTGGTGGCGGTGTGGCAGTCGCCGACGGCGTGGAACCCGGCCACCAGCGGGCGGTCGTCGGCGTCGAGGAACCAGCGGCGACGGTTGATCAAGCCGCCCATCACCTCGACGTCGGTGATCGGCTCGGAACGACCGTCGACGTAGGGGGCGGTGGCGGGGATGAGAGCGGCGGCGGTGAGGAAGCGGTCGGGGTCCAGCAGCAGCCGACGCATCTCGGAGTCGCGGCTGCCGACGGCGAACGTGATCGAGAAGGTGTGGTTGTCGCCGGGGAACACGCCGTACTTGAGGTAGCCCAGGTCCGCTCCGACCACGACCGACGGAGGTGACTCGTCGAGGTCGAGCAGTCTGAAGAAGCGGGACAGGTAGATGATCCCGGTGTCCTCCTCGGCCTCGGGGATCTCCACGCCGTGCGGGGCGAGAAGGGCGGGCACGTCGCTGCGTCGGCCGCCGGCGTCGACGACCACGTCCGCGTCGAGGGTGGTCCCGTCCGACAGGGTCACGCCGACGACCAGAGGTACCCCGTCGACGGTCTCGTCCGCGGTCACCAGCGAGGTGACGGAGCGGCCGTGGATCAGCTCGACGGCTCCCTCGGCCAGCGCCATCCGCCGCAGGACCCACTCGAAGGTGGTGCGACGACAGGCCAGGGCGGCCAGGTCCTCGTCGCCGGGCTCGGGCTCCAACTCCATCCCCTCGGGGGCCATCTCGAGGAAGCGCAATTCGGTCGCGCCGGCGTCGAGCAGTGCGGCGATGACGTCGGGGTGGCGGTCGCGCAGCAGGTTGCGGAGCCGGGCCAGGAACGCGTGGGAGTGGCGGACCTGGGGCGCACCGTGCCGGTCCCACTCGAAGGCGCCGTGCGGGTCGGTGGGAAGGGGGGTGTCGTCGCGTTCGACGATCGTCACGCGGTGCCCGGACCGGGCGGTGCACAACGCGGTCCCCAGGCCGCCGACGCCGGCGCCGATGATCACGATCCGTGCCACGTCGTCCTCCCTCTCGACTTCCTCGTTGGCCGTGGGCGGCGCGGTCCGCCCCCGACACCCGTGCCGGCTCCCCGGGTGGGTCGGGGTGGCGTGCCCTGCCGGTGTCGTCCGGTCGAGTTGACCGAACGGTCAAGTTCCTGGAGGGCACGGTAACAGGGTCCGTCGCCTGAGAAGCCGGCCCGGGTGGACACCCGGCTGTTAGCACTCACCATCCCTGAGTGCTAAGAATGTCTGGCACTCTCATGCCGCGAGTGCCAACCCGGGACCGGGAGGTCGGCGTCAGCCCGACCGATCCGCCTCCGGGACCGAACCGCCCAGAAGCAACCGCCGCAGTTCCAACGGAGGACTCCATGGCCAAGATCATCCAGTTCGACGAGGACGCACGCCGCCACCTCGAATCGGGCATGAACCAGCTCGCCGACGCGGTCCGCGTCACGCTCGGCCCCAAGGGTCGCAACGTCGTGCTCGCCAAGAAGTGGGGCGCCCCGACGATCACCAACGACGGCGTCTCCATCGCCAAGGAGATCGAGCTCGAGGACCCGTACGAGAACATCGGCGCCTCGCTGGTCAAGGAGGTCGCCAAGAAGACCGACGACGTCGCCGGTGACGGCACCACCACCGCCACCGTGCTCGCCTGGTCGATGGTGCGCGAGGGGCTGCGCAACCTGGCCGCCGGCGCCAACCCGGTCGGCATCAAGCGGGGCATCGAGGCCGCCGTCGACGCCGCGGTCGCCAAGATCGCCGAGCTCGCCGCCGAGGTCGACTCCAAGGACCAGATCGCCCAGGTCGCGTCCATCTCCGCCGCGGACGCCGAGATCGGCACGCTGATCTCCGACGCCATCGACAAGGTCGGCAAGGACGGCGTCATCACCGTCGAGGAGAGCCAGACCTTCGGCATGGGCCTCGAGTTCACCGAGGGCATGCGCTTCGACAAGGGCTACATCTCGCCGTACATGGTGACCGACGCCGAGCGCATGGAAGCGGTGCTCGACAACCCGTACGTGCTGTTCGTGTCGTCCAAGATCACCAACGTCCGCGACCTGGTGCCCGTGCTGGAGAAGGTCATGCAGTCGGGCAAGCCGCTGGTGATCATCGCCGAGGACATCGAGGGCGAGGCGCTGGCCACCCTGGTCGTCAACAAGATCCGCGGCACCTTCAACTCGGTCGCGGTCAAGGCCCCGGGCTTCGGTGAGCGTCGCAAGGCGATGCTGCAGGACATGGCCATCCTCACCGGCGGCCAGGTCATCTCCGAAGAGGTCGGCCTCAAGCTCGACTCGATCGACCTCAGCCTGCTCGGCACCGCCGACAAGGTCGTCGTCACCAAGGACGAGACGACCATCGTGAACGGCGGCGGCTCCAAGGAGGACCTCGAGGGACGCATCGCCCAGATCAAGGCCGAGATCGACAACACCGACTCCGACTACGACCGCGAGAAGCTCCAGGAGCGCCTCGCCAAGCTGTCCGGCGGTGTGGCCGTCCTCAAGGTCGGCGCCGCCACCGAGGTGGAGCTCAAGGAGAAGAAGCACCGCATCGAAGACGCCGTGTCGACCACCAAGGCCGCCATCGAGGAGGGTGTCGTCGCCGGCGGCGGCGTGACCCTGCTGCGGGCCCAGGCCGCCGTCGACGAGCTGGTCAAGAAGCTCGAGGGCGACGAGGCCACCGGTGCCACCCTGATCTCCCGTGCGCTCGAGGGCCCGATCAAGCAGATCGCCGAGAACGCCGGGCTCGAGGGCGGCGTCGTGGTCGAGCGGGTGCGTTCGCTCGGCAAGGCCTCCGAGGGGCTCAACGCCGCCACCGGCGAGTACGAGGACCTGGTCGCGGCCGGCATCATCGACGCCGCCAAGGTCACCCGTTCCGCTCTGCAGAACGCGGCGTCGATCGCTGCGCTGTTCCTGACCACCGAGGCCGTCGTGGCCGACGCCCCGGAGAAGGCTGCGGCCGGCGGCGCCCCCGACATGGGCGGGATGGACTTCTGATCCCGATCTGACCCGGGCTTCGCCCGGAGCTCGCTGGGATGGACGAGGGCGGCCCTCCGGGGCCGCCCTCGTCGCGTCCGGCGACCGACCTCGTTCCGCCCCGAACTTGTAGTTGGCGGTCGCTGTGGGGGCGTGTGGGCTACAAGTTGGTCGGGCTCCGCCGAACTTGTAGTTGGCGGTCGCTGTGGGGGCGTGTGGGCTACAAGTTGGTCGGGCTC
>WBZT01002724.1_pt1 | contig 12066 bp, 7 predicted proteins | sample 5204241 | NCBI WGS metagenome assembly WBZT01 (sample SAMN12344358, study PRJNA552823) | activated sludge metagenome | biome: Activated sludge suspended growth; feature: Nitrification reactor; material: Wastewater; isolation source: activated sludge from nitrification reactor of wastewater treatment...
GGCCGCGGGCGTCACGGTGATCTTCGTGAGCACGTACGCGGCGCGCCGTTCACACGAGGCGCCGCCCGTCGCCGCGAACGGCGTGCGCGACACGTCGTTCGTGCTCGCGACGGCGACGGGCCATCGGGCGGGCACGCTCGAACTGTCCTGGCCGCGCGTGGACGACGCGATCGAGTACCGCATCGACCTCACCGCCGCCGACGGCCAGCCGCTCGGCGTGCTGGGCCCGTTCCAGGACCCCTCGTTCACGCTCGCCTCGGGCGGCAGCGCGGGCCTGGAAGCCGGCCGCGAGGTGATCGTGCGGATCGTCGCGCTCGGCAACGACCGCATCGTGCGCGTATCGGCGCCGACGCCGGTGACGTTGCCGTGAGCGGGGCGTTCGCGCGCGACGCCTAACGCGTCGCGCGCGTCGCCGTGACCGGAGCCGCGGCCTTCTTCGTCTCGGGCTCCGCGACCAGCCGCTCGAAGCGCCAGCCGCTCGCCTCGGCGTCGGCGAGCTGCTGCTTCGCCCACGCGATCGCGCCGGCGCTCGCCGGAGCCTTCGCGTCCGCTTCGCCGGCCGCCTCGAGCAGCGCGGGCAGCGTGCGCCACCACACGAGCCGCGCGTGCGACTCGCGCCCGAACCAGCGCGTGCCGTCGTGGTCGTGCACGCCGATCAGCCAGCGCGCCTCGTCGTCGTTGGTCCACGGCGCGGGCACGGGCAGCACGCCGAGCGCGCGCCAGTGCGGATGGCCGATCGCCACGCGCACGAGCGCGGCGCGGCGCCAGCGGTCCTCGTCGGAATCGCCGAGGCCGCGCCAGCCGAACGCTTCGTGCACGCCGCGTGCGAGGCGCAGCGAGTCGAAGAGCTGGAGCGCGGCACCCTCCGGGTTGATCGCGTCGGCCGCGCGGCCGAGCGCGCGCACCGCGAGCCACGTCAGTGCCTGCACCCACGGCTCGACCGCGCTCTTCTCGCGCGCCGCGTCGTGCGGCGCGAGCGACGGCAGCACGTGCTTCGCCTCGGCGTCGGCCGCCGCGTCGGTGCCGGCGATCAGCGCCGGCACGCGCAGCAGCCGCGCGTACGCCTCGGACGCGTCCGCGACCGCGGCGGTCACGTCGCCGTCCCACGGATGCTCGCGGTCGATGCCCGCGAGCGCGGCGCTCGCGCCGTGCGCGAAGCCGTGCGCACGCGCGATCAGCGTGCGCACACGCTGCTCGAACGCCGCTCGCAGCTCGGCCACCGTCGCTTCGTGATCGGCGTTGGTCGCGCGGTGCGCGCCGGCGTGCGCGAGGCCGAGCGCTTCGGGCACGCTCGCCAGCGCGTGGTGCACGGGCGCCAGCTCGTGCTCGAGCATGCGGTCGTCGAGGCTCTCGCAGCCCTGGCCCTGGAGCGCATTGCACAGCTCGCCCCACGGCCGGCCGTCGGCGGGCACCTCGGTCCAGTCGACGTACACGCGCGAGCCGTAGCCCGGCAACTCCACGCGCAGGCCGTCGTGCGCGAGCTGGTGCGTGTCGAACAGGTACTCGCGTCCGGTGACGACCTCGCGACAGCGCACGTGCGGCGCGTGGTACGGATCGAGGCCGAACGCCTCGCCGAGCGTCACCTGCTTCAGCGGCCGCGAGCCGTCGGGGCGCTTGTCGGCGAAGGCGACCGACGTGCGAATCCAGCCGCGCGCGTCGGCCCAGCGGTTGTGGTAGAGCACCAGCGCGCGCTCGTGGCCGCGGCGGTTGGAGTACGCGTAGACGTCCTCGTTCACGCCGCCCGAGTCGCTCCAGCAGTCGTAGAGGCGGAAGTCGCTCGCGCCCGAGAAGAGCCCGCGGCGATGGAGCAGCGGCGAGATGCGGCGCCAGTGCTCGGCGACCATGCCGACGTCGGGGTCCTCGACCTTCGACGCGCGGCGGAACTCCATCCCGTACTTCTCCTCGAAGCCTTCGAGCTGGCCGTGACCGAACATCGGCAGGCCGGGCAGCGTCGAGAGCATCACGCAGGTGCCGAAGTACTTCTCGCCGCGCCCGAACTGGTCGACCGCCGTGCGCTCGTCGGGGTTGTTCATGAAGTTGACGTAGCGCTGCAGGATCTCGGGATCGAACTCGATCGTGTTCTTGATCACGCTGCGGTAGTTCGCGTTCTTCTCGTCGCGCAGCATGTTCATGAACGCGCTGTTGTAGACGCGGTGCATGCCGAGCGTGCGGACGAAGTAGCCCTCCATGAGCCAGAACGCCTCGGCGAGCAGCAGCGTGCCCGGCGCCTCGTGCGCGACGCGGTCGACGACCTCGCGCCAGAACTCGTTCGGCATCGCGGCGAGGAACTGATCGCCCGTCATGCCGTGCTCGGCGCGCGACGGGATGGCGCCGCCCGAGCCGGGCTCGGGGAACCACAGGCGCTGCACGTGGCGGCGCGCGAGTGTCATGGCGGCGTCGAAGCGGATGATCGGGAACTGGCGCGCGACGTGGAGGATCGTCTGGATCACCTGCTCGCGCGCGGCCGGGTTCAGGTAGTCGATCTGCGCGGTGTCGTTCCACGGGAAGCTGGTGCCGTCGTTGCCGTGATAGACGTAGCGCGTGTCGCCGGTCCAGCGGTCGTGGCGCCGGAACACCACGGCCGCGTCGCTGCGATCGAAGTAGTGATCCTCGATCTTGAGCTCGACGCGCGCGTCGCTGGAGAGGTCGGGGCCGTCGAACGTGTACGCGGGATACGGCGGGTGCGGCAACGACAGGAACCACTCGGGGTGCTCGATCACCCACTTGGAATCGATGCCCATGTGGTTCGGCACCATGTCGCTCGCGAGGCGCACGCCGTACTTGGCCGCGCGGTCGCGCAGCACCGCGTACGCCTCGTCGCCGCCCAGGTCGGGGGCGATGGCGTAGTCGTGGAGCGAGTACGCCGACGCGGCCGCGTCGGGATTGCCGCAGAGCTGCTTGATGCGCTGCGAGGCGTGGCTGCGCTCCCACAGGCCGATCAGCCACAGGCCCGTGACGCCGAAGCGGCCGAGGCGCTCGAGCTCCTCTTCCGGGATCTCGTCGAGGCGCGTGACCGGGCGCTGGTACTGGCGCGCGAGCTGGTCGAGCCACACGAACGTGCTCTTGGCCATCAGCACGCAGCGCGGCATCCACTCCTCGTCGCGGCTGAAGCGTTCGTACTCGACGTCGCGCTCGCCGTAGCGCGGGATCGCGCCGGGGCCGGAGTCGCCGCCGAAGTGGCGCTCGGCCGCGAGCCGCCGCGCGTGCTCGCGCGACTCGAACCAGCGCGCTTCCTCGCGCAGCACGTCGAGCGCGACCAGCATCCGCACGAGCAGGTCGCCGAGCAGCCACGCCCAGCGCGTGCGCATCCAGTCGAGCTGCTCGGTGAGCGAGCGCGGCGCGGCCGCCATCGGCGCGCGCAGGAAGTCGACGAGGTTGGCGTTCTCGGGCCCGAAGCGCGGGCGCGTTTCGAAGTACTCGCGCAGCGTCGCGGTCAGCGCCGCGTACGAGGTCCCGAGCGCGAGCGCCTCGTCGTCGAACAGTTCGCGGTACGGCGCGCACGCCGGGTTGGCGTTGCCGAGCCAGAGCATCATCAGCTCTTCGAGCGCCACCGCGCGGTGCGGCACGCCGCCGGTCTCCAGCTCCAGCCACTCGCGCGCCGTCACGGCCCCGCGGTGCACGGGCAGCGGCGGGAAGTCCTCGGTGAACGCCAGAAGCGTGCGCTCCATCGCCTGGTGACCGAGGCGCTTCTCGAACCACGCCAGCGCGTCGAGCCACACGCGCGGATCGCAGCTCTCGCGGTAACGGCCGACGGCGAGGTGCATCGCTTCGTCGATCAGGCCCATCGCGAACAGGTCGGCGCCGGAAGCGACCGGCTCGCCGCCGCGCGCGCGCGTCAGCGAGGCGGCGAGACGCCGCGCCGCGGCCGGATCGCCGAGCACGAGTCGGCCGGAGGTGGCGAACAGCATGCCGTCGAAGCGGCAGCGCTCGCGCGAGGCGCGCGAGATGTGGAACTCGAAGACCGGATGGGTTCGCATGGCGGCTCGGGGTCGGGACGAGTGCGTCAACACGCGGGATTCGGCGCGCAGGATAGCAGCCTCCGCGGCAGCGCGTCGGCGCCGTGACCGCGCGGCGAACGTGGTCGCGATGCGCGTCGCGGGCGGTGCGACGCCCGGCGCGCAGAATGCCGGCGAAGTGAGACACGGAATCGCCGATGCCGCCGCTTCTCGGGGGCGCGCGTCACGTGTCGCTCGACCCACGCCGCGGCGATCTCCCGCGCGAGTGCGGGTGCCATTGCCCGATCGCGAACCCGCGCGCAGGATCTCGAGCGCATCTCCAACCGAATCGTCGGCGCCTCGCCGCCGCCGTCTTCGCGTCCCTCCAGCCGCCGGCCGTCCGCCCCCGACGTTCGCGCCGTGAGGAGCCCATCCCATGAGGCGCCTTCGCCTGCTGCTTTCCGCGGTCCTCGCCGCGTGCCTGTTCGCGTCCCTCGTGTTCGCCGCGACGCCGGCGTCGCAGCCGAACGTGCTGCGCTCGGCGGGGCGGCCCATCGCGCCGCGCTCGTCGATCGATCCGAGCATCGCCAAGTTCTTCGGTCCGATCCGTGTCGCGCCTGGCTCGCAACTCGTCGAGGGCGCGAACGCGTTCCGGCTCGCGGCGGCGATCCACGCCGACGACTCGGCCGCGGTGCGCGCGCACGCGGGCCGGGTCGCGAGCCTCGACGCGCCGCTGCCCGACTTCGACGGCTGCTTCGTCGTCTCGCCGACGCAGCTTTCGTCCGTGCTGGGCGCGCTCGGTCTCGAAGTGCCGCGCAAGGCGCCGGGCATGCTCCAACGGAACGAGTTCTACGTGAACAACGTGCTCGTGCGGCGCACGGTGACCCTGTCGTGTGGAGAGGGAACGACGCCGTTCGGCAGCGTCTCGATCGATTCCCTGATCGAGTCGTACCCGATCGGCAGCAACGGCGACTACCAGGTGTGCCTGAACGGCGCGCCGTCGGGGACGCCGCTCGGCTACGCGGTGAAGGAAGGGCGTCGCGTGGCGGTGGGGGCGCTCGTCGCGGCGGGCGCGAAGGTCGACGCGCCCGACTCGCTCGGCGTCACGGCGCTGATGCGCGTCGCACGCGGCGGCGAGAAGCCGATGCTCCAGCTGCTGCTCGGGCTCGGCGCCGACGTGAAGCGCACCGACGGCGTGGGGATGGCGGCGCTGCACCACGCGGCGGGCGCCGGACGCGCCGACATGACCGAGGCGTTGCTCGCCGCCGGGGCGCCGATCGAGGCGCGCGATCGCGGCGGCATGACGCCGCTCATCCGTTCGGCGAGCGCGGCCGGGACGGGGGCGCTCGCGTCGCTGCTCGCGCATGGCGCGCAGGTGGACGCGCGCGACGCGCGCGCTCGCACGGCGCTCATGCACGCGGCGTCGGCCGGCTCGCCCGGCGTAATCCGCGCGCTGGTGGCGGCGCACGCCGACGTGAACGCGACCGACGAGCACGGCATGACGCCGCTGCTCTGCTGCGCGGCGGAGGCGCTCCATCCACCGGTGATCGCGGCGGGCGACGAAGGCGTCCGCCGTCCGACCTACGGCCGGCGCAGCGCGGCCGAGGTGTTGCCGGCGCTGAAGGTGCTGCTGTCGCTCGGCGCCGACCGCGATGCGCGCGATGGCGACGGCAACACGGCGCTGCTGCTCGCGGCGCGTCACGGCAACACGTCGGCGGCTTCGCAGCTGCTCGACGCCGGCGCGTCGCAGCGCGCACGCAATCACGCGGGTCAGAATGCCATGGCGCTCGCGAAGAAGTTCCATCACGGCGCCATTCGGACGATGCTCGCGTACACGAGCCCGTGGCGTCTCGACGTGTCGATGGGCGGCGACTACGGCTCGATCGCGCACGAGGGCCAGGTCGCCGACCTCGGCTGGGAAGTGGGCGCCGCGCTCTCGATCCGGCTCACGCCGTGGCTGAGCGTGTCGAACGGCCTGCAGCGCATCATGCGTTCGTCCGACATCGGCTCGAACACGCACGGCCTGCCGCGGCTGTCCGACGGCCGGATCAGCTACGACGGCTACTTCGCCGTGACGAGCAACGAGTACGTGCCCGCACTGCGCTTCGACCTGCCTCCGCATCACGGCGCGCACTTCTACGCGCTCGCGGGGCTCACGAAGGGCACCGTGGGCAACGCGCGGCTCGTCGACGAGGGTTTCGAGGAGACCGACGTCAAGGCCGTGGCCAACACGAGCACGAGCGGCACGGTGTTCGGCGGCGGCGTGGTGATGCCGGGCATCTGGCTCGAGGTGCGGCGCTACAAGCACTCGACCGATGCGTTCAAGAAGTTCGACGGCAAGTTCGGGACGTGGTCGATGCTGCTCGGCTTCTGGTACTGACGGGATCGCGGAACACGACGCGGCCGCGGCGCGATGACGCGCCGCGGCCGCGCGCGTTCAGATCGGCGTATCGGGCGTCGCGGCGCTGTCGGCGGGCGCCGCGCTCGAATCGGGCGCGGCGAAGAGCGCGGCGGCGGGACCGCGCAGAGTGACGCCGAGCGACTCGGCGGGCGGCACCGCCGTGGGATCGAGCCAGCCCTTGGACGCCATCTTGTTCGCGATGAAGTGCATCTGCGCCTGCGCGAAGGGCCGCAGCGTGCCGGCCTTGTCGAATCGCCAGCGCCACTTGGTCGGGCTCGGCACCACGATCGTGAGGAAGAGCGCCTCGGTCAGCGTCAGGTTCGCCGCGTCCTCGGCGAAGTAGTACTGCGCCGCTTCGTCGGCGCCGTGCACGTCGGGGCCCCACTCGATGATGTTGAGGTAGATCTCGAGCAGCCGCTCCTTGGGCAGCCCGCTCTGGTGCTCGAGCAGCCACGCGAGCGCGACCTCCTGGCCCTTGCGCGAGAGCGTGCGCTGGTGGCCGAGCCAGAGGTTGCGCGCGAGCTGCATGGTGATCGTGCCGGCGCCGCGCTTGTACTGGCCCGCGCGCAGGTTCGCCGCGACCGCGAGGCCGATCGCCTCGGTGTTGAAGCCGCGGTGGCGCCAGAAACCGCCGTCCTCGTTCGTGATCAGCGCGTCGCGCAGGAACGGGCTGATGCGATCGAGGGAACGGAAATGTGGATTCGCATCCGAGAGCTCGCGCGTGACGATGCGGTCGTGCGGCAGGTGGATCTGCGCCGTGAACGGCGCGGCGAGCGCGCCGAGCGAGGGCCGTGACATCGCCGGATCGAGCGAAAGCCCGTGCGGGATCACGTCGGCGTGGAACGTGACGCTGTCGGGGTGGTCGAGGTCGAGATCGAAGCCCGCGCGCCAGTCGAACGAGCCGCGCAGCGCCAATCCGGAGAGCGGACCGAGCACGTCGGCGGGCAGGCTGCGGCGGAACGCGCCGGCGGTGAGCGTGTCGGCCTCGATCGCGAGCGTGAAGCGCGGACCCTTCGCCGCGACGCGAGCGCTCACCTTCGCCGCGAGCGAGCCGATCTTCGCCACCGTGCCCTCGGCGATGCGCACCTCGCGCGCACGGCGGTCCTGCGTCACGCGGCCGTCGATCGTCATCACCACCGACGCCGGCGAGGGCGGCGTCGCGTCGCCGACGCGGAACTCGGCGCGGCCCGTCAGCCGGTCGTCGCGCTGCCAGCGCACGAGCGCATCGAACGGCACGTCGCGCTCACCGTGCAGCACGCCGGCGGCGGAGAGATTCTCGGCGCCGAGCTCGTGCGACAGATCGAGCGCGGTGATCGTCGCGCCCGCGTCCTCGCCGCGCGCGAGCGTCACGTCGCGCAGGTGCAGCGTGGGCAGCGTGCGCGCGGGCGCGAGCAGCGCGTTCACGAGCGCATCGGCGCGCCGCCGCACGCTCACCGCGACCTCGCCCTTCGCGGGCGTCTCGTCGGCCTCGAGGTCGGCGCCGAGCGCGAGCGAGTCCGCGCCCGCGCGGCTCGCGTGCGGCAGGCGCACAGTCGCGTGCTCGAGGTCGACCGCCGCGGGCCGCGCGTGGCCCGCGAGCAGCGGCGCGATCCGCAGCGCCACGTCGAGCTCCTCGGCCGCGAGCACCGTGTCGCCGTCCGCGATCGTACGCACGAGCAGCCCGCGCACGCGCGCGCCGGCCAGGCCGCGCACCTCGAGCGAGCGCCACGACGCGTCGAGCCCGCGCGCGCGCGCCACGGCGCGGATGCGCGAGCCCGCGAGCTGTGGCGCGAACACGCGCGCGATCCCGCCGAGCACGAGGAGCGCGGCGAGGCCGATCAGGGCGATGCGGATCAGGCGAGCGTTCACGCCGCGCAGCCTAGCCGCGCGCGCGCGGCTCGCCAACGCGAAAGGCCCGGCGTCGTGGGCCGGCAGCGGCGCCGGTCATTCTCGGGGGGCGCGTGGGTGCTCACGCCGTGCGGAGCGCATGGGACGGTGGGTGGTGGATGCAACTTGCGTCTGGGACTTCGTGGCCGAGGCTCAGGGCGGTGGCCATGCCTGCCCCCGGTGAACGGCTGCGCAAGCGAACTGGCGGAGCCGCGGTGGTGAGCGCATCGTCATGTGTGTCGGGAGTAGTTCGGATTCGCCGGGGAGGAACGGCCATGAGAACGCGACGAAATCGGCAGTGGTGTTTCACGCTCGCGCTGACGTTGCTCGCCATCCTGCTCCCGCTCGCCGCACGCGCGCAGCTACCGCAGTTCCTGCTCGCATGGGGCACGCAGGGCTCGGCGCCGGGGCAGTTCGAGGCGGTGTTGGGTGTTGCGGTTGCGCCGAACGGGAACGTCTACACCTGCGACGCAGCCAACAACCGCATTCAGGTGTTCACGGGCGCCGGCGTTTTCCTCACACAGTGGGGCAATACCGGCACGGGCAACGGGCAGTTCCGGCGACCGTACGGAATCGCGGTTGATGCGGCAGGTGATGTCTACGTGGCGGACAGCGACAACGACCGTATCCAGAAGTTCACGGGAACCGGGGAGTACGTGACGCAGTGGGGATCTCGCGGATTCGATCCGGGTCAGTTCTGGGGGGTAAGGGCGGTCGCGGTGGACGCCGGGGGTACGGTGTTCGTCGGAGATGCGGGGGCGCATGGCCTCCAGCGGTTCACGAGTGCCGGCACCTTGCTCGGCGAATGGGACATGGGTTTCGGAGGCTGGACGTTTGGCGGCCATGGGGTATTCGGGATTGCGTTCGATGCCAGCGGCAACGTGTATGTCGCGAACTCGCCGAGCGGCGGAGCCCGGATCGACAAGCTCACGAGCACCGGAATACCAGTGGCGATGTTCTCCCATTCGGGTTTCAGGAATGGGCTTGGCACGATGGGCGTGGTCGTGGATGCCGCGAGTCGGGTCTACCTGATGGAAGGCTTCTTCGAAGAGATCGCGATCTTCGAAGGCAACGGCGCTCTTGCGGGCGTACTCGGCGGCTCGGGCAGCTCCCCGGGCCAGTTCAACACCCCCTACGGTGTCGCTCTGGATACCAGCGGCCATCTCTATGTGGCTGATGCAGGCAACCACCGCGTCCAGAAGTTCGGGCCCTGCGGCGCTACGCCTACGCAAACGGGTACGTGGGGCCGACTGAAGAGCCTGTATCGCTGAACCCCGGCCGCGCCGCGAACTGGCCTGCCGTGGCAATGCGTGCCCGAGCGCGAGGTCGGCGAGCGCGACCACGATCGCCATGCTCGCGAGCGTGATCGGCGTCACGCGCAGGTAGCCCCGCGCGACCGCGCGCGCGCGGCCCGCCAACGCGAAAGGCCCGGCGTCGCCGCCGGGCCTTCGCGTTGCGGATCGTGCGTGCGTCGCGCTACGCGACCTTGGCCGCGCGCGCTTCCTGCCACTCGCGCCAGAGGCTCGGCGCTTCGTTGACGAACGATGCGTGGCGCGGCACCCAGCCGAGCTCGCGGCGCGCCTTGGCCGAGGTGACCTGCAGGTCGTTCAGGAGCGCCTTGCCGTACAGGCCGAGCGCGGCGACGACTTCGTCCGCGGGCCACGGCTTCGCGGTGACGCCCGCGGCGGCGGCAGCCGCTTCGGCCATCTGCTTCACCGTGTGACGCGACTCGTCGGCGAGCAGGTAGCGCTCGCCGGGCTGGCCGTGCTCGAGCGCGAGCAGGTAGGCGTCCGCGACGTCGTCGCGGTGCACCATCGACCAGTGCTGCGAGCCGTCGCCGGGATACGTGAGCGTCTTCTTCTCGTGCGCCTCGGCGAACCAGCCGCCGAGGATGCCGCGGCCTTCGCCGTACACCATGCCGGGGCGCAGGATCACGGTGGTCACGTCGTGCGTGGCGAGATCGATGGCGATCTCCTCGTGCGCGACGCGCCACGCGACCAGCTCCAGCGGCTTCGTGGGCGCGGTCTCGTCGATCGGCTTGTCGGCGCCGCCCGGGCCGTGCACCCAGATGCCGCTCGTGTAGAGCACGCGGCGCACGCGGCCGTCGAGCGACGCGACGCGGAACGCTTCGAGCGCGTTGTGGTCCTGCTCGGATGCGCCGGTCTCGGCGTCGAACGCGGCGTGCACGACGGCGTCGCAGTTCTGCAGGATGCCGATCCACGACTCGGCGTCGGCCAGGTCGCCCACGACGGGCTTCACGCCCGCGGCTTCCAGCGCACGCGAGCTCTCGATGCTGCGCGTCAGGCCGTGGACCTCGTGGCCGGCGTAGGCCATGCGCGCGCTGATCGCGCTGCCGAGGTAACCCGTGGCTCCGGTGACGAAGATGCGATGCTTCATGACGGCTCTCCTGGCCGAGGAGTCCCGAGGCTTCGCAACCGTGCCCGGACGGGCGGGCGGAAGCGTGTGGGGAGGGAATCGGCCGAACGGCTGAATGGATTCACGCTCAAGATGCGCCGCCTATTCCCGGCGGCGCGTCAACATCCGGAAAACAAGAATGAAGCGGCCGGATCACTCGCCCCGGTAGGTGCAGCGGGCGGTGCAGGTCTCGTGGACCGTGATCGCGCTGAGCTGCGGCACCAGCGGGCGGAGGCGATTCCACAACCATCCGCACAGGACTTCCGAGGTGGCATTCTCCAGCCCCGGAACGTCGTTCAGCAGCCGGTGGTCGAGCTCGCTCTTGAGGATGGGCGCCACCTTCGCCGAGATCTCGCCGAAGTCCACGAGCCAGCCGGTCTTGGGGTCGACCTCGCCGGCCACGACGACGTCGACGACGTACGAGTGACCGTGCACGCGGTAGCACTTGTGATCGGGCGGCACCATGGGCAGGCGGTGCGCCGATTCGAAGCGGAAGGTACGGGAGAGTTCGACGCGCAAGGTGCTCAAGCCTCGGGGGTGTGGGTGTAGCGCGTGGGATCGGGAACGCCGGCCTCGCGGAAGCCCCGCGCGCGCAGGCGGCAGGAGTCGCACTGGCCGCAGGCGCGTCCGTCGGGCGCGGGATCGTAGCACGAGTGCGTGAGGCCGTAGTCGACGCCGAGCGAGACGCCGAGCCGGACGATGCCCGCCTTGTCGAGGTCCATGAGCGGCGTGTGCACGGTGAAGCGCGCGCCTTCGACGCCGGCGCGCGTGGCGAGGTTGGCGAGCGACTCGAACGCGCGCACGAACTCGGGCCGGCAGTCGGGATAGCCGGAGTAGTCGACCGCGTTCATGCCGGCGACCAGGTCGGTGGCGCCCATCACCTCGGCCCAGCCGAGCGCGACCGCGAGGAAGACGGTGTTGCGCGCCGGCACGTACGTGATCGGGATCGCGCCGCTCGACATCGCGGCCTCGTCGCGGCCCTTGGGCACGTCGATCGGCGCGGTCAGCGCCGAGCCGCCGATCGCCGAGAGGTCGATGCGCACGACGCGGTGGTCCTCGGAGCCGAGCGCCTTCGCGACGCGCGCGGCGGCGTCCAACTCGATGGCGTGGCGCTGGCCGTACTCGAACGCGAGCGTCGAGCACGCGAAGCCCTGCGCGCGCGCCCACGCGAGGCACGTGGCGGAATCGAGCCCGCCCGAGAGCAGCACGACGGCGCGGCGGCTCACACGCCCCTCCGCGCGCCCCAGAGCCACACGTGCATGCGCGGCGAGAGGCGCAGGCCTTCGCGCTTGCAGGTCTCGGCGAGACGCACCGCGCGCTCGTGCAGCGCGGCGTCGGTCATTCCTTCGGGCATCAGCATGGTGCGTTCCTTGGGCAGCGCGTGCTCTTCGACGAGCGCGAGCGCATCGGCCTCGTCGGGGTCGTCGCCCACGACGAGCTTGAACGTGG
>WBZT01000378.1_pt1 | contig 12062 bp, 1 predicted proteins | sample 5204241 | NCBI WGS metagenome assembly WBZT01 (sample SAMN12344358, study PRJNA552823) | activated sludge metagenome | biome: Activated sludge suspended growth; feature: Nitrification reactor; material: Wastewater; isolation source: activated sludge from nitrification reactor of wastewater treatment...
CTTCGAGGAGTTGCTCCCCGTTGTTGAGGACACCATTCCCGTTCGTATCGAGGAACTTGGTGCCTTCGACCGAACCCGCGCCGATGTTGACGGTGAACACCTGCTCAGCGGAGCGGCCGTGGTAATCACCGAAGCCGGCCGGTCCGTCAAAGGCCGAGACGCGCACCTCGACCGTGCCCGTGAAACCGGGTTCGGGCACGAGGTAAAGCTGATCGCCGGAAACAATGGCGCGCACCAACGGATTGCTCGTTCGCGCCGTGTAGCGCAAGCCGGCGACTTCGCGGCCCGAGATGTCAAACCGCGCGAAGAACACGTCGGACGAGCGGAGTGAATTAGTGTCCGTTTGCACGCCAGGCAGCACGGCTTTGTCGAACACCGCCGCGTAGGCGAAATGATCCGGAATGAAGATCCCGAAGCCACCACCGAGGAAAAGGTTGTTGCCGGAAATGAGCATTTTGGCGCCCAGGTCCAGGCCAACGCTGCCGCCGAGCTTCAGCCAGAGCGGATTTCCGTTGGCGTCATACTTGCCGAAGATCACGTCGCCGTTACCCGGGCCGGAGCGCACCACGCCGTCGAATAGAATCGAGCTATCCGTCACGAGCAGCACGCCGACGGCGCCGGTGAAGTAAACATTGCCCGCGCTGTCCACGACCAGGTCGGTCAACAGATCAATCGAACCACCGCCACCGCCGCGCGCCCATTGTGCCGTGCCGGCGGAATTGTACTTCACCAGGAAGATGTCGCCGAAGCCCTGGCCCTGCACGGTCTGGCCGTTGAAATTGGCGGTGATGTCCACGAGGCCCGAGGCGAAGTTCATGCCGAACAGGCCCGCGACATAGACGTTGCCCGCGACATCGAGGCGGATCATGCCGAACCCGTCGTTGCTGGAACTGCCACCGCTCCGCACCCACTGGCGCACGCCGGCCGTGTTGTACTTCGCCACGTAAACATCCGTGCCGCCCTGCCAGTTGAGCAGCAACGTCGCGGCGAACGGCTGATTCGTCACGCCGCCGAAGTTGCCGCCGACATAAATGTTGTCCGATGAATCGAGCCGAAGCGCGCCCAGCCCCATTCCGAACAGGCTGCCGAAGTCGAGCGTTTCACCGGCGGCCAGATCGAGACTGCCGGTCAACTGCGACCATTGATACGCGCCCGCCGAGTTGTATTTGACGGCGAAGCCGGTCGCATCCGATGCGCCGTTGACCGTGACCGGGCTGGCTTCACCCAAATTGAAGGTAAGCGCAGTAGACTCCATCAGGTAGCCAGTCAGGATCAGATCGTTCGCCGAGTTGACGACTGCGTCCGTCAGAATGTCGTGGCCGGCGCCACCGATCGTGTGCTTCCACAAGACCGAGCCGGAGGAGTTGAGGCTGATCACAAACGAATCCCAGCCCGCGCTGGCGGTGAGCGCCTGGCCGGCGAAGGTCAGGCCAACGCCCTTGAACAGCCCCGTGAGATAAAAGCGGTCCGTGGCATCCACCGCCGCGTGAACGCCAAGCGCGACCTCATCCAATTCATCGAGATTGGCCGGCGTGTTGTTGACGAGCGTGCCGCCGCCGCCGCCGCGCACCCACGAGAGCGTGCCGGTGGTCGTGTATTGCGCCGCGAAGACCGCAACGGACTGCAACGAACTCAGAATCGTGACGCCCGGAGCGTTTTGGTTGAAGGTTGCCGTCGCGCCGCTGATCAGGCCGGTGAGATAGACCCGGCCCGCGTGATCGAAGAACAATTGAGAAATGTTTTCCTCGCCCGGGCCGCCCGCGGTCCGCACCCATTGCAGGTTGCCGTTGGCGTCGAACTTGGCCAGGAAGGCGTCATTCAGGCCACCCTGCCACGGCAGAATGGTCGCGCCGCCATCGAAACTCGCGTTCGGGTTGAGGTAGTTCGGGTTGACGTAATTCCCACCGAACAAGCCGGCCACGTAGAGATTGCCGGCGCTGTCCACGGCCAGCTGTCGCGCCTCGTCTCTGCCAAGTCCGCCCACCGTCCGGCTCCAGAGCAACTCGCCGGAAGGCGCGTACTTGGCCAGGTAAATGTCCGAGCGATTCGCCCCGCCGAAGCTGTCCGCCGAACCGTTGGAGGCAATCGCGATGTAAAGGTTACCCGCGGCATCCGTGACCATGCCGGAGAAACTGTCCGAACCATTTGTGCCGTAGCTCTTGGCCCAGGCCTCAAAATCATCGGCCAGATTGGCCAAGCTCACTGTTGTCACCTGCCCCGCCGCGCCGCCGGTGCTCGGCAGTGTGTTGTGGAAGATCGGCGCGAGGTCGGCTTCGTAGAACAGACCCTCGGCCACGAACGTCGTTGCGCCGTTGTCGGTGAAGTTCGGCGCCAGACCGGGGATGATCGTGTCGTGCGAGCGGTTGTTGAGCGGATTGCCGCGCACGTCGGCGAGTTCGAGATTGTTCGCGGGGGCGAGCGGCTGGAGCGACTCGGGATTTACGCGCACCAACCGCACCGCGTCGGCCGCGAGCGTGCCGCTCGAACCGTTCGAGATCATCACCGCGATGGTCCGCGCGAGATCAGTCGTGGGCAGGTAATAGCCGAGGCTCTGCCACGGCCGACCACCGAACGAAGCGCCCGACGGATTGAATCGCTGGTTCAACGTCAGTTCCGTCAGCATTGAGGTGTTACCGTTGCTGACCTGCGGCCCGCTCTCGACGGTGTAATTCGCCAGATGGCTGCGGCTGTCCTGCGCCGGCCACGTCACCAGCACTTCGTAGAGCGAATCTTTGATGAGATTCGAGAACAGATACGTCGCCGCCGGGTCGCTGCCGTCAAGGCCATGCAGGATTCGGTAATCGCCCTCGTAAGCGCCCGAGTTCGCGCCGCCGCGCCAGTCGGGCGTCTGCTCGCTGTAACCGGCGTCGAAGTCATCGATCACCAACTGGCCGAGCAGCGGCGAAAGATCGGTGACGAGGTTGTTGCGCAGGTAGAGGTATTGCAGGCTGTTCAAGCCCGCGAGTCCGGTGAGGTTACTCACGCGATTCGCCTGGAGGTTCAGCCGTTGCAAGTTCGCCGCCTGGGCCAAGCCCGAGATGTCTTCGACGCCGCCCTGGTCAATGACGTGAACCTTGAGGTTGTCAATCGCCCACGCCTCCGAACTGTCGCCCACCTGCCAGCCCGCTCCGTTCGCATAGAATTTCACAACGAGTGAGCTGGAATGATGCGGGATGTTTTGCAGCGTCGGCTCGGCCCCGAGATAGTAGGCGGAATCGCCCTGCGCGTCGAAACCGAGGTCGGTGTATTGCGAGAGCAGCACGCCGGGCGGCGGAACGTAGGAACCGGGCTTGCTGACCGTGTTGCCGAACGATTGCGAGTACACCAACTGGCCATCCACCTCGATGTTGAAGATGTCCGGGTTGAACGGGAAGGCATTGCCCGCGCGGCCATCCCACCCATCGAGGATCGCCAGCAGGAAGTCGAGGCTGATATGCGTGTGCGCCGGCAGATTCGTCAGCGTAAGCGTCAACGCCGTGCCCGCGCCGCCGGGGTCATCGTTGAACAGGAAGTTGCCACCAAAGGACGTGAGGTAAGTCCCCAACCCCGTGATCTCCAGCGGAATCGCGACGATGCCGCCCGCGCCGCTGATCTGGTTGGGCAGACCGGTGTTGAAGTCCGTCGTAAACGTGAACACTTCCTGCGGCGGACGGGCCATCAAGCTCACCGTTTTCAAGTTGAGCAACTCGGCCAACACCGAGACGTCGGTAACGCGGTTGAAGTCGAGCGCGAGGTACTGCATCAGCCGCGTGCCAATCGGAATGCCGAAGATATCCGTGCCGGGCAGCAGGCGCGCGATGTCGCTCACGCCGTTGTCGGTCAAATTGAGGCGGCGGAGGTTCGCGGCGTATTCGAGGCCGCGCAGATCCGTGATTGAATCCGCGCCCGCGTCGAGGGCGAGCAGTTCGGCCATGTTGCTGGTGAAGATCGGCACGGCCACGCGCGGCTTGCCATCCCAGCGCGTCGTGATCGGCATGTCCAGCGTGCGGCCCACCGCCATGCGCAAACCGAGGTCGCCCATCATCGGCAAGGGATCCTCCGGATCGGGCAGCGATTCGACCAATTCGAGATCGGTCGGCAGCGCCTTGCCCGAACTCACGGCGTCGCGCGCGAGCGCGGCCAGGATCAGTTCATCGTTCTCCTGATCGCGCACTTCAAAGGGCTGGCCAACGAAGATGTCGTTGCCGCTCTCGCCGAAAAGTTGATCGAGATGGCCGTTGCCCACGAGCACGTCCTCGCCGTCGCCGCCGAGCAACACATCACGATCGGTACTTGAGTGCGTCTGGCCGGAGAACGGCGCGTTGATGGCAATGGTGATCGGCAGCACCTGCGTCTGCGTCAGGTAGAGCGGGTTACGCAGGCGCAGATAGTAGGTACCGGCCTTGAGGTTGCGGATGTCAATGAGCGACTTGCTTGTGGCTACGAGCCGGCCGGTTTCATCGAACAGGTCGCCGATGACGCCCTGCTTCGGCGCGGTGGTAATCGCCACGTCGGTCTCCGAACCGGTGATGCCGACGGGCGCGACCTTCACCACAGCGGTGGCGTTGCTGCTTTCGATGCGGAAGCTGACGACGTGCTGGCCGGCGACAAGCTTCTGCCGCACCGCCTGGGTCACGTCCAGTGAGATAGTGCCAAGGTTGGTCAGTGTGCTCAGATCGAAGGTTGTCACGATCGTTCCCGCCGCCGTGCCGTCGTTCGCGGTTATCAGGCGATCCGCCGGTTCGGTCAAAACCTTGACCGTGAGCGTGCCGGTCAGGAGCGGCAGCGTCTGCTCGACCAACTTCGTGCCGGCGGCGGTGCCATCGGTGAACCAGAGTTGCTCCGGGTCGTCCGCATTGGCCTTGGCAGAGAAGAAGAGCAGTCCGTTCGAGACGTAGAAATTCGCGAAGAAACCACCCGAACCGAGGCTCTTCACCGAAACCGTGCCGGCGTCCGTGCCGTTCGTGCGGAACAACTCTCGAGTGTCCGCCCGCGTAGTGGCGTAGAAGTAGATCGCACCGTTGTAGGCGGTGATGCTGGCAATCTGGTTGTTGTCCGCGAGCGCGCTGGCCGGGCCGGTATTGATGCTGTCGGTGACAAGTTGGGCCTGACCGGCGGCGTTGTTCCAGCGCCATAGTTCGCGCCCGATCACGCCCGCGCCCGAGGTGTCGTGGGTGGCGGCGAAATAGATATCCGCACCCAACGGCACCAAACCACCGCTGATGCCGCCGCTGGTGGTGGTGAGCCGCGTAGCGGTGCCACCAGGCAGGGTGACGCGATAGAGTTCGTCCACCGCGCCATTCGTCGCCCGTGCCACGAAATAAAGCAGGCCGCTGCCCTGACTGAGCAACGCCCGCGGCAAAGTGAACGGTTGCCCGCCACCGCCGATGGCCGCGATGGTCCAAGGCGCTCCCGTCTGCGCGATGCGCAACTGCGTGGCGTCGGCAATAAGCAACTGCGAACTGCTGGGCGCGAGAAGTTCCGTCGGCGCCACGGTGCCAAGGCTGGCAATCAGTTGATTCGGGAATGGCAGTTGGCCCGTGGGCGTCAGACCGAACTGGTAGAGCCGATAGGTGTTCGGCGCGCCAGTGATCGTTGTGACCATGAACAGCGAATTTCCATCCGCCGCAGGCGCCAGCAGATGCACCGACCCGGAGAAGAAGATCACGCGGGACGTGCCTTGGTTCGTACCGTCTGTGGCGTAGAGGTTCTTCTGACCACCTTCGGTGACCGTGAGAAACAACCGGTTGTTGAAGGCGATTACGCCATTGAACACCGTCGAAGTCCCGCCGGGCGTGAGGTCGCGCACGCGCGTCGTGCCGGCGGCGGTGCCGTCGGTCTTCCACAGTTCGTTGCCCGTCAGGCCGTCGTTGGCCGTGAAGTAGAGATTGCTACCGAGCACCGTCAGGAAGTTGCCGCTAAAGCCGAGCGCGCTCGCGGCGCCAAACCGGATGTCCTTCACCAGCGACGTGCCGGCGCGCGTGCCATTGGTCACCCACAACTCGCGCCCGAATTCCGCGTTGTCGGCCGTGAAATACAGCTTGTTCTGGAAGGTGATGAACTGCGACGGATTCGCAACGCCCAGCGAAGCGAGCAAGCCGAGGCTGGGATTTTGTTGCGCCGCGCCGGCGACGTCCAGGTCCAGCCGGATGAGCGCCTGCAAAATACCCTGGGGATCATCGGCATACTGGAGGTAATTCCCCAGATCAGCATCGAACACGATTGTGTTCTGATTCGGCCCGCCCACGAGAAGTTCCTCATCGGCGGTGTCCACGGCGACCGCCGACTTGGTAGTCTGGCGATAGACAAACGGCGGGCCGTCGGTGAGAGCATAATCCGGCAACTGGCCCAGAATTATCTGACCGCTGGCGAAGCTGGTCTTGATGTAGGTATTACCGTCGTTCTGGCCATCCGTCTGGCCCATGTGGAAGAGTTCCTGGCGATAATCCTTGATCGTCTCGTTGCCGGTCTGGTCGTCGAGTTCGACGTTCAACTGCACGAACGCGCCGGGCTTGAAGTTCGTGAATGCCAGTTCCAAGGTCGAACTGCGCGACCCACCGTTTACCGTGTCGGTCGGATCCTTGACGCTGACGACCACGCCCGACGATGACGTAATGCCGCTGATGGCGTCGAAGTACGTGTCAAATTCCTGAAGATAGAAATCCATCAGGCTGATATTGGCGGTCGTGGAAACGTTGGTAATCCGCAGCGTGAACGCATCGAACGAGCCGAACGTAGAAATCTCCAGCGTGAAGCCGACGTCCGGTGCGAGGCTGACCGTGCCGGCGCGGGCGAGCAGGTTGTAGGTCTGCTGCAACACCGGTGCGGGCGTGAGGTAAATCTGGTCGCCGGGCCGGCCGTCACCCAGCGTGGTGAAGCGATACCACCGTTCCGCCTGTCCGACCGCCATCTCGTAGCGATGGTCGTTCGCGTCCACGTTCGTGAACGTGACGGGCTGTCCCGTCGCCGGGTTCACCACGAAGTCGCCGCTGCCGGTCACGGTGCGGTTCACCAGATCGGTTACGGTGTCGCCCGACGGGAGCATGTAGCGCAACGGCGAACCATAAATTGCGTAAAACTTGCCCGTGTCCTGCCGCAGCCGGCCAATGAAGCCGTCCGCATTCGCCGCGCCCACGGCCAGGTCGCCAATGCGGTCGCGGTCCAAATCCAACCCCTGCGTGGTGGTCAGCGTGCCGAAACGGTCGCCATCGAATTCGCCGACGAGCACGAGATCGGCAGCGTCGAAGTTCAACGTCCCGCCCTGTCGCAAAGGATGGTCGTTGCCGAAGGCATCCTTGCGATTCTGGAACAGCAGCACGCGCCCGCGGTTTTGCTCGTCCACGAAGTCGAGGTTGTTGCCGTTCTTCACGGCGACCTTTGTTTCGGGCGCGCCAATCGCCAGATCCAGCCAGCCGTCCCCGTCGTAGTCCGCCGATGCCACCGACAGTGTCCCGCGCAAACTCGTGCCGGCCGGCAACTGGCCCGCACCCGCTTGCCGGATCAAGACCGACGGAGTTGTCGTTTCGGGACTCGGCGTCAGCGGCGTGCTCAAAGTCGCTGCCGGCCCGCCGAAATAAACCAGCACACTGCCCTGCGCATATTGTCCGTCCTCGGCGAGGCGCGTGATCGCGAAGTCATCGTAACCGTCATTGAACGCCGTGTGCAGACGTGCCTCCGGCCCGCCGATGTCGCCCAATGCCGCGACCGATGCGCCAAGGCCGAAGCCCTGATAAACCGCATCCGCCGGCGCACTTTGGAACGGCTGCGACGGATGGCTCAACAGCAGTGCGTTGAAGAAACCGCCGGTTCGCCCGAGGAACAGGTAAGCGCGGCCATAAGATTCCACACTCGGCGAGTTCTGGATGTTCGAGAACAGATACGGATCGGCGAAGAGGAAGTCTTCCAAACCATCGCCGTTCACGTCACCCACCACGCTGGTCACGAGCGGGCTGCGGCTTGATGGCAAGTCCACTCTCGACGCACCAGTCATGCCCGAGATGCCCGTGAGCGTCTGAAGCTCCGCGCCACCGGTGCTGACGTTCGTGGTGGTGTTCGGGTCCTGCTGGAAGTACCACAACGCACTTGGCGCGCCAGCCGCGAGTGACGCGCCGGAGAAGACAAAGCCCAACTGGCCGAACGCGCTCCGGCTGCTGAACGCCGTCGGCACGACGATCAACTCCGCCTTGCCGTCCTCGTTCCATTGCAACGCGTGCGCCGTCAGGTTACCCATCAGCACAAAGGCGTTGTTCAACTGCAAATTCGAGAACACACGGCCCAGTCCTTCGGTCGCGTCCGCATCCGCCGCCGTCAACATGCGCGGCAGATTGGGCCGCCCATAGATCACGGTGATTTGCTGTGTCGCGTTGTTGACGAAGACCAAATCGCTCAGACCGTCGCCGTTGATGTCGCCCATGCGCTGCGCCGGCTGCCCCAACGTGGTAGTGTCCACGAGAATCGCCGCAGCTACGTTGACGAGTTGCTGCGAGGTCAACTCGACCGGGCCGAGCAGGATGTAAACGGAGGTTGTGCCTTGCAGGATGAAGTCGTCGAACGCATCGTCATTGATGTCGCCGATGTCCATCAGACGCGAGACGCCCTCGTTGCCCGCGACGCCTTCCAGAGTGAACACATTCCCCACGTTCACGCTAGCACCGCCGCCGATCGAAAGATCAACACCCTGAGTTGGTGGCGGGACGACGATCATTGGCGTGGCCAGGTCGAAAACAAAAGGCTGCGGCGTCAATGGCGGAATCACCGGGACGGGCGGCGCCGTGAGGAGCGCCTTGCCCAGATACAAGTGGCTCGTGCTGCCCAAACCGTCCGCGGAAACGAAGTCAGCCAGGCCATCGTCGTTCACATCACCCACGCCACCAAATAAGAACGCGGACACGGCCGGCGCCGTGCCGGCCATGAACGCCGCCCGGCCCGGCTGGATGACCAAGTCTGGCTGCGTGGTGACCGAGAGACTCCGCAGCGTCGCGCCGCCAAGATACACATGCCCGACCTGGTGCAACAGCACGCTGCCGTCCTCGTTCAACGTCGGCGTGGCCTCTAGCGCCTGCGCGCCGAGGTCCACCTTGCCGTCGCCGTTGACGTCGCCCACCGCCACGAACACGCCGCCGCTCGGCAAGTTTTGGAGGCGCAACGCGCGAGCCGGCGTGGTGAGCGTGGAACTGAACGGCGATGTGAGGTTCGCACCCCAGATGAGGAACGACTCCGACCGACTGGTCAGGGTGTGGTCATCGAACCCGTCGTTGTCCACATCGCCCAGCGCGCGGAGTTCCAACGCGCCGTTGACATTTGGGTTGGTCAACGTGCCGAACGCCCGAAGGTCCACCGCGCCACTGACGAAGGACGCGACCTGACCCAGCAAGATGTACACGCGGTCCTGGTTGTTCTGCCGGTATTGGATCGCGAAATCTTCCGTGTTACCGCTGTTGAACCGGCCAATGCCGGCCACGCCAACAAACTCGCCAGTGCCGCCCGCCGGACCGGTGAAACGCACGCCGCCGTTCACATGCAGGCCGCCGCCAACGACCTTCACATCGTCCACGAACCAGCCTTCGTAGTTGTTCGCGATGGAATCCTTCGTGTCGAACGAGAAACGGAGTTGGACGTTGTTGCCGACGTAGGGCGTGAGGTCCACCGTCACTTTGGTCCATTGACCGGTCGGGTTCACCCGTTGATCCAGGAGCGTGGCGGTCGCCGTGGGCTTGTTGGTCAGCAGCGGTGTCGCGAGGAAATTCAAGCCGCCGTCCAGCGAGATTTCCACCTTGGCCTCGTCGTAGAAATTGCCGCCCTCGGTGTGGAGGTAATAATCGAACGTCAGCGTAGCGGTCGCAAAGCTCGTGAGGTTCAACACCGGTGACAGCGCTCGGCCATTGTTGGTCGAGCCGTTGTTGAAGTTGCCGCCGGCGGCGTTGGTTTCCAACTGGCCGTAATAGAGGCTGTGCAACGGCGTGTGATTGGCCAGGCCGTCCGTCGAACGGCCGGTCGAGGCGTGCCAGAGGCCGGCGGGTGAAAGCGTGAAGCCTTCCAGCGACGCCGCGCCCGCGCTGGTGAAATCCGCGTCAAGCACGGTCTGTGAGTTCAGCCAGTTCGTCGGGGTCGTATCGAGGGGCCGGCCATAAAACAGTGATACTCCCGTGGTGTCGCTCACGAGCAGGTCGTCGCGACCGTCCTGATTCACGTCGCCCGCGTTGGCGATGTCCGCGCGAATGCCCAGGCCCTTGATGCGGACTGGGGTTTGGGCCGCATCCAGCAGGCTCATCGTCCCGGACAAGCCGTTCGCGCTGCCAAAGAGGATGTATCCCCCCGCGTTCTTGAACGCCGCCGCGCCGTAGTTGCCGTAGATCGGCGCGTTCACGCTCACGGCCACGGCAATGTCGTCGAAGCCGTCGCCGTTGAAATCGCCCGGCGTCGAGAACACCGCCTGCGAGCCAAACACGGAAGCGCCGAGCACCGGCGCGGGCAGGAGCAGCGTGAAACCATTCGTGCCATTGAAGGTCTGGTCTGCCGGATTGGCCGAGCCAAACACGATCCGCACCAGGCTCATGTTCTCCGGCAACGCCAGCAGGTCGGCGTAATGGCTGTTGAAGCCCGGCGGCGGTTGGAGATTCACGCTGCCGCGATTGTCGCGGATGATCGAAATGAAATCGGCGAAGCCGTCACCGTTCAAATCACCCAGCGGAATCACGCCGGCCTCTTCCCCGAGAATGTTAGAATCAATCGTGGCATCATCGTCGCCCGGGGCGACGTTGATACTGCCGCCGAGCTGCGCCGCGGCGCTGATCCGGTAGAAGCCCAGTTCTTCCGGCGGCCCGGAGTTGTCCTGGCCGCTGGTAAAGCCAAGTTCCTTCGTGGCGAGGCTGGCGGTATTGAACGAAATCTTCAGCGTGCCCGGACGGTTGAGTGTGAAGTAAAGTTGGTCGTCCGCCGTATGGCCCGCGGTTACGAGCGTGGAAGACAGTCCGGCCGCGACGAGCGCGGAGGGCAGCACCGCGTTCAAGTCGGCGACGAGCGCGTCCGCGTTGGCGTTCGCCGTTGTGCTGCCGGCGAGGAGCGTCACGTTGAACGAGGTCAATCCGTCCACGGTAAAAGTCAGCGTCGCGTTGCCGCTGTCCAACTGATATGGATTTTGATCATTGTAAATCCCGTTGCCCAGCGAGCGCTCGGCGATCACGCGCAACGCCTTCACGTTCACGACATGCAGCAGGTATTGCGACGGCACACCGGAGAAGCGCTCGACTGGCAGGATCAGTTCACCGGTCTGATCGGCAGCGAAGAGAAACAGATTGCGTCCGTTGAACTGCTGGAATAGCGCCTGTTCGACCGGGTCGTCGAAGGCGATGTTCAGATTCGCCAGCGAGAAGTTCGCCAGATTTGCCGTACCAAACAGCCGCGTGGCCAGCGGCGCGGAGAGGCGATACCAGTCGCCCCGATCACCGAACTGCAGGTTGAGCCGGTCAATCAACGAGCCCGGGCCGACGCCATTCAGCAAAGCCGCGAAGCGCACGTCGTCGTTGGTGTTGCTCGATCCGTTGGGCCGCGTTACCTGCTCGTAATCGTCCGGACCGATGATTGTGCCGCCCGCGATCAAATCCGGTCCGCCGCCGCCGGTGATGCGATCGTTGCCGCCGCCACCCGCGATGAAGTCCGCGCCCTCGCCGCCATCAATGATGTCATCATACGCACCGCCGTAAAGCTGGTCGTTGCCGGCGCCACCCTTGATCGTCAAGGGAACAAGGAAACCGCGCTGCTGGAAATCGCCCGGATCAATGCCCCATTCGCTGTCACTGAACGGGAACTTGAATTCCGGATCCATGCGCACGATGTCATCGCCGGCGCGCGTGTCAATCAGCGTCCCTTCGACGTTGTGGGTCTGGTAGAACAGGTAGGTTTGCTTGTAGCCCGCGTTCGTGCCGGCACCGGACTGGCCGTTGCTGAAGAACAGTTGCGACGTGGCGACCGAATTTGGGTTGTTCAGTTGCAGCGAAATCCCGACGCCTTCATCCAGTGTTTGCAACTTGAGTCGCTGTCCGTCAATGCCGGCGAAGACCCGGTCGTCCACGCCCGCCAGGAAC
>WBZT01002731.1_pt1 | contig 12050 bp, 8 predicted proteins | sample 5204241 | NCBI WGS metagenome assembly WBZT01 (sample SAMN12344358, study PRJNA552823) | activated sludge metagenome | biome: Activated sludge suspended growth; feature: Nitrification reactor; material: Wastewater; isolation source: activated sludge from nitrification reactor of wastewater treatment...
CCGTGTGGCCGACGACGCGATCACCGGCCCGCAGAAAGTCGCGGCTCTCGGTGAACGCTTCATCCGAGAGTTCCATCACGTCGCGCAACGCGAGACTCATCGCGTCCCCGGCGGATTGCACCCGTTACGGGCGTTCGCCCGTCGGACGCTGGCGTTTGACTTGTTCCTCCAGCAGCGCCAGCGCCGCGACATCCTCCAGGCCATCGCGCACCGCCTCCCAACGCACGCTCGGCACGGGCAATTCACCCGGATACACCAGCGCGTATTCGTCATTGATGCCTTTGCCCGGCAACCAGTGATCCACCTCCGTGGTGCTGTGCGTCCAGAACCCGAGGCCCGCCAGCCCGAAGAACCGCGCCCGCCAGGCATTCGCGCGGTTGTAGCCCAGCGGCGAAAGCGATTTCACCTGCGACACGCATTCATAGGACCAGACGGTTTTCTGTTTCAGGATGCGGGCGATGCGCGGGTCGCCGGAGAGCTCGCCGGAAACGAGCCGCATGTTCGGCGCCCACACGTCCACCAGCGGCTCGATGCGTTCGTAGTCCTTCCAGGACAATCCCGCCACGGGATCGGTGTACGTCAGCAGCTTTGGATCGGCCTCACGGAAAAGTTCGCCCGCCTCGATCAGGTAATGAAGGTTCACCCCGTTGTCCAAGCCAGGTTCATCCAGCAGGTAAAACGCATAGTCGGCGTAATCGCGGCCGGCTGTCCGGAGATGATCGCGCAACGCACGGATATATTCGAGTTCCACCGGTCGTTTCTCTGCGTCCGCTTTCTTCTCGGCAAACTCAATCGGCGGATGGCCGAGGTGAAACAAAATCCTCCCGCGCCCCCGAAGCCGGTCGAGTTCCGCGTCGAGCGCGGCCCAATCCATTGTCAATCGGCCCGCCGCATCCACGCGCGCGGTTGGAATCACCGATCGCGGAAAGACATTCACGCCATGCCGCGCCATGTCGTCGAGCACTTCACCGCTGCGCGACGGAAACCAACGGTTCGGCACGTAATCCCAGGTGCAGAGCGTCAGCGGAAATTCCTTCGGCAGCCGCAGCGGCAGGACTTCGACGCGCACCGGCAATTCCACCGGCTTCACGTCCGATTTCAGCGAGGTGATCGCAACCGTGCCCGTGTAATTTCCCGGCTGCGCGCCGCGCGTGTCCACGCTCAACCAGAGTTTCACCGCGCAACGCGGTGGTATGGAAACCAACCCCGCCGCGTCCAGCGCCGGCAGCGCATCGGGCACGCGCTCGCCATTGACCGAACCGGTGCAGACGACTTCGCGCAACGTTACGCGGCCATCAAAATTCGTCCCGTCCGCGCGCGCCAGCCGGGAAAGCGTGACCCGTGCCCGCGTGAATTCATCGCGCGCCGAAGCGACCACGAAAGCGCCTTCGTCAGCTTCGTCGAGATAGAGCGACTCGATGGAGATCTTGCCCGGCTCACCGGTGGCCAATTCGCGATCCGAGGTCGCCAGCCGATTTTCGCCATAAGCCGCGAACGGCGGCGTGGCCCAAGCCCGCAGTTCGTTCACGGGCCGGGCCGATGTTTCCGCCGGTTTCCGATCGCCGACTGTCCATTCCGTCGCAGCGAGCAATCCGCCGGTAGCATCGCGCGCCGTCGCACGCAGGGTCCATTGTCCCGTCGAAACCAACGCGGGCAGCGGAATTTCCAGCGCCGACCGCACTGTGAGTTTGCCGAGGAGGCGCGTCCAGCTCTGGGTGGTGGCCAGCGAGAGCTGGACGTTCACAAGGCCGCCACGCGGATTGTCCACGAGCAACGCCCCGGGTTCACCCAAATCGCCCGCCGCCAAGGGCCGAAGTGTAACGTCCTGCGGCGCGGGCGTTGGCCCGTACGGCGATCGGGGCGGGCCGGTTCGCAAGCGATAACCAAGCAAGGTCGTCGTGGTCACGAGCAAATCCTGACGCCGACCCTCGCGGCTGGCGATGGTGGTCATCGCCGCCGGCATGATACCGGACAACCGAACGTCATCCGTCAGTGCGCCGGTCTCATCGAACGCATATACGTGCTGGTGAAACGTCGGCACGTAAACCTCGAAACGACCATCCGCCTCCGTGTCGGCCACCAGCGGCGCCGCCCGCGTCTTGGCGCGGAAAAGGTGCGTCCAGACTTGCCGGCCCTGCGCGTCCACCGCGTGCAAGTTTCCCCACAGCCCAGTGAACAGGATCAATGGCGGATCATCCCGGCGCGGCAGGAAAACGATCCAGTTGCTGAACGTGTCGCCCGTGTCACAACGCCAGAGAATCTCGCCCTCGAAGCTCAAGGCGAATAAAACGCCGGAAGCCGTGCCGCAGAGGATCATTTCGCGACCACCCGCTGCGAACGCTTCGGGTCGCGTCACGATCTCCTGATCCAGTTGCCGCCGCCAGCGAATGCGGCCATCGGGTGCACAGCAAATCAGCGTTGCGCCCGCCGGAATGAGCAACGCCTCCTCGCCCGCCTTGGGATTGAAGCGTTGCGCCGGAGCTTTGCACGGCCCGAGTCCGAAGTTGTTCGTCCATGCCACTTCGCCATTCGGTTTGAGGCAGGTTGCCGTGCCGGATTGATCCGTGAAAACCAGCCCCGATTCTCCGACCGCCGGCATCGCCCGGCCCCAACTCGTTTCCCCCGCCAGCTTGTGTTGCCAGAGCATTTGGAACTTCGCGTCCAACCCGACGACCAAACCCTCAACGCTCGCCACCACGAACCGCGCACCCGAACCGCCCGGCAACGGCGTGAGCGCCGTGGTCCAGCGGTTCGTGGGTAACTGACAAACCATCCCGTCTTGCGCGGCGCCGAGCGGCTTTCCGTCGGCAGACCAAAGCAACACCTGCCCGCCACGATTCACGACGAGGATTTGGCCTTCATCGTTGCCGGTGAACCGTCCGACCAGCGGCGAGGCTTCCACCGGCCACTGTCCGGCCATGCGCGTCCACTGGATTTCCATGGCGCGACCGGGCGCCCCAGCCGCAAGCGTGAAGGCGAGCCCCAGAAAATTCAGCAACTTGAAGTTCATATGGCGAGGCCCATCCTCGTCGTCGCCCGCGCGCGAATCAAGAAATTGAAACCCCTTGCGGCCCGGATTGCGCGCCGCACATCGCTCCCTTACTTTCCCGCCATGCGCCTCTCCAGCCGCCTGCCCAAACTTCTGACCAGCCTGAGCCTCGCCCTCTTCGTGTTTGTGACCCGCGCCGCGGACACCAACGCCTATCCGCGCATCAGCGAAGAAGCCTTCAAAGCGCGCCTGCCGTTTTTCGACTACGACAAATCCATTCCGCTCGAAGGCCGCATCGTGCAGGAATGGCGGACGGACGGACGGCTGAAACAGAAAATGGTTTTCCGCGGCGCGCAGGGTTTCCTCGTGCCGGGCTACCTCGAATTTCCCGGCACGAACCAAAAACCGTGGCGGCTGGTGCTGACGTTGCATGGCTGGTCGGGCTCGAAGGAAAACTGGTACGAGGACGACAACTACATCAACGGCGGCCTGATGCGGAAGGCGTTGCTCGACGCCGGTTACGCCACGCTCGCGCTCGATGCCGCCACGCATGGCGAGCGCAGCAACGAGATTGACTATCAACACGTCAATCCGCTGGACGACCCGAAGGCGCCGCCGCGCCGGAATCATTTCACTTACGCCGAGATTTCCATCCAGACGGTGAAGGATTATCGCCGCGCGCTGGATTTCGTTTTCGAGCGCGGCCTCGTGGACACGAACGGCGTCGGCCTCGTCGGCTACAGCATGGGCGGGATGGATTCGTTCTACCTGCTCGCAGTCGAGCCACGCATCAAGATGGCCGTAGCCGTGGTGCCGCCGCTGTTGAGCATCGGCTATGGGCCGGCGTCACCGGTGGATTACAGTTGGGGCATTGGCCAACGCCCGTTCCTCATGCTGATGGGCCGGCAGGATGGACTGGGCGTCGCCGAAAAAGTCGAGGCCTCCTACCACCAATACATCGAGACGCCCAACACAAAGCTCATCTGGTACGGCCGGGGCCACAAACTCGGCGCCATCTACGTGCCCGACGCGCTGGCGTGGGTGAAGCAGCACCTCAAATGACCGGCCCGGCGCCACCGTGGGCCAATCGCAGTAGCCGATTGCGCGGCAATAGGGGGAAGCTTACTGTGGGGGCGACGCGACTTTTATGAAAACACTTCCCCTGCTCTCCTTGGCCCTGGCACTGACGCTGACCGCTTGCAACGACTCCAGCCAGAAACCGACAGGAGCGGCCGGCGGTGCTTCCGAGAGCGGCAGCGTGGCCACGGCGCCGGCGGATTACCTCAAGTCCGCGGTCAAAGCCGAGCAGTCCGCCGAGAAGACCGTGGACACCGCCGCCATCAAGAAGGCGATTGACCTGTTCAACATTCAGGAAGGCCGGTTTCCCAAAGACCTCAACGAACTCGCGGAGAAAAAGTATCTGCCGAAAGTTCCCACGCCGCCCTTCGGGTCCAAGTTGGAATATGACGCAGCAGCCGGAACGGTGAAGCTGGTGAAACAGTGAAAAGGGAGCAACGTTCGAGACATGAAAAACCAGAGAGCTGCTCGATCGTGAATTCCGATGTGACGCCTACCGAGATAACGCAAACCGCTGCGTTCGTTAATTCATGAACACGGCGCCATACCATCTTCTCCGTTGGGCCTCGCTAATCAGTAGAACTTGCGTGCTCGGCACTTGCTTGTGGTTCGGCGTGGGCACACTACTTTGGATCATCGGCTCGCCCATCCTACTCGCAACTCTCGCTGGGCTGACAAGCCTTCAAGTGGTGGTTGCGATTGCCGAAACGGCCGTCCTGAGTCACCTGAGAAAATGGCCTGGGACACCATACCGGAAACACTTCATCGCTCTTGGTATCGGTCTGCTTCCCATCGTCATCGCTACCCTGACAATCGTCACCGGATGGGTCCTGCTCCTGAAGGGCCGTTGAAGAGTTGGACGGGAACCATGACCAAAAAACAGGTGCGAATCCTTAGCCGCCAACAGGCCGGGATTCACCTGATAATCCAACCGCCTCCGACCACCAGGTCGTCCTGGTAAAACACCGCCGCCTGGCCGGGAGTGATGGCACGTTGGGGCGTGTGCAATTTCACCCGCGCCCGGTCACGACCGAGCGGCGTGACGGTGGCGGGCGTGCCCGGATGGTTGTAGCGAATCTTGGCCAGCACTTCGAGGGACGCCGGCGCCTCCGCAAACGGAATCCAGTTGCAACGTTCGACGGTGAATTCATCCCGGTCCAACGCTGAATCATCGCCCACCACGACGCGGTTTTGCGCGGCGTCGAGTTCGATCACGTACAGCGGCTTCGGCGACGAGAGGCCCAGTCCTTTCCGCTGGCCGATGGTGTAAAACTCGATGCCGTCGTGATGCCCGAGCACGTGGCCGTGAACATCCACGATCTCGCCGCGGTGCTTTTGCACGAGGTTCGCCTGTTGGAGAAAGCCGCCGTAGTTGTTGTCCGGCACGAAGCAGATTTCCATGCTCTCCTCCTTGTCGGCGGTCTTGAGCTGGCAGTGCCGCGCCACTTCGCGCGTGTCGCTCTTGGTTTTCTCGCCGAGCGGAAACATCGCGCGGGCGAGTTGATCCTGCCGGAGCGAGAAGAGGAAATAGCTTTGATCCTTGCGCAAGTCACGGCCGCGCTTGAGCAAATACCTTCCTGTTGACCTGGCAGGGACGCGCTGCTGCGCGTCCTGGCCGACCGGCAGGTCGGCCCTACCATTCGGCGTCGGAGAAAATTCTACGCGTGCAAAATGCCCCGTGGCGATAAACTCCGCCCCGAGTTGATCCGCGCGGTCAATCAGCCGGCCGAACTTGAGGTTCTGATTGCACATCACGCACGGATTCGGCGTGCGCCCGGCCTTGTATTCGTCGGCGAAATATTGAATGACGTATTTCTGAAAATCGGCCGACTCGTCAATCAGGTAATACGGAATGCCGAGCTTGTGACAGACGGAGCGTGCGTCCGTGACCGCCTGTGGCCCGCAACATTTGTCCTCGGCGCGATTCACGCAGTCCTGCGGCCAGAGCTTGAGCGTGATGCCGACGACTTCGTAGCCCTGTTCGAGCAACAGCGCTGCGGTGGCGGAGGAATCCACCCCGCCACTCATGCCGCAGACCACGCGCGTTGGCTTTTCTGGTGTCACAAGGGCCCAGTCTAGCGCAGTGGCGGAGGTTGTGCCAAGCGGTTTGCGGCTTCCGGCAAGGGAGCGCCGGTCTCCGACCCGGCGCGAGGGGAGAATCCTCCGCGATGGTTAGCTGCTAGTCGCGGAAAACTACCAAACGTTGCCAGCTATCGGGCGGTGAAGCGGCGTGAACGCCGCGCGCCGGCGCGGCGGCGGATTACTCGGCGCGCAACGCCCGGAACCCTGACGCGGGCACGCGAAGGGCTCCGAGTTTCACCTGCGCGCCGGAAATCAAATCACGCCAGCGCGGCGCCGGCGGCAGGTTCAATTCACTCGCGGCCAGAGTCGCGCCCCGATCACTCGCGTTAAACACCGCCACGATTCGGTCGTCGCCGGACTGCCGGCGAAAGGCCACGATGCGGCGTGCATCATCCGCAATGAGCCAGGTGAAATTACCGCGCCGCAACGCCAAGTGCTGCCGCCGTAGCGTCGCGAGGGTGCGGTAGAATTTGAGCAGATTGAGATCGGGCGCCACGTTGTCCACCGGACGCGGCTGGCCAAATGGATGCGCGCGTTCCGGGTCGTACTTCAAGTCATCCCACACCATCGGCTTGCGGCAGTCCGGGTCGTCCGCGCCCCACATGCCAACCTCGTCGCCGTAGTAAATGTAGGGCGCACCCGGCGCGAGAAATTGAAATGCCACCATCTGCTTCCAGCGCTGCTTCTCCGCCGCGTCCGGCGGGCGCACTTGATAACCGCGATTGTGCTCCACGCCGGCGCCGTGGTCCTGGCGGTATTGCGGATTGACCACCGCCGAACCGATGCGCGAGGTGTCGTGCGAGCCGAACAGGTTTTGCTGAACCAGGCTGCGCCCGGAGCCGTATTCGGTCTGCATGGTTTCCAGCAGCCGGCGGAATTCCGTGGCCGCGAATGGCTGCGGCTGGTTGAAGAACTGATACACCGCATCGCCGAAGCGGTAGTTCATCACGCTGTCGAAGGCGCGGTCCAGCCACGGCCGCGCGTCGCGGAAGGTGAATTGATCGAAGTTGTCCCACCAGATTTCGCCGGTCAGATAGGCCTCGGGATTGATGGCCTTCACCCAGCCGCGAAATTCCTCCCAGAACGGCAGCGGCAATTCCGCCGCCACGTCCAGCCGCCAGCCGTCCACGCCGTCGGCGGGATTGCCGTCACCGTTCGGGTCCATCCAGCGGCGCAAGACCGCGCGCAGATGCTCCTTCACTTCGGCGTGTGGGCCGCGCGCGTCCTTCGCGAATTCGGGCAGATCCTTGATGCCAATCCAGCCCTGATAATCGAACTCGTCCTGCGACGTCGCCGCATCGTCCCAGCGGCGAATGTGAAACCACTTGGCGAAACGGCTGTCCGGTCCTTCGCGGCGTGCGCGCTGAAAGGCCCAGAACGGAATGCCGACATGGTTGAACACGCCATCAATGATCACGCGCATCTTGCGCCGATGCGCCTCAGCAAGCAGCTTCAGGAACAATTGGTCCGCCGCCGACCAACGCCACGTTGCGGGATCGGCAGCATCCTCGCGCGCGAACAACTCCAGATCACCCTTCGGGTCGGGGCCGAAATGCTTGTCCACATGGTGATACATCGTCGCGCCATACTTGTGCAGCGACGGCGACTCGAAGATCGGGTTGAGATAAAGCGCGTTGACGCCGAGGTCGCGGAGATAATCCAGTTGATCAATGATCCCTTGCAGATCGCCGCCGTAGCGCCGGAGCTGCGCGTTGTAGTAGAAGCCGCGGCCATTGGCCTTTTCCCAAGGCTGGAGCGCGTACCAATCGGAAGTCCACGGAACAACGCGCCAATCGTTCGGCACGGAGTAAGGCCACGTTCCTGCGAGGCTCGCCGCCACAGGATCGTTGGCCGGGTCGCCGTTGCGAAAACGCTCGGGAAAAATCTGATACCAAATCGCGTCGGCGAACCATTTGGTTGCGGCGGGCAAGGAAATGGAACTGCCGGCCAGCAGGATTAACGGGATCAGCCAGGCGAGTTTTCCGCTGGCGAAACCGGTCCGACCGAGGCGGTGGCATACTTTCCATGAACCGTCCCCCGGAGCGCGGACCGCTGAGTCCGCGCGAACTGGAAACGGGCAACGCGCGGACATGGCTGTCCGTGCTCCGCAGTGAATCGCGCTCCGCTTCCACTTCAAGTTCCGCACGCGGCAACAAAACCCCAGGACGCCGGCGGAAGCCAGCCCCAAATTCAGCGCCGCTCCTGATTCGTCACGGAGGCTCGGAAACAAGGTTGACCGGCACGGGCGGGAGTGCTCCACTCGGCTAGAGCGTTTCAAGTTTTGTCGTAGCCGTATTGACGCAATTGGTAGGGCGGTGTTGCGGCACCGCCGAGGCCGCGCAGCAGCGCGGCCCTACCACCATTGCGGCTACAGTTTTCTTAGAACCGCTCTCGAGGCAAGTCCATGAAACCAATCCGGGTTCTGCTAACCGCGCTGTTCCTGCTCCTTCCTTTCACCCTGCCCGCGGCGCCGTCCGCGTCGGCCACGTTATTCTGCTGGTCGTTGCGTTTTCACCAGGGCGAAGGCTCGTTCGACGAGACGCTGGATTTGTCGTCGGTCGCCGGCGCACCGAATGGAGAATTGATGCCGTGGTATGCCACCTACACCCACCGCACCAGCTTCACACTCGACTACAGCGGGTTTCCCATCACCGGCACGCTCTATCTGGACTTGCCACCGAACCCCGACGCGAACAGCAACGGCTTCGACGATTCCTTTGAGGTTTCGCAAGCCGCCGGCGGCACGTCCTACGGTGAATACACCACCGCCTTGGGCGGCGGCTCGGTTGTAGCCTCCTGGAATCGCGGCGCCGGCTCGAAGGAGGGTACCTGTTCGCTGCACCTGGTGGACGATGCTTTCGGCGACCTGGGCTCGTATCAGCACGTGTTTGAAGTGCTCGAATACACGGGCACATTGAGCTACACGCCCGGCACGAACGCGGTGAACGGCAGCCTCAACCTGACCAATGCCGTGGATCAGTGGAGCGGCGGCGTCAGCTTTGCGAAGGCCCCCGGCGACCCGCACGATCAGTTGACGCTCCAGGCCGGCGCGCTGACGAATGCCGCCTTCCAAACACTCGCCTTCGGCAGCCGGTCGTTCAGCCGCGACGTGGCGTGGCCCACGAACTATTACGGCATGATCGTTTTCGACGACGGCGATCTGAACACGGGCGCCGCGGATTATCGCTCGTGGGAATTGTCCATTGACGATCTCAACGACAGTGACCACGACGGGATTCCCGATTTCAGCGATGAACCCGCGACGGTCGTTCAACCGCGGGCGCCGCAGCTTTCCCTGGCCATAAACGGAGCAAACCTCGCACTGACCATCCGCGGCGACACGAACCGGTTGCATCACCTTCTCGAAAGCACTGATCCCGCGTCCGGCAACTGGGTGACAAATCGGTCGCTGACGTTGACCAACGACCCGCAAATCGTGTCCTTGGAATTGCCGGTTGCGCCCGCAAAATTCTGGCGGGTCATCGCGGTGCCGTGACCGCCGCCACCATCAATCGCGCAGCTTGATTGCATTTGGTGTCCGGGTTGCCCGGTGACCGGTCGTGGTCGTCAATCGGCGAATCGTTCCAGCAAACGATCAGATCGAGGCTCGGGAGAATCCACAACGTCCGTTTCCCGCCGTGGCCGCTCGCAATGTAAGCGTCCGGCGGCGCGTCCACGTACAGCCGCTGGCCCGCCGCGTTCGTGCGGTTCAGCCACCAGTTGAAACTGTAGTAGCCGGGCCCGACGCGCGTGATGTTTTTGCCGCCACCAATCGAGTGTTGTCCGGGCAACATGTCCGCGTCACGGCCAAGGGTGAGCGGCGTGTCTGTGGCGATGGGACTGTTGATCGCCCGTTGGATCAACTCCGGGCGGATCAGTTGCCGGTCCTGCCAGCGGCCGTTGCGGAGGTAGAGCAATCCGAAGCGCGCGAAATCCCGCACCGACAACGCGAGCCGGCCCTGGCGGTCGGCGCGATGAAAGGCATCGAAGCTGGCGGGGTCCTCGAATTGCAGCGGCCCGGCCAGCCGCGAACGCAGCACCTCCGTGCCGTTCGTGCCGAAGACCTTTTGCGTGAGCAAATCGTAGTAGAGCGTCAGCGCAAAGTCGTTGTAGGCGTACGCCGCGCCCGGCGCTTCCGCCAGCCCGTAGCCAGAAGTTAGCGAGGCCAGATGCCGCCACTTCATGCTCGCGTCTTTGCCGCCGTTCAAAGATTTGAGCCGTGGCTCGAAGTCCGCCACCAAATCATCCGGGCCGTGCAGTCGCCCTTCCTGCACCGCCAGGAGCAGCAGCGTGGAAAGCACCGGCTTGAAGGCGGACGCCACATCCGAGCTTTTGCGTTGATCGCCCCACGAATAAACCAGGTAACCGTGCCGCACCACGCAACCGCGCCCGCCCACGAGTTGGCGAAGTTCCTCCAGCCGGGCGGGAGAGAGGCCGACTTGGGCAGGTTCACGCGTCGCCCAATGGGCGCCGGGAAAGACGCTCACCGCACCGGGCGTGCCGATAGCGAGGAGGCAGAAAAATGCCGAGCAGAGGCGGGTCATCCACACACCGCGGATATTATGCCCCGCCAACACGCGGGAAAGCCAAAACCAGGCAACTGGCATTGCCCGTACCGACATCAGTCGTTTCCGGTCAGGGCAACTGCGTCGCACCCATCAGGTAGCGATCGCATTCGCGCGCCGCGCCGCGGCCTTCGTTGAAGGCCCAGACCACGAGACTTTGTCCACGACGGCAGTCGCCGCAGGCAAAGACGCCTTTGATGTTCGTCGAGTATTTCTCGAAATCGGCTTTCGCGTTGGAACGCGGGTCGCGCTCGATCTTGAGCGCCTCGAGCAACGGTTGCTCGGGCCCGAGGAACCCCATGGCCAACAGGACGAGTTGCGCCGGCAGGACCTTTTCGGTACCAGGCACGTTCCTGGGAATGAACTGACCTTTGTCATTCCTGGTCCACTCGACCTGAACCGTGTGGACAGCTTTCACCTGACCGTGGGCATCGCTCTCAAACTTCGTCGCGGTCGTGAGGTAAATACGCGGGTCGTCGCCAAACTTCGCGGCAGCCTCCTCCTGCCCATAATCGAGTTTGTAAGTCTTGGGCCATTCCGGCCAGGGATTGTCCTGGGCGCGGGCGAGCGGCGGCTTCGGCAGAATTTCCACCTGCACCAGCGATTTGCAGCCGTGCCGCAGCGAAGTGCCGACGCAATCAGTACCGGTATCACCGCCACCAATGACGACCACATCCTTACCGGCGGCGTCAATGAAGCCGCCGTTCTGGTGACCATCCAGCACGGCTTTGGTGTTGGCGGTGAGAAATTCCATCGCGAAATGAACGCCCTTGAGCTGACGGCCTTCAATCGGCAAATCGCGGGGTTTCGTGGCCCCCGTGGCGAGAATCACCGCGTCAAATTCCGACAACAATTTCTCCGCCGGATAGTTGCCACCGACTTCGGTGTGGCAAACGAACTGCACGCCTTCCTTTTCCAGCAATTCGAGGCGGCGCAGCACGACTTCCTTTTTGTCGAGCTTCATGTTGGGAATGCCATACATGAGCAGCCCGCCCGGGCGATCCGCGCGCTCAAAAACCGTGACCAGATGGCCAGCTTTGTTGAGCTGGGCGGCGGCACTCAGCCCCGCCGGACCAGAGCCGACCACAGCCACTTTTTTCCCGGTGCGCTTTTCGGGCGGCTCCGGAGTCACCCAGCCGTTTTCCCAGCCGTGATCAATGATGCTGACCTCGAGGTTCTTGATCGTGACCGGCGGATTGTTCATCCCCAGCACACATGAACCTTCGCACGGCGCCGGGCAGACGCGGCCGGTGAACTCCGGGAAATTGTTCGTCTTGTGCAGCCGCTCGAGCGCCTCCTTCCACAGCCCGCGATAAACGAGATCGTTCCACTCCGGG
>WBZT01002732.1_pt1 | contig 12044 bp, 11 predicted proteins | sample 5204241 | NCBI WGS metagenome assembly WBZT01 (sample SAMN12344358, study PRJNA552823) | activated sludge metagenome | biome: Activated sludge suspended growth; feature: Nitrification reactor; material: Wastewater; isolation source: activated sludge from nitrification reactor of wastewater...
GCAGCTATCCCGCCGCGGCCTTCAGCGAGGCCGAGCCCGCGTGCGTGGGCCGGTGGACCGAACCGGCGGGGGAGGGCCGGCGCCGGGTGCGCGGGCCCATCCGGGCCGCGGTGCACCTCGCCCGGCTCGATCTCCTGCGGGAGGATCCTCCCGCCGCCGGCTACGACCTGATTCTCTGCCGCAACGTGATCATCTACTTCGACCGCCCCACCCAGGACCGCCTGATGGAGCGCTTCGCGGCGCGGCTCGCCCCGGGGGGGCTGCTCGTGCTGGGCAAGGTCGAGACGATCCTCGGCCCGGCCCGCCTCGGCTTCCAGCTCATCGAGCCGCGCGAGCGGATCTACCGCCGGACCGGCGGATGACGCGCGAGATCATGGTGCGGGTGGCCGAGTACGCCGCGGGGGGCGCGGACGCGGTCCTGGTGACCCTCGGCCTGGGCAGTTGTGTCGCCATCACCCTGCACGACGCCGAGCGGCAGGTGGGGGGGCTCGCCCACATCCTGCTGCCCTCCCGCTCGCTGAGCCGCTCGGCGGAGAACCCCGGCCGGTTCCCGCAGACCGCGCTCCCGGCCCTGGTGGAGGAGATGACGGCCCTCGGCGCCGACCGGCGGCGGCTCACCGCCCGGCTGGCGGGCGGCGCGAGCATGTTCGCCAACCTTGTCCCCGCCGGCTCCATGCAGATGGGCGACCGCAACGTGATCGCGGTGCGCGAGGTGCTGAATCACCTCGCGATCCCGATCGTGGGGGAGTCCGTCGGCGGCAACAGCGGGCGCTCGGTGTGGTTCACGGTGGCGGACGGCCAGGTCGAGGTCCGCTCGGCGGGGCAGCGTGCATCGGCCCGCTGAGCTGCCCGGCGTGCTGGTCGTCGACGACAGTCCCTTCTTCCGCCGGCTGGTCAGCGAGCTGGTGGCGAGTTCCGGGGAGTTCCGGGTGGTGGGCACGGCGGCGAACGGGCTCGAGGCGCTGGCGCTGGTCCACTCCCTCACGCCCGACCTGGTCACGATGGACCTGCAGATGCCCGAACTCGGCGGGCTCGACGCGATCGGGTACATCATGTCGGAGGCGCCCCGGCCGATCGTGGTGGTGAGCGCCCATGCGGGGCAGGGCACGCCCGCCGCGATCCGGGCGCTGGAGCTTGGCGCGGTCGAGCTCGTGCCCAAGGACGACGGCCAGGGCCGTCTCTCCGCCATCCGCATGGCGCCGCGGCTGCTCGGCGCCCTGCGGGCCGCGGTGGCCGCCGACGTGCGGCGGGTCCCGGTGCTGGCCCGCCCCCGCCCCAGCGGCGCGCAGGCGCTGCCCGCCCGGCCCGGCGATGCCCGCCGGCTGGTGGCGATCGCGGCCTCCACCGGGGGGCCTCGGGCGCTGGCGGAGCTCGTGCCGCAGCTCCCGGTGGGGCTGGAGGCGGCCCTGCTGATCGTGCAGCACATGCCCGCCGGCTTCACGCGGAGCTTTGCCGAGCGCCTCAATGGGCTCAGCGCGTTCACGGTGGTGGAAGCCGCCGACGGGATGGAGCTGCGGGCCGACACCGCGTACGTGGCCCCCGGGGATTATCATTTGCAGGTGCGCTCGCGCGAGGGTGCGCTGCGGCTGGTCCTCGACCAGGGGCCACCGGTCTGGGGGGTGCGGCCCGCCGCCGACCCGGCCTTCCACTCGGTGGCCGCCACCTTCGGGGCCGCGGCGGTCGGGGTCGTCCTCACGGGGCTCGGCCGGGACGGGGCCACCGGGCTGCGGGCGATCCACGACGCCGGCGGCGTGGGCGTGGCGCAGGACCGCGGCACCGCCACGATCTACGGCATGCCGGGCGCGGCGCTCGAGGGTGGCGGCGCCGACCTGGTGCTGCCCCTGGGCGCGATGGCGGAACGGATCGGCGCGCTGCTCCGGGAGCTGCCCCGGCGCTGACGGTTGGCGGGCCCGGTGGCCCGCCCCAGCAAGGAAGGACTCGGGATTCCGTGGCGGGGAGCCGATACCGTGACGTGGTGGCTGGAGACGAGCTGCAGTTCATCGTCTTCCGGCTCGCCTCGATCCAGCTGGCAATCAACATCTTTCAGGTGGCGCGGATTCTCCGCTACACCGAGCCCGAGGCGTGGCCGGAGGCGCCGCCGGGCACCCTGGGTGGCCTGGTCTACGGCGGGGCGAGGGTCCCCGTCGTGGACCTGCGGGCCCGGCTGGGCCTGCCCGTCGAGCGGCGAGAGGAGACGAGGATCATGGTACTGGAGTTCGAGGCCGAGCGGCTGGGTGTCGTCGTGGACCAGGTGCACGAGGCCATGCGGGTCGACACCCGGACCATCGCGCGGGCGGAGGGCGCCGACCCGGCAATCCCCGCGGAATGGATCGCGGGCGCCATCGCCCGGCCCGGCCGCCAGGTCCTGGTGCTGCACGGCGCGCGGCTGCGGGAGGCCACCGGCCATCCGACGCGGAAGGAGGCAGGCGTGTGAGCGACGGTCCCCTGATCGACCCGCTGGTGGCCGGCTTCCGGCAGCAATACCGCGAGATCGCCGAGCGGCTCGAGAAAGCCACCGGCTATGCCGAACGGGAGGCGGTCAAGCGCGAGATCATCGCCTACTTCAAGCGCGTGGACGTGGCCCTGGCGGAGCTGGGGCAGGTGAAGGAGGAGATCCGCGCCCTGGTCGAGCGCTACAAGCAGGTGGCCGCCGCCACCGACACCGCCCAGGCGCCGCAGTTCACCGGGGCCCGCCCCGTGGTGCAGCAGGATCACCTGGGCGCCTCGACCTTCATCGAGAAGGGCTGGAGCCTCATCTCCCTCGGCGACTACGCCGGCGCCATCCAGGCACTCACGAAGGCGCTCTCGCTCGCGCCGTCCGAGGTGCAGGCGCAGTCGCTGCTCGGCTGGGCGCAGATGCTGCACGAGGACTACGACGAGGCGCTCACCACGTTCTCCCGGGTCCTGATGAAGGAGCCGGCCAACTCGCTGGCGCGGATCAACGTGGGCTATATCTGCCTCAAGAAGCGGATCTTCGGCGAGGCCATCGAGCACCTCTCCAAGGCCATCCGCCTCGACAACGACCGCAAGGCCACCCTCTACGCCCACTATTACCTGGGGCTGGTCTACCTCGAGCGCGAGATGTTCGAGGACGCGGTCACGTTCTTCCAGAAGACGCTCCAGCTTGGCCCCAACCTCATCGAGGCCTATTACGAGCTGGGCCGGGCCAGCTGGTTCATGGGCGACCGCGACGCGGCCAAGGTGTCGTGGACCGACGGCTTCAAGGCCAACAAGTTCAATCCGTGGGGCAAGCGCTGCAAGGAAATGCTGGACCTCACGGCGGGTGGAGGAGAGCCCCCTCGCACGGCCTCCTAGGCGTCCTCTGGCTGCTCGCGCAGGGCCCGGAGCCCGCGGTGCAGGTCGGCTCCGTCACCGTGATCGCGCCGCCGGCCCGGCGGGGGCTGGCCGTGGCACTGGCCGAGCGGGCCGAGGCTCCCCTGACCTGGCCCGGGCTCGGCCGGCGCCGGCCCCCACCCTTCACGCTCGTGCTCGCGGACGATTCCCTGGCGATGGCCCGGCTCACCCGGGGCCGGGCGCCAGGCTGGGGCGCCGGCGTGGCGTTTCCCGGCGCCCGCGCGGTCATCCTGCGCGCGGACCTCCCGGATCTCGAACAGACGCTGCGGCACGAGCTGGGTCACCTGGTCCTGCGCGACGTGGTCCGGGGGCGCCTCCCCCTCTGGTTCGAGGAGGGCTACGCCGTGTACGGGGCCGGGGAGTTCGGGCGGTCTGATGCCCTGGCGCTCAACCTGGCCGTGGCCGCGGGCCGGGTGCCGTCGCTCCAGGAACTGGACGCGATGCTCCGGGGTTCGGCCACCAGCGCCGACCTGGCCTACGCGCTCGCGGCCTCGGCGCTCGAGGAGATTGCCCGGCGGCCCGCCCCCGGCGGGCTCGGGCCCCTGCTGGAGCGGCTGGGTGCCGGGGAGGACTTCGATGCGGCGCTGCTGGGTGCCACAGGGCTCACCGAGGACCGGTTCGAGGAGGCGTGGCGGCTGGGGCTGCGGCGGCGGTACAACCTCATTACCTGGGTGGTGACGGGCGGGATGTGGGCCATCCTGGCCCTGAGCCTCGGGCTCCTCGCCTGGGAACGACGGCGCCGGGACCGGCCGCGCCGGGAGGCGCTGAATGTGGGCTGGGAGCTGCCCCCGGAGCCTCCGGCGGCCGACGGGGATGGCACGGGGACTCCCCCGGTCCCGGTTGACCAACGGCCTCCGAGGGAGTAAGCTCAACCCCCATGCCAAGTTCCGAGTCTGCCGCCCCCGGGCACCAGCTGCGTTTCGGCCGTCGCAACGTGGTGCTGATCGCGGCGGCCGTCGTCTCCCTCATTGCCGGGTACGCCTGGCTCGACGCCGGCGGCACGACGGGCGCGGCGGCGCTGCTGGTGCTGGGGTACTGCGTGCTGTTCCCGCTCGGCATCGCGCTGTAGCCGGCGCCCCGCCGCCGGGCGGCAGGAGCCACGGACCGCCAGTGCGGTCCGTGTGCATGTGTATCCCGGGCGAATAGCTCAGCTGGTCCAGAGCGCCTGCCTTACACGCAGGATGTCGGGGGTTCGAATCCCTCTTCGCCCATGCCGCTGGTCTCGAATTGCCGTCCGGTACGCCGGTTGCATTGCATGCCGGAGTCCCTCTTCCGTGGAGAGCGTTCCGATGCGCCTGGTCCGTCTGTTCACCTTGAGTGTCCTGCTGTCCGGCGCCACGGCCCTGTCGGCCCAGATCCCCACGCGGCCCCGCAACGCCCCCGCCGGTCCGGCGGCGACGCGCATGCTCGTCGGGAACCCCCACTCCTTCAGCTCCCAGGACTCCGTCCCGTCCGTGACGGTCGGCGAGGGGATGCGGACCCGGGTGGAAAAGCTGGTCGGCACCCAGTTCCGGGTGCTCACCCGCGCCGAAATGAATGACGCGCTGCTCCAGTATGGCTACCCCAAGGACGCGATCCTGTCGGCGCTCCCGCTGCGGAGCCTGGCGCAGTCGCTGACCGCGCGCGCGATGATCGTCTCCACGTTGACCCGCGATGCCGGTGGCAAGTTCACCGTGACGGCGCGGCTCGCGGGCCTCAACGATGAGGCGGGGAACGTCGTGGTGCTCACCCAGGGGGCCGGGCAGGCGCTGCCGGAGCTGGGGTCCAAGGCCGCGGAGGGGTTCCAGCCCGCGATCAAGTCGTGGGCCGACGCGAAGGCGTGCGTGGACCAGGCCAAGTCCGCGCCCGAGAAGGCGGCGCAGGCGGCCCGGAAGGCGATCGCCGTCCTGCCCAACCACGGCCTCGCCAATCTCTGCCTGGGGCAGCTCGCCCTGGCCCGCGGCAGGAAGGCCGACAGCGCCGAGGCGATGGGGTTCTTCGGCACCGCGGTCAAGGGTGATCCGCTCAGCCTCAACGCCTGGACCTTCCTGGCCGCGGGCTACGAGGCTGCGGCCGACACCGGCAACACCGTGTCGGCGCTGAAGCAGATGCTGGCGATCGCGCCGACCAACCAGCCGCTGCGCGACCTGGTGTTCAAGAAGCTGCTGTCGTATGGTCGGGTCGAGGAGGCGGAGCAGGTGGCCGATGAGGGCCTCAAGCTCGACCCGAGCAACGTCGACATGTTCGACCTGCGCGCCAACGCCCGCATCTTCCGCGAGAACTACAGCGGGGCGCTCGACGACCTGGAGCAGATCCTGGCGCTCGACTCCACCCGGGCCGACACCACGTTCTACGCCAAGTACCTCGCCACGGCGAGCGTCCGGCCCGATACCGCCCGCCTGGTGCGGTGGTCGTCCGCGGCGGTCCGGCGCTACCCGGACAACGTCAAGCTGCTGCAGCAGGTTGCCGGGGCGTATTCGCAGGTCGGGCTGCCGGACAGCCTGCTCGGCACCCTCAACATCCTGGTCAAGCTCGACAGCGCATCGGCGGTGGGCGCCGCCCTGCAGGAGGCCAAGGCCCGGCAGGACCTGAAGCAGTTCCCGCAGGCGATGCCGTTCATCGAGTTCGCCGCGGCGCACGGTGATGCCGCGTCCAAGGAAGGGGCCAGCGGGCTCCTCCTCAACGGGACGCTGCCGCTGATCCAGCAGACCCCGCCCGACTGGGTGGCGGCCTCGGACGGCTTCCGGAAGGTCATCGCCCTGGCCAACCCCCAGGGGCGCTATGCCCCGATCGCCAACTACTTCCTGGGCCTCTCCCTGGTCAACCGGATCATCGCCACCGACAAGGAGGCGGAGACCCAGAAGTCGTGCGATCTCGCCCGCCAGGTCGAGGCGATGACGGCCGAGGGCGAGCAGGCGCTCGCGCTGGGCGCCCCCTATATCGAGGGCGCCGGGGCCAGCCAGAAGGGCACCTACGAGCAGCTCAAGGGCTACCTGCCCACGCTCAAGCCGCGGACCGCCTCCATGGTCCGGGTCTACTGCAAGTAGTCGCGGCGGCGGAGGGTGCCCCCTACCATCGGGGGCACCCCCTGCCTATATTCTCGCGCCGCTGCAACATGGGGCTGTAGCTCAGCTTGGTTAGAGTGCCGCACTGTCACTGCGGAGGTCGCGGGTTCGAGCCCCGTCAGCCCCGTCCCATGTTGGCCACGCACCCCGTCCGGTCCGCCGAACGGGGTGTGTTCGTTTCCCGCCGCCCGAGGTTCACGCCGTGACGCCACCGGCCATGCCGTTCGCCCACCAGCCGGTGCTCGCCGCCGAGATCGCTGCGCTGGCCCGGGGCGCCCGCCGTGTGGTGGATGCCACCCTCGGCGGTGGCGGTCATGCCGAGAGTTTCCGGCACGCCGGGGCGGAGGTGCTCGGCATCGACCGCGACCCTCGCGCCATCGCCGCGGCCCGCGCCCGCCTCGGCGAGCAGGGGATGACCTACCTCGAGGCGCCCTACGCCTCGGACGCCGCGCTGGCGGCCATCCACCGTTACGCCCCGGACCTGGTGCTCCTCGACCTCGGCGTCTCCTCCCCCCAGCTCGATGACGAGGCGCGAGGCTTCACCTTCCGGCCCGGCGCGCCGCTCGACATGCGCATGGGGCAGGGCGGGGACACGGCGGCCGACCTGCTCAACCACGCCCCCCCGGACGAACTCCGGCGGATCTTCCGCGAGTACGGCGACGAGCGGCAGGCCGGGCGGCTGGCCCGGGAGGTTGCGCGGCGGCGGGCCACCGCGCCGTTCGCCACCAGTGATCACCTCGTGAACGCCATCCGGTCCGTCCTCGGCCCGCGGAGCGGGCCCCCGGACTTTGCCCGGCTGTTCCAGGCCGTCCGCATTGCGGTCAACGACGAGCTCGAGGGCCTCGCCCGCGCCCTCCCCGCGATGCGTGACGCCCTGGTCCCGGGTGGGCGAATCGCCGTGATCAGTTATCATTCGGGCGAGGACCGGATCGTGAAGCACTGCTTCCAGGAGTGGGCGCGCGCGTGCGTCTGCCCGGCGGAACAGCCCCTGTGCACCTGCCGCGGGCGGCCGCTCGGCCGGCTCGAGCCGCGGAAGCCCGTGTACCCCTCCGACGCCGAAGCGGAACACAACCCGAGGGCCCGAAGTGCCACCCTCCGCATCTTCAGGACAATCGAGGCTTAGGGGCCGCCACTGGATCATGCTGTGGCTGCTCGTGTTCCTCGGCGTCGCCGTGGCCGTCAACGCACGCCAGGCCGCCGGCGTGGAACTCGCCGGGGAGTACGGCCGGCTGCGGGAGCAGCGGACGGCGCTCGAGGCCGAGCGCGCCGCCCTGCAGCGGGAGATCCGCCAGGCCACCAGCCGGCGGGTGCTTGGCGACCGGGCCGCCGCGGAACTCGGCCTGCACCAGCCGCAGAACGGCGAGTTCACGGTGCTGCGGCTCGGCGCTCCCACCCGCTGAGCGATGGCCAAACCCACCGCACGGATCGGGCTGCTCCAGGCCGGGCTCCTGCTCGGGGCTCTGGGCATCCTGCTGCGCGCCGGTCAGCTGCAACTGGTGGAAGGCGCGGACTGGCGGGCCAAGGCGGACCTCACCCGCAAGGAGCGCGTGGTCCTGTCCGCGAGCCGGGGCGGCATCTACGACCGCAACGGCGAGGCGCTGGCGGTCACCCAGGAGTACTTCGAGGTGGGCATCGCGCCGAACGAGCTGCGGGGCGCGGCCCGCGACGCCCGCACCATCGCCAAGGCCCTGGACCTGCCCCTGGCGCGGGTGCAGCGCGACCTCGCCAGGGAGAAGTGGGTGGCGTATCCGGGCCCCTACAACGGCCTCGAGGTGCAGGACCTCCGGGCCCTCCGCGGGGTGTACCTGTACGCTGAGCGCCAGCGGCACTACCCCGCCGGCCCGCTGGCCCGCGCCGTCATCGGGGCGCTCACGCCGGACAGCGGGAGGGGCGCGAGCGGGCTGGAGCTGGCGCTCGACGCCACGCTCACCGGTACGCCCGGCGAGGCCGTGGTGCTCAAGGACACCCGGGGGCGGCGCTATGTCTCGCCCTCACGGCTGGAGCGGGACCCCGTCCCCGGGCGGGACGTGTACCTGACCCTCGACGCCGAGCTGCAGGAGATCGCCGAGCGGGCGCTCGAGGAGGCGGTCGCGGAGTACGAGGCGCGCGGGGGCGACGTGGTGATCCTCGACCCGCGCACCGGGGAGCTGCTGGCGCTGGCCTCGCGCTGGCGGGGCGGCGATCGCACGGTGGTGAATCGTCCCTCCTTCTTCACCGACCCGTTCGAGCCTGGGTCCACCGCCAAGCTGTTCACCGCCGGCGCACTGCTCGCGCTGGGCAAGGTGGACTCCACCGACGCGGTCTTCGCGGAGAACGGCGTCTGGACCTTCCCGGTCAATTCCCGCGGGGACACCCGGCAGATCCACGACGCGCACAAGATCACCGGCAGCGTGACGCTCGCCGAGGCGATCAAGTACTCCAGCAACATCGGCATGGGCAAGTTCGCCGAGCGGCTCACGCCGGCCCAGCAGTTCGACGCCCTCCGGGCCTTCGGCTTCGGCAGCCTGAGCGGGGTCGAGTTCCCCTCGGAGGCCCGGGGCTTCCTGCGCATGCCGCACCAGTGGGACGCCTACGGCAAGGCCAGCGTGGCGATGGGCTACGCCTTCAACGTGACCTCGGTGCAGCTGGCCGCCGCCTACGGAGCGATCGCCAACGACGGCATCCTCCTCACCCCGACGCTGGTGCGCGAGGTCCGCGCCCCGGACGGGACGGTGCTGTACCGGCACCGGGCGGAACCGGTGCGCCGGGCCATCCCGCCCGGGGTGGCGGCCACCCTGCGACGGTACCTGCAGCTGGTGGTGGGGGATGGCGGCAGCGCGGAGTCGGCCCAGCTGGCCAACTATCCGATCGCCGGGAAGACGGGCACGGCCATCCGCTTTGACGGCGGCAAGTACCAGGACGGGCACTACACCGCCTCCTTCGCGGCCATCTGGCCGGCCGCCGACCCCCAGCTCGCGATGGTGGTGAAGCTCGACGACCCCCGGGGCGCCCGGTATTACGGGGGCACGACCGCGGCGCCCACCACGCGCGCCATCCTGGAGGAGGCGCTGGCCTCGCGACGGAGTGCCATCGACCGGCGCCGCCTGGCCGGGCCCGCGACGCCGGCCGAGACGGCGCCCGACGCCCCGGCCGACACGGCCGCGTCGCCCGAGGAGCGCCGGGTGGCCTACACGCTGCCCTTCGTGCCGGATACCGCGGACCGTCCCGGGCGGCGGCCCGTGCCGAACGTCACGGGCCAGTCCCTGCGGAAGGCCGCCAGTACCATGCTCCGGCGCGGGTTCCAGGTGGCGGTGCATGGGTCCGGGCAGGTGCGCCGGACCACGCCGGCCGCCGGCGACTCGCTGGGCTTCGGCAAGACGGTCACCCTGTGGGCGGAGTGAGATGAGTCAGACCCTCGCGGCCCTCGAGACGGCGCTGCAGCGGGCCGGCCTGCTGCAGGCCAGCGCCGGCGCCGCCCCGGCCCTGACCGGCGTCACCGCCGACAGTCGCGCCGTGACGCCCGGGATGGTGTACGTCGCGGTGCGCGGCTCGCAGGCCGACGGGCACCGCTTTCTCGCCGACGCAGTGGCGCGCGGGGCCGCGGCGGTGGTGGTGGAGCGGCCCGAGGGCGTGACGGTGCCCTGCGTGGTCGTGGAGGATGGCCGCCGGGCCGCCATCGTGCTGGGCCGCGCCTGGCACGGGGACCCGGGGGCGCGGCTGACCCTCGTCGGGATCACCGGGACCAACGGCAAGACCACCACCACGGCCCTGGTGCGGCACCTGCTCAACGACGAGGGGCACGCCGGCAGCATCGGGACCCTTGGCGCGTTCGACGGGGCGGGCCGCGCGGTCGCATCCACCGCCGGTTCGCTGACCACCCCCGGCCCGATCGACCTCCAGGCCACCCTGGCCGCGATGCTGCGGCGCGGGGTCACCCGCGTGGTCATGGAGACCAGCTCGCACAGCCTCGACCAGGGCCGCCTCGACGGACTCCGCTTCGCCGCCGGCGTCTTCACCAACCTGACCCGCGATCACCTCGACTACCACGGCACGATGGAGGCCTACCTCGCGGCCAAGCTGCGGCTCGATGGCCTGCTCGCGCCGGACGGCGTGCAGGTGGTGAACGCGGACGATCCGGCCTGGGCGGCGCTGCCCGGCGGCCGGCGACGGGTGACCTTCGGGCTCGACCTGCGGGCCATGGTCCATCCGGACGGGCTGGTGCTTGGCAACGCCGGCAGCCGGTTCCGCCTGGTGACGCCCGGCGGCGCGGCCGAGGTGGCGCTGCCCCTCCTCGGGGAATTCAACGTGGCGAACGCCCTCGCCGCGGCCGGCGTGGGGATCGGCCTGGGGCTCGATCCGCACGCGGTGGCCGAGCGGCTCACGCTCGCCCCCCAGGTGCCTGGGCGGATGGAGCGGCTGGCCGAGCGGCCTGCGGTGGTGTTGCGCGACTACGCCCACACCCCCGATGCCCTGGAACGGGCCCTTGCCGCGCTGCGGCCGCTCACCGGCGGTCGCCTCATCGTCGTCTTCGGGTGCGGGGGCGACCGGGACCGCGGCAAGCGGCCCGTGATGGGCCGGATCGCCGCCACCCTCGCCGACCTGGCCATCGTCACGTCGGATAACCCGCGGACCGAGGACCCGGAGCGGATCATCGACGACGTGGAGCAGGGGATGGGATCCGCGCCGCACCAGCGGGTCGCCGATCGCCGGCAGGCCATCGCCGCGGCGCTCGAGGCCGCCGCGACCGGCGACACCATCCTCCTGGCGGGCAAGGGGCACGAGACCTACCAGGTGATCGGCACCGAGAAGGTGCCCTTCGACGAGCGGGCCATCGTCCTCGGCCTGGGGGCCAGCTGATGCCCTGGACGCACGACGCCGTCCGCGACGCGCTGGGGGGATGCCTGACGGGCGCCGACCCGGTGCCGGGGGCGCCCCCGGCGTACAGCTCCGTGTCGACCGACACCCGCACCCTGGGCGCCGGGGCGCTCTTCGTGGCGCTCAAGGGCGAGCGCTTCGACGGGCACGACCACCTGGCCGCGGCCCGGGACGCCGGGGCCACCGGCGCAGTGGTCATGTCCGGCACCGCCGCGGTGCCCGGCCTCATCCTGTACTTCGTGACCGACACCCTCGAGGCCTACGGCTGGCTGGCCCGGGCGCGGCGGCGAGAGATCCGCGGCCCGGTCATCGCCATCGGCGGCGCCAACGGGAAGACCAGCACCAAGGAGATGGTGGCGGCGGTGCTCGGGGTGAAGTACCGGGTGCATTCCACGCCGGCCAACGACAACAACCTGGTGGGCATCCCCAAGACCATCCTGGCCGCGCCGGACGACACCGAGGCGCTGGTGATCGAGGCGGGAGCCAGCGTGCGGGGCGAACTGCGCCGGGCCCGGCCGGTGATCGAACCCACGGCCACGGTCACGACGAACGTGGCCATCTCGCACCTCGACGGCTTCGGCTCGCTCGACGGGGTGCTCGAGGAGGAACTCGACCTGCTGGAGGGCTCCCCGCTGGCCATCGTCGGGCTCGAGCCGGCGGCGCTGGCCGAGCGGGCGCGGGGACGCGCGGTCCGGGTGGTCACCGCCGGGATGGACCCGGCCCGCTTCCCGTGGCCCCCGCCCCCCCGGCCGGTGCGGCCGCGGAAGGCGGTCCTCTTCGCCGGCCTGGTCG
>WBZT01002733.1_pt1 | contig 12042 bp, 7 predicted proteins | sample 5204241 | NCBI WGS metagenome assembly WBZT01 (sample SAMN12344358, study PRJNA552823) | activated sludge metagenome | biome: Activated sludge suspended growth; feature: Nitrification reactor; material: Wastewater; isolation source: activated sludge from nitrification reactor of wastewater treatment...
CTGATCGACGGCAAGACCCATCTCGCGCGCCAGTTGGGTGATCGGTTTGCCCGGCTGGTAGGGAGAAATGGCCCGGATGTAGGGTAATGATTGCTCGTAGAGTGTCATCGGCAGTCCTCGCATCGAAAAGCCTAGTAGACCGCGACCGGGTATGAACCCAGCAGCTTCAGATAAGGCGCACGCCGAGCCAGTTCGGTGAGTGCGCTGCGCACGGCCACATCGTCGCGGTGGCCCTCGACATCGACGAAAAAGACATACGCCCACAGCGTATGACGTGCTGGACGTGACTCCAGCCGGGTCAGCGAAACACCGGCGTCGGAAAATGGGGCCAGCAGCTTGCTGAGCGCGCCGGTCTGGTTGTGCGCCGACATGATCAGCGAGGTCTTGTCACGCCCCGATGGCCCGGCGTCGTGGCGACCGAGAACGACGAAGCGGGTGGTATTGTTCGGTTCATCCTCGATGTTGCTGGCCAGTTCAGGCAGTTGATAACGCTCGGCAGCCGCCTGACCGGCGATTGCAGCGGCCCCTGCTTCGGTCGCGGCGAGTTGCGCGGCCTGCGCGTTGCTGCCGACCGGAATGCGCTGCACATTCGGCAGCGAGCGATTCAGCCACTCGTGACATTGCGCCAGCGACTGCGCGTGAGAATAGACCTTCACCACTTCACCCAGTGAGCGCTCGTTCGACAGCAGATGCTGGTGAATGCGCAGCACCACTTCGCCGCAGACCTTGAGCGGCGTCGTCAGCAGCAGGTCGAGGGTGCGTCCGACGGCACCCTCGGTCGAGTTTTCGATCGGCACCACAGCGTAGTCGGCATGACAGGATTCGACTTCGCGAAAGACATCGTCGATCGAAATCTGGGGCATCGGGCGCGCGGCATGACCAAAATGCTTGATCGCTGCGCTTTCCGAGAAGGTGCCGAGCGGTCCCAGGAAGGCGATGCCCAGCGGCTGTTCAAGCGACAGGCAGGCGGACATCACTTCCCGGAAAAACCAGGTCACGCTCTCGTTCGACAGCGGCCCTGGGTTGATCTCCTGAATCCGCTGCAGCACCTGCGCTTCACGCTCGGGCCGATAGATGAAGCCGGCCGCACCATGGCGCGCCTTGATCTCCCCGACCTGCTGCGCATAGCGGGCACGCCGGTTCAGCAAGTCCAGCAATTGCCTGTCAAGGCCATCGATCTGCTGACGAACGACCGCCAGTTCGCTCTGCAGGTCGCCGCTCACCAGGCGTATCCTGTGCGCAGTCGCGGCCGGTCGGTCAGACAAGGTATGCGGTCGAACACGCGGACCACCCTACCCCTGCTCCGGATCGGTCACGGGAAGCTCGACCGCGGCAGTGTCCTCGCCATCCGCCGGGGGTTCAACCCCTTCGACGTCGTCTTCGCTCTCGACGACCTTTTCCAGACCGGCGAGCTTCTCGCCGGCGTCGAGCGCGATCAGCGTCACTCCCTGGGTCGCGCGTCCAAGTTCGCGAATCTCGCGCACGCGCGTGCGGATCAACACGCCACCGGTGGTGATCAGCATGATCTCGTCTTCGTCACGCACCAGGCGGGCAGCGACGACCTTGCCGTTGCGTTCGCTGGCGGCAATCGCCTTGACCCCCTGCGTGCCGCGACCGGAATGGCGAAAATCGGCGAGAACCGTGCGTTTGCCGAAACCGTTTTCGGTGGCCACCAGCACCGTCTGTTGATCGTTGTCGGCAACCAGCAGCGACAACACCTGTTGCTGGTCGGCGAGCCGCATTCCCCGCACGCCGCGCGCCGTGCGCCCCATCGGGCGGACCTCCTCCTCATCGAACCACACCGCTTTGCCGACGTCGGAAACCAGCACCACATCCTGCAGACCATTGGTGATCTCGGCGCCAATCAGAACATCATCCTCGTCGAGGGCGACGGCGATGATGCCGGCTTTGCGCGGGTTCGAGAAATCCGATAGCGGCGTCTTCTTGACCGTGCCGTTGGCGGTGCACATGAAGATGTAGCGATCGTCGGCGAACTCCTTGACCGGCAGAATGGCACTGATTTTCTCGCCATCCTCGAAGGGAAACAGGTTGACGATCGGCTTGCCGCGGCTGCTGCGCGTCCCCTGCGGCACCTCATAGACCTTCAGCCAGTAGACGCGCCCCCGGTTGGTGAAGCAGAGAATGAAATCGTGCGTATTGGCCACAAACAGATGGTCGACGAAATCGTCCGCCTTCATCGCCGCCGCCTGCTTGCCCCGTCCACCCCGCCGCTGTGCTCGATAGTCGGCGAGCGGCTGCGCCTTGATGTAACCGGTATGCGAAAGCGTCACCACCATGTCGGCCGGGGTGATGAAATCCTCGATGCCGAGATCCTGGGTATGGGTAACGATTTCCGAGCGGCGCTTGTCGGAGAACTGGGCGCGGATGCCGGTCAATTCGTCGACGATCATCCCGGTGATGCGCTCGGGTCGCGCCAGGATGTCCATCAGGTCGGCAATGCGTTCGAGCAGTTCGCCGTAATCGGCAACGATCTTGTCACGTTCGAGGCCGGTCAGGCGCTGCAGGCGCAGTTCGAGGATCGCCTGTGCCTGTGCTTCCGAGAGCAGGTAGCCGTTCTCCGTCAGGCCGAATTCGCAGCCCAGCCCTTCCGGACGGGTCGCATCGAGAGCCGCCCGCCGCAGCATCTCGGCCACTGTCGGCGAGGTCCAGGGCCTGGCCATCAGCCCGCGGCGCGCATCGGCCGGTGTCGGCGCCGCCTTGATCAGGGCGATGATCTCGTCGACATTGTCGAGCGCCACCGCCAGGCCTTCCTGGATGTGTGCCCGCTCGCGTGCCTTGCGCAATTCGAAAACGGTTCGCCGGGTCAGTACCTCGCGCCGGTGCCAGAGAAAACACTCGAGCATCTGCTTGAGGTTGAGCAGGCGCGGCTGCCCATCGACCAGGGCGACCATGTTCATGCCGAAGGTGTCCTGCAGTTGCGTCTGCTTGTACAGGCAGTTGAGCACCACTTCAGCCACTTCGCCACGTTTCAGCTCGATGACCACGCGCATGCCCGATTTGTCGGACTCGTCGCGCAGATCGGAAATGCCGTCGATCTTCTTTTCGTTGACCAGTTCGCCGAGCCGCTCGAGCAGCGTTCGCTTGTTCACCTGGTAAGGCAGTTCGTCGATGATGATCGCCTGACGATTGTTGCCCTTCTCCAGGTCCTCGAAGTGCACCTTGCCGCGCATGATGACGCGTCCGCGCCCGGTGCGATAGCCCTCGCGGACCCCGGCAAGGCCGTAGATAATGCCGGCGGTCGGAAAGTCGGGCGCCGGCAGCAGATCGATCAGATCGTCGACGCCGATCCCGGCGTTGTCAAGCAGCGCGAGGCAGGCATCGATCACTTCGCCGAGGTTGTGCGGCGGAATGTTGGTCGCCATGCCGACCGCAATCCCCGACGAGCCGTTGATCAGGAGGTTCGGAATACGCGCCGGCATGACCAGCGGCTCTTCCTCCGAGCCGTCGTAGTTGGGTCCGAAATCGACGGTTTCCTTGTCGATGTCGGCAAGCAATTCGTGCCCGATACGCGCCATGCGCACTTCGGTGTAACGCATCGCGGCCGCATTGTCGCCGTCGACCGAACCGAAGTTGCCCTGCCCGTCGACCAGCATGTAGCGCAGCGAAAAATCCTGCGCCATGCGAACAATGGTGTCGTAGACCGCCGTGTCGCCATGCGGATGGTACTTACCGATGACATCGCCGACGATCCGCGCCGATTTCTTGTACGGCTTGTTCCAGTCATTCGACAACTCGTGCATGGCGTACAGCACGCGCCGATGCACCGGCTTGAGGCCATCACGTGCGTCGGGCAGCGCGCGCCCGACAATCACGCTCATCGCATAATCGAGATACGATCGACGCATCTCGTCTTCGAGGCTGATCGGGAGGGTTTCTTTGGCGAAAGCTTCCATCTTCTATCCGCTGGCGACGCGACTTCGGCAGGAATATCGTCGTCTTGTTGAAGCCCGTTATTCTAGCATGCTCCCGATTCCCCGGACCCGGCAAGGCGGGGATATCACCGCCTCCCCCACAATTGACCGCAGTTGATGAGGAACATATACTCTCGTGGACAGTTTTGGATTTCCTGCTCTTCATCCGCTCGGGATGGTCTGGAGGGCCGCTGGCAGTGCGGCTTCGTTACTATGGAAGTCGTGAGTGACTCTCGAATCTCCCCTCCCCCTCGCGGGGGAGGGGTCGGGGGAGAGGGAAACGGCCATGACTTTCATCATCGGGGGTATCTTGCAAAGTCATGACCGTTTGTCCGACGACTTCCGGACATCCCTGGTTGGTGGTCGACGCTCTTCTGGCGGCGCAAACACTGCCATGCACCGGCCGACCGACGTACGACAGGTATCCCCCCGCAGGTTGCCGGGCTGGTTTGAACTCGCGTCATAGCAAAGTACAAACTTCAGAACCTGCAACGATCCATTCTTGATCAACACATTTTCAGCAAGCTGTTGGCGTAGCGAGGGCACCGTGCCATGGTGCGGGAGATCATCGCTAACGCTGTGAATAGTTTAATGTGAAAGTCGTCGCGTCAGCGACTCACGAATCTCCCCTCCCCCTCGCGTGGGAGGGGTCGGGGGAGAGTGGAAACGGTCATGGCTTTCATGATCGTGGGGTGCCTGACAAAGTCATGACCGTTAGAGGTAAAGATGCTCGCAAACGCCATTCCTTCACCACCAAACAGCCTCGACAGGCCAGGCACGATCAGGATTCTCGATTTTGCCCTGGTGAGTGTCCAGTTGATGTTGCTTTTGCTTCTCTTGCGCCAATTCCAGATCGAATCCGCAGCCTTCCTGCGGCTCGCCGCCCTTGCCTTCGGCGGCTTTGCCATTCATGCCTGGCTGCCCCTGCGCTACCGTTTGCCCTTCTTTCTGCTCTTGAGTTTCGCAGGCATCGGGGTCGTCATGGGCTTCGAGAACGGCGCCTGGATGATCGGAATCGGGTTGCTCCTGATAGGCATCTGCCATATCCCGGTTTCCTTTACGTTGAGAGGAGCCTTGCTGTTGCTCGTGGGGGCGCTTCTGGCGGCACAACGCGCAAAGCTCCTGCCGTTTCCCTGGTCGGAGGCAATCTGGCCCATTCTCGGCTCGATGTTCATGTTCCGGCTGATCGTGTACTTCTATGACCTGCGCCACGAAAAGGTACCGGGGACGCCAGTCCAGGCCCTGGCCTATTTCTTCATGCTACCAAATGCCTGTTTTCCCCTCTTCCCCGTGGTTGACTACAAGGCGTTTCGCCGCAGCCATTTCGACGATGATGCCTACCGTGTCTATCAGGTCGGCATCGACTGGATGGTCCGCGGTGTCATCCATCTGATCCTGTATCGGGTGATCTACTATTACTTCACGATGGCCCCTTCCGAGGTCAACACCCCGGCCGACCTGTTGAACTACCTTGTCTCGAACTTTCTGCTCTACCTGCGCGTATCGGGCCTCTTTCACCTGATTATCGGCATGCTTTACCTGTTTGGTTTCCGTCTGTCGGAAACGCACAACCGCTACCTGCTGGCGACGAGCTTCACGGATTTCTGGCGGCGCATCAACATCTACTGGAAAGACTTCATGCAGAAGGTCTTCTATTACCCGGTGGTATTCAAGCTGAAAAAGCTGGGAGCGACAAAGGCCCTGGTGATCGCGACGCTCTATGTTTTCGTAATGACCTGGTTCCTGCACGCCTACCAATGGTTCTGGCTGCGTGGCACACTGCTCTTCGTGCCACAGGACATCCTCTTCTGGGCAATCCTGGGCGTTCTGGTGGTGCTCAATTCGCTCTACGAGATCAAGCATGGACGGTCACGGAGTATCGCGGCGAAGAAGCGAACCCTGCGCGATGTCCTCCTGTCGATCGTCAAGACCTACGGCACCTTCTGGTTCATCTGCATCCTCTGGTCTTTCTGGACGGCGGAAACCCTGGGCGACTGGTTCTCCTTATGGGGTGCCCTACACGGCGACTTCAGCTGGCAGGTGCTGACCTGGCCAGCCATCGTCCTGCTGGTGGTTGCCGTCGGATCGATCCCCAAGGAGACCTTGCGCAATATCAAGGTTTCGGCGCAGGAAGAAAGCGAGTGGATTCGCTCACGCATCGTCACGGTCGTCGCCTTGATCGGACTGATTCTGATCAGCATCGAAGGAGTGGCCACCCGAATTAGCCCGGACATCGCGACGATCGTGCATTCACTTCGTTCCGGACAATTGAGCCGCCTTGATCAGGCCAAGCTGGAAAAGGGCTATTATGAAAACCTTCTGTCGGTGGATCGTTTCAACTCGCAACTCTGGGAGGTCTATACCAAGAAGCCCGCGAACTGGCTGGACGTCGACAATGCCAACCTGAAGCGTTTCAACGGCGGCTTTGCACAAACGGAACTGATCCCGTCTTTCGTTTCTCACACCAAGTACGGTGATATCACCATCAATCGGTGGGGAATGCGGGATCGCGACTACACGCTGGAACCTCCTGCCGGCGTCTTTCGTGCCGCTGTCCTCGGTGCATCCTCGGTGATGGGCTGGGGTGTGGGAGACGGTGAAACCTTCGAAGCACTCGTGGAAGAGCGTCTGAACATCGAGCGACCGGTGGTCGGCATCGGCCACTATGAATTCCTGAACTTCGGCGTTCCCGGTTATCAGCCGCTGCAACAACTTGTAGCCTTTGAGAAAGCCATGCAGTTTCGACCGAATGCCGTGATCTACGTCGCAACCGGACGTGAGCTGTCGCGCGCCGCGGTCTACCTCGCCGAGGCTGTCAGGAAGCGGATCGACATCCCCTATGAGGAGTTGCGACAGATCGTCCAGCGCTCGGGGATCACGCCGGAGATGGAGGAAGCCGAGGCGCTCAAGCGCCTGACACCATACCGCAAGGAAATGCTGAATTTCGTCTACGGATCGATCGCGGCGCGCGCGCGCGCCAGCGGCACCCTCTCGATCCTGCTGTTCCTGCCACAGGTCACCGATGGATCGTGGCGAGAGGAGACGGTCGATACCCTCGCCATCGCAGCGGGCGCGGGCTTCGTGATCATTGATCTGGACGACGTCTACAAGGGCCGCGACATCAACCAGTTGCGACTTGCCGAGTGGGACGACCACCCGAACACGCAAGGCCATCGCCTGGTCGCAGAGCACCTGTACCAGGGACTCGTCGAGCAACGCGAGCAGATATTCAAGACCGATGGCATCCGCCACGCACAGTAGTTTGTTGACAAACCAACGGGGGTCACATGAGTACAGAAGAACTGAAACAGGCCATACAGAATTACATCATCCAGGAGTTCCTGCCGGGCGAAAACCCCGATAACGTGACCGATGACCTCCCACTGATCAGCAGCGGGATTCTTGACTCGATCGCGACGCTCAAGCTCGTGCTCTTCATCGAGGAGCGCTTTGGAATTACGCTCGAGGCGCACGAAACCGACAAGGAGAACATGGATACGCTTGCCCAGATGGTAGCCACCATCGAGGCCAAGCAGAAGTGAGCGGATGATGAGCACTGCACGGGCATTGCACCAGGCTTTTCTTGCCGCCACCGACCGTTTTCCGGAACGGATTGCCGTCGTCGAACCCGGCCATGGAGAGATCAGCTATCGACAGCTTGCCGATTTGTCGGGTCGCACGCGCGATCAACTGCGCGCACGGGGCGTTGGTCGCGGTGACCGGGTTGGTCTGTACCTGCGCAAATCAATCGATACCGTCGCCGCGATCTACGCCATTCTGCGCGCGGGCGCGGCCTATGTACCGGTTGATCCGGGCGCGCCGCCGGCTCGCAACGCGTACATCATGCACAACTGTGGGGTCAAGGTGGTGTTCAGCGAGAGCCGCGTCACAGAAAAGTTCTGTGCTGAACTCGAAGCCCTCGGAGCAGCGCCGCAGGTGATCGCTCTCGACGACGTTGGTGCCGGACGGGCCCTGGAGCGGTGGCTCGGTACGCAACCGAGTGCGCTCCCGCTTGCACAGGAGGCAGAGGCCAGCCCGGACGATGACGATCTCGCCTATATCCTGTACACCTCAGGATCAACCGGGAAACCGAAGGGCGTGATGCTGTCGCACGAGAATGCCGTCAGTTTTGTCGACTGGTGTTCCGAGGTCTTTGAACCGCGCGAAACGGATACTTTCTCCGCGCACGCCCCATTTCATTTTGACCTCTCGATTCTTGATCTGCACGTTTCCCTGAAGCACGGTGCCGCACTCGTGCTGATCACGGAGGATGTCGGCAAGGACCCGATGCGCCTGGCGAAGATCATTGCCGAGCACAGGATTTCGATCTGGTACTCGGCACCCTCGATTCTGGGCCTGCTTGCACAGTTCGGAAACCTCGCCAACCTCGCGTTCCCGGCTCTGCGCCACGTGTTGTTCGCCGGCGAGGTTTTCCCCGTCAAGCACCTGCGCATCCTCTGCGGTTTGTGGACGCAACCACGATACTTCAACCTGTACGGCCCCACCGAAACGAATGTCTGCACCTTTCACGAGGTCGTCACTCCGGTACCGGACGATCGCTCGGTGCCCTATCCGATCGGGAAGGTCTGCTCGCACCTGCTCGGAAAAGTGGTTGATGAAAACGGCACGACCGTCGAGCGGGGTGCGGAGGGCGAACTGTGCATCACGGGCCGGGGAGTCATGCAGGGTTACTGGGGACTTCCCGAGCAGACCGCCAAGAGTTTCCTGGTCGATCCGCAAGGAACACGGTGGTACAAAACGGGTGACATCGTCGTCGAGGAATCCGGTGGCTGCTACATTTACCGTGGGCGGCGCGATCGTATGGTCAAACGGCGCGGCTATCGCGTTGAACTCGGCGAGATCGAAGCCGGTCTGTACAAGCATGCGCACGTGAAGGAGGCTGCGGTCGTCGCCGTGCCCGATGAGGAAGCGGGCGTCAGGATCGTCGCACACCTGAGCTGCAAGGTGCAGACCCTGCCATCGTTGATCGAAATGAAACGCTTCTGTGGCGAGAACCTGCCCTTGTACATGATCCCGGATCGTTTCGTCTGGCAGCCGTCACTTCCCAAGACCTCCACTGACAAAATCGACTATCAGCGCCTGAAGGAGATGGCTTGATGGATTTTTCTTTCTCGGAAGAGCAGCGATTGCTGCGGGACAACATCATCAAATTCGCCAAGGGTACGCTGAACCAGAAAGTGATCGAGCGTGATCACCACCATGAGTTCTCCCGTGATCTATGGCGCAAATGCGGCGAGATCGGTATCCAGGGCCTGCCTGTTCCAGAGCAGTACGGTGGTTCCAATGTCGATCCGCTGACTTGCGCGATCGCGCTGGAAGCGCTGGGCTACGCCTGCCACGATGGCGGCCTGGTGTTCTCTCTGTCGGCGCATCTCTTAGCCTGCGTCGTGCCGATCTGGCGGCACGGAACCGATGCCCAGAAGCAGCGTTATCTGCCAGGGTTGTGCGACGGGACTTTGGTCGGGTCGCATGCGATTACCGAGCCAGGCTCGGGTTCGGACACGTTTTCGATGCGCACTCGTGCCGAGAAGGTGGACCGCGGCTGGAAGATCAACGGAACCAAGACCTTTATCTCGAATGGTCCGGTCGCAGACGTAGCGATCATCTTCGCGGTGACCGATCCCGGCAAGGGTTTCCACGGCGGGGTCAGCGGCTTCCTGGTGGACGCCGGGCAACCGGGCCTGTCGACCGGCAAACCGTTCGAAAAGATGGGGCTGCGCACATCGCCGATTGGCGAATTGGTCTTTCAGGACATGTTCGTTCCCGACGAGGCGGTACTCGGAAAAGTGGGGGCCGGATCTGCTGTTTTCGGGACAGCCATGGACTGGGAACGCGCACTGCTCGTCGCCGGCCATGTCGGCGTGATGGAGCGGCTGCTGGAAACGGCGGTCGGCTACGCAAGAACGCGCAACCAGTTCAACCAGAGTATCGGCAAGTTTCAGGCAGTCTCGCACAAGATCGCCGATATGAAGGTCCAGCTCGAAGCTGCGCGCCTGCTCGCCTATCGGGCGGCCTGGAAACTCGGCAATTCGCGTAGCGCTTCCCTCGATGCGTCCATCGGCAAGCTGTTCGTGAGCGAGTCGTTGCTGCAATCCGCGCTCGACTGCGTGCAGTTGCACGGAGGCTACGGCTTCATGGTCGAGTACGAAGTCGAGCGCGTCTTGCGTGATGCCGTGGCGGGAACGATCTACTCGGGAACTTCGGAAATGCAGCGAAACATCATCTCGCGCTGGCTGGGATTGTAAATCGTGAGTTGCTGACGCCACTTCCGCAAACGAAACGACGGATCTCACCCACCAGGAGCGAAATGTGGAAAAGGTTTGGAGTCAATTCCGGATCGGCGAGAAGATCGGGCTTGGCTTCGCCGTCGTCGGCCTACTGTTCGCCGGCGTTGTCTGGCATTACCATCAGACCCTGCAGTCGGTGCTTGGTGACTATCAGCAACTCCAAAGCGTCTTCGAAGTCCGCAAATCGCTGGCCCTCGAAATCGAAATCGAGATGGCGGCCGCACGCGATGCAGAGAAAGACTTCCTGATCCAGCGCCGGGAGCACTTCGCCGACGAGGTTGATCAGCATCTGCAGCTCATGCGCACCAAGATGGCAGCATTGGCGGCTGTGGATCAACACTCCCGGCAGACGGCCGAACAAATAGAGCAGCGGCTGACGACCTATCAGACAAATTTCCGTGCCGTCGCCGAGGCCTGGCGGCGCATCGGCCTGGACGAGAACTCGGGGCTCCAGGGCGCTTTCCGCCAGAAGGTCCATCGCCTGCAGGAATTGTCCGCACAGTACTACGTCGACCCGCTGTATACCACTCTGCTGCAGATTCGTCGCAGCGAAAAAGACCTGGCCTTACGCAGGGATCCGGCTTACCGGGATCGGGTTCGAATGCTGATCCAGGAGTTTCGCCAACTCGTTCAGGGCTCAGGACTGCAGGCCACCGTGAAACAAAAACTGCTGTCCGAGTTGGTCGTCTACGCTAGAACCTTCGAACCCTATGCCGACAACGCACTCAGGACCGCTGACGTCGGTGATGGCATGGGACCGTTCCGGGATGCGGCACATCGCATCGAGGCGATTCTCAGAGCCCAGCACGTCCCCCATCTGGAAACCAATATCTATAAGCTCCGGCGGCACGAGAAGGATTTTCTGCTGCGTGGCGATGAGTCCTACGTCACGATGTTGGTGGACATCGCCAGGACGATCCGCACCCAGATTGCGGCATCGCCACTCTCCGAGACCGACAAGACGCTTCTCACCGGCCTGTTGCTCGATTACCAGCAGGGTTTCCTGCTGCTGGTAGCGCAGCGCGCCAGCATCGTGACACTGACTAGGGAGGTGGACGCTGCCGCCAGGCAGATCGCTCCGCTGATCACGGCCAACGTCGATCAGGCCAACCAGATGATGGCCGCCCGCGTCGAGGCCATCGCCGAATCCTCGCAGACCAGCGTCCACCTGGGCCAGATCACGATGTACGGCGCGCTTGCCCTCGCACTGATCTTCGTGGTCACCCTGACCACGCGCATCGTTCGCAAGGTTCGACAAATGGCAGGTCTGCTCGACGACCTCGCCTATGGTGCGCCAAGCACGCGCGTCCCGGTGGTACCCGGCGGGCGAGACGAAATCAACGCCATGGCGGAATCACTCAACGCGCTGCTCGAACATCGGGCCAACTTCCTCGACTGTTGGAAGACGTCGATGAACGAGATGATTGCCCAACGCGAGCTTGAGCACGCCCATAGCGAAGCAGCGCGAGATGAAGTGATCACCGAGCTGCGCGCCGCCAGCATCGCCAAGGTACAGCAACTCAACGCGATCCGCGGGCGCCTGCGGCTTCATGCCGAACAGATTGTCGAAATCCATCAGCGGCTGCGTTCGACCCCCGGCGACGTCAGCACAGACGATGTACAGGCCCTCGAACACGCGGCTCAGGGCATGGTGACGCTGCTCGAAGTCCTGGCGGTTGACCACACTTGAAACGGCCATGCATTGCTGATGTCGCTGGCGAGGCAGCGCCGCACTGAGGTGAGTGTCTTTCCACCTGAGGGCGCGCGTGCTCTCGCCACATCGCCGGAGCAGTGCCGCGAGC
>WBZT01000946.1_pt1 | contig 12025 bp, 17 predicted proteins | sample 5204241 | NCBI WGS metagenome assembly WBZT01 (sample SAMN12344358, study PRJNA552823) | activated sludge metagenome | biome: Activated sludge suspended growth; feature: Nitrification reactor; material: Wastewater; isolation source: activated sludge from nitrification reactor of wastewater...
GGCTTCCAGTTCAGCGATGCGCCGCTTGAGGGCGTCTACCGTCTCTTTTTTGTGGTCGGCAATACCGGCTTGTTCGCGCGTGATCCACGCCAGCCAGTCCTGCATGCCCTCGCCGCTGGTGGCGGAGATGCGGATGATTTCAATGGCCGGGTTGACGCGCCGTGCGTTGGCCATGGCCTGTTCCACATCAAAACTGAGGTGTGGCAGCAGGTCACATTTGTTGAGCAGCATCAGCCGTGCGGCCTGGAACATGTCGGGATATTTCAGCGGCTTGTCCTCGCCTTCCGTCACTGACAATATCGCCACCTTGGCCGCTTCGCCCAGGTCAAATGCCGCCGGGCACACCAGGTTTCCGACGTTTTCGATGAACAGCAGCGAGTCATCGGCCAGTTCGAGATTGTTGAGCGCCTGTCCGACCATGTTCGCGTCGAGATGGCAGCCTTTACCGGTGTTGATCTGGATGGCGGGCGCACCGGTGGCGCGGATGCGCTCGGCATCGTTGGCGGTTTGCTGGTCGCCTTCAATCACGGCCAGCGGCAGGCGGTTTTGCAAGGCTTCTATGGTTTTGACCAGCAGCGTGGTCTTGCCGGAGCCGGGGCTGGAGACCAGGTTCAGAGCCAGGATACCGCGCTCCTCAAAGCGGGTGCGGTTCTGCGTGGCAAAGTCGTTATTTTTGGAAAGGATGTCGCGCTCAATCTGTACCATGCGCGCCTGGGTCATGCCCGGTGCATGGCTGCGCGCTGCGCCCAGGCCAAAATGCAGCAGGCCGTGGGAATGATCATGCTCATGCGGGTGGTCATGGTCGTGCGTATGGTCATGCCCGTGATCGTGGTGATGGTCATGGGTGTGCACGTGGCGATAGACCTTGCCGTCCTCGCCGATATGCTCGTGTTCGTGGGCATCTTGCCCTTCAATATGGACTTCGCCTGTTCCGCATCCGCATGTCGTACACATAGTTTTCTCTCCCTACTCGACTTCCAGTTCCTTGACCCGCATCTCCGTCCCACCCGTCGCCTGTACCTGGTAGCTGCCGCATTGCGGGCATGCGCCAAACTGCTCGGAAATCGGCACCGTGGCCGCGCATTTCATGCACCACCCGTAGCCCGGCAGGTCAATAATCTCCAGCCGTGCGCCTTCGGCAATACTACCGCGTGTCACCGCATCAAAACAGAAGCGCATGGCTTCCACCTCAACTGCGGCCAGTTGGCCGATTTCCAGCCACACCGTCTTGACCCGGCTGAATCCCTGGCTCACTGATGCATCTTCCATCAGTTGCAGCACCCCTTCGGCCAGTGACATTTCATGCATGGTCAGACTGCGCTCCCATTGATCTCTATGCTGTACTCCACACAAGGGTCCAGCGATAACACATGCACCCGGGCCAAGTGCGCCAGCTTTTCCCTGCTATCCGCCAGCATGCCCTCCAGGCCCGCCACAACGGCCCCCTGTGGATGGAAATTCCATTCGGTAGGCGCTACCGCCAGGTAATCACCAACCTTTCCCGCTTCCAGCCGTACCCGGTGCATCAACAGCCCACGTGCCGTTTTTACTGTGGCCAGTCCGGCAGCGCCGGACATCCCTGTGCTGTCCAGACGCCCACGATACTCCTCAACGACGATGGATAACATATCCAGCACCCTTGCCATGACGCGCGCCAACCACCGGGAAGACCGCTGTTGCATGATTTCGTGCAACAAGGGCTTTTCTGCGTAATACCCCAGTGCGCCGGTTTCCGCCGCCACACCGTGAAAAACCGGCCGCGCGGCAAATTCAGCATCCAATTCATCGCCACAGGCTGCAAGCGCCTGTGCCGCTGTCCAGTCCGGCAACATGGCAATGCTGCTATCTGCCGCCGCAGGCTCTACCTGATCCAGCGCCGCCAGCAGTCGCGCCGCCGGGCTTTCCCCGGCTTGCCACCAGGTTTGCAATTCCGCCAGGTTTCCCTTCACCCAATGTGTGGCAAGGCACCCCAGCCAGCGCGTTTCCAGCTCTTTCCGCAGCGCCGCCATGCCGCCCTGCCCGGCGCCCAAATCGCGCAACATGCCATGCCAGCGGACAAAATCGGCCTGCTGTTGCGGCAGTCCCAGCAGCTTGGGCCAATCCAGCAGCAAGCGCCACAAATGCTCCTGCATCGCCTCGCAGGCAATGCTGCGCTCCAGTGCTGCGCCATCCAGTTCCACGCCTTGCGCAGCGGCGGCTGCCGCCGCCGCCGCCGCACCCTGCGCATTGCCGCACACGTTGAACAACAGGCGCGCCATCTGCACCGCCTGCTCCGGCTTCTGTCCCTTCAACAGGCGGAACGCTTGCGGGCGGGTGGATGCAATATCCACCTTGCGCACCACCTGCCCATCCCACGTGAGGCCCAGGCGCAGCTTGCCTGCATCTACCCCCATTTACCTTCCCAGGAAGGGTACGCGCAAAAAATCGCGCCGGGAAATGGGCGTATGGGCCAGTGATTCTCCCTTGAGCCGGGCTTCTTCTATCATTTCCGTGAGTTGCTCACCCCGCTCTTTATCCGAATGTTCGGCCTTGAACAAGGTTTGCATGATTTCTCCCGCCACTGCCACTGCTTCTTCATGCGTGGCAAATTCCATCACTGGCGAAATCAGCGGGCAGATATGGCACGGCCCCAGCATCTCTTCATTCAGCCCCATGAATTCATAAGCGCCTGAGGGGAATACCCAGGTCTGTTTTTCATCCAGACGCAGGCTTTCCAGCGGCGCATTTTCGCCCGGCAACAACACCAGGTTAATCATCCAAGGCGTCACCAACACCCCGATCCAGCGCCCTTCCCACTCGCGAAAGTTCACAGCCTCGACGCGCAAGGACGGGTTGAGGATGGGCACATCGGCCATGCGGGTGGCAGCGATATGAGAAAACACTTGCTCCAGCAACTCCGCCGGGCCACTCATTCGACCACCATGAACTTGTGTTTGGGGGCATCACAATTGGGGCAGTGCCAATCCTCTGGCAAGGCGGTAAATGGCGTGCCGGGTGCGATGAACCGCACCTCGTCGCCCTGCGCCGGGTCATACACCCACCAGCAAATGCCGCATTCCAGCTGCGTGGAGGCTTCCAGCTTGCTGTCATCGCCGAGGTAAGAACCTTCAAACATGCTCACACTGTTTCTTCCTTCATCACGGCCAGCCACTCGCCCAGGCGTTCGATGCTGTCTTCATAATCCTCACGCGCAGCCTGTGCTACTTCCGGCACATCCACCACTTCCAGCGTGTTGAGGATAAGTTGATCCATGCTGTTGAAATATTGTACCCACCACACGTGGGCCAGGTTGGTGCTGGTGATGCGGCAATTGCCATAACCGCGGGAAAGCATGGTGACCGGGCCGATACCCAGCGCCTGCATCAGGTATTCCAGGTCTTCCGGCGACATCGGCAGCAGCGAGAGGTTAACCACGTGCGCTGCCTGGCCCATGCGATAGCCACGCGACCTGTCCAGCAGCTCGGTGAGCACCGCCGGTGCGTTCATGATGCCTTCGCGCAAGGGCGGCGCTTCCACCGCGTCAGCGGCCATTGCCGCGGACTGCTGCACCACGGGCGGAATGGCGCCAGCGCAAATAGAATCGCGTTGCAACGCGCCGCCGGGTGAAAGCTCCTGCACCCGCCACACCCCGGCGAACACGGTCTCCTGGATGCGCACCACCTGGGGGGCATTCAACAGGATGCTGACTTCACCATGCCCCAGCGACTGGTTGAGCAGTTCAACCACCCTGGGGGCAACATCCGCCAGCTCGATCTGCGCGGCATCCGGCCCGCTGAGCGGTGTGTTGCGCATGCGGGAGCGTAATTTTTCCAGCAGATCACAGGCCGCCGCCAGCGTGGGTGGATCAGCCTCAAGATGATGGACTGGCATGGAAAAAGTCTGCATGTCGTGCGGCATGGGCAGGAAATTCGCCTCATCCGCATCGGGATGCGAGCCTGGGCCAAAGGGAACAACGGGGATGGGAAATTCCTTCATCATGCCTCCTAATGGCAGCTTGGTGCGGCGGAAACCGCCACGGTGATACCAATTCCGGGAGCCCTGCCAACGGGGCGTTGCAGCATTTCGCGGAACTCCCCGGCAAACTCCACCCAATCACGCAGACCCTCGATCACCCCCACATAACCGCCATCCCGCAAGAACAGCAAGGCTGGCAGGCGGTTGAGGCCAAAGCGCGACTGCAATGCGCGGGCATGCTCCGGGCGCAGCAAAGCGGCCCTGGGCCTGACATCCGCGGTGGCCAACAGGTCGGGGAAAATCACCGCCATATCCCAGCTTTCCGGCACTTTATCCGGCTCATCGGTGAACAGCACCACACCATTGCCCGGAGCCTCTGCGAAAGCCTGGAATCCAGCCGCATCCAGATCGGCCAGGCCATGCTTGGTGGCCTGCCGATCCAGCAGCCCGTTGAAGTTCTGGCTCATGGCGGAACGCGGTGGTGTCCAGGTAATCGGGTTGGTCATGACAGTTTTTCCTTTTGCAAATGAGCCGCATCCTGGCGCAGGAAATCCGGCAACTGCGGCTCTCGGCCAACCAGGTCGGCAAAACACGCATCCACATCCAAGTTCCCGGCCGCCGTCAATTGCAGCGCATCCAGCGCCAGGTTGATTTGCGCGGCGCGCTCATCATCAATCAGCTCGCGCGCCGTATCGAGAAAAGTCAGCAGCCATTGCCCCGGCGCCACATCCCCCACCAGCATGGTGTTGATGCGGCTGCGGCCATTGCGGCTGTCGCACAAGGCGAAAATGCCCTCGATTTCAATCACCTGCATAGGGATGCCCAAACACATTATCGCCTCGCCATCCCGGCCAGAATACGGTCGTCGCCAATGCGGCAGGCTTCTTCCTCCGAAGGCCGCCCTGCTTCATAAGCAGCCATTTCCAGTACAGCCGTATTGAGCCCGCCGGAGGCCAGCGGTGTTTCGCGTTTTTTGAAGGGAATGCCCCAGCGTGCGATCCATTGCAGGGCAATCTCGAGGGACGGTTGGATTTGTGCCTTGACCACATCGCGCAGGCTGCCGCCGTAATCTTCCAGCTCCTCCGGCTGCACGCCGATCAGCACCAGTGATTCCGGCAGCCGATTGAGCAAGGCGGCGCTCATGATGACTTCCTGGAAACCGGTCTGGTGCAAGCTCATTTTTTTCGCACCCATGAAGCGCGGCACCTCGTCATCCTCGGCCACCACCATCTCGCCGGGCTGCATGCCGTAATCCACGGCATCAAACACAATCAGGCGACGCGCGTCCTCGATGTAGGGCAACAGGTATAAGCCTTGAGTGCCGCCATCCATTAGCGTGACATTGGGACCGAATTCGTATTCGGCGTTGAGCGCCTCCACACAGCGCACGCCAAAGCCTTCATCAGCCCACAGGATGTTGCCGATGCCCAGCACCAGCAGTTCGGTTTGTTTCATGAAAGTGCACGATTGTTACGGGTGCTGTAACACAGCACACATCATGCCAATCGGGAACGAAATAAAATTGATTCTGAATCAGGACATTACATGAAGCATACAATCAAAAAACGCACCACAATGGAAACTATATTTCCGATATGCACTAATTATGGAAGTTTTGTTGACTGCGACATGAAGATTTTGCGGGCCTGGTATACATCCCACTGAAACTGCAATTGCAACCAGAACGCGACATCTGTCCCAAAGAATTTCGCCAGCCGCACGGCGGTATCGGGCGTGATGGAACGCTTGCCGCACACCAGCTCATTCACACGCCGCCGCGAGATACCCAGCGATTTGGCAAGCTGGCCTTGCGATATCCCCGCGGGATGCAAGTAGCGGGTTTCGAGGAAATATCCCGGCTGTGCGGGTGCGCGCTGTCCCTGCCAAAAAAAACGCGGGTGTTGTTGAACACCCGCGCCGGGATTATTGCCTTCAAACATTTCCGCTCCAGGAGAATGACGGATTGGCTAGTCCCTGAATGTGCGCGAACCGCTAATCATGGCGCTAATCATGGTCTGGCGCGACATCACTTCCTCACGCAGCGCCGCATAAACATGCACGATGACAAAGATCACAATGCCCCACGCCACCAGATGGTGCCAGCTATGCACCGCCTGGCTTTGGCCGAACAGGGGCAGCACCCAGGTGGTGAACAAGGTATGTGACCAATGCCCTTCTTGCGCGCCTTCACCATACATGGCAAAACCGGTGATTATCATGAACAGCCCGCCCACAGTGATAGCCAAGAACATGATGAGATGCGCCAGCGGGTTGTGTCCCACGTATTTTCTTGGCAACTTGTCCAGGAAAAAATACCAGCGTAGCTCATGCCATGCGCCCGACCACCACTTGGGGTCGGCCAGCGGCAAGGTGAATAATTGCCTGGCATGGTGGTTACCCACCAGCGCCCAGTAAGCACGCGCCACAAAAGCGATGGCGAACACATAGGCGGCGGCAAAGTGGACAAAGCGGATATAGCCCATGAGGAAATTTTCGCTCGCCTCCCCCGCCACGCTGGGCAACGGGCTAGCAATGAACCAGCCAGTTACCGCCAACGTGAATATGCACAATGCGTTGAGCCAGTGCCACAGCCTGACCGGCGCTTCATACACAAACACGGTTTTGCCAGCGGCAGTTTCGTCTTCAATCGGTAATTCGACAGACATAGCAGTCTCCTTTCCGCGCTTTTAGCGCACCGTGACTTTGCTCAACTCTTCCCCATCCGGCGACATGACATGGGTCGAACATGCCAGGCAGGGGTCGAAGCTGTGCAAGGTGCGCAGGATTTCCAGTGGCTGGTCGGCCTTGGCCAGCGGCGTGTTCATCAACGCCGCCTCGAATGCGCCGATCTGCCCCTTCGGGTCACGTGGCCCGCCATTCCAGGTGGTGGGCACCACGCATTGGTAGTTGTCGATCTTGGTGTCCTTGATCTTCACCCAGTGACCCAGCGCGCCACGCGGGGCTTCGGTAAAGCCAGCACCCTTGGCTTCCTTGGGCCAGCTTGCCGGATCCCATTTTTCCACGTTGGCGGTGGCAGTATCGCCCGCCTTGAGGTTAGCCATGAGTTTGTCGAACTGCTGTACTTGCAGGTCGGCACAATACAACGCCTCAATGCCGCGTGCAGCAGTACGTCCCAGCGTGGAGAACAAGGCAGTGACCGGCACGCCAAGCTTGTTCAGCACGCCGTCTATCGTGTCCTTGATGAATGGATATTGTTTGGGTTGCACGTAACCCAGCACCATGCGCGACAGCGGGCCGACTTCCATGGCATTACCCTTCCAGCGCGGCGCCTTGATCCAGGAATACTTGGCGGATTCGTCCAGCGCCTCGATCTTGGTGCGCGTGCCCTTGAAATTGGGGCCTTCCGGGTGGTAATACGGCTCGGTAATACCATCCCACGGGTGCAGACCCTTGGTTTCATCCGGGTACTTGTACCAGGAATGGGTCACAAATTCCTGGACTTGCTCGGGGTCCTTGAGGTCAACCTCATGCACCTTGGTCAGGTCGCCGTTAAGGATGGCGCCGCGCGGCAACAGCAGGTTGGCAGCGGAGTAATCATTGGCGCGCTGGGGAATATCGCCATAAGACAGGATATTCTTGGACGACAACCCACCGCCGTACAGCCAGTCCTTGTAGAACGAAGCTATCGCCAGCAGATCGGGAATGTAGACCTTTTCCACGAATTCCTTGGTGCGATCAATAATGCTCTTGACCAAGTTGAGGCGCTCCATGTTGATCGCGCCCACCGCACCGGTGTCATTCACATTGATCGCGCAAGGCACACCACCCACCAGCCAGTTCGGGTGCGGGTTCTTGCCGCCGAAGATGGTATGCACCTTGACGATTTCCTTCTGGAAATCCAGTGCTTCCAGGTAGTGCGTGACCGCCATCAGGTTGGCTTCCGGCGGCAGCTTGTAGGCCGGGTTGCCCCAGTAGCCGTTCATGAACGGGCCGAGCTGGCCGGATTCAACAAACTTCTTCAGCCGGTTCTGCACGTCGCGGAAATAGCCGGGTGAAGACAGCGGCCAGTCAGAAATACTTTGCGCCAGTTCCGAGGTTTTCTTGGGGTCCGCGGACAGCGCGCTCACCACATCCACCCAGTCCAGCGCATGCAGGTGGTAGAAGTGCACCAGGTGGTCATGCACGTACAGATTCAACTGCATCAGGTTACGGATGGTGTTGGCATTCTCGGGAATCTGGATCGCCAGCGCATCTTCCACCGCGCGCACCGAAGTCAAGGCATGGGTGCCGGTACAAACGCCGCAGATACGCTCGGTGAAGGCCCAGGCATCGCGCGGGTCTCTACCTTTCAAAATCACTTCCAGCCCGCGCCACATGGTGCCGGTGGAAACGGCGTTGGTGATGACATTCTTGGCGTCAAGGTTCACCTCAACGCGCAAGTGCCCTTCGATACGGCAAACCGGGTCAACGACCACGCGTTTGCCGCTGTTGTCCATCTTGAAGCCCTGGGTTTCATAGGCTGCCATGATTACTTACCTCCCTTGTTCTGATCGCCGCTACGTGCCTTGCTCAGCGCGCTGACTGCCGCATGGGCCGCCACTGCCGCGCCGGTGACGGCCGCCACTGTGCCGCCCACCTTATCGGCATTCGATTCCACGCCGAACTGCTTGATGTCGGTCACGCGGTTGTAGAACCCGCCCTTGTCCCAGAAGCCCTCTTCCGAACAGCCAATACAGCCGTGGCCGGACTGGATAGGGAAGGACACGCCGCCATTCCAGCGCGTGGTTGAGCAAGCGTTGTAAGTGGTCGGCCCCTTGCAGCCCATCTTGTAGAGGCAGTAACCCTTGCGTGCAGCCTCGTCGTCCCACTGTTCAACAAACTGGCCGCCATCAAAGTGCGGACGGCGGTAGCATTTGTCGTGAATGCGCTGGCCGTAGAACATCTTGGGACGGCCTTGGCGATCGAGTTCCGGGATACGGTCGAAGGTGAGCATATAGGTCACCACACCGGTCATGACTTCCGCAATCGGCGGGCAGCCCGGCACCTTGATGATGGGTTTGTCGGTAATGACCTTGTGCACCGGGGTGGCCTGTGTCGGGTTGGGCTTGGCCGCCTGCACGCAGCCCCACGAAGCACATGCGCCCCATGAGATGATCGCCTTGGCGTCAGCGGCGGTTTCCTTGAGCACTTCCACGAACGGGCGACCGCCGTGGATACAGTACATACCGTCTTCATTCAGCGGCGGATTGCCTTCCACCGCGAGGATGTAATTGCCTTTATATTTCTTCTTGATTTCTTCGATGATCGCCTCGGCCTGGTGACCGGCGGCCGCCATCAGCGTGTCGTCGTAATCGAGTGAGAGCATGGAAAGCACCACATCCTTGGCTAGCGGATGCGCCGAGCGGATGAACGACTCGGAACAGCAGGTACATTCCAGCCCATGCAACCAGATCACCGGCGTGCGCGGCTTGGTTTCCATCGCATGGGCGATTTTGGGTGCGAAGGTCGGCCCCAACCCCAAGGATGCCGCCGTCAGGCTGCAAAATTTCATGAAACTGCGGCGCGTAATCCCCTGCCGCCGCATCACCTCGTAAAACGTCTCGATCGCCATTCCAGCCTCTCCTCTCCTGTTGGATGTTATTCAGGCATTCATGTACATGCCATGAATTGTGTATGGCTATTACAACTTCCATGCCAGGCTGGGTTTACGACTTAAATTACTTACAAATCATAATGATATAAATATCTTTATTAAAACCGCGCCGCAGAATACGGCAAGTGGTAAGCGAATTGCCGGAGGAAAGTGGAAAGCTGCTTTCCGGCTGAGGAATGGTGGCGGGATACCCTCCACCTGTGACAAATGAGGTTACATCCGTTATAAGGCGTTTGCCCCCGTCGCATACGCCTCAATCACCGACGCACCCACCGAATCCTGTGTGTCTATCTCGCGCAACTTGGCGAGGATAGCCTCGGCATCCTCTATACGCTGCTGGCGTAGACGGATAAAAGCCAAAGCCTTGAGGCTGAACAGGTAGAAATGTTGCGGCGCATCCACCCTGCCCCAGTCACAGGAAGTGTTATCCAGCAAGTGCCAGTCGGCAGGGATATGTGCCTGGCGTGCTGCGGCATCCAGCGCCAGGCAGGCGGCACGTTCGGCATCACCCAGCCGGTTATGGTTGAAATAGAACTTGTAGAGGATGTAATAGACATGCAGGCAAGCAGGATCGGCCGTCTGCGCGCGCCACAGCAGCGACTCGGCCTCACGCCAGTCAGCACCCGAGGCCGCCGCTGCGGCCAGGTAGCCCGCAACGCGCGGCGGCAAGTCCTCGACTGGCGTAATGCCGGTGAAAACCTTACCAGACACCTTCCGGCACCTTCAAGCGTGTCACCACTTCATCCCCCAGCAGGTGTTTGTCTATGATTTCAGTGACGTCTTCCTTGGTCACCCCGCCATACAGCACGCCTTCCGGGTAAACCAGCACATTGGGGCCGGTATCGCACGGGCCCAGACAGCCCGAATAGGTGACGGAGAATTTGTCCCACAGGTTACGCGCCTGGTTACAGACAAAAACATGTTTGAGCGGTTTGGGCATGATGACTCCAGAGATATGAATTAAGCAGGTTTGACCGTGACATCGCCCAGCACCATGGCCTGGCAGGCCAGGCGGGTGCCGGGTTTGGCAAATTTATCCTTCAGCAGGTCGAGCTCCAGCGCAGAAGGCGCGGACAGGTTTTCCGCACCGGCCAGCACATCCACCATGCAATCACCACAGTCGTTTTCCTTGCAGCCGAATGGGATGCTCGCACCCACCTTTTCGGCCACTTCAACGATACGTGTGCCGCGCGGCACGGTGACAGTGGCGCCGATATCGGCAAAAGTAATGTTGTATCTGGACATGACAGCCTCCTTATAGCGGTGCGACAACAACATCGCCGAAAACCTGCGTCTGGCAAGCCAGGCGGCAGTGTTTGCCAGCAAAGTTCTCACGCTGCATCTTGGCTTGCAGCGCTTCAATGCTGGAGGTTGAGCGCCAGCCATCAATGATCTCCATGAATCGGGCACGGATCACTGCCTTTTCCTCCACTGTCATTTCCGACAGGTTCTCCTGCCCCTTGATGACTTCAAACAGGCAGACACCACAATCACCCTCGCGGCAGTTGTAGGCGATGTAGGAACCAACCGCCTCGGACAGCTCAATGATGCGGGTGCCGACCGGGACGTTGACCGTCACGTTGACGTCGGAAAATGTGACTTTTGCTTTGGCCATGACTCATTCCCTAAATTGTTGTTGCATTCGTTTCCGCCAACTGCTGGCGTGAAGCCAGCAAATCAGCCATATCCACCACACGCGGAGCGTTGACGCCCATCAGGTGCTCCCCCGCCTCGCGTCCAAACTGCAGGCACTGTTCGAGCTCCTCGGCAGACGGGATCAGCTTGATCCTGAGCCCATCCAGCGGCACACGCATCTTGAGGCCACGCAGGCGGTCTTCCAGCATGCGCACAGCTTCACCCGACCAGCCAAAGGATCCAAAAGCCCCAGCCAGCTTGCCGCGCACGTTGATCTTGGCAAATGAAGACAGCAAATCCCACGCCGGCTTTACGGCGTCACCGTTGATGGTGGGTGAGCCCACCAGAATGCCATCAGCATCTTCCACCAGATCAATAAACAGATCGGTATCACCACCTTCCATGTCGTAGAGCGACACCCGCACACCGGGCACCTCCTCCGCACCCATGCGTATAGCCTGTGCCATCTGCGTGGTGCTGCCGTAAGCGCTAATGTAGAAGATCACCAGTGTCTTTTCGTCGACATCCACCTCGCTTTGCAAACGCTGGCCGCTCAGTTCGCGGTAGCGTTGCACATAGCGCAAAGGCTGGTCGCGCAGGATAGGCCCGTGGGTGGGCGCGATGATGTTGATCGGCAACGGCTCGATCAACGCCAGCGCATCCAGTACATGTTCGCGGAACGGCCGCATGATGTGGGCGTAGTAATACTCGAAGGCAAAGCGAAAATCGCCAGACTTGTCGTTGAACAGCCTTTCATCACAGAAATGGCAGCCAAACACATCACCCGAAAACAGGATGCACTCCTCTTCCAGGTACGTGCAT
>WBZT01002558.1_pt2 | contig 12024 bp, 12 predicted proteins | sample 5204241 | NCBI WGS metagenome assembly WBZT01 (sample SAMN12344358, study PRJNA552823) | activated sludge metagenome | biome: Activated sludge suspended growth; feature: Nitrification reactor; material: Wastewater; isolation source: activated sludge from nitrification reactor of wastewater...
GTGCGCCGCACGCGCTCGCCGGGTACATCGCCCGCAAGGGCTCGATCACTGTAGACGGCGTCAGCCTGACGACCAACACCGTCGACCGAGACACCTTCACCATCAACCTGATTCCACACACGCTGGAGGCGACCAGCCTCGGACGCCTGCAGCCCGGAAGCCGGGTCAATCTCGAGATCGACCTGATCGCCCGCTATTGTGAACGCCTGATCGGCTATCAGAATTCCGTCGAGTAACAGGCGCCGGCGTATTGCCGTCGACGATCGATTGTCGCTCGCCGCGTGGTCATCGGCCGGCTGCGCGTCGCTGTTGTGGGGGCGCCCGAGGGCAGGGCAACGGTCATCGCTTTGATCATCCGGGGTGGCTGCAAAGCGCTGACCGTGAGGCAGTCGCCGAGCACCGGCGGCCGCGGCTGGCGATGGGCAACCGGCCCTGCGCCGCAGCTTCCCGGCAGTTCAGCGGCGGTCGCGGCTCGCCAACAGTCGGTCAAGCTGGTTGGCAAAGGCCTGCCGATCGGCGGCCGAAAATGTTGCCGGGCCGCCGGTGTCGACGCCGCTGCTGCGCAACTCGTCCATGAAGTTGCGCAGGCTCAGGCGTCCGTCGATGTTGCTCGCGTCGAGCAGGTCGCCCCGGGGATCGAGCACCCAGGCACCCTTGGCGATGACCTGTGCCGCGAGTGGCACGTCGGCGGTGATCACCAGGTCGCCGGCCGCTGCCTCCTGCGCGATGCGTCGATCGGCGACGTCGAATCCCGACGGCACCTGCAGCGCACGAATCCACGGCGAGGGTGGCGTGCGCAGCATCTGGTTGGCGATCAGCGTCAATTCGACCTGCGTGCGGTTCGCCGCCCGGTAGAGGATTTCCTTGATGGCCACCGGACAGGCGTCGGCGTCTACCCAGATCTTCATGACATCGGTTTGGTAAGGGGAACGCTACAATAGCACCTCCGTCTGCGCCTGGCTGCCCGGCGCCGAAGGTGCTCGTCCTGGCGCGCTCTTCCGAGGCGCCGCCGCGTTCCTGGAGCCTTGGCACGAGCCAGCGCATCGCCGTCCGGGTTACCATGCAAGTCGCGTCAGCGACTCACGAACCTCTCCTCGCCCGCTTGCGGGAGATGGGTCGGGGGGCGAGATGGGGAAATCACGGAGCATGCCCCGTGCCCATCGAGCGATTTCGGCGTGCAAGCCGGAATGCGCCCTGCAAGGGAGGGGGAACGGTCATGGCTTTCATTATTCGGCGTGTCTCACACAGCCATGACCGTTTGAAAGCAAGGTGCGGAGTGCTCCGGATTGGCGAGCCGATCAGACTGATCTCACCGATCACCCCAGAGGGGCGTTGCGCAAGGGAATACGAAGATGGCAGACAACACGGAAATTCGTGCGGCGGCAACCCTGGCTGATCCGCGCTGGGTTGCGGTCATCGCTCGCGACCCGACGGCCGACGGACAGTTTGTCTATGCCGTCGCCAGCACCGGCGTGTACTGTCGCCCAAGCTGTCCGTCGCGCCGGCCTCGGCCGGAGCACGTGCTGTTCCACACCACTCCGGCCGAGGCTGCGGCGGCGGGCTTTCGTCCGTGCCGACGATGCGCACCGCAGGGAAGCTCGCTGGCGGCGCAACACGTGGCCCTAATCGCCGCGCTTTGCCGTTACCTCGAAAGCGCCGAGCAGGCCCCGACGCTTGCCGAGCTGGCTGCCCGTGCGGGGCTCAGCGCCGGCTATCTGCATCGTCTGTTCAAGGCGATCACCGGTCTGACGCCGAGAGCCTATGCCGCCGCGCCGCGCGCCGGGCGAATCCGCCGCGAACTGCAGCAGAGCGGAACGGTCACCGAGGCGATCTATGGCGCCGGCTACAATTCCAGCGGCCGCTTCTACGAGCAGTCGGGGCAGATTCTGGGCATGACGCCGTCCGACTATCGTTCCGGTGGCGCCAACACTGCCATTCACTTCGCCGTCGGCGAATGTTCGCTCGGCTCGATCCTGGTTGCCCGGAGTGCGCGGGGAATCTGCGCGATCCTGATCGGCGATGATCCGGGAAAGCTGGTGCATGATCTTGAAGACTGCTTTCCGGCGGCCGAGTTGATCGGCGGCGATGGGGGATTCGAGCAACTCGTCGCCCGGGTGGTGGGTCTGGTCGAAGCGCCCGGGCTGGGTCTCGATCTGCCACTCGACATCCGCGGGACGGCATTCCAGCAGCGCGTGTGGCAGGCGCTGCGCGCGATTCCGCCAGGTCAGACGGTGAGCTATGGTGAGCTCGCCCGGCGCATCGCTGCGCCCAACTCGGTGCGTGCTGTGGCCGGAGCGTGTGCCGCCAACGTGCTGGCGGTGGCCATCCCCTGCCATCGCGTGCTGCGTAGCGACGGTGGCCTGTCCGGCTATCGCTGGGGCGTCGAGCGCAAGCGTGCGTTGCTCGAACGCGAGGCGATGCAAAGTAGCTGACGACACAGCAAACGGCGCCCAGTACGCACCGGGCGGCGCGGGCTCACCAATCCCGCCCGGGCCTTACGCCGCTTTGGTAGAATGCCGCTTTGCTCCGATTGCGCCCACTTCAATGACCCGCAAGATTCTCGTCACCTCCGCCCTGCCGTATGCCAACGGCGCAATCCACCTCGGTCACCTGGTCGAGTACATCCAGACCGACATCTGGGTACGTTTCCAGAAGATGCGCGGCCATCAGTGCTGGTACGTCTGCGCCGACGACACGCACGGCACGCCGATCATGCTGCGCGCCGAGCAGGAGGGGATCACGCCGGAGGCGCTGATCGAGCGCGTGCATGACGAACATACGCGCGACTTTGCCGGCTTCCACGTCGCTTTCGACAACTACTACACCACCCACTCGGAAGAAACCCGTTCCTGCGCCAACGAGATCTATGCCCGCCTGCAGGCCGCCGGTCTGATCGAAACGCGCACCATCGAGCAGCATTACGACCCGGTCAAGCAGATGTTTCTGCCCGATCGCTTCATCAAGGGCGAATGCCCGAAGTGCGGCGCGCACGACCAGTACGGTGACAACTGCGAGAGCTGCGGCGCAGCCTACACCGCCAACGAGCTGAAAAGCCCCTATTCGGCGGTTTCAGGCGCCCGACCCGAACTGCGTCAGTCGGACCACTTTTTCTTCCGGCTTTCCGATCCGCGCTGCCAGGCGTTTCTGCGCCGCTGGACGCAGGGCGAAGGCCGGCTGCAGAGCGAGGCGGCCAACAAGCTGCAGGAGTGGCTCGGAGCCGAGGGCGAGAACCGGCTGACCGACTGGGACATCTCGCGCGATGCGCCCTACTTCGGCTTCGAAATTCCCGACGCCGCGGGCAAGTACTTCTACGTCTGGCTCGACGCGCCGATCGGCTACATGGGGTCGTTCAAGCACCTCTGCGCCCGCCAGGGCCTCGACTTCGACGAATACTGGCGGCCTGATTCAACAGCCGAGCTGTATCACTTCATCGGTAAGGACATCCTCTATTTCCATGCGCTGTTCTGGCCGGCGGAACTCGAACATGCCGGTTACCGGACGCCGAGCAAGGTCTTCGCGCACGGTTTCCTGACCGTCGATGGCGCCAAGATGTCCAAGTCGCGCGGTACCTTCATCACCGCCGCCAGCTATCTGGCGCAGGGCCTCGACCCCGAGTGGCTGCGCTACTACTACGCAGCCAAGCTGTCGGCTTCGATGGAGGACATCGACCTCAGCCTCGACGATTTCATCGCGCGCGTCAATTCCGACCTGGTCGGCAAGTTCGTCAACATCGCCAGCCGTTCGGCAGGTTTTATCGTCAAACACTTCGCCGGCAGGCTGTGCACCTGCGACGAATCGTTGCCGGTGATCCAGGCGATCCGCGCGCGTCGGGCGGTGATCGCCGATCATTACGAAGCGCGCGAATTCGGCAAGGCAATCCGCGAGATCATGGCCCTCACCGACCTCGCCAATCAGTACGTCGATAGCGTCAAGCCGTGGGAACTGGCGCGTCAGCCCGGTCGCGAGAGCGAGCTGCAGGTGGCGTGCACCCACTCGCTGAATCTCTTCCGGCTGTTTACCATTCTGCTCAAACCGGTGCTGCCGGCGCTCTGCGCGAAGGCGGAGTCCTTCCTCAACGTCGCCCCGTTTGTCTGGGAGGACGGCAGCACGGTCCTCGCCGCCGGACACGCGATCAACGCCTATCGACATCTGCTGACGCGGGTGGACAAGAAGCAGGTCGATGCGCTGGTCGCGGCCAACCGCGAGTCACTGGCGCCAGTTCCGCCGGCGGCACCGCAAAAACATGCCGAGCACCAAGAGAAGGCGGCAGCCGTGGCTGTTGCGCAGGCCGCAGTCGGCGCCGCGGTCGGGCCGCACATCAGTATCGACGACTTCATGGGCGTTGACCTGCGCATCGCGCGCATCAGCCAGGCGTCGCCGGTCGAGGGAGCCGACAAACTCGTCCGCCTGCTGCTCGACATTGGTCCGCTCGGGACGCGACAGGTCTTTGCCGGCATCAAGTCCGCCTACGATCCGGCAACGCTTGTTGGCCGGCTGACTGTGATGGTCGCCAACCTGGCGCCGCGCAAGATGAGGTTCGGCCTCTCCGAGGGCATGGTCCTGGCCGCCTCCGACCCCGACGGGAAAGCGCCCGGCATCTTCCTGCTCGCTCCCGACGCCGGTGCAGAGCCCGGCATGCGCGTCAAGTAGGCCGGCGTGTACAGCCGACAACGCCCGCCAGTCACGCTCAAGGTGATGCTTTATGCGCTGCTCGACGTCGCCGGGATGCTCGTCTTTGCCAGCGGCCTGATGTGGCTGGTGCGGCAGGAAACGCTGTTCATCCCCGCTTTCCCGACCAGCCCGGCGAGTGCGGTGATCACCGTCCTCGCCGGGTTTGCCCTGATGCTCTGGTCAGCCGCGCGGATTCTGCGCGAGCTGGCCAGACCGCCAGCCGACAACGTCCGATCGTGACGGCCTGCGGGATATTCGCCGCGGCGGTGGTGAAGGAAAGGTTCAGCGCAACCGCAGGGCGCGCATCGCCAGAGGATCACTGCCGGCAAAGTCCGCACGGGGGCTTGTCCGCTCTGAACCTTCGCCAGGCGAGCATGACGGGAGACCGGCCGGGAGGCCGCCGTGATTCGATCGAACCATCGCCAGGTGCAGCGCATGGCTGACGAGAGCCCGTTCAAGGGGCAGACCGGTTGGCGGCGGGTGTGGAATGCCTTCCACTATTCGCGGGCCGGCCTGCACGCGGCGTATGTCGGCGAGGACGCGTTTCGTCAGGAGGTGCTGCTCGCCGCTCTGCTGATTCCGCTGGCCTTCTTCCTCTCGCCAAGCGGTCTCGGGCGGGCGCTGCTGATCGCCAGCGTGCTCCTGGTTCTGATCGTCGAACTGCTCAACTCGGCGATCGAAGCCACGGTCGATCGGATTTCACTCGAGCAGCATCCGCTGGCCAAGCGCGCCAAGGACCTCGGCAGCGCCGCCGTCCTGCTCGCCCTGCTCAACGTGTTTGCGGTCTGGGCCTGCGTGTTGTTCGGGTAAGCCGTGCGTTCGGCCGGAGTGGTGCGTGGCAGGGGGGTGCCGCGCTACCGTACGACGCCGTTGGCCTGCCGGAGCAGATTTCAGACGGTGCCGCGCAGATGAATCAGCACCGAGATCTTGGCGCCCAGCCAGCCGAGGGCACCGCCAATCGCTGCCAGGGCGACCACGTCGATCGCCGACAGGCCTTGCAGGGCGAAGTTGGCGCCATAGAGTTGCGCCAGCTCGGCGACTGGCGGTGTCAGCAGGTAAAAGCCGGCGCTCACCAGCAGAGCGGCAGACAGGCCGCCGAGAACCCCCTGCAGCAGGCCGAAATAGTGCAGCGGCCGCTGGATGTAGGTGTCGGTGGCGCCGATCAGTCGGGCGACCTCGATCTCGGCGGCCTGGGCGAGGATTTGCAGGCGTATGGTGTTGAAGGTGATGGTGACCAGCGCCCCGGCGAAAAGTATGGCCAGCAGCAGGACGACGAGTTTGCCGAGGCGGAGCAGGGCATCCAGGCGTTTGACCCACGCCGAGTCGAGCTGGACGTGCGCCACCCTGGGCCAGGTGGCGAAGGTTGTCGCCAGACGTTCGAGTGACTCTGGCTGCGCGTCGCTCGGGGTGACGACGAAGGCGTCCGGCAGAGGATTGCGCGGCAGGCTGGCGACGATCTCGGCCATGCCTTCGGAAGCCTGAAGTCGTTTGAGGGCCTCCTCGCGCGGCACGAAACGCCAGCTTCCTGACCGGCTTTCCCTGAGCCGCGACTCGATCTCGGTGTGGTCGCTCTGGCCGGCATCAAGGGTCAGGAAGATGCTGATCTGTTGCACGCCCGGCGTGTCGCCGGTCAGCGTGCGCAGGTTGTCGAGCGCCAGCCAGCCACTGGTCGGCAGGGTCAGCGCGACGCCGATCACCAGCAGCGAGAGCACGGAATTGAGCGGCGCCACCACCAGGCGACGCAGCGCATCGCGCAGGGCTGCCAGGTGCTGGGTGAGCCAGGCACTCACGGCGCGCTTCCCTCGCTCCTCTGATCCGGCGCAGCTTCGCTCATCGCGCCCTGCTCGAGGCGCAGAATGCGCGGCCGCAGATTGGGCAGCGTCAGCGGGTCATGGGTGGCGATGAGCACGGTCACTCCGACCTGCTGAAAGGCGCGAAAGATTTCGAGGATCTCGCCTGCCGAGGCACTGTCGAGGTTGGCGGTGGGCTCGTCGGCGAGAATGATTGCCGGCCGATTGACGACCGCGCGGGCAATCGCCAGACGCTGCTGCTCGCCGCCGGACAGCGCGATCGGGAAGGCCTGGTCGCGATTCGGCAGACCCACCTTGGCCAGCGCCGCCTGTGCGCGGCGCAGCGCTTCTCGCGCCGGGTGGCCGACGATGGCCAGCGGCAGCAGCACGTTGTCGAGCACGCTGCGATCAAACAGCAGTTTGTGATCCTGAAAAATCAGCCCGAGTTTGCGGCGCAGGTAGGGAAGCGCATTGCGGCGCAGCGCAGCGAGATTTTGACCGTTGATCACGATGCTGCCCGAGGTCGGGCGCTCGATGGCGGCGAGCAGTTTGAACAGCGTCGATTTTCCGGCCCCCGAATGGCCGGTGAGAAAAACCATCTGACCGGCGGTGATTTCGAAGCTCACATGGCGCAGCGCTTCGCGACCTTCCGGGTAGCGTTTGGTGACGTCGTTGGCCGTAATCACTCGAACAGCGCGTCTACGAAATCGCGGGCATTGAACGGTCGGAGATCGTCGATGCCTTCACCAATGCCGATGAAGCGCACCGGTTTCGGGCACTGGCGGGCGATCGCGGCGACCACGCCCCCCTTGGCCGAACCGTCGAGCTTGGTCAGGACCAGACCGGTGACCTGTAGGGCCTTGTCGAAGGCGATCACCTGCTGCACGGCATTCTGGCCAAAGGTGGCGTCGAGAACGAGCAGCGTTTCATGCGGGCCAGACGGATCGGCCTTCTGAATCACCCGCCGCACCTTGGCGATTTCGTCCATCAGGTGCAACTGCGTCGGCAGACGGCCGGCGGTATCGGCGAGCACGATGTCGATGCCGCGGGCGCGGGCTGCGGCAATGGCGTCAAAGATCACCGCCGCCGGGTCGCCGGACTGCTGTGAGATGACCGTTACGTGGTTGCGCTCGCCCCAGGTCTGCAACTGCTCACGCGCCGCGGCGCGGAAGGTATCACCCGCCGCCAGCAGGACGGACAGGCCCTGCGCCTGAAAGTGTTTGGCCAGTTTGCCGATCGAGGTGGTCTTGCCGGCGCCGTTGACGCCGGCCAGCATGATGATGAACGGACGCTGTGCGGTGACCTCGAGCGCTTCCTCGAGTGGCTGCAGGAGTTCGTAAAAGAGATCCGACAGCGCCCGTTGAATCGCTTCCGGCGACTCCAGCCGGTCGCGTTTGGCCCGCATCCTGAGGTGGTAAAGCAGGTGCTGCGTGGCGTCCAGGCCGACATCGCTGCTCAGCAGCAGCGCTTCCAGATCTTCCAGCAGTTCGTCGTCGACCTTGCCGCGCGAAAAAAGCAGCTTCAGCTTGCCGCCGAACTGCGCCCGCGTGCGCGCCAGGCCGGCCTTGAGTCGCTGTCGCCACGGTATCTGTGTCGCCGGCGTGGCGCTTTCGGCGACCGGCGGGCTGGCCGGAGGAGGCGGTTGATCAGGGGACTTCTTGAGGAAACCAAACATGGCACTTCCGTGTCTCAAGGGCGCTCGGCTACTGCGGCAGTGGTAAGATGCCGGCGCAATGACCCGACACCCCGAAATTCTATCAGAAGCGACTCCTGCCCATGCGCCACACACGATTGTTTGCCCTGTTGCTGCTTCTGGCCACGCCGGCTCTGGTGCTGGCCGACACCCATGAGCGCCAACTGGCCAATGGTTTGCGCATCATCGTCAAGGAAGACCGGCGTGCGCCGACGGTGGCGCACATGGTGTGGTACCGCGCCGGCAGCATGGACGAGACGAACGGCAGCACCGGCGTCGCACACGTTCTTGAACACCTGATGTTCAAGGGTACGCCGAGCGCCGGACCCGGTGAGTTCAATCGCCGCGTCGCGGCCGCCGGAGGGCGCGACAACGCGTTCACCAGCCGCGATTACACGGCTTATTTTCAACAGGTGCCGAAGGAGAAGCTGTCCGAGATGATGCACCTGGAAGCGGATCGCATGCGCCACCTGACGCTCGACCCCGCGGAGTTCGCCCAGGAGGTTCGGGTGGTCATGGAAGAGCGCCGGCTGCGCACCGACGATCAACCGCAATCGTTGCTCTTCGAGCAGTTGAATGCCGTCGCCTTTCAGGTACATCCGTATCGCGTGCCGGTCATCGGCTGGATGAACGATCTCGAAAACATGACTGTCAGCGATGCCCGGGTGTGGTACGAGCAGTGGTACACCCCGAACAACGCCTATGTCGTGGTGGTCGGTGACGTCGATCACCAGAAGGTGTTCGAGCTTGCCGAACAGCACTATGGCGCCTTGCCGGCGCGCGCGCTGCCGCTCAGGAAACCGCAGGAGGAGCCGGTGCAGGTCGGCACGCGCCGGCTGACCGTCAAGGCGCCGGCGGACCTGCCGGTGGTGCTGATGGCGTACAAGGTGCCGGTGATCCGCAATGTCGACCAGGACAGCGACCCTTATGCGCTGGAAATGCTCGCGGCAGTGCTGGCTGGCCATGAAGCGGCGCGCTTCACCAGGCACCTGGTGCGTGAGCAGCGTCTGGCGGTGAATGCGGCGGCCAGTTACGATTCCACGGCTCGCGGTCCGGGCATCTTCCATCTCTACGGTTCGCCGAGCGAAGGGAGAACCCGGGCCGAAGTCGAGGCCGGTCTGCGCGCCGAAATTGCCGCGGTGCAGGAACAGGGCGTGGCGCCGGACGAACTGGCGCGCGCCAAGGCGCAACTGATCGCCGGGCAGATCTACAAACTCGATTCGATGTTTGCGCAGGCGATGGAGATCGGCCAACTCGAATCGGCGGGAATTCCCCACGCCAGGAACCGGCGCATGATCGACAAGCTGCAGGCGGTGACTGCCGAGCAGATTCAGGCGGTCGCCCGGAAGTACTTTGGCGACGAGCAGTTGACGGTCGCCGAACTTGACCCGCAGCCCTTGCCGCCCGCGCCGCGCCCGCGTTCGCCGCTGGCGTCCCGCCATTGAGACTCGGTTGATGAATCCTTTCAAGCTGCTGTTTGGCCTGTGCCTGGCGCTGGTCGCAACGGGAATCCACGCCGCTCCGAAAATCGAAAGCTGGCAGACGACGAGCGGCGCGCGCGTCCTCTTCGTCGAGAACCATACCCTGCCAATTGTCGACGTCCAGGTCGATTTTGCCGCCGGCACGGCGCACGAAGCCGAGGGCAAATCGGGCGTGGCTGCTTTGACCCGATCGCTCCTCGATCTCGGAGTGCGCGGCCTCGACGAGACGCAAATCGCCAGCCGCATGGCCGACCTCGGTGCCCAACTGTCGGGCGGGACCGACCACGATCGGGCTTCGCTGCGGCTGCGCACGCTGTCGATGGCCGACAAACGCGGCCCGGCGTTCGACCTCCTGCGCGCCATCCTGAGCAGTCCGACGTTCCCGGGCGAGGTCTTCGAGCGCGAGCAGGCACGCGCGGTGGCCGGCCTGAAGGAGTCGCTGACGCGTCCGGATGCGCTGGCCAGCCAGGCGTTTTGGGCGGCGATGTATCCCGGCCACCCGTATGGCCGGCAGGCGACGCCGGAATCGCTGCAGACGCTGGTACGGGCCGATGTGTTGGCTTTTCACGCTGCCAGCTACCGTGCCTCACGAGCGACGCTGAGCATCGTCGGCGATCTGTCGCGCGCGCAGGCGGCGTCGCTCGCCGAGGACCTGACGACGGCGCTGCCTTCCGGGTCGGCGAGCGCGAGTATCGACGTGCCGCAGTTGCCGGCCGCCGGCGAGCAGCGGATCGCTCATCCGGCGGCGCAGGCGCACCTGTTGCTCGGCTTGCCGGCGCTGCAGCGCGGCGACCCGGATTTCTTTCCCCTGGCGGTCGGCAACTATACCCTCGGCGGGGGGGGCTTCGTTTCACGCCTGATGAAGGAGGTCCGTGACCAGCGCGGTCTGGCTTACAGTGTGTACAGCTATTTCATGCCGCTGCAGCAGTTGGGGCCATTCCAGATTGGCTTGCAGACCAAGAAGGCGCAGGCCGGCGATGCCCTCAAGGTGAGCCGTGAAGTGCTGGCGAGCTTTCTCGCGCAGGGGCCGAGCGAAGCCGAGTTGGCGGCCGCCAAACAGAATCTGATCGGCAGCTTCCCGCTGCGCCTCGACAGCAATCGCAAGATCCTGGAGCATGTAGCGATGATCGGGTTTTATGGCCTGCCGCTCGATTACCTCGACCATTACCCGGAAAACATCGAGCGGGTGACCGTCGCCGAGGTCAGGGCCGCTTTCGCCCGCCACGTGCGGCCAGAGCATCTGGTGATCGTGGTGGTCGGCGGAGAATGACCCCCTGAATTCGCTGCGCATCATCGGCGGTGAATGGCGGCGGCGGCTGCTGCGTTTTCCCTGCACGCCGGATCTGCGGCCGACGCCCGACCGCGTGCGCGAGACGCTGTTCAACTGGCTCGGGCAGGATCTGAGCGGTCTCTCCTGCCTGGATCTGTTCGCCGGCAGCGGCGCGCTGGGTTTCGAAGCCGCCTCGCGTGGCGCGGCGAGGGTGGTGATGGTCGATGACTCGCCAAAGGCGGTGGCGGCGATCGAGGTCAACGCCAGGATTCTCGGGGCGGACGAGCGCCTGCAGATAGTCCGCTCCGATGCGGTAAGATTTATCGCTTCCGCCGGTGCGCACTTCGACGTCGTGTTTCTCGACCCGCCGTTCGGGCAGGGCTGGTTCGAGCGACTGGCACCGAACATACCCGGTGTCCTGGCGGAGCGCGGCGTCATCTACGCCGAGGCGGAAAAAGCTCTGGAAGGTTGCGGTCGGTGGCGCACGGTGCGCCACGGCCGGGCCGGCCAGGTGTTCTATCACTTGATGCGGCGAGGCGAAGCAGATGGCGCTGAATAAACGGGTGGCAATCTACGCAGGGACCTTCGATCCAATCACCCGAGGTCATGAGGATCTCGTGCGGCGCGCGGCCTGCCTGTTCGACCGGGTGATCGTGGCGATCGCCCAGAACCAGCCGAAAAGGCCGTTCTTGTCACTCGCCGAACGAGTCGACATGGCGCAGGAGGTTCTGGCGCAGTACCCGAATTCCGAAGTCTGTGGCTTCGACGGCTTGCTGATGGATTTTCTGCACGCCAAGGGGGCCAAAGTGATTATCCGCGGCCTGCGCGCGGTATCGGATTTTGACTATGAGTTTCAGTTGGCGGGGATGAACAGAAACCTCTACCCGGAGGTGGAAACGGTGTTCCTGACGCCGGGTGAGCAGTACCTGTTCATCTCCGCGACGATGGTGCGTGAAATCGCCGTTCTCGGTGGCGATGTCAGCAAGTTCGTCCAGCCGGCGGTGGCTGACCGGCTGCGCCAGCGTGTCCGAGAAATTTCAACGATCTGAAGGAACAGCAAGCATGGCTCTGATTATTACCGACGAATGCATCAACTGCGACGTGTGCGAGCCCGAGTGC